>SPJK01083312.1_pt1 | contig 14032 bp, 13 predicted proteins | sample 3741771 | NCBI WGS metagenome assembly SPJK01 (sample SAMN10925997, study PRJNA522277) | cold seep metagenome | isolation source: Elba SIP-enriched marine methane seep metagenome, extraction at timepoint T2 | place: Italy: coast of Elba, Mediterranean Sea | reverse complement strand
GCTCGGCACACGCCGCTCTCTGCTCCGGCGCACCTGAAGTTTCGCGTCTGGCTGACCGATCAGGACATGTTCCTGCACATGACCAATAGCCGTTATCTCTCGTTCAGCGATCTTGGTCGGGTCGACCTGTTCTCCCGCTCAGGCTTGCGCAAAGTGTTGAAAGCGAACGGGTGGCGGACTGAAATCTGCGGACAGACGATGACCATCAATCGGATGCTGAAGGCCCCGAAGCCGTTTACCCTCGAGACGGAAATCCATGGTTGGGATGAACGCTTTCTGGTTTTGGGTCAGCGTTTCATGCGCAATGGCAGAAATCACGCAGGAGTCACCACATTGCTCGCGATCCTGGATAGCTCAGGCGCGCCGGTTCCACCGCAATCGCTGGTCGAAGCCATCGAACCCGGCACACAGTCGCCCGAACTGCCTGCAGCTTTTGCCGAACTGATTGCCAGCACGCGGGCCTCGCGCGCAGCAGCCAAAAAATAACTGGCAAATCTACTTTTGAATGTATTTCAGTTTTTGCACTTAATAATTGTACGAATACTTGTTTCCGTGTAGAGAGAAATTGATTCTTTTTCGGAAACCCTAATGGCATTGAAATCTTCTTCGTGGACGTTTTACGCGCAAGTGCTCACGCGCGCCTTAAACGCACTTGAATCCGCCTGTACGGCGCCTCCTGAGTCGCAGGAATACAAGTTCTATCGCACCGAAGCTCCCGTCGTCCTGGAAGAAGCGCGCGAGGCGCTCGCGGCATTGAAACACTATGTCAGTGATCTTGAGGCGGCGCGCCCCAATCCGTCCTCGCGCCCAACCCGGCACTAGGTCCTCCAACGTCAAGCTTGATTCTCGCTTTCCAACCGCACAAGGTGCCGGAAATCGGAGGATATCATGACCAAACAGCATCTCATCTCGAAGGCCAATCTGCGCGAGACGCAATGGGTCGATGCGCCGGCACGAAACCTGGCGGATGGCGAGGTCAGGCTGAGCCTCGATGCGTTCGCGCTGACAGCAAACAATGTCACTTACGCAGCCTTTGGCGGACCACCCATGCAGTACTGGAACTTCTTCCCCTCTGGTGCGGAGGCGCAAGGGCGCGTTCCGGTCTGGGGATTCGCGACAGTGGCAGACTCCAAGACCGAGGGCGTGGCGGAGGGACAGCGCGTCTACGGCTATTTTCCAATTTCCGAAGAGCTGATCGTCAGTCCGATACGTGTGTCGGAGCGCGGCTTCATGGACGGCGCAGCGCATCGTCAGGGCCTGGCTCCGATCTATAACTCGTACGCGTTCACCACCACAGATCCGGCTTATGTCGAAGGTGCAGAGCCTGAGCAGATGCTGTTCCGCCCGCTCTATCTGACGGGATGGATGATTTGTGATTTCCTGATGGAAGCGAGCCCGCGTCCAGACGTTGCGGTCATCTCTAGCGCATCCTCCAAGACAGCGATTGCCGCTGCTCATAGCCTGCAACGCCGCGGCGTCCGGACCGTCGGCGTGACGTCCCCGCGCAATGTCGATTTCGTCAAGAAAAGCGGGCTCTACGACGAGGTTCTGACCTATGATGATGTGGCGTCTTACAACGGCACAGGAACCGCCGCCTATGTCGACTTTGTCGGCCGGCCGGCACTGACCAAAGCGGTGCACGAAGCCTGCGGCGATAATCTCGCGCACAGCATGGTGATCGGCGCGACCGATTGGGAAACAGACCGCATGCCGTCGGGAGATCTGCCTGGCCCGACGCCGACGCTTTTCTTCGTTCCGGATTATGCCGCCAATCGTGCCAAGCAATTGCCGGCCGGCGAGCTCGATGCGCGAACCGGCAAGGATCTGGTGTCCTTTTATCCCGTCTCGCGCGCATTCGTGACACCAAAACCTGTCAAAGGGGCGGACGCAATTACGCAAGCCTGGCTAGACACAGTTGAAGCGAATGTGCCGGCCGATCAGGGCCTGGTCTGCACGTTCTAGTCAGACCGTTCGCGAACCATGAATTCCGTGCGCTGGTTTCGCGCGCGGGCTTCAGAGGTATCACTCGCATCCAGGGGATTGGTCGCGCCAAAGCCGCGGGCAACAATGAAATCCCGATCGCCGAACAGGGACAGCTGATCGCGGATATCAGAGGCGCGATTTTGCGAGAGCTCGAGCACATCAACCGTGTCCGAGGGACCGGCCGCGTGCTGGCGGATCTCGATTTCATAGCCGCGGCACAAATGCGCGACTCCTCTCAGAGCGTCCATTAGAGGTTTGTTCGAATTGTCGACGATCGCTTCGCCTTCGACAAACGTGATGGATTGATCATCCATGGTTTCGAAGAAGGCATTGTCGCAGGCAATCACGGACGGGGCTGTGTCGAGGGTGAGTAAGGCCTCTCCAACAGGCTCTGCTTGACCAGAGACAGTGATCGCATCGACCGCGACATATTTGGTTTCATCATTGTTGAGCTGAATGCTGATGGCGTTGAGTGCCGCGCGATAAGCCTCTTGCTTGGAGGCTTGATCTGGAGCCGTGCCGTGCAACACCACAACCTGGCTTTTCACGTCTGCGTCCAGCCAGCTTATTCCCATCGCCGCGAATGCGTCATCGAGAATTGCAGCGACAGCATCGGCTCGCACCCTGACCTCGATATCGTTGATGACCTGCAGCACACTGGCACCGATCGCCGGGTCTTTTTCGAAAGCGTCCTTGGCATTTCGAAACCCATCGATCCTGCTCGCTTCGGTTGGTGCCAGCCCGCCTATGGTCGCGGTCTGACCATCCCAGGCGACGGTCAGCCAGGGGAAACCCTGTCCGGCGAGGCTGCGACCGATGCGCTGCGCGGTTATGATGGGCTGTTCGCCGGCACTCTCTTCTTGCGTCGACATCGCGACCAGTTTGCCATCCACGAACTGGAAATACTGTCCATCCGGAATGTCGACGCACTGTGCCGCTTTGGTGAAATTCGCATCGCTGGTCGGGCTGCAAGCCGCAAGGCCTGCCCCTATAACCATTGCAATCACGCTGTTTCGCGTTGAGTGCATTTCTTGCCCCAGTTTTTGTACTCTACATCCGATGACTAGCTTTGATCGCGCGCCAATGGAAGGGAATAGACTGGCCTACGGACGATATTCTTCGCCATTCTTGATGACAAATTGGATAGACTTTAGCGCGGAGATATCTTCCAACGGATCGGAATCGAGCACCACCATATCGGCAAACTTTCCAGCCTCCAGGGTGCCAATATCATCAGCCATCTCGACATGTTCAGCAGCGACAATGGTCGCGGCGCGAATGGCCTCTTCCGGCGTAAACCCGGCCTCGACCATCAGCACAAATTCTTCAGCATTGTCGCCATGCTTGGACACGCCCGTATCGGTGCCGAAAGCGACGTTGACGCCGCCTTCCCTGGCGCGGCGCAACATATCGAGCATGAGTGGCCCGACAATCGCGGCTTTCTCGCGAGACGGCTGCGGCAACCATGGCTGCTCGGTCCATCCTGTTACGGTGACGCCGGCGAGCACGGTGGGTACCAGCGTGCCGCCTGTCTCGCGGAAAATCTCGATCGTCTCGTCATCGAGATAAGTCCCGTGCTCGATCGACTGAACGCCATTGCGCAAGGCCGCCTCGATACCGCCTTTGCCATGCGCGTGAGCCGTGACTTTGCGCCCCATCATCGCCGCCGTTTCAACAATCGCCGCAATCTCATCATCAAAGAATTGCTGCTCCAGGCCGGCCTTGGTGTTGGACAGGACGCCGCCCGTGGCGGTGATCTTGATGACATCGGCGCCTGATCGGATGGTCTCGCGTACAGCGCGGCGACAATCATCGGCACCATTACAAGCGTTTGGTCCGGTAAAGATCTTGGTCAGTGCCGGAGAGAACCCGTTGGCGTCGCCATGCCCGCCGCTCGGCGTAATTGCGCGGCCTGAAGCGCGAATTCGCGGCCCGGGAACCTTGCCTGCGCGGATGGCGTCGCGCAGGGAAAATATGGCTTCATTGGCGCCGCCAACGTCCTGAACCGTCGTGAAACCAGCCAGCAGCGTCGTCTTCGCATGTCCCGCGCCGTTTAGCGCCGCGTCCACTTCCGATGTGTCGAGGATTCTCAGACGCGAGGTCGGCGAGAACTCGTTGAGGAGGTGGACATGGCTGTCGATCAGGCCTGGAATGACATAGGCGTCCCGCAAATCGACCACACGAACATCGTCCGGGTGGGTCTTGAAGCCGCGATCGACGCTGACGATCCGGCCATCCTCGATGGTGATCGAACGATTGCGCAGATAGCCCTCGCCGGGCTCGGCCAGAACATATCCCGCTTCGATCACGGTTTTCATCTCTTGCGCCTGAGCGCCGGTGGCGATGCCCAGCACGGCCACCGCCGCGGCGCAGATTTTTGCGATAGAATTCATGTCTCTCTCCCGTTTGCGGCAACTTGAACGCCCCTGCCCGATTGGGCAAGCCATGGCGGTAGGTAAAGCCTTGGATTTGCCGGAATCTTCACGCATGTTTGAACGGTCAGGAAAGGATCCAACATGAAATCATGGCTGTTTGCGCTTGTCGGCGCATTGGCGTTCGCCCCTCTTGCGCAGGCGCAGGACGCGCCGGCATTTGATCGTCCCGATGCTGAGACCAACCAGCTGGTCGAGCGCTGCCTGGAGACCGACGGCGTGACCATGCTCGAGGGCACGGATGTCATCTGCTACAATGCCGCGATCTTTCCCGAGCAGTTCCTGAAACTGAATTCCCTGCCCGAAGCCAGTCGCATTATCATTACCAGCCCCGGCGGCAATGTCGCCACAGCGCGCGGCATGAGCACGATCCTGGACAATCGCGCCGAACCGGCCGTGATTGCCGGACAGTGCATGTCGGCCTGCGCCATGGTGATCCTGCCCGGACTTGATGAAGTTCACATCCACCACACCGCGCACATCGCCGTGCATGGCATCACAATGATGGATTACCGGACCTGGTGGGGCTGGCTGAAAAATGATGCGCCGCCAACGCCAATCGCTCTGATGTCAGCTCAGCTTGGATATGATTTTGGCTATGTCATGCATCGCAGCGGCGCCGACCATATGCGCGATCATCTGGAAGGCCAGAACGTAGATATCGCCTATATCGAGCAAGTGAGCGCGCGCATGGAGACCGCAGCGCTCAATCATGATTGCCGGGTCGATCCGAAAGACTATTGGGGCATGCTTGATGCTGGCCATGTTCGAGATTTTCTGGGTGACCGAATCTCGCGCATGGAAGCCTTCGCGCAATCCTGGGATGACCCGAACAATAAGGTCTATCGACAAATCACCGAGCCGATCGCGCCGCAAACCTATATCTTCAAGAACGATCTCGAAGACGCCGACTGCTAGCGGGCGTGCGCGCCAGAACCGGCGCGCGCAAATACGTCATTCCCCCTACTTGCATGGAAAAATGAGTCATGCCATGAATTGCAAATCATTCTCATTTGCAGGAAGAGCTCATGTGTTACCACTTTCAATCCAGCGATATGCTTGAGTGGCTGAAAACTCAGGTGCGGGTTATCGAGGCCTGGCGCGAGGATGTCGCCAGCCGCCCGGATTTCGATCTTGAGATGATCACACGGCTGGAACGCCACTATCAGTGGCTGACGGCTGAAGTGCTTAATCTCGAAGAGCGGCCGTCTCGCCGAACGGGAATGCCAAAATTCGGTACTCTTCGTGCTGTCTGATTAAGCCAGCAGCTCGGGTGGGTAAGCCTCGTAGGAGTGTTTCAGCACACCGTGATTGAGCAGAGTCTCGGCGACCTGCCGCGTGCCGGTGGCATCAAAGATGCGCGTTCGCGTCCAGTAATTCTCAGTTCGCCGTCCTTGCGAGAGCGCCACAATTTCGCGCCGGATCAGATAGTCCTCATCGACAAAGAGCGGACCGTCGACATAGCGGATCTCCAGGTCTGCAAACAGACCAATCGCTGGTCCCTTCACAGGAAATCCTGCCATCCGGTTCGTGTATTCCGCCAGTACACTGATCATCTCGGTCGGAATGATCGCACGTCCCCACGGCGAGGCTTCGGCATTGTCATACCAAGGTGTGCGCTCGGTGATCTTCTCAAGCTTCTCGGTCAGCGAGAATGGATACAGCGCGCCCATATTCTGGTCCGCCGACATTCTGATCGGTTCGTCCTGCTTGCCGACCATCCCAACGCTCAGCTCAGACAGAATGACCAGTTCGCCAGCCGGGCGCAGCTTGGCCATCCGCGCCTCAAGCAGGGTTTCACCATGATCGGGGCCAAGGGTCGCCGATGCCTCGAGCACTGGCGTGCCGTCGGCCTTTTCCGCCCAACAGGCCGCGCGGGACTGGGATTCAGGCTTTACGAAGACGCGCACCTGTTCGCCCTCGACCACCATGTTCTTGTAGTGACAGGAGATGCAGCCCCGTTCGAACCAGGCCTGCCCCCAAAGCTTCACCAACAGCGGGTCGAACTGACTGAAATGTGTCGGCCCCTCAATCGGCCCCGCCCGGAAGCCCAAACGTTCGGCTTCGGCGTCATCATGGATGGACTTGTGCCCGCCATATTCCTGCTCGATCAGCATATTGGCGGGCGCACGCAGCGGCCCGCTCAGGACGCCGTCTTGCTCCTGGATCGGCGTGTCGAAGCTCATCCTTCCATCCCGGCCTTGCGCGCACAGTCAGCGGCAAATTGCGCCAGTGGCGCGACGCGCGCTTCCATTGTCGCCGCCGACGCGTTTGACGCCGTGCCATCACGCACACGCCCGACGATGCCCTGGCAAATCGCCGCCAGGCGGAACGCATTATAGGCGAAGTAGAAGTCAACCTCCGGCAGACCATCACGCCCCGTATGCTGGCAATAGAGCGCTGTATACTCTTCCATGCTGGGAATGCCGTAGCTTTTCAAATCTTCGATATCGACCAGCGCGCCGCGCGCCGGGTCCGAGCTCGGCATCACCCAGTTCATCAGGTGATAGGTGAAGTCTGCCAGCGGATCGCCTAGTGTGCACAGCTCCCAGTCCAGCACGGCGATGACTTTGGATTCGGTCGGATGCAGGATCATATTGTCGAGACGATAATCGCCATGCACGATCGTGGTCTTGTCGCCATCCGGAATGTTCTTGGGCAGCCAGTCGATCAGCGCATCCATTTCCGGAATTTTCTTGGTTTCAGACGCCACATATTGCTTGGTCCAGCGATGTGTCTGGCGGGCAATATAGTCGCCTTCCTTGCCGAAGCCCTCGAGGCCCGCAGCGCGCCAGTCGACATTGTGCAGATCGGCAAATGTCTTGACCTTGGCTTCATAGATGGCGCGGCGCTCAGCCGGGTCCATTCCGGGCAGCGTGCCGTCCCACAGGATCCGCCCTTCAACACAATCCATGATATAGAAAATCGTCCCGACCACGCTCTCATCCATGCACAGCCCGTAAGGGCGCGCGACGGGGAAGCCGAGCGGGTACAGCGCGTCAATGACCCGGAATTCGCGGTCCACAGCATGCGCAGAGGGCAGCAGTTTCCCGGGCGGTTTGCGGCGCATGACATAGGTCTTGCCGCCCGCGAACAGTTTATAGGTGGGGTTGGATTGCCCGCCCTTGAACTGTTTGACGGTCAGCGGGCCTTCAAAGCCTTCGACATTCTCGACCATCCAGGCTTCGAGATTGCTTTCGTCAAACTTGTGCGTATCGGCCACGTCTTTTGTGCCGGTGAACATTTCCTGCGCATTGCCACTATGTACCATGGCGCACCTCCCGCGGTGTTGGGTTCGTCTGAGATCTGTTTAGCGAAGCAACCGCCCGCGACAAGTCAGACGCAGGGTCAGCTGTCGCCTCGCAAGGCTTCAATGGCGCTGATTGCGTCAGCTGCGCGCGATTCCGGCACGAAAATATGGTCGTGATGATAGGCCGCGATGGCATTGCACGGCACGCCGATCTCAGTGAGTGCCGCGGCCACGCGCGCCAGAAAGCCGACCGCTTGCAGGTCCGAAAAGACGGACAGCTCCAGCCACGCCCAGCGATTCTCATCCGGCGTGTCGTTGGCAGCCTTTGTGACTACGGTCAGGCCTTCCTGTTCCTGGAACAGCATCGCGATGTCTTTTAAGTCGCGGAGATTGACCAATTCCGCCCATGAGGATTCATCCGCAGGAATAGTTTCAAACCTCCAGACGCCGTCATGCTGCGTCACCGACAGCGTTGCGAGCAATTTGGAGAGATCTGTCTCGGCCACGCTTACAGCGCCCGCCAGCCAATGTCTTTGCGATAGAAGCCTTCCGGCCAGTCGATGGCATCGACGCCAGCATAGGCGCTGTCGACAGCAGCGCGGAGATCCTTGCCGGTCGCGGTCACTCCAAGCACCCGGCCGCCAACGGCGATAAGCTTGCCATCACTGTCCTTGTCGGTTCCAGCGTGAAAGACGGTAACATCATCGATCCCGTTGGCCACGCTGACATTTTCAATGATCGAGCCCTTGGCATAGGATTCCGGATAGCCCTTCGTCGCCATGACCACACAGGCGCTGGGCTGGAAGCGATTGACGCCCATCATGTCAGAAATCTCGCGGTGACCATGCACCAGGCCGCCGGTCGCACAGGTCAGCAGCGCCGGGACGATATCACCCGGCAAGCCGGCCATCAGAACCTGGCATTCCGGGTCGCCGAAGCGGGCATTGAACTCGACCACTTTTGGTCCGGACGCCGTCACCATGATCCCGACATACAAGACGCCCTGATAGGGCATATCTTCGTCTGCCATGCCGGACAGGAGTGGCTCAACGATCAGGGTCTGGACCAGCTCCATGATCCGCGGCGTCACCACGGGCGCGGGCGCATAAGAGCCCATTCCGCCTGTATTCAGGCCGACATCGCCGTCGCCAACCCGCTTGTGATCCTGCGCGGGCGGCAGGTAGATCGCACCCTCTCCATCGGTAAGGACAAAAATCGACGCTTCCTCGCCTTCCATGAATTCCTCGATGACGACTTCGGCCGACGCATCGCCAAACTTGCCGGTCATCATCGCTTCGACTTCATCTTCCGCCTGCTCGAGCGTGTCGCAGATGACGACGCCCTTGCCTGCGGCCAGCCCGTCCGCCTTGATCACATAAGGCGCATCCATGGTTTCGAGGAAATCCAACGCTTCGGTGAGGTCGGTGAACCGGCCATAAGCGGCGGTCGGAATATCGAACCGCTTCATCACGTCCTTGGAGAAGCCTTTCGAGCTTTCCAGTTGCGCGGCTTTCTCGCTCGGGCCGAAGACATCGAACCCACGCGCCCGGAGCGCATCAGACAATCCGGCGGCAAGCGGCGCCTCGGGGCCAATGACGATCAGATCGGGCACCACTTGCAGGACCAGTTCCTGCATCTTGTGCAGATCCATGGGATCAACGTCGAAACAGGGACCGATCTCATCCATGCCCGGATTGCCGGGCACGCAGAATACTTCGTCGACAATCTCAGACTGCGCGATTTTCCAAGCCAGGGCGTGTTCGCGGCCGCCCGATCCGACAACAAGAACTTTCATGGGCGCAGCTACTGGACCGGACTGGCTCTGCGATCAAGCCCTCAGTACAACATCGCGCGGTAATCGGAGCGCTCGGACGCCATGTCGGCATAGAGCCAGACCATCCTGTCCAGAAACCACAACTTGCCCCCCATTGCGATGACCAGGCCTGCCAGTACAGGCCAGAACTCGTACTGCCACAATCCCCATGCCATCGGTATGAGCCCCAAGCCGGAAACGACGCCGAGCAGGATCGCCCAATCTGCGTGGTGTTTCGGGATGGGCACGGACTTGCGGTTCAACCAGACGCGTTCCCCCAGCACGCCGCGTGACATCCAATTGTCCGTCGACGCAGGTCTCGGGAAGACGCGCGGATTAAGCCATGTCCAGACGAGCAAGGCCGCAATCAAGGCGAGGCACCACATTCCCATCCATTGCCGCGCCCAAATGGCTGCAACAAAAGCCGGCAGCAAGGGCACACGTGTCCAACCGCTCCATGGATTGGCATGACGCGCCCAGACATCTGCGTTCATGCCCATTCCTTTTTCCGTAACAGTGCCCAGATCCATTTCGTGCATTCCTTGTTTCTCATTCCTCTAGTCGGGCCGAGCGACGAAAAGGTTCAAAAATCCGAGGGTGACGTCCGATCATTGGGCAGCTAGGATTCCGCCATGGCTGATTCACCTGCGTCCAACATGCCAGAACTGACCGTTTCAGAGCTTTCTTCCGCGCTGAAACGGACAATCGAGACGGCTTATGATCATGTCCGGGTGCGCGGCGAGCTTGGCCGGGTAACGATCGCGCGGTCGGGTCACATGTATGCTGACCTGAAAGATGACAAAGCCGTCCTCAACACGATCATGTGGAAAGGACAGGTCTCGCGCCTGCCGTTTCGCCCAGAGGAAGGCCTGGAGGTCATCGCCACAGGTCGGATGTCGACTTATCCCGGACGCTCCAACTATCAGCTGATCGCCGACAGTTTACGACCTGCCGGCGTCGGCGCGCTGATGGCCCTGCTCGAGGAGCGCAAGAAGAAGTTTGCGGCTGAAGGCTTATTTGACGAGCGTCACAAGAAGGCCCTGCCCTTCCTGCCCGCCACGGTCGGCGTCGTGACTTCGCCGACGGGCGCCGTCATCAGGGACATCCTGCACCGCATCCGCGACCGCTTCCCGGTACGCGTCATTCTCTGGCCCGCTCTGGTTCAGGGTGACACGGCCGCCCCGCAAATCACCGCCGCCATTCGCGGCTTCAACGCCATGACCGGCGCCGATCGTCCGGACGTCCTGATCGTCGGCCGCGGCGGCGGCTCAATCGAGGACTTGTGGCCGTTCAATGAAGAAGACGTCGTGCGCGCGGCGTTTGAGAGCGAGATCCCGCTTATCTCCGCCGTGGGCCACGAAACCGATACCACCCTGATCGACTATGTCTCCGACGCCCGCGCGCCAACCCCGACCGGCGCGGCCGAGATTGCTGTCCCGGTCCGGGCTGAACTGCAATTGCAAATCGGCGAACGTCATCAGCGCCTGAAACGCGCGCTGGTTCGCTACATCAAACGCGGCAGCGAACGCCTGGAAGCGACACGCTTGCCACGTGCCGAGCGTCTGCTCGAACCGAAACGCCAACGCTATGACGCGATCGGTGAACGGCTGCCGCTTGCGGTCCGCGGCCTGGTCGAGCGCCGACGCGCGCGGCTTGATGCGGTCAGCGCGGGATTGATCAGTCCAAAACAAATCGTCGCGGCCAAGCAGGCGAAACTGGAAAACCTGTCCGCTCGACTAGGTGCGGGGCTGTCACGTGCCGCGTCGTCGAAGCGAATTGCTTTCGCGCGGTCAGCCTCACGCCTGCGCCCTGAACCGCTGGTCGCAGATTCCAAGCGCGCTCGTGCAGCGCTGGTGGACGCGGCACGGCGCGCTCGACCAGCTGTGCTCCGAAACCTCGAGCAGCGTCGCAACGCACTCGCCTCACAAGCGAAGCTTCTGGAAACGCTCTCTTATCAGGCGACCCTGGGGCGCGGCTATGCGATTGTACGCGATGCGGACGGCAAACTGCTCCGTTCTGCCAAAGCCGTGTCTACACAAGCCAAGGTCGACGTCACCCTCGCCGACGGTAGCGTCGAGCTGAGCCCCACCGGGGTCGCCAAGCCGAGCGCTGCGCCTAAGCCAAAAAAGGCTTCCCCGAAATCTGATCCGTCCGACCAGGGCAGTCTTTTTTAGATACGCTTGCCCCTGCGGCGGTACTTTGCGCGGGCGAAGCAGGCGCTAAGCTCCACCTAAACAGTCCAGGAGTGCGCGAGACATGGCCAGATCGATTTGGAATTTCGGAGACATTCTCGACGACAATGCCAGTCATCTCGGGCCTGATGATCCAGCGCTGATCCATGGCGACCGGATTGTCTCCTGGCCGGACATGGCAGCCAGGTCGAACAATGTCGCCCGTGCCTTGCGCGAGCGCGGCGCCCAGAGCGGCGACAAGATTGGCTTTTACCTGCGCAACCAGCCGGAATATGTCGAAGGCCTCGCTGCTGCCTTCAAAGGCCGGCTGACCCATGTGAACGTGAATTATCGCTATCTCGATGACGAGCTGTCCTACATTATCGACAATTCCGACAGCACCGTCGTGCTCTATGATGTTGAGTTTCGCGACAATGTCGAACGGGTGCATGAACGCCTGTCCAAGGTGAAAACCTGGGTCGAGATTGGCGGGTCTGGCGATGCGCCCGAATTCGCAATCGACTATGAAACGCTCGCCAATTCAGGCGATGGTCAACCGCTCGACATCGACCGCTCCCCCGATGACCAGATGTTCCTTTACACGGGCGGCACGACGGGCATGCCCAAAGGCGTGATGTGGTCGCACAAGATCTGGCGGGAAGCCAATCTCGATGGCCTGAAACGGATTTACGGCGCCGCACCCGAGACCTGGGAACAGCACCGCGCTTTTATCCAGGAATTCGGCAAGCATGGCCGCCAGGTCCCGGCCTGCCCACTGATGCACGGCACCGGTCTGTTCACGGCCCTCGGCGCCTTCCTGATGGGCGGCGCAATCGTCACGCTGGAGAACAAATCCAGGTTCGATCCCGAGCAGCTGTGGCAGACAGCTGAGCGCAATGGCGTCACCGCGATGGCAATTGTCGGCGATGCGTTTGCAAAGCCGATGCTGAAAGTGCTGAACGACGCGCCTGGAAAGTATGACTTGTCCAGCGTCGCCAGCATCACCTCATCCGGCGTGATGTGGAGTCATGAGGTCAAACAGGGTCTGATCGAACATCTGCCGCAAGTCGCGCTGAATGACAGTTTCGGCGCGTCAGAAGCGGTCGGGTTCGGCATGTCGGTCACCACGGCTGAGGGTGTGGTCGAGACCGCGAAGTTCGAAATCGGCGAGCATTGCAAAGTGTTTGCGGAGGATGGCACGGAAATCCAGCCCGGCTCTGACCAGCCGGGCCTGATTGCCCGCGGCGGCGCGGTTCCGCTCGGCTATTACAAGGACGAGAAAAAATCCGCCGAGACGTTCAAGACGATAAATGGCGTGCGCTATGCCATTCCCGGCGACTGGTGCCTGGTCGCCGAAGACGGCACGATGACCTTGCTTGGGCGCGGATCGAACTGCATCAACTCAGCCGGGGAGAAAATCTACCCCGAAGAAGTCGAGGAAGCCCTGAAGGAACATGACGCCGTGCGCGATGCGCTTGTCGTCGGCGTCCCGGACGACAAATGGGGTCAGGCGGTCACAGGCCTGGTCGAATTCGCCAACAATGCCAGCGCCAGCGAAGACGAACTGAAAGCCTTCGTGCGCACCCGCCTCGCCGCTTACAAGGCGCCCAAACGCGTGTTGGTGACAGACGACCTCAAACGCGCCCCAAACGGCAAGGCGGACTATAAAGGCGTCCGCGCCTTCGCCTATGACGCACTCGGCATAGAAGGCTAACCGCCATCATCGAATTCACATTCCAATGGTCGCGAAAACACTCAAACGCGGCCTAAATCGTCGCGCGACACTTGGGGGGCTAATAATTCCCTGAAAAGTGAACTATATGTTTATCCGTTCACCCAAAATCGCGCCCAGATTTTTCGGGATGGAAATCTCTGGCCGCTATTAGGGTTAACACCCGTTTCCAAAGGCCAAGTGCGCGCGAGCGCATCTACATAAAAGAGCTTCCTCCCGATGCCATCCATGCCCACCTCCGTCCGCATAGCAGGGTTCATCCTGCTGGCGCTCCTGATTTACTTCGTCGGCAGTGCGGTTTTTCGCACGCCGGTAGAAGAGCCCGCCTCGGCAAACAGCGTCGCCGACGCCCCGACCGAGCGCGCTGTTCCGCAGGTCATCGTGACATCTGCAAGCACAGAGCAGCACACCATATTCGCGACTTTGAAAGGCAGTACGGAGCCTGACCGCGAAGTTACCGTGCGATCCGAAACCATGGGCACGGTCATCAATGCGCGCATCGCAGAGGGTCAGGCCGTGTCACGCGGAGCAGTGCTCTGCGGCCTGGACGTGGAAAGCCGTGCCGCGCGCATTGCCGAGGCCGAAGCCAGCGTCGCCTCGGCGCAGCTGGATTACGACGCCGCCCGGCAGCTCGAAGAAAAAGGCTGGACG
>SPJK01005777.1_pt1 | contig 14035 bp, 9 predicted proteins | sample 3741771 | NCBI WGS metagenome assembly SPJK01 (sample SAMN10925997, study PRJNA522277) | cold seep metagenome | isolation source: Elba SIP-enriched marine methane seep metagenome, extraction at timepoint T2 | place: Italy: coast of Elba, Mediterranean Sea | reverse complement strand
TCCAAGAAGATTAAAGCTTTTCTTTTACGGTCTGATAAATCTTTTCCGTCAACAAATCAGCACCTTCCAGTAATTCTTCCAATTCAGCCAAAGTCTTTTGATTAAAATCCTGATCTTTAATAGCACCTGTATTGATATAGACATTTAAAGCAGCACTTTTCAAGCCATTATAAGCTGACATAACTGCAACGCCTGCATCACTGATCACACCCAAACTGCCTTTTTCTGCTGCAATTTCACATAATGATAATACTTCAGAACAGGCTTTTGCACATTGTAAAGGCACTTGAGTTGCCTCTTTAAGCGCTAATTGAATCTGCTCAATGCGATGTGCTTTTTCGGTATCGGTTTCTTTAGCCAGCCCATAACAGCTCATTAACCTGTCAAATACTTGCACATCTGCTTGAATCATTCCCAACAAATGTTGACGTAAATCTTCAGACTGACGTAATAAAGCCTGCATCTCTTCTTCCACCTCAACATATTTCTTTTTGCCTATAGTAAGATTGCAGACCATACTCACCAAAGAAGCAGCCTGAGCACCAGAAAGAGCAGCAGCACTGCCACCCCCGGGAGTTGCCTGCTTACCGGCTAATTCATCTAAATAATCACTTAATCGCGTATCTTTAATTTCTGTCACAATATTTTTCTCTATATAAAATTACAGCCCGGATGACTCATGAAGACAGTTAATAGATTGAATACTTATCACCTGTTCAAAAGAGTCAGCAGGCTATATAACTGTTTCTATCACGCTGATGCTGAAGCAAAGCAGAGAACCTAAAACCATCCACCCGCTTTACTTCTATTTGATACCGGTTCTTTATTGGCGGCGCCAGCTGGTTGCACCCCCCGGATTATCCTCCAGCACCACACCTTGTTGCTTTAACTGATCTCGAATCTGATCAGCCAGCCCCCAGTCCTTATTCAGTTTTGCATCCAGTCGCTGCTGAATCAAGACTTCAATTGCTTCAGCCGATAAGGCACTTGCATCCTGGTCAGCATCCTGAAAATCATTCACCCTGCCTTTCAAAAAATTCTCCGGGTCAGCATCCTGTAATAGGCCGAGCACAGCCGCCAATTGTTTTAAAGTGACCGCTAAAGGCATTGCTTTACTGGCATCAGATTTCACTTTATTTAATTCTTTGGCAATTTCAAATAACACAGAAATCGCTAATGCCGAATTAAAATCATCATCCATAGCCGCTTGAAATTTAGTCTGATAATGCTCAATACAAGCAGACTGCTGCATGTCAATACCACGGATAGCCGTATATAAGCGCGTTAAGGCTGCATTGGCTTCATCAAGCTGTTGATCAGAATAATTTAAAGGGCTGCGATAATGACTGGACAAAATAAAAAACCGAATCACTTCAGCCTTATATTTTTTCAACACTTCACGCACAGTAAAAAAATTGCCCAGTGATTTTGACATTTTCTCTTCATCCACCCGCACAAAACCATTATGCATCCAGGTATTAACAAATTTGACTCCCGTCGCACCTTCGGATTGAGCGATTTCGTTTTCATGATGTGGAAATTGCAAGTCCATGCCGCCTCCATGAATATCAAAATGATCACCCAAGCATTGAGTAGACATGGCTGAGCACTCAATATGCCATCCTGGCCTTCCCTGTCCCCAAGGAGAATCCCAGTAAGGTTCTCCGGCTTTTGCCATTTTCCATAAAACAAAGTCCAGTGGATTTCGCTTTGCCTTATCGATATCAACCCTTTCACCTGCTTGCAAATCTTCTATGTTTTTTCCTGATAAACGGCCGTATGATGCAAATTTCTCCACCGAATAAAACACATCGCCATTATCTGCAATATAAGCCAATCCTTTTTCCAGCAAGGTTTCGATCATAGAGACGATACTGTCAATCGATTGGGTTGCTTTAGGTTCAATATCTGGCGGCAATACAGCCAACATTCTCTCGTCTTCATGCATTGCATCTATAAAACGTGCCGTGAGCTGATGGAAATCCTCTTGATTCTCATTCGCCCGTTTGATGATTTTATCGTCTATGTCAGTAACATTTCGAACATAGGTTAAATCATAACCGGTATACCTGAAATAGCGAGCGACCATGTCAAAAACGACCATAACCCTGGCATGTCCAATATGGCAATAATCATAGACAGTCATACCACAGACATATAACCCCACCTTCCCTTCTGTTCTTGGCACAAAAGGCTCTTTAACACGACTCAAGGTATTAAAAATTTTTAACATAGTTGTTATTCTCTTATATTTCTGCTCATACCTCGCTTAAAAACTGGGCATTGACAGCTCGCAATGAACGAAGTAAAACCTCTAAATTTAACAAGATTAATACTTCTCTTTCAAGAGAAAAAGAAATAAAATTATTTATCAACAGCATATTTCATTCATTAAATGGTATGAATGACCGAAAAAAGGTCTCATAGCTAACAAGAAATAGCTTGTTATATTTTTTTATGGCTATTAACAAGCCACAGGTAATAAATGATGGGAGTTGTTTCGATTCAGTTTCTCAAGACTGTTGACAGCAGGGATGCTGCCACCAAGGCTACAGGGATGTATTTACGCCGTGTCTTGAGAGGCTGAATGGAAACGACCTGTGCTATGTATAGAGTCATGATATTTTTTTAATGCGAACTGCCTGAAGATCAGGCAAATAATGACACTCACACTGGAATAGACAATGTCAGAATCAGAAAACAAAGTTAAATTGAAAACATCAATGGGTGACATTACCATCCAACTTGACAGCGAAAAAGCGCCAATATCAGCCGAAAACTTCAAAAATTATGTCAAAAATGGATTTTATGAAGGCACTATTTTTCACAGAATTATCCCTGGCTTTATGGCGCAAGGCGGAGGATTCGATGCGGATTTCAATCAAAAACAAACAGAAGCACCTATTAAAAACGAAGCCGATAATGGTTTAGCCAATAATCGCGGTACCATCGCCATGGCCAGAACCCCCGACCCTGACTCAGCTACTGCCCAATTTTTCATAAACTATAAAGACAACTCATTCCTCAACTTCAGCAATCCCACCCCAAATGGCTGGGGGTATGCCGTCTTTGGCGAGGTAGTTGAAGGTATGGATGTGGTGGATGCAATGGCAGAAGTCTCCACTGGAAACCACGGCGGCCATCAAGATGTACCCAAAATAGACATTGTGATCAATAAAGCCGAATTGATTTAAAGCTTTTATTTCATAGTTGAATGGCTTTTCTAAACTATCGAACCTAACACGTTTGACCCACAAAACAAACCTCATGACAGAATTTGTTTATTCATAATTTGCGGTTTAATTTTTCAGAAAGCCATTCTCTTGATGAATGATCCAGGCTACTAAGAACACGCTTTTTTCAACTAATAGTCTTATCTCAACGGGAAAAACATCCAAATTAATTTGACCATCCTGCCTATCAACTGACTTCACTTCAATCTGAAACCACGCTGTGAATAACCAAAAAACAGAAATAATTTTTATTTCAGACTTACACCTGGCAATAGAAAAAAAAGAAATCACCCGGCGTTTCCTGGATTTTCTGCAAACCCGCGCATGTTCGGCTCAGGCGATTTACATTTTGGGGGATCTGTTTGACACCTGGATAGGAGATGATGACACCACCCCGCCCATCAACCGTATCAAGTCATCACTCAAACAATTGACTGAATCAGGAACCCGGGTATTTTTTTTACACGGCAATCGTGACTTTTTAATCGCAGATAAGTTTTGTAATGAAACCGGTATAGAAGCGATAGACGAATACACAGTCATCGATTTGAATAACACTTCCACGCTTTTAACTCACGGAGACTTACTCTGCACTGATGATACGGCTTATCAAGCCTTTAGAAAAAAATCACGGACACATGAGTGGCAGCAAAATGTATTGTCTAAGCCGTTGCTACTGCGCTTGATTGCGGCCCGCTGGTATCGATTTCGCAGTTATTTCCATAAACGAAAAAAATCCAACGATATCATGGATGTTAATCAAGAGACGGTTGAAGCTGTCATGCGCAACTATGGTTGCCACCAACTAATACATGGACACACGCATCGCCCGGCTACCCATCATTTCAGACTGGATAAAAAGCCGGCTGCACGCCATGTTCTTGCTGAATGGAAAAAACAAGAAGCCGAGCTATTGTGCTGGAATCCGGAAAGCAGCTTTCAACGCATCAAGATTTAGTTCTCAATTGTTCTGCTTCTTCCAAACGTTGCCTTAAAGGCGGCAACAATGCTGATAGATTAATAATATCTTTAGCTGAAAAGCGCAGTAAAGTGACATAGGTTTTAGCCCTGACCGTCGCAGAACGTCGCTCGTCCTTCAATAAAGCATGCTCACCCACAAAGTCGCCTTCATTCAATTCCGCAATATATTGGCTTTCACCTGTTTCATCTCGTTTAAAAACATTTAACTTGCCACTCACAATAATATAAAGCGTATGGCCTTTCTCAGACTCATTAAACAAGGTATCGCCATTCAGTAAGTTGACATAGCGTGATTTTCTGGAAATTTCATTTAGACTATCCAATGGCAGCCCGGCAAACAACGGTACTTTTCTTATCCAGTCATCCCGCTTATTCATTTGCAGTGCCAACTTCATTTCTGGCAACTGTCTTAAAGCATGATGCAAACAATTCTCCAATTTTTTGCAGGCCTTAGTTCCAAGTTTATTAGCTTCATGGTCTTCATGTATCAATTTTAAAGAATATAACAAGGCGACTTTTTGAAATTGAAAATATTCAAATTGCTGATAAAAATCCGCATAAGCCTGCTTGAAATCATCAAGTCTGAGCTGTCTTCGTACTAACCGGTTTTCATAGGTTTGTCTGATTGGCCTTAAAATGGACTCACCATGCATCTGTTCATATGATTCAATGACTTTCAACGCTTCCTGAATCAACAATACCCCGGCTATATCAAATTGCAATCGATTAGAAAAACGGGTTTCCTGATAGCGTAATAAAATGCCTTGCGCCCAATTTAATTCCCCCAGAAACCGAAAAATATACAGCTCAAATTTTTCCAGTCGGCCACTTTTTTCCCTTTCATGTCTGGAGAATGTTTTATTATCTGGATACTGCTCCGCACCTTCCAGGTTCTGGATAGTTTCGCCATCACGCTTCAATACATCCCTGAAAGACATGTAGGTGTAATAATTTACAATACCAATTTCATGCAAATATTCCAAATGACGCAATTCGGCTTGCAAAACGGCAAACCAGACCATGTTCAGCTTTTGGCTCTCAGAAAGATCGGGTTCATCTTCTTCGCTCAAATCTTTCTCAAACGCCCCTTCCACTGAATTCTGCAAATCCAGATCAAATAACTGCATTTTTGCAAAGTCTTTAAAAATCTGATCGACTGAACGCTTGATATGAACCATTTGCTGCTGATATTCAGCCCATTCATTCGCACTCAATCGATCAATCTTCAACCAATGAATTAAAGAACCAACGGTTGTCGCATTCACCAGCAAACTGATCATGACGACCCCCACAGTCAAATCAATCAATGCTTGTTTTTCTGCCATTGAATCAGGAATCGATAAAACAATCGCTATCGCCAAACCACCTTTCAAGCCACCCCACCACATAATATGCCTTTCATCCAGGCTCACATGGGGCAATTTAAATAATTTCGTCGTCAGCGGAACAAAACAATAAACGGCTACAGAACGAGCCAGTGTCACAGCCAAAACGGCAATCAAAACAGACTGCCAGGAACCCATCAGATTAAAAATATCCACTGACAAGCCTATCATGATGAAAAGCAGCGAATTGCAGATCAGTACAAAAACTTCCCAGGTGTTATGAACCGCATGCGATGTTTCAGTGGACAGCCGCATCAAACCTGACAAATTCAAACAAATGGCGGCTGTTAAAACAGCCATCACACCCGAGACATGGAGCGTGTGCTCTGCAATTATGAAGCAAAAATACGCCATACACATGGACAGAACAACTGGCAGGCTATTTTCTCCATGAAAAAACCTGACCATTAATTCACTAAGCACCAGACTGATCACAGCACCGACCAGTATTCCGCCTAAAAAAACCCTCAAAAACTCAGGAATGATAGTAATCACTGCATCGAGTGTCAGAGAATTTGTCAGGACAAAAGTCAAAAGAATATTAAACAGAACAATTGCTGTGGCATCGTTAAACAACGACTCGCCTTCAACCAATATCATCAAACGACGGGGCACACCCAGTTCTTTAAACAAAGCAACCACAGCAACCGGGTCTGTTGCTGATATTAAGGCACCAAAAAGTAATGCGACCAGCAAATTTAATTCCAGTGATACCCATATACTTAAACCAACCAAAAGCATTGACATGACCATGCCCGGCACAGCTAGCACCAAAACAGGAATCAGGTTTCTTAACAATGAGCGCGCATCAAGCGACAAGGCCGATTCAAAAATTAATGCCGGCAAAAAAACGAATAAGACCAATTCATTGGTTAATTGAAAATTCAGCAATGCAAAATCATCCGGCAAATAATTTTCTGAAGCTTTTATGCTCAAACCAACGATCACAAGTAACACCGTATATGGAAGAGCAATATGCCGACAAAGCCATGAAACGGTCATTGCCAGAAATAATAAGGAAAATGTTGCTAATAGTACTTCTGAAATTGGCATGATCAGTTCCCAGTCAAGTAAGTATTTGATTTGAGCAGTTTATACCGTGAAAAAAATTTTTCCCACATAAAAAAACTGCGGTAGAATGTGGCACGGAATTAAAGTATTTTTAATTTTCATTTACTTACTACCCAATACAGCTTCAAATTGGCGAGTTTGGTATTCTAAATTATAATAATTCCTAATGGATTGCCTATTGACTTTTCAGGCAAAATCATTCAGTTTACGTATCTGGCGTGGCATTCTGGTTGCAACATTGACCTACAAATATAAAAAACGAACGCCATCCAAAAACTAATATTAGTCTTAAAATTACATTAATGTATTCTGTATAGCTTACAGTTTACCTTGGAGGAAACATATGAAGAAGCCTTTAAAGAGCTTGCTGCTTACTTCAGCTGTCGCTGCTCTGCTTTCTGCCCCAACTATTTCCACAGCGAATAAAGGTGTTGAAAGTCTTACCCAAAACCCTGCTAACTGGGCAACTTGGGGTGGAAATTACGCAGGTACTCGTTACAGCAAACTGAGCCAGATCAATAAGAACAACGTCAAAAGCCTGCAACCTGCATGGTCTTTTTCAACGGGTGTATTACGTGGACATGAAGGGGGTCCGATCGTAGTTAACGATGTAATTTACATCCACACGCCATTTCCAAACACAGTTTACGCTATCGACCAGGCAACTCAATCAGTTATCTGGGAATATACTCCAACGCAGGATGCAGACGTTACTATTCCTGTCATGTGTTGTGATACAGTTAACCGTGGACTAGCTTACGGTGATGGAAAAATTTTCCTACAGCAATCTGATACTGTTCTAACAGCGCTGGATGCTAAAACAGGTAAAAGAATCTGGAGTGTCCAAAATGGTGACCCTAAATTGGGTATGACCAACACAAACTCACCTTTAGTTGTTAAAGATAAAGTCCTGACAGGTATTTCAGGCGGTGAATTTGGTGTTCGTGGTTTCTTAGCCGCATATAACATCAACACTGGCCAATTGGAATGGAAAGGTTATAGCATGGGGCCAGATGGTGATACACTGATCGACCCTAAAAAAACAACCGCCTGGAAAGACGGTAAAGTGCGTCCTGTTGGCAAAAATTCAAGTTTAAGTACTTGGGAAGGTGATCAATGGAAAATTGGTGGTGGAACGACATGGGGCTGGTACAGCTATGACCCTGACCTGAATCTGGTGTATTACGGATCAGGCAACCCATCTACCTGGAACCCTGTTCAAAGACCTGGTGATAATAAATGGTCTATGTCTTTATGGGCCCGTGATGCAGATACAGGTGCTGTAAAGTGGGTTTATCAAATGACTCCACATGATGAGTGGGATTTTGATGGAATCAACGAAGTACCTCTGGTTGACCAAAAAATTGATGGCAAAATGCGTAAAACTATTGTGCATTTTGACAGAAATGGTTTTGGATACACCTTAGACCGAGTGACAGGTGAATTACTGGTTGCTGAAAAATTTGACAAGTCAGTCAACTGGGCAACGCATGTTGACATGTACACAGGACGTCCTCAAGTAGTCCCTGAGTATAGTACTGAGCAAAATGGTGAAGATGAGAATACAGTGGGCGTATGTCCAGCTGCATTAGGTTCTAAAAACCAACAGCCGGTTTCATACTCACCCGATACAGGTTTATTCTATGTATCTGGCAACCACCTATGTATGGAATATGAGCCATTTGAAGTTTCATACACCGCTGGTCAACCTTATGTTGGTGCAACACTGTCTATGATGCCAGCTGGCGCAGACGTGATGACTGGTAAAAAAGACGGCTCACACAACTTGGGTCAGTTCACTGCTTTTGACGCTAAAACAGGCAAAATCAAGTGGTCTAACAAAGAGCCATTCTCTGTATGGTCAGGCTCAGTTGCTACAGCAGGCGGCGTTGTTTTCTACGGTACTTTAGAAGGTTATCTGAAAGCAGTTGATGCTGAATCAGGAAAAGAACTGTATCGCTTCAAAACACCATCAGGTATCATCGGAAACGTAAATACCTGGTCTTATAAAGGCAAACAATATGTAGGTGTGCTTTCAGGTATCGGCGGTTGGGCTGGTATCGGTATAGCCGCAGGACTGGATGACGGTACTGACGGCTCAAATACTGAAGGTCTGGGTGCTGTAGGTGCATACAGAAGCCTGAATTCATTCACTAAATTAGGTGGAACATTTACAGTATTTGCTTTACCAAACTAAGCAATTCTGTATATCAGGCTTAACAAAAACCCCGAATAATTATTCGGGGTTTTTTTGCCCGTAAAAAATCAACTATAAAAAATTTCTTCAAATGACTTAGGCACATGCACACCATAGCCTTGCGCATAATTGACACCAATTTCTGACAGAATTCCCAAGATAGCTTCATCTTCAACGAACTCAGCTATTGTCTCCAATCCCATAACCTGCCCTATTTGGTTAATTGCTGCAACAAATGCCTTATCCAGATCATCAATCGCAATATCCTTAACAAAATAACCATCAATTTTTAAGTAATCTATCGGCAAATTTTTCAGATAGGCAAAAGAAGATAAACCGCTACCAAAATCATCCAGTGCAATCTTACAGCCCTTTGATCTCAACTCTGATAAGAATCCTGTTGCCTGCTTTAAATTTGCTATAGCGGCCGTCTCAGTAATTTCAAAACAGAACATATTCGCAGGAAACTCCGAATTTTCTATATGCTCAATCATGCTGCAAAGCAATTCATCATTGGCCATAGTCGCACCGGATAAATTAATGGACAAGACCAGGTTTTTTTTGAATTTATTTTGCCTTTTCAACTCTTCCAGCTTGTTAAACACTTCATTAAAAACCCACTGATCAATACTGCTGATTAGATTAAATCGTTCAGCTGCCGGTAAAAAGGCACCCGGAGGTATAATTTTATTTTGATCATCTAACATTCTGAGCAATACTTCGTAATGCTCAGAATCAGTTTCTCTAAAATTTACCTGTTTGATGCGTTGCAAGTAGAGTGAAAATCGGCCGTGATCCAATGCTGCTTGAAGCTTTGAGACCCATTGCATTTCTTGCTGTCTCGCTGATGAAGCGGAACTGTTGAGTTCATGAAAATGCACCCGATTTCGTCCACTTTCTTTAGCGATATAGCAAGCTGCATCGGCAGCACTTAATATTTCAGAAGCCTTAATTTCTTCCCCGCTAATTTCTGCAATTCCAATACTTAAACCGACTTTAAACGACTGGGTCTGCCAGCCAAACCGGAAATCAGCAATGGTTTGCCTTAAATTATTGGCAACGGCTATAGCATGCTCGGCATCACAATTTTCAAGTAAAACAGCAAACTCATCCCCCCCTAATCTGGCTAACAAATCATTTTTTCTAATATTTTTTTCTAATATATCCGTCACCTGTTTTAATAATTCATCCCCCGCATCATGTCCACAGGTATCATTTACCACTTTAAATTGATCCAGATCCAAATACAATAAATGATGTTTTACTTTCTCCATTCTGGCTTTAATCAACAGATCTTTCATATTGATTTCAAATTGCCGTCTATTGGCCAAATTGGTTAATGGATCATGCAATGCCTGCCAGTTTAATTCTGCAGATAGTGACCTCGACTCTGTCACATCCCTAAAGACTAACACCGAACCTAATAAATTATCATCATCATCAATGATAGGGGCTACAGAATCATTGATAGAAAACTTCAGCCCTTGCTTATTTATAAGAATATGATCTCTATCATTCGCTACGATATCTTTGAGTTTTAAGCAATGTTTAACCGGGCAAGCAACACGATCCTCAGAATCCTCATGTACCAAGGTAAATATATCCGTAACATCCTTCTGAATGGCTTTTTCTTCAAAAACCCCGGTTAATACTTCCGCCACCAGGTTCATAGATAATATCAAGCCTTCTTCATTGGTAGTAATGACAGCGTCGGCGATTGAATTTAATGTAACTTGCGCCCGCTCTTTTTCTTCAGCCAGTTTAAGAGAAACCGCTTTATTAGTATCCAATTGTTTGATTAGCTGTTTTTCTCGCTTGACGCCTGAACTCACATCATTGATCTGAATTAGACAAAACCGACTACCATCAGTTTTCTGTAATGGTTTTACTACTATTTGCTGATGAATTTGTTCTCCACTGCTGCTATAAAGTGGAAAAGGCTTACGATTTAAAGAATGGGAAATAAAAGAAGACATGCCATTGTGAATGGCAGATTTAATGGATCGTTCAAGACTACTTTGCTTTAATTGAAAAAATATTTCGAATAATTTCCTGCCTATAATCTGACTCGATTCTATGCCACATGAACGTGAAAACCAGGGATTCCAATTTACGATACAACAGTTGGAATCCACAATAATCAGGCCTAATTCACTCTGAAAAAAAACATTTTGGAAAACCAGATTTTCATTAAAATCAGGTTTCAACGGCTCCCCTGCATGCTCAGTCATGTATCTGAATGGTTTAGTTTATATCTGAAAATACTTTTCTACATTATGCTTGAAACGTGCAAGAGAATCGATATCCATTAGAAAGGTAACGTAGCCCTGAATATTTTTACTATCAACAACAAAATTCATATTCAATAACAATACCATAGCCTCATATTTTTCACTACCATCTCCGATAGCAAACACATCCTGAACTTCACCTTGAAAGTAATTTGGCATGTCTCCCTGTATTTCTTGTTTGAACATATCTGCGACACAGCATAAACAGGCATTTAGTATTATATTTCCTATTTCAGTGATTGCTTCTCGCTGCATTTCCTTCAAGTCATCAATTGCCCCCATACTCTGCTCAACAACCGCTCTGACTATATCAACACATTTATTTTCAGGAAATAACAACAGAGCATCTCCATCAAATGCTCCCTTAAATTTTTGATGCACGCCACTTATTTTAGAAATGGGTTCTCCTTCTATAACCTGCGATGCATCCATACGGCTGACAAATTCGATTCCGGGTACACTAAGAATAATTTGTTCATTTAACATTTCACTCAGCGATGCAGCTGCAGTGCACATTCCTACATTCAACACTTCGGTAATGGCATCAATATACAGCTCATTTAAATCGAGCGTTTTATCCAACATATCGTTTGATTTTATCCTCAGTGATAGGTTTTGGAATAAAGTCAATTTTGAGTTCTGACGCTTCTTGCTTGATAGATTCCTGTATATTGGCTGTTAATAGCGCCATCTTTGCATCCGGAAATAAAGGTCTTAAAATTTTTGCCGCCTCCCCTCCTGTCATCACTGGCATATTGTAATCCAGCAAAAAAATATCCGGTTGCTCATCCTTTGCAACATCTAATGCCTGCTGACCATCTCCCGCCTCAAAAATCACCCAATCGGGGTGCTCGGAAGATATAATTTTTCTCAACATCATTCTAGACATTTTACTATCATCAACAAGCAAACACTTCATCATCAATCCTTAAGCACTTTATTATTATTAAAGTACTTATAAAACTAGCAGAATTATTCAATTAGTCCAATATTTAGCCTGCTTTCTTCTCTCTGAAAACAGGCTGATTTCGCTATTCAACAACTCTACAGTCAATGCCCCCAAAGTCGCAGTATTGAAAACTTTGACATGATTTTCTCTGTAACGCTCCAATACTTCTAAATGAGGTTGCTGGAAACGATTTTTAAAACCGGATGAAATAATTGCATACTCTGGCGCAACAAGATCAATAAAGGCTTGACTGGATGAGGTTTTACTGCCGTGATGTGGCACCAGTAAAATATCTGCTTTCAAGCTATCATGATATTGAGTGACCAACCACTGCTCAGCCTGTGATTCAATATCACCGCTTAACAAGATTCGAATTTCACCCGTATCTATGAACAGAACACATGAATTATCATTTTCTGAACGGAAAACCCCTACAGCTGGTGGAGATAAAACGCTGAACAAGACTTTACCCCACCGCCATTTTTGACCCGATTTGCAATGACTATACCCATCATCAGGCAAACTGATATGATGGCTGACAGACACTTGATCCACCAGACCTGAAGCGAGAATGGACTCAGCGCCGCCGATGTGATCGTTATCTGCGTGACTGATCATGAACATATCAACCTGATCTATAGAACGATATTTCAAATAAGGTAAGACCACCTGCGCCCCCATATCTGAAAAGGCAGAATAGCGGGCTCCACTGTCATAAACCAGCACATGGTTTTCTACCTCAATAACGACCGCAAGCCCCTGACCTACATCCAGCACAGTCATACGAAACAACTTATTATCTGGAATTATTGACATGGGGAAAAAGACAGGCAGAAAAAACAACATTGCCAAACTGCGAACAGGCATCCCTCTTGGTACAAATACTAACACCATCCCGATCATCGCAAGAATAACCGACCATAACTCAGGCTTCACCATCGTATAACCGATCGGTAAATCAGAAAGTAATTCCAAAGCACCCAATAAATATTTAAAAATCAAATTCAACAGGGATAAAATTAACAATGCTCCATCAGGAAAAAATAATAACAGCATAACTGCCAACAAACTCAAGGGTAAAATGATAAACCCGACCAAGGGTACAACAAGCAAATTTACCCAAGGCGCTACCACAGAAAATTCTTCAAAATAGAGCAATAATAGAGGTGCCAGCCCGAAACTGACGATTAAATGAATTTTAACAGTCGTTCTGCCCGTATTGATTTTTTTCAAGCGTCCGGACAAACCATATATAATCAATACGACTGCCAGAAATGATAAGGATAACCCCTTTGAAACCACGGCTAATGGCTGAAGCAATAAAATCAGAAAAGCGGCAACTGCCACCAGCTGCAATGATCGATGATTTCTTTTCCAGATGACTGCCAGCATAACCAGCGTCAACATTATCAGTGCTCTCTGAGTAGGCAAAGAAAAGCCCGCTAGAAAGGAATAACAGCCAGCACTCAAAATCGCAAAAACCGCTGCAATATTTTGAGGTGACACACAGTGCATTCGAATCGCAACAAAACGGAACAGTGTAAAAGTCAAACCGGATACCAAGCCGATATGCATACCTGAAATGGCCATTAAATGTGCAATCCCGGTTTTTCTAAACAACAACCATTGCTCTTGAGTTAGCTGTTGCCGGTTACCAATTGTTAAAGCCTTTATCAGTCCAATGAACTCCGATTCCGAAAATACTTCATCCATTTTTTGATCAATTTTGTAACGTAACTGCAAAATATTAAGCATTTTGGACAACTGAATCGCATGGCTTTGATTTTTAACATAACCTGTTGCTACATAATTATGCTCGAACATCCACCTTTCATAATCAAAACCTCCTGGATTATATCGCCCCCGAACAGCCTTTAATTTCACATCAAACTTCCAGTTTTGTGCAGACAGCACTTTTTTCTCGGAGG
>SPJK01013772.1_pt1 | contig 14037 bp, 10 predicted proteins | sample 3741771 | NCBI WGS metagenome assembly SPJK01 (sample SAMN10925997, study PRJNA522277) | cold seep metagenome | isolation source: Elba SIP-enriched marine methane seep metagenome, extraction at timepoint T2 | place: Italy: coast of Elba, Mediterranean Sea | reverse complement strand
TTAAACCCGCCATCGGAATCAAGATCTTCATTTCGCCAACCAAGGCGATAGCCGATTCCGGCGCGGCTTCGCTATCATCCAGCCAATCAATGGCTTCCAGTCTGCCGAGTTTTAATAAATAGTTTAGACTATTTTGCAATATTGCGCGGTCGGAATCCGAGCCGTTCTGCAATAACACCGATAAGGGTTTTCCCGGAGCAATATTCATTTCGCCGCGAATTCGGCGAATCCCCAAAATGAAACTCATAATCCAGTTTATTTCAGTGACCGCTTGCGGGTTGATTTGTTGTTCATCGGCGACCGGGTAAGGCTGCAGCATGATGGTTTCGCCTTCAATGTTTGCCAGCGGCGCGACTCGTTGCCAGATTTCCTCGGTGATAAACGGCATTAACGGATGGGATAAACGTAGAATCGCTTCTAAAACCGATAACAAGGTTTGGCGGGTGCCGCGTTGCAATTGGGCGTTGTCTGATTGCAATGAAATTTTCGCTAATTCTAAATACCAATCGCAATACTCATTCCAGGTGAATTCATAAAGGCTGTTAGCCGCTAAATCGAAGCGGTAACTTTCAATGGATGAGCTGGTATTGGCGATGACTTGATTTAATCGGGAAAGAATCCATAAATCCGCTTGTGAATATTCGCAGGCGCCGCCGTCGAAACCGTTATCGTGGGCTTCGGTATTCATCAGCACATATCGGGCGGCGTTCCACAATTTATTGCAAAAATTACGATAGCCTTCGGTGCGCGCCAGATCAAATCGAATGTCGCGCCCGGTCGAGGCCAGTGAAGCAAAAGTAAAGCGCAAAGCATCGGTGCCGTAAGAAGGAATACCGTCCGGGAAATGTTTACGGGTGGCTTTCTCAATTTTTTGCGCCAAATGCGGTTGCATCATGCCGGAAACGCGTTTATGCACCAGCTCTTCCAGCTCAATACCGTCAATCAAGTCGATTGGGTCCAGCACATTGCCTTTGGATTTAGACATTTTCTGGCCTTCGGCATCGCGCACCAAGCCGTGGATATAAACTTCCTTAAACGGAACCTCTCCTTGGAATTTCAAACCCATCATGATCATGCGGGCGACCCAGAAGAAAATAATGTCGAAACCGGTAACCAATACGCTGGTCGGATAATGGCTTGCCAATTCCGGCGTTTTTTCCGGCCAGCCCAGGGTTGAGAAGGGCCACAGTGCGGAAGAAAACCAGGTATCCAACACGTCATCATCTTGTTGCAACGGGTAGTCGTCGGTCAGGCCGTGTTGCTCGCGGATAGCCTGTTCGGAACGACCGACATAAACGTTGCCTTGGTCATCATACCAAGCGGGAATCCGATGTCCCCACCAGATTTGACGAGAAATACACCAGTCCTGGATATTGCGCATCCATTCAAAATAGGTATTTTTCCAATTATCGGGCACAAACTTGATATCTCCTTTTTCAACGGCTGCAATCGCCGGTTTAGCCAGCGGTTCGATTTTGACATACCATTGATCTGTTAACAGCGGTTCGATCACAGTTCCGGTGCGATCGCCTCTAGGCACCATTAATTTATGATCGTCGATTTTTTCCAATAAATTTTGCGCGTCCAGATCAGCAACAATTTGTTTACGGGCGGCGAAACGCTCCAAGCCGATATATTTCTCAGGAATAATATTAAAATCGTCGTTACTGTCGCGGATATTGGCGTCAACGGTGAAAATATTGATTAATCCGCTGTGCGGTAAATCGGCAATAGCCGACATATCGCGGTGGCGCATCCAGACATCATAATCGTTAAAATCATGCGCCGGGGTGATTTTTACACAGCCGGTTCCGAATTCAGGATCAACATAGTCATCGGCTATAATCGGAATTAAGCGATTGGTTAACGGTAATTGGACAAATTCGCCCAACAAATGTTTGTAACGATCATCATCCGGATGGATGGCCACGGCGGCGTCGCCCAGCATGGTTTCCGGGCGGGTGGTGGCGACAATTAAATGTCCTGTTCCATTGGCTAAAGGATAACGCATATGCCACATCGAGCCGTTTTCTTCTTCAGATAATACTTCCAAGTCGGAAACAGCGGTATGCAGAACCGGATCCCAATTTACTAAGCGTTTGCCGCGATAAATCAAGCCTTCTTCATAGAGGCGGATGAATACTTCCTGCACCGCTTCCGACATGCCGTCATCCATGGTAAAGCGTTCTTTTTCCCAATCCAGAGAAGAGCCCATGCGGCGTAATTGACGGGTGATGGCGCCGCCGGATTGTTCCTTCCATTCCCAGACTTTCTCAATGAATTTGTCACGACCGTAATCATGTCGGCTTTTGCCTTCAGCATTAATCAATCGCTCCACAACCATTTGGGTAGCGATGCCGGCATGATCGGTGCCGGGTTGCCAGAGCGCATTATAGCCTTTCATGCGGTGATAACGGGTGAGGGCATCCATAATCGTATCTTGAAAAGCATGCCCCATATGTAAGCTGCCGGTGACATTCGGCGGCGGGATCATGATGCAGTAGGATTCGCCTTCTCGTTTGGCGGCGAAGTAGCCTTTGTCTTCCCAGGTTTGATACCAGCGTTGTTCAATTGAATGTGGAGAATAGGTTTTTTCCATGGATGTTTGCTGATTAATGTCTACAAACCTTTTATTTTAACCGGAAAATGCCATTCTGGTGATGCCGCGCTTGAAAAAAATTCAATTTTCCGGTGTTATGCCGCTATTTGTTTAATTTTCTAGTCCTGAAGATTAAGCTCTTTAATTTTTCGAGTTAATGTATTCCGGCCGTAGCCCAATAACTTGGCGGCTTCATGTTTACGGCCGTGGGTGTGTCTTAAAGCCGTGGTAATTAAAATAGATTCAATGACCGGAATAGATTGTTTGGCAATATCCTGCTTGCCGCTGACCAATTGGTGACTGACCCAGTTTTCATACAATGCTTCCCAGTTTTCTTCCGAGCCGTTATTAGGGTTAGCGCTTGTTTCTTGAGGTTGGGTAATTTCCGGCGGCAAGTCTTCAATGTGGATTTCATGCCCCGGCGCCATGACGGTTAGCCAGCGGCAAATATTCTCCAGTTGTCTGACATTACCCGGCCAATTGAACTGTGATAAAAAGTTTTCCGTTTCCGGTTTCAGGGTTTTTATTTCAGTGTTTAATTCCTTAGAACTGATTTGTAAAAAATGCCTCATTAATAATCCGATGTCTTGGCTGCGATCGCGCAAGGGCGGAATGTGAACGCGGATGACATTCAAGCGGTGAAATAAATCTTCCCGAAAACGCCCTTCGGTCACTAATGTTTCCAAATTTTGATGGGTGGCGGCAATGATTCTGACATCTACTTTGACAGATGAATGAGCGCCGATGGGGAAAAACTCGTTATCCGCCAAAACGCGTAATAAACGGGTTTGTAAATCAGCAGGCATGTCGCCGATTTCATCTAAAAACAAAGTGCCGTTATTGGCTTGTTCAAAGCGACCGATGCGGCGCGATTGGGCGCCGGTGAAAGCGCCTTTTTCATGGCCGAATAGCTCAGATTCCATTAAATCTTTAGGGATCGCGGCCATATTAAGCGCGATGAAAGGTTCTTTGGCTCGGGGGCTGTGGCGGTGTAATGCTTTGGCGACCAGTTCTTTACCGGTGCCGGATTCGCCGTTAATCAGTACAGTAATGTGCGAGCGCGCCAAGCGGCCGATTGCCCGGAAAACTTCTTGCATAGCGGGCGACTCGCCGATAATTTCAGGCGTTTCTTCTTGCACCAAAGCGGGGCTTTCTTGTTCGGTTTGTTGTTTACTGTGAGAACATGCGCGTTGCACAATTTCGACAACTTCATTGACATCGAATGGTTTAGGCAGATACTCGAATGCGCCGCCATGAAATGCTGAAACCGCACTTTCCAGATCGGAATGCGCGGTAATCACGATAACCGGTAATTCAGGAAAATCATTTTGGATCTCTTTCAACAGTTCTAAGCCATCCATGCCCGGCATACGTATATCGGTAATTAAAACATCCGGTTTTTCATTGTTTAAGCGGTTAAGCAAATCAAAAGCATTGGAAAAAGTTTGCGTTTCGATAGTCGCTTTTTGTAAAGCTTTTTCCAATACCCAGCGTATCGATTTGTCATCATCAACGATCCATGCTTTATCAGGAAGTTGCATTTCCGTTCTCCAAAGGTAAATAAATTGAAAACACGGTTTGGCCGGGGTGGCTGTTGCACTCGATCAGGCCGTTATGTTGGTTAATAAGTGATTGAGATATCGATAAGCCTAATCCGGTTCCTTCCGCTCGACTGGTAATCATCGGATAAAAAATTTGTCCCATTAATTCGGGTTGGATTCCGGGACCGTTATCAATGATTTCTACTTTAAGGGTTAATTTGTAATGACGCCGCCCGATAGCCATGTAGCGCTTTATACGGGTGCGAAAAATGATTTCACCGCTATCCTTAAGCGCTTGAACCGCATTGCGGGAAATATTTAAAAATGCTTGAATCAATTGATTTTTATCAGCATAAATATTCGGCAGACTCGGATCGTAGTCTCTCACAATCTGAATATTATCATGGGTTTCCGCATTGACTAGTTGACGAACTCTTTCCAAGGTTTCATGAATGTTAATGACTGATTTTTCAGCCGGTTTATTCGGGCCGAGCATTTTATCCATCAGGCTGCGTAAGCGATCAGATTCAGCAATAATGATCTGGGTGTATTCTTTTAATTCCGGGTCTTTTAATTCCAAATCTAATAGTTGCGCTGCGCCTCTTAATCCGCCTAGCGGGTTTTTAATTTCATGTGCGAGGCCTTTTATCAGCATGCGGCTGGTATTTTGCTGTTCTAACAATTGTTCTTCTTTGGTGATCCTGATTTGTCTGTCCACTTGTTGTAATTCAACCAGGATATGCAGTAATTGGCCGTTTTCTATGATAGGCGTCGCACTGAAATTGACCGTTATGCTATTGCCGATTTGATAAAGCGGTAATTCGCGATCAATTAACGGTTCAAACATTCTTTGGCACTGTTGGATATTTTGTAATATATCCGAATTAGCAAGCTTGAAAATTTTACCGGCTGGTTGATCGATTAAGTGTTTGGCGCTGTCATCAAGTAATATTTCACCTGCGGAATTAATAAAATTGAGGGACAGTTCATGGTTGAATAATAGGACCGCACCATTCATGTGATCCATTATTTTATGCATTGTGTAAGAATCAATTGGGCTCATATAGATCTATAAGCAATTACTATGCCGAATAATATTGGTTGTTGGTCGGCTGTGCTTTAAAATTGCTTTAAATTGATGTTAAAGCGGGGTGGGAATGATTTGAGCAAGAGTTTGTTCTTGAACAATTGAACAAATACTAATGTTGGGTGCAAAGGTGAGTGTGTTTTGTAAAAAAAGCACTGAATTTATATGCTATTATGCACAATAACGGTGCTTATAATACAAAAACGCCCCATTACGGGGCGTTAATGCTATTTGAGTGCTACTTGCTGTATTACAAGCTGTAGTACATGTCAAATTCAACCGGGTGAGTACTCATGCGCAAACGTTGAACTTCTTCGTTTTTCAGGTCAATATATCCTTCAATTGCGTCATCAGTGAATACGCCGCCGCGGGTTAAAAATTCGCGATCTTCATCTAAAGCTTGTAGCGCTTCGTCAAAAGAGAAGGCTACTTGAGGAATTTGCTTTTCTTCTTCAGGCGGTAAGTCATACAAATCTTTATCCATAGCGTCGCCTGGATGGATTTTGTTTTGAATGCCGTCTAAGCCGGCCATTAACATGGCTGCGAAGCACAAGTATGGGTTAGCGGTAGAATCGCCGAAACGCAATTCAATGCGTCGCGCTTTCGGGTTGTTTACGAAAGGAACGCGGATGGAAGCAGAACGGTTACGCGCTGAGTAAGCCAGCATAACAGGCGCTTCGAAACCAGGCACCAAACGTTTGTAGCTGTTTGTTGAAGCGTTGGCGAAAGCGTTTAATGCTTTTGCGTGTTTGATGATGCCGCCGATGTAGAAAAGCGCGGTTTCTGATAAGCCGCCGTACAAGTCGCCGGAGAATAGGTTAACGCCCTCTTTTGTCAAAGATTGGTGAACATGCATGCCGTTGCCGTTGTCGCCGACTAATGGTTTAGGCATGAAGGTCGCCGTTTTGCCGTATGCGTGAGCGATATTGGCGACAACATATTTTAAAGTCAATACTTCGTCGGCTTTGTTAACTAAGGTGTTGAACAGAGAACCGATTTCACATTGACCGGCGGTCGCGACTTCGTGGTGATGAACCTCAGTGGTTTGACCCATTTCAGTTAATACCAAGCACATTGCGGAACGCATGTCTTGCAATGAGTCTACCGGGGGCACTGGAAAGTAGCCGCCTTTTACGCCCGGACGGTGACCGACGTTGCCGTCTTCATAAACTTTTTCAGAGTTCCAGTCGGCTTCTTCGGAATCCACTTTATATCCGCAGCTGCCCATGTCGGAATTCCAGCGAACATCATCGAATACAAAGAATTCGTTTTCCGGTCCGAATAAAGCCGTGTCGGCAATGCCTGTTGATTGCATATAAGCTTCAGCGCGTTTCGCAATAGAGCGTGGATCGCGTTCGTAGCCTTGCATGTCTTTAGGTTCAATGATGTCGCAACGCAAGATTACGGTGTTGTCATCAAAAAATGGATCGATAACGGCAGTTGATGGATCCGGCATCAAAATCATATCTGATTCGTTGATGCCTTTCCAACCGGCAACTGAAGAACCGTCGAACATTTTACCTTCTTCAAAAGTATCTTCATCAATCGTATGGGCGGGGTAGGTAACATGTTGTTCTTTGCCGCGGGTGTCGCAAAAACGAAAATCAACAAATTTGACATCGTTTTCCTGGATCATTTTTAGAGCATTTTCAACTGACATTGAGTGTTTCTCCAGAATTTTTATTGTAAGTTAGTGGTTTATTAATGGTATTGCGTAGCAAGCGCGGGAGGAATAAAGCGATTCGAACCCATTTATTCCAAATTTGCTCGGTGTCTAGGCAATCCTTAACTCTACCACTTTTTTAATTTTGGCGCACATGGATTTTCTGTGCTGAATGAAAAAAAACGGGGCTGTGTCGCCCCGTTTCTTGTAGTAGCCGGTCTTTCTTAGAAAGAAGCTGAAATTGTACCGATAACTTTTCCGTCATCCAGATCGCCGTTGCCGGTATCATCTGTTTCGGTGTAAGCGACTTCTACGTTGAAGTTACCAAGATCTTTGGCTGCGCCGAATTTCCAATCCCAATAATCATCAGCGCCGCCTTTTTGGTTATAGTAACCAGTATGAGCAAGGATTGTTACGCCGCCCATAGATTCAGGCAAAGTGTAGTCAGCTGAAATATCGGTGTATTCACCTGGTAAGGTGTTTTCAATTTTTAAACCGTAATACCAGTAGGCGCTAAGGTTAAAGTTTTCGATCGGTGAAACCCCCAAGCCAAAGTAAAGCTCGTTAAAGTTCCAAGGCGCTGCGCTAGTGCTGCCGTCTGAAGTTGGGTATTCATAGCGTAACCAACCCAGGTCATAAGTGACTGCGATGCCGCCTAAATCAATATCATTTGAGAAGCCTGCATAAATATCCAGCTCCAAGCTGCTGTCGCCGCCGGTGAATTCAACATTAGAACCCCAGACACCGATGTATGCGCCTGATTCATGAGAAATATCAAAAGAACCTTGGATCGCAGGGGCATTGGCTGTTTGAGATACGCCACGCCAGACGTAATCAGTGGTTAACGCTACGCTGGCGCTGGTTTCAAAACCTTCAGGCAAGCCGAGGCCGCCGTTGGATTCTGCGCCCAATTCACGTGAAATGGTAGCAACGATTTTGCTGTCATCAGAGCTATCGGTAGCGCCGATGTCGTCAGTGTCGGTGTAGGCGATTTCTACATTGAAACCGGCGATTTCTTTAGACGCCCCGATTTTCCAGTTCCAGTAATCATCTGCGCCGCCTGTCATATCGTAATGGCCTGCGCTGGCGAATACGGTCAAGCCGCCGAATTCATCAGGCAATGTGTAGTCAATTGCGCCTTCGCGATAATCACCAGGATTGGTGTTTTCAATGCGCAAGCCGAGATAATAGTAGGCGCTGATGTTTAAGTTTTCGATAGGTGAGATGCCTAAACCGAAATACAATTCGTTGAAGTTCCAGTTATCAGCCGCTGTAGTGCTGCCGCTGGAATTTGGATATTCATAGCGCAACCAACCTAAATCATAAGTTAAGGCCATTCCGCCTAAATCAATGTCATTTGAGAAACCACCGTAGAGATCCAGCTCCATACTGGTTTCGTGGACGCCTGCGCCGTCTCTAAATTCAATGCTGGAAGCCCAGGCGCCGAGATATAAACCGGATTCGTGCGACAAGTCAAAAGAACCTTGAATAGCTGGGGCATTGGCGGTTTGGGAAACGCCACGCCAAACATAATCGCTTGTTAATGCAACGCTGGCTGAAGCTGATACGCCGTAAAGGCTATTATCCGCCAGTGATAAGGGTGATGTTGCGAGTAGGGTAACTGCAACAGATATTTTTGTTTTTTGCATAGTGTCTCCAAATAAAAACAACAGAATTTTATGATGTAAAGAATGCATATATTATGCCATAAAAAATAACTTTAAAATACAGTAATTTATAAATATTGCTTAAGGTTAGGTATCTTTTGTGGTGCAAAAGATAATGTTGTGCTTATGCAACATTGTCTTTTGAGGGTGATTTATATCTTTTTGATTATTAAGGATTAAGCTTGCTTGCACTCTAAAAAATATTATTTCAGTATTTTTATGGGAGTGTTGTTATTGCTAAAATAGTGTTTTTTGTTTCATTAAAACAATGTGTTACAAACATTGTGTTCCGGTATGGTGCGTTATGTGCGATTTTGCACGTTAGTGGTGCGTTAAATTGGGTATTTTTTGCGGTTTTTAGGCTAATTCATTGATTTATGCTGTATGAAAAGTTGGCATGTTACATGCTTTTGTAAACCTGAAATTATGAAATTAACTTAATCAAGAGGAAGTTATATGAAATTGATAACCGCTGTAGTTAAACCTTTTAAATTGGATGATGTGCGGGAAGCATTATCCGATATAGGCGTTTCAGGCGTCACTGTTACTGAGGTAAAAGGATTCGGGCGTCAGAAAGGGCATACCGAATTATATAGGGGCGCTGAATATGTTGTGGATTTCTTACCCAAAGCAAAAATCGAAGTGGCTGTCGCCGACGCTTTAGTCGAAAAGGCGGTTGAGGCGATAACCAACGCTGCAAATACCGGAAAAATCGGTGACGGTAAGATTTTTGTTGCTAATTTGGAACAAGTTGTCCGGATTAGAACCGGTGAAACCGGCGAAGACGCATTATAAGAAATTTTCAGGAGAATGAAGTGGAAAACTTAAATAAAATTATTGAACTGAGCTACGCGCTGGATACCTTTTATTTTTTAATGAGCGGCGCTTTGGTGATGTGGATGGCGGCGGGTTTCGCCATGTTGGAAGCGGGTTTGGTCAGAGCCAAAAACACGACAGAGATTTTAACCAAGAACGTTGCTTTGTTTGCTATTGCTTGTGTAATGTATATGTTGGTGGGTTATAACATTATGTATCCTGCTGAAGCGGTTAATAGCGTATGGCCCGGCATCAGCTTTTTGTTAGGCGAAGATAACACTGTCGAAGATGTGTTAAGCAGTGACGGCGAGACTTATTATTCGTCTTTATCAGATTTCTTTTTCCAAGTTGTGTTTGTGGCAACCGCAATGTCTATTGTTTCAGGCGCTGTTGCCGAGCGTATGAAACTATGGGCATTTTTGTTTTTCGCTGTAGCAATGACGGGTTTCATTTATCCTATCCAAGGCTTTTGGAAATGGGGCGGCGGCTTCTTGGATGAATTGGGTTTCCTGGATTTTGCAGGATCAGGCGTGGTTCATCTGTGTGGCGCGACAGCGGCATTCGCGGGCGTATTATTGTTAGGCGCTCGTAAAGGTAAATATGGCGCAAATGGCGAAGTGCATCCAATTCCGGGTTGTAATATGCCTTTGGCGACTTTAGGAACTTTCATCCTGTGGTTAGGTTGGTTCGGTTTTAACGGTGGTTCTGAATTAAAAATTTCTGATGTGGGCGAAGCCAACGCTGTTGCTATGGTATTCGTTAATACTAATGCGGCTGCTGCCGGCGGTGTGGTTGCAGCCTTGATTACTTCGCAGTTCTTGTTCGGCAAAGCTGATTTGTCTATGGTGTTGAACGGCGCTTTGGCGGGTTTGGTTGCCATTACCGCTGAGCCTTTAACGCCGACGCCTTTGGTATCGACATTAATCGGCGCGGTCGGCGGCGTGATAGTGGTATTCGCTATCGTGTTCATGGATAAAGTAAAAATCGACGATCCGGTGGGCGCCATCTCAGTTCACGGCGTTGTCGGCATGTGGGGTTTAATTGCGGTATGCTTTTCCAACCCGGATGCAAAATTTTCAGCGCAGTTAATCGGTGTCGTCAGTATTTTCGCCTTTGTTTTCATCGCAAGTTTAGCTGTTTGGTACTTATTGAATGCCGTTATGGGTATTCGCGTCAGTGAAGAAGATGAATACCACGGCGTTGACTTCTCTGAGTGCGGTATGGAAGCTTATCCTGAGTTTACCGATAGCAGTAAAGGTTAAGATAGCTTAATTTTAAACTGTCTTTCTTTTCAGCGGGCGCTTTTTAGCGCCCGTTTTTGTTTATGCCAAAGAGACTGAGTATTAGTAATGCAGGGATAAATATTGTATGTTTTTATACAATTATTTATTATTGCTGTTTGCGTCTAATATAAAGCAATTTCGAGGACAATATGAAATTAATAACAGCAATAATAAAACCGTTCAAATTGGATGATGTAAGAGAGGCTTTGTCTGAAATAGGCATCACTGGGATTACCATGACGGAAGTTAAAGGCTTTGGGCGTCAGAAAGGGCATACCGAATTTTATAGAGGCGCGGAATATGTGGTCGATTTTTTGCCTAAAGTGAAACTGGAAATCGCAGTAGATGATGCCATGCTGGAAAAAGCAATGCAAACGATACAGGAGTCGGCAAACACCGGTCGCATTGGCGACGGCAAGATTTTCGTCAGCGCCTTGCCGGAAGTGATTAGAATCCGAACCGCTGAAAAAGGTGTTGACGCCATTTGATCAGTTTGTTGATTATCTGCTTGGAATAGAGTAGGGCGGATTTGCGCAGCAATCCGCCATTCATGCCGGTTACTGGGTTTTATGGGCAATATCCGCAGCCAAACAGCTATCCATCGTATTGAGGTGGTTTAAAAACCACTGGATTAAGCTTTCTTTCACAAATGTTCTGCCTTCATCTATAGCGCCGTCGTCTATTTTCGCTTTGACTTGCTTAATTTCTTCCAGAATGCGCGAGTGCTCCTCTTGATGAATCAAAATTGCCGGGAAGTTAAATTCTTCCATTAATTGATTTTCCATTGCAAAATGTTTTTCCATTCTTATCGGTAATAATTCGAACAAAGCTGGAAAATTATCATCATCACAAGTTTCTAATTGATTGACCAAGTTTACAAAATTGCTATGGTCATGATCCATTTTTTCAACGCCTAATTCAACGATCTGTTTTTCTTCGATTAAAGTCATGATTTTCTCAATAATTGAAATTTTATCCCATCATAGCGGCAGTGAGCAGGAAGCGGCAAATATAAATTAAAGTATTTTCAAAGACCGCCGATAGTCAAATAAAGCAGCTTTGCTAGCAGGTGGCCAATATGATTTCTTCAATCGCTTCTCAATCATTCTTTCCTCATTTTCAAACGCCGCAATCGCATGTTCATCAAGCGGACAAGTCAATCAGTGAATCTGGTCAAGATTCTCTTGATGCGAAACAAACGCAGGCTGAGTATTTAGTCGATAAGCAAGTATTGCTTAAATTACAGCAGACTATGAAAAGTCATCAGGCGGCTGAAATCAGACCTGTTGATGATTATGCTCCGGAAAAAGTCGCGGATAATATTTTATCTTTCGTCAAACAAGCCTACGGGCGTTTACAGCAAAACCAAACGGATGTTGATGCGGAACATTTTTTTGAGCAGGCCAGAAGCGGAATCGAACAAGGCTTTAGCGAAGCGAAAGATATTTTAGAACAAATGGGCGCGCTTAACGGAGTCATTGCTGAAAATGTGGATAAAACATATCAGTTGACAATGGACGGATTGGACGATTTTGAACAAAACCAAGGCGGCGTTGATTCTCTGGTCGTCAATCAACGCAGTATAGCGCTGCAGACATCAAAATCGGCAAGCGTTGAGATTGAAACCCGTGAAGGCGATGTGATCAGCATTAATCTAAGCCAATCATTCAGCGCTGAACGCAATCGAATGCAGGCGGCCGATGGAAATACCGAAGTTGCTTTTTTTGAACAGAATTATCAAGCGGTAGGGGAAGTTAATATCGCTATAGAAGGCGATTTGAACGCTGATGAAAAAAGGGCTTTGGAAGATTTATTAGCGCAGATGGGCGATGTCAGTAAAGATTTTTTTCAGGGAAATCAAAAACAGGCGCTGAAAGAAGCTTTGTCGTTAGGATTTGATACTTCACAGATAGCTGAATTTTCGATGAATTTGCAAATGCAACGCTCGGTTGAAGCGGTATCGACTTATCAACAAGCGGAAAATTCTGTTAATCCGAGCCTGAGTAAATCTCGCTTCCAACAGGCTGAACAGTTTCTTAATCAAAGCAGAGAAAGTATTCAAAGCCGTTTTAAGCCCTTACTGCAAAGTTTCGACCAGCCTCAGCAGTCTTTAGGCGCAATGTTTTCAGAAATAACGGATCTGATCCGCGGTTCTCATATCAGTGACCCTGTACTCAATGAGTTTTTGGGTTTTGTTAACGCTGAGAGTTAACCCGACCTTTTAAATATAAACGACAAGGCTGGGTTAAATTTTATTGTTTTTCACAACGACCCGATACGCAACCGCAATTTTTTCCACATCCCAAACCTTCTTCTTTTGCGGGACCGAATTCAGGGTGGCGGGCAGCGAATTTCCGGGATTTCTGCTGCACCCATATCCAGGCCAGCATCAACGTAAAAATGATCGCCATTGCGATTAAAAAATTTAACATGTTTGCTCCCGTTTTTTTACTTGATCGGGACGAGGTGTGCCTCCCGTTCCAAACCTTTGGATTTTGATTTATTCGGGGATTGTATCGTTATTTTGATGAGAAATAAACGTTACGAACGGGATGGATATCCCGTCTGGCTCAGGGTTTGAAACAAGGTGGCGCCTAAAATAGCGGGATCACGCTATTTCCCAAGCTCCGGCTTTGGAAAAAATAGGGGAAGCTGGAGCTTCCGTTCAGATTTCCCAAACTGGAGTTTGGGAAACAGCAAAAAGTGTCAGTTTTTTTTACGCTATTGTGACTGAGCGGGACAGGGTCTTCACCCCGTTCCAAACCTTTGGGTTTAAACTTTACGATTCATTCAATATAGATAGAGCTTTAGCCCTACTAAACAAATTATTTTCAAGCAGTTCCGCCCAAACCCGCAAAACCCATAAACGTCATTGATAAGATGCCCGCCAACATCATACTTAAGGCGGCCGCCTGGGTGATGTTCGGTAGTTTTGATAATTCCAGTTTTTCTCTTAATCCCGCCATCAGCATGATAGCCAAGCCAAATCCTGCGCCTGCGCCCAAGCTAAAGGCGACCGATTGAAAAAAGTCATAGCCGCGAGCGGTTTGGAACAAGGCGACCCCTAGTATGGCGCAGTTAGTGGTAATTAACGGCAAAAAGATACCCAGCGCTCTAAATAGAGTGGGGCTGAATTTTTTCAAAATCATTTCAACCAATTGCACTGCGGAAGCGATAATGGCGATATAGCTGATTAAACGGAGAAATTCCAGCTCGAAGTGGGTCAGTATGCTATTAACGCCGTAAGCGCAAACCGAACTGACAAACATTACGAAGGTGGTGGCCAGGCTCATATTAAAGGCGGTGTCGCGTTTTGCGGAAACGCCGACGAACGGACAAAGCCCTAAGAACATGGCCAACACAAAATTGTTAATCAAAAAC
>SPJK01006424.1_pt1 | contig 14039 bp, 4 predicted proteins | sample 3741771 | NCBI WGS metagenome assembly SPJK01 (sample SAMN10925997, study PRJNA522277) | cold seep metagenome | isolation source: Elba SIP-enriched marine methane seep metagenome, extraction at timepoint T2 | place: Italy: coast of Elba, Mediterranean Sea | reverse complement strand
TATCGTTAATCATTAGGTCAGCATTTTTCAAATGTCTAAGGTAGACAGTCAGGTCTTCGCTGTCATTAGGCGGTATTTGTGTGTAAAAGGACATGACTTCAGAATCCGTCGGTTTTTCCAGATGCAGCGGGCCGTGATTTTCCATAGTAATACTAAAGATAAACAACGGTTTATCATTAGTTTTTTTTAACAGTTCATTTATTTTTTCACTGACGGCAAGATCACCAATGTACTGGCCAGATTTCTGTTGTTTGCTGAAACTGCTTATATCAATGAATCGATCAAACCCTAGCTTGGGAAAGACTTTATCCCGTTGATAAAAACTGGCCGGGTAGGGATGTATACAGATGGTTAGATAACCCCTGTTTTTAAGATAGCTGACCAGATTCGGAATGCTTTGTTTGACTAAAAACCGGTAAGGATTAAAACGATGCACCCCCATTTTTTCTTGGGGTAAACCGGTCAGAAAGCCACATTCTGTACGTACAGTATTGGCGCCCCATGCTGGCACTTTAAGCCTGCCGAAACAAGATGTTTCAGGCGTGATCTGGTCAAAATATGTGAGTACGTCGGGCTTTATAAAATCGAAATAGGGACGAGGATCAAAAAAGGATTCGTTTTGCACGACGACTATATCCGGTTTATTCTTTGGTTTTAAAAGAACGTCAGCGGTAAACAGGCTGGTTGCCGTATCAATGACTGTATTTTTTTCCTCTAGCCAGTATTTCCAGAAATAGGCAATTTGACCTAGACGGTGTAAATCATCGTTCGGATCAAAATCAGTTGTGTCTATATGTTTCAATCCCCAGTGTATAAAAAATGAACCTGTCAATAATAATAGTAAACAAGCTGATAACACCGGGGTTGTGTAAGAAATAGCCGATTCCAGCTTCAGTCCCAAGGTCACTGCAGTAAAAATACCGGCTATAGCCAGGATGGTTCTGCTTATACCGAAAAAAGGGAGATAAAGCCTGGGGTTTTTTATAGCATCGGTGAAGTATTCAAAGTCTTGAAAAAAGAAAGCCTCTCTCAAGCTATGGTATTTTGCCTGGTTGACCAATAATAGAAATAACTGGAAAGTCAGTAGTACTGTGACGGCAAACCAGGGCCTTTTCAGTATCAACAGGCTAATAGAGTATAGGGCTAGCCAGGTGCCTATATGTACCAGCACAGTCACTGCCGGTCGTTGCCACGGCAGTTTTGGCCTGGGGGTAAGCAGTTGTTCAAACGCAAATGAAAGCAACACACTTGTAGCCAGCGGTAGTGTGATTGTGTTTAGTATGGTCATTTAACCGCCATAGTTTAGAAGTTTCAAAATCAATTGTGACCAGGACGGTGGAAACACAGACAAAAACCAGGTGCCAATATTGAGCGGGAAAGGAAAGCTGATCCTGGCTTTGTTCTGTTTTAAGCCCTTTGCGATTATCAGCGCTGCTTTCTCGGGTGTGCAGAGAAAAGGTTTGGGTCCAGGCATGGCAGAGCACATTTTAGAGGCTACATAACCAGGCATAACCACATTTACTTTGACGCCTTCTTTGGCCAACCAGCCTCTTAACGCTTCACCATAAGCTTTCAGCGCAGCCTTGCTGGCGCAATAGCTCGGTGTGACCGGTAAACCGTAGTAGGCGGCTAGTGAACTGATAATTGCGATTTGGCCATGCCCCTGTTGGCGCATGTAAGGAATGACGGCGTTAATCAAAGCAAAACTGGATTTGACGTTGATTTCCAGCAGGGCATCGATGTCTGACCATTGCTCACCTTTGTTATCCGGGCCTATGTTTATATTGATACCGGCATTGGCTATTACCAGGTCCGGCTGATTTTTAGTGGTCAGATCCTGCAACCAGCTTTGAAGGCGAGGTGTGTCGCATAAGTCCAGGTTAACCGTTTCAGTTTTAGCACCCAAAGTCCTGCATTTCCTGGCTAAGTCATTTAGAATAGGTTGATCACGCCCCTGCAGGATAATGTATACGTTTGGCTTGGCATAATTTAATGCCAGGGCACTGCCAATAGCGCCGGTAGCACCGGTAATTAAAATAATGGTTTGTTTCTGGGCGTTCATTTTCGATTATCTTTTTTAAATTACAGATGGGGTAGGTGTTTTTAACTGTTTACGGGTGCCGCAGACTATTGTATTCATCATGCTGGAGTAATACGGTTTTAGAGTAAGGCAGACTGAAAATTTCAAGAAAGGAAGCTCGGGTTTTTTTTTGTTATGATCCAGACTAAAACCGTTATTTGAACTATTATTAAGTAATGTTAATAAAGCTTAACTCGGTTGTGCAGGCCGATGTCTTAGAAAAATAGATGAATATCGGGTAACAGGGTTGTTTAATTTAAGTACATGAACGCCAGATTATACCGAATTACATTTGATATCATAGCTTTAGTTTCCAGTGTTTGATAAAGCTGGCTTAATTTAACGATTATTTCTGTAGAGTAAACGAACTGATTATTTCTTGCGTGTTAAAATGGAAACTATATAATGAGTCAGATTATTTTTTGGATAAAGGAAGTCCGTCACTTTAGATGAAACGCTCTTTTCTTTTTTTACAGGGTTGTACCAGCCCCTTTTTTCCTCGTTTGAGAGACCGGTTAGTCGCTTTAGGTCATCAGGTGTACAGGGTTAATTATAATGTAGGCGATGCAGTGTGCTGGGGAAGTCGACCCGCATGGCATTTTCGCGAGTCTGCCGATGCGTTGCCTGAATATCTGGAACAAAAATTCAGTAAAGTCGGTTTTAGCGACGTGATCATGCTGGGTGATACCCGGCCTGTTAACCGGCCGGCATTGGCGCTGGCAGAAAAGTATGGGGCACGAGTTCATATACTAGAAGAAGGCTACTTCAGACCTAACTGGCTGACATTGGAAGAAGGGGGGATTAATGGTTATTCGCCTTTGCCTAAAGACCCTGACTGGTATCGAGCTGTTGATAAGTACTTGCCTGAATATGGCCCGGGCCAGGCTGTGTTTAATCCTATCTCTTTGTTAGCAATACATGATGCCTATTACCATTTGCCGAATTTGTTAAACCCTGTGCTATACAGTGGATATAGAACACATAGACCGCATATTTCGGGCGTGGAATTTTTTGGTTGGGCCAGACGGTTTTCAAAAATGCGCTATTATGAACGGCGTGATAATGCTGCAATAAAGCAGTTGCTAGCGAGTGGCATGCCTTATTATGTATTTCCACTGCAATTAAATAGTGACAGCCAGATTAAGGAGCATTCCTCTAGTCGAGGCATACCGTTTGTAATAAAAAATGTCATTAATTCTTTTTTTCGCCATGCACCGAAGAATACTTGTTTAGTTATAAAGAACCATCCTTTAGATACTGGTTTTATTGATTATGCTGACTGGATATTGCGATTGCAACGCCGTTTGAAACTGGACGGCCGCATTCTCTATATAGAGGCCGGTCATCTGCCAACGTTATTGGATTCAACATTAGGTGTGGTCACCATTAACAGTTCAGTTGGAACATCAGCATTGGCGCATGCTTGCCCTATGATTGCGTTAGGGCAGGCAATATATGACATACCGGGGTTAACGTTTCAAGGAGCTCTGGACGATTTCTGGAGGCATCGTGAGCCACCGGATCCTCGTTTGTTTAATAGTTTTAGAAAAACAGTTGTACATACTGCTCTGGTTAACGGAGGGTTCTACAGCCGCGAGGGAATAGCAATGGGCGTGGAAAATTGTTGTCAGAGGCTTGCAAGAAGTACTTCCCCGCTTAATGAACTTCTTAATATGACCCATGACCTTAGCAGCTATGAGCATAGTAGAATCGCGTGCTAGACTTTTTAAATATTACTGCCTGCCGTTATCTGGGCTGTTTAAATTTCCACGGTACCGGTTTCAGAATCTGTTGGTATTAAGTGTAAAAGGCATATGCCGGGACAGGCTGTGGGAAAATGCTTTATGATGGGTTAAAGCAGATTAACATATGCCTGTATGGTTTTGTCTATTTGTTGTTCGGTATGTTCGCAGGATATAAAAAAGCGTAACCGAGCATTTTTTTCCGGGACGGCAGGGTATAAGATGGGTTGTACATTAATACCTTGTTCAAACAGTGCTTTTGAAGCCCGCGCAGCATTGACAGAGCTGCCTGTTATTGCAGCGATAATAGCCTGGCCCTGACTGAGACCTGTGTCAATGCCTGCGGCTTTAGCCTGGCTAAGAAAATAATGGGATCTGTCATGTAAACGCTGTACCCTTTCCGGTTCTTCGACCAGTATTTGAAGAGCGGCCAGAGAGGGGGCTGCTACCTGAGGAGGCATGCCTACACTATACAAAAAACCGGGCGCGAGGAATTTAAGATGTTCCACCAGTGCAGAATTACCGGCTATGTAACCGCCGCAACCGGCTAATGATTTACTGAGCGTACCCATCCATATGTCTACGTCTTTACCCTCTACGTTAAAGTGCTCTCTAATACCTCGCCCGTTCGTTCCCAATATACCAAAAGAATGTGCTTCATCTACCATTAAAAAGGTGCGATGTTTTTGCTTGATTTCGATGAATTTTGGTAGGTCAGGAAAATCACCATCCATGCTGTAAAGGCCTTCAATGATGACCAGGACTCTCTCATAGTTTCCTCGTTGTTCTGTTAGCGTCTTATCTAGCGAACTCCAGTCATTATGAGGAAAAGAAAGCCGCTTGGCACCGGACAATTGAGCACCAACCAGGGAACTGTTATGGATGAGTTCATCATGGAGGATTAAATCTTTAGGTCCAAACAAATAACCAATAGTCGTCACGTTGGTCGCATGACCACTGACCATGGCGACTGCATCTTCAACGTCATAAATATCTGCAATTGCCTTTTCAAGCTGTCTATGGATGGGTCTTTCGCCCGAAACCACCCGGCTAGCCGAAACCGATGTGCCATATTGGTCTATCGAAATTTTAGCAGCTTGTGAAACTCTGGGATCACCCGATAGATTGAGATAATTATAACTTGAAAAATTAATATATTGCTGACCATTGATAATACAGGTTGCACCTGCTACGCCTTCATGGACCCTAAAAAAAGGGCTGGTAATATCTAACTGTGATGCTCCTTTGTGTATGATCTGCATTTGCTTATAACCAGGGTGCAAATCAAAACGATAAAACGACTCAGGTATATCGGAACGTGACGTAAACGGGTTAAATTTATGGCTGTCGGAAAATTCGGTTTCGTTTTTTTTAAGCTTACGTTTAAGTGCTTGCTGTATTAAAGAGTCCTTCAGTTGCTTGCTTATATTTCCTTTTGCCATTCTAGTCGATCAACCTTTCAAGATTAGTATTTGATTCTATTTCGTCAACAAGTTCGTTGATTTGTTCTGTCTTAGCATCAGTGGCATGGCGGCTGGAAATGTCAGTTACTTGAGACTGAATGTCTTGTGTGCTAGATTCTTCTACATCTTCTCCACGCAATTGTGCAATTATTCTGTCAGTTAATTTACTTAATGTAGGACTGTCAGATAAACTCATTATAGGAATCTGAATTTGAAAACGGGATTCAATGGCAACCATAAGTTCTACTCCCATTAATGAGTCCATACCTATATCGTACATGGAGGAATCGGGATCAATTTTATCTTCTGCAATTAACAAAATCTGCGATAATTCTTTTTTCAACATATTGATGAAAGTCTCTTTGAGTTCTTCATCTGTTAGCTCTTCCAGTAGCATTTCTATGTCAGAGTAATTCTCATTGCTATTATCATTATCAGAACTTTGCAGCGTGATTTCTCTAAATTTTGCTGTATTTGCTGTAGGCAGAAAGCTATTTAAAGCACGCCATTCAAATTCCAGTATGCCTATATTACTGGACTTCTGCATAATCATCTGCTCAAGTTCATTTAAAGCGGTAGTCGAGGGTAATGCCGTTCCACCCATACGGTTTTGCAAGGCTTCTTTTATTTTACTGTTACGAGCTAGAAAACCTACGTCTTCAATAGCCCCCCAGCGGACACATGTTGCTGCCAGGCCCTGTTGTTTACGGTGTGTGGCAAGTGCTTCCAACCATAGGTTTGCCGCCACATAATTACTTTGGCCGGGATTTCCAAACAGCGTCGTTGCAGATGAATACAATACGAAAATATCAAGGTTTTTGTTTAGGGTCAGGTCATGCAGGTTTTGTGCCCCCATGATTTTGGGGTTCAGCACGCGACTGATTTGATCACGGTCCAAATTGCGGGCAAGACCGTCATCTATCACAGCAGCAGAATGGATAATGCCTTTTAAAGGGGGCATATCCGATTCACAGTCTGATAATAGTGTTTTGAGTGCATTTTTATCACTGACGTCACAGGCGTCAGCATACACGTTAATACCTTGTTTTTTAAAGTTGTCCAGTGCAGTCCTGGATTGTTCTGACGCGGGTCCACTGCGGCTTATTAAGATAAGGTGCTTGGCGCCTTTCTCTACCAGCCACTCGGCTGTCCTCAGGCCAAACCCATTTAAGCCACCTGTGACCAGATAACTGGCTTCTTTTTTGAGTTGTAAGGTTTGTTTCTCAGCTTTGATATGTGACGGTTTCTGATAGATATCATTATCATAGGTAATGACTACTTTACCTATTTGTTTGGCTTGCTGCATGTAGCGGAAAGCATCTATCACCTGGTTGGCATCAAAAGTCGTATAAGGAAGTGGCGTCAGGATGCCCTTATAAAATAATTGCATCATTTCAGCAAATAACTGACGCGTCAAATCAGGACATTCTTTCATCATTTGATCTGCGTCTATGCCAAAGTAGCTGATATTGTTACGAAAAGGACGTAAGCCAATATGGGTGTTCTCGTAAAAATCGCGTTTACCGAGTTCAAGAAAACGGCCAAAAGGCTTTAAGATCTGAAAGTTTCGGTTGATGGCTTCACCGGCCAGCGAATTCAATACAACATCTACGCCTTTGTTATCTGTTTTATCCAGAATTTCTTCAGCGAAATCTAGCGTACGTGAATTGTATATATGTTCAATGCCAGTCAGTTTAAGGAAATCACGTTTTTCTTCAGAACCCACTGTCGCATGGATTTCGGCACCTAACCAACGTGCAACCTGTATGGCGGCTATGCCTACTCCCCCGGCAGCACCGTGAATAAGGATTTTTTCGCCTGCTTGTAATCTTGCCTGATGATGCAGGGCATAATAAACCGTGAAGAATGTGCTCGGTATGGTTGCCGCAGCAGTAAAAGCCATATCATTGGGGATATGAGTGATCGCATTGGTTTTGGTGATGATGCGATTACTGAAACTGGCCGGAGCAAAACCAACAACATGGTCACCGGGTTTAAAATCGGTTACTCCCAGCCCGGTTTTAGTAATAATGCCGGCAAACTCCAAACCTAGTGATGGACCGACAAAGCCATTTTCAATCGCCTCATCGGATAGTAACCCCAAGGTATACATAATATCCCTGAAATTTAGACCAGTCGCTTTGGTTTCTACTTCTACTTCGTGGTCTGCGGGGGGGGTGTTGGGACACTCTTCCCAATGCAAAAAGCGTAACTGACCTGGAAAGTCAAAGGACAGATGCATGGTTTCAGCCGGTTTATTCTGTTCTTTGACTCCCGGAGATTCCAGCATGCGGAGTCTGGGAGCATATCGATTACCAGTTGAATCAATAAGAACTTCTTGCTCATCATCGCCTTGTAATAATTCTTTGACCAATGACTTTACTACGGTCTCATTGTGGATATCACCACAGCTATCAACCAGTTTGACTTTATAGTTAGAAGCTTCATTCATTAGCGTGCGGCCAAACCCCCAAAGCGCAGCATCATGTACAACACTGTTATGGTCGGATTGAAGCAAATAATGTTGTTCCTGGTCACAAGGTATGGTTGAGCCTACATTTCGGGTCAATATCCAGCAAGTAGCATTAGTATTAGTTGATTCGCAAGCCTGTATGATTTTTGCTGACAGGGAGCATCGCTGGGTTTGTATGGCAGCGCTATCTTCTACTATATTGAAAAGGTGTACGATATGATCGTAGGTTTCGGTACGATTTTGTGCGTGTAACAATTCCTGAGTCACTTCAAAATCATCGCCTATCTGTTTTAACACGACATGCTGGTCTTTTTGTTCTAATTGTTTGGCAATTATTTGGGCCAGGGCTTGCTCTTTTTTATTTTGATTGCACAGTATCAGCCAGTTTTCAGCTGTATTTGTTGCAAGTATCTGTTTGTTATCAGTCTCCGTTTCAATTAGATAGATACCGGAATAACTGTTGGGTGAAAACTCTAACAGTTTAGGTGTAACAAAACCCATCGATGACAACTGGTTGATTACCCAGTCGGTTTTTAACTGTGGTGACAGTAATTGGTTGTCTTCCTGCTTTAACCACCAGGCTGGTGATGTACCCAGTATCGTATCGATCCAGCCAGCCGGTTGCAAACCAACAAAAAAGACTTTACTTCCTGGCATCAGTAGGCCGGAGATTTGAATTAATAATTGATGCAGTTCATGTACATCTACAAAATCCAGATTGATAATGGCAAAGTTCGCCTTTGCTGTATCTGCCTTTGTATTGTCTAAATGCGCGGCTTCCAGTAATGGAAAACGCTCACGTAACAGTTCAGCCGAGTCAACAGCTTCTTCAGTTAAGCCTAAAAACTGATAATTACATAATTTGAAGTCTATGCGAGGACAGAGAAAATTGGCAAAATTGGGTTTGTCAGCACCTATTTCTAAAAAGTTTAATCGTTCGCCTGCATTAAGTGAATTAATGACTTCTGAAGATAGCTTGGTAAATGCTTCGGTTAATACTTTTTTGCTGGTTTGTTCATGTATGTGACGGGTGATTTTAATATATAAATCAGGCGTGATGCCCATCTCAGATGCAAATAGGTCACCATTAATCAATTCGCCTAGATGTGAGCCTATGCGACCAACAAGATTGATCAGATAGAAATAATCTGGATAATCCTGAACCATTGCATTCCAGATGTCGGCAGCAGAAATTTCAGAAGCAGAATTGTCGTGCAATATCAGCCAGCCTCTGTTTTCTATGACTTCCAATAAGCCGCTTTCCTTTGCGACTAAAATAATATGTTGAATCAACGCAGAGGTTTCTGGGTGAGATTGCAGCTGCTCATCTACAAAAGTTTGAGAAAGAAAACCTGCTTCATCACAAATTTCAGCTAACGCTTCAGCAATAAACTGAGAACAAAGGCTATCCAGTAGAGGTTCGATTTCTTCGCTGTATCGCTGAAATGCAGTTTCATCCTGTGACTTTAGAATGATGTCATAAAAAAGGTCCAGGCTGTTAGAGTTAATCATTTCAGGGTTCAGTTCAAGCGGAGCCGCTGTCAAATGATAATCTAAATAATGTAATGATTGAGCTTGAGGCCTATGCAGTTTGACGGCCCGGAAACGGGCTTCATTAATTACTGCAATGACGTTGCCATCTTCATCAAACAACGCAAAATTTGCACTCAGTGAATGTGGTGAACGTTGACTTAGGGTTGCTTGCGCAAAAGAGGGCGTTTTTTTATCAGTGCGTAAATGTATACGCCCCATTTTAGTTGGGATGAAAGCAATGCCTGAATGTGCCTGTATATCATCTTTCAGGATTTGAAAGACTAGCTGAAAAGTACAATCAAGCAATGCTGGATGCAGATAATATTGATCCAGCGTGTTTTTTATGCTCTCAGGTATTTTGAAAATACCCAGGGCTGTTGATTTATCAGACCAGCCATGCTGTACAGTTTGAAAAGTGGGGCCGTAAGCCAAGCCCGTCGATTCGGTTAAAACCGTATGCTCAGCCAGATTGAAATCGGGCTTGCGTTCAGGAATTACCGGCGTTTCTATTTTGAGTTTACGCCCGGTCGCTTTATTTAAGATTCTTCCTGCGACATGTTGAACCCAGTTGTGCGAAGTTGCGTGTTCGCGGCTAGATATATTGAATCGATGGTCTTCAGGTTTAACTGAAAGTCTAACTACCTTGCTATGGATATCATTCAGCACCAGAGGTGCTTGAATTTCCAGTTCTTCTATTTCGATAAATTCATCATCACTTACCTGGTGGGCAGCAGCTAATGACATTTCTATATAGCCAGCTCCGGGGAAAATAATTGAACCGCCTACATTATGATCGGCCAGATAGGGTTGTTTTTGGCTGTCGAGCTGATTCTCCCAGACCAGAGTGTGTTGAGGTAACACATACCCCAGTAGAGGATGGGTCTTATTTCTGTTCAGTAAGCCGTGAGATTCAGCTGTGACCGGGTGCCAAAACCTTTCTTTCTGCCATGGGTAATTTGGCAATTTGCTAAGCTTTCCTTGCACAGGAAACCAGGTTTTGTCATCAAATGCGGCACCGGAGATAATAGTTTTTGCTACACAGGACATGACCTGAGAAACAGAGTCATTATTCCTTAACACGGTTGGAATAATGACGCCTTCAGAATTGAGTTCGTTCAGCGTTTCTTGCAGATAATAGGTTAAAACAGGGTGAGCTCCAATTTCTATGAATGTGTTAATTCCTGAATCAATGATTGCAGAAACAGCGGGGTGAAATTGGACGGGTTTGCGTATATTAAACCACCAGTATTCGCCATTCAGATCATTGCCGCTTAATTCAGCTCCGTTTACTGTTGAATAATAGGGGATAGCTGTTGCTTGAGGATTAAGGCTGGCCAGATTTTCAGTAATGCCCAGCTCGATAGAGTCCATAGCTGAACTGTGAAATGCGTAATCCAGCTCTAATCGTTTAAAGAAAACATTATTGATAGTTAATTGAGTTTCCAGGACGGATAGCTGCTTGATAGGCCCCGCAACTGTGACGCCTTTGTGGCTGTTGATGCCGGCTACGGTAAGCTCAGTTAAATTGAGCTCAGTAAGCAGGCTGTCGATGCTCTCCGGGTCTAAACTAACGGCAGTCATTTGTCCTTGACCTTTGGTTTTGCCCTGGTAATAACTACGGTAGTAAATTACTTTAACTGCATCTTCCAGAGACAGGGCGCCACAGGCCCATGCTGCAGCAACTTCACCTACACTATGGCCACTGACAGCTACTGGGTTTATGCCTTTGTCCCGCAGTAATTCGGTAATTCCGACCTGCAGTGCAAATAGAGCAGGCTGGGCAATTTCGGTTTGATCATAATTAAAGAGATTTTCTTTATTGTTCAGTACGTCCTTTAATGTATAAGGCGCATAAAGGCTGAAAATGCTATCAATTTTGGTCAGGGTTCGCTCAAACACCGGTGATTTTTCGAGCAATTGTCGCCCCATGGCCATCCATTGGCAGCCGTTGCCAGAATAGATAAAGGCAGGGCCTTGTGCATTTGCAAGATGAATGCCCGTATAGACTTCATTATCCTGTGTATCGTTTTCCTCAGCAAAACTTTTAAGCTTGTTCGCAGCATCTTCAGAGTTAGAAGAGAAAACAAGCGCACCTTGTTTGTGATGATCACGTCGATAATAGGCAGTATGAGCAATATCATAAAAAGCGTTTTCGCTATTGTTTTCAAGAAAGCTTGCCAGTTCTGCCGCACCCTGGCTTAATCCTGTTGAGTTTTTTGCGGATACAAACAGAGGTAATTCCAGGGTTTTGGGTTTTTTATGTTCTTTTGATGGGGTCGCCGCCGGGCTTTGCAATATGACATGGGCATTGGCTCCGCCAAAACCGAAGGAGTTAACGCCAATCGTTAGTTTTCCGTTTTGTTTTAGTGGTGTAGTATCTGTTACCACCTTGAGATTCCAGTCATCAAACTTAATGTTTGAGTTCGGTTTGTTTAAACCGATGGTCGCTGGAATTGTGCGGTGTTGCACACAGTTTATTGCTTTAGCCAGTCCAGCTACGCCCGATGCTGATTCCAGGTGTCCAAGGTTACTTTTGATGGAGCCGATTAATAATGGCTTTTCTCTTTTTAGTCCTATAGCCTCAGAAATCGCTTTTGATTCTATAGGGTCACCAATGGCAGTGCCCGTACCATGGGCTTCCAGATAGTCGATTTCATTGGTATCGATTTCTGCTTGCTGGTAAACTGCACTCATTAAGTTTTCCTGAGCCTGTGCTCTAGGGATGGTGAGTCCATTCTTTTGACCATCTGTATTAACTGCACTGCCAGCCACTATGGTTAATATTGGGTCACCGTCTTCGACAGCCTGTTCATAATCTTTAAGTAAAAATAAACCGCCACCTTCAGATCGCACATAGCCATCGCCAGCTTCATCAAAGACATGACAATGCCCGGTTTTAGACAACATGGTTGCTTTTGAAAAAGAAATAAAGCCAAATGGGTGGGAATGTAAATTAATACCCCCCGTTAAAGCCTGAGATATTTCTCCTGATCGAATGGCTTGGCAGGCTTGATGAAATGCGACCATGGCTGATGAGCAGGCCGTATCGATTATCATGCTTGGGCCTTGCAGGTCGAAAAAATAGGAAAGTCTATTGGCCGCAATGCTGGCTGTGTTCCCCGTGCCGCTGGTAGTATCCATGGCGGCTAAATCATCTGCGATACGATAAGCATAATCTATGCACGAAAGACCGATAAAAACACCGCAATCAGAGCCTTTCATTTGAGAAGGAGAAATTCCCGCATTTTCAAAGGTTTCCCAGGCTAGCTCTAGCAAAAGCCTTTGCTGGGGGTCCATGCATGCAGCCTCCCGTGGTGAAATGCCAAAAAAATCGGCATCAAAAAGGGAAATGTCTCCAATGCTTCCAGCAGCGAATGTGTAGCTGGTGCCGGGATGTTTTTTATCAGGATGCAGAAAGGTATCTTTGTCCCAGCGATCCGCATTGACTTCTGTAATCAGATCCTTTTTTTCAAGTAGGTTATTCCATAAATTATTTGAGTTTGTTCCTGGAAAACGAGATGATTGGGCTACAATAGCAACCTTTTTATACATAGATTAATACTCTAAAAATCATATTGTTGAATAGTGGTAACTAAGCAAGAGAAATAATGAATATGAGTCAGACCCTGCATTTCGCGGTCTGCTCATCTTTAAGTTACACTTCGAACAGATAACAAAATTGTTGTTTAGTTTAAATATAATAACACAAATGTTCAAATTAATGATTGAGCAACAATTCTGTGCTTGGTAATTTTATAACGAGTTGCATCATTTGGTTACTCAAGTATTTATAGACCATGTGTACGCTTTCTTGCTGACCAACTAAGTTGGTCAAGTGAGAAAATGAAAAGCTTAAACAGTTGATTTATAATGTCGAAATAGCCTGACTTTATCTTGAGATGATGAAACTATCATAAAGTTAAATCCATAGACAACTGAATAAGTGTGAATTTTACTGAGTGTTTATCAGGATATATTAGTGTGTTTGGGTATAATTCCAAGTTTTTATTGATTTTCTAAATGCCTCACCAAGATTTAATTAAACAACTTTCCAGGCAATTGCAGTTCTGTATGAATGTGGACAAGCGGCGATTGAAACGGCAATTAGACCGGATTCGCAGCGATGTTAAAAAAGGTCATGTGTCAGAAAATAAGCTGGCAGCATTAACCACGCAGATAGAACATGCGATTAGTCGTCGAAACAGGCGTAAAACCAGTATTCCAGTCATCAATTATCCTGATCTTCCTGTTACATCAAAGAAAGATGAAATTGCAGAATTAATTAAACAAAATCAGGTGTTAATTTTATGTGGTGAAACGGGGTCAGGTAAAACCACACAAATTCCTAAAATTTGTCTGGAAATTGGCTTGGGCGTCAATGGTTTTATAGGACATACTCAACCCAGGCGTATAGCTGCACGGACAGTGGCCGACAGAATAGCGGAAGAACTGGGTCAAAAGATCGGGTTGTCAGTTGGCTATAAAGTCCGTTTTCATGATAAAACGCATGAACAGTCATTGGTCAAGCTAATGACAGACGGAATATTGTTGGCTGAAACACAAAATGATCCCTATCTTAATCAATATGACACCATTATTATTGATGAGGCACACGAGCGCAGCTTGAATATAGATTTTTTACTGGGCTATATGCGTTGGCTGATACCACGAAGACCGGATCTAAAGCTCATTATCACATCTGCAACCATAGACCCTGAAAGGTTTTCCAGGCATTTCAATAATGCACC
>SPJK01020710.1_pt1 | contig 14047 bp, 10 predicted proteins | sample 3741771 | NCBI WGS metagenome assembly SPJK01 (sample SAMN10925997, study PRJNA522277) | cold seep metagenome | isolation source: Elba SIP-enriched marine methane seep metagenome, extraction at timepoint T2 | place: Italy: coast of Elba, Mediterranean Sea | reverse complement strand
GGCGCTTCAAATGCATTTGATCAAGACGCTTATTTATCAGGTAAACAAACACCCGTTTTTTTTGGTGCCGCCATTAATAACTTTGGTGTGCAAGGCTTATTAGATGCGGTGGTGGACATCTCACCTACCCCGCAAACGCGAAAAACAGCCACTCGCGAAGTGTTGCCTGATGAAACAAAATTCTCGGGGTTTGTGTTTAAGATTCAAGCCAATATGGACCCTAAACACCGGGATCGTATTGCTTTTTTACGTATTTGTTCAGGTAAATTTGATCGTGGCATGAAGATAAAACAAATCGCGACCAATAAACAGCTCACTGTGAATAACGCGATTACGTTTATGGCGCAGGATCGCACAACAATGGATGAAGCCTATTCTGGCGACATCATTGGCATCCCCAACCATGGCACCATTAAAGTTGGTGATACTTTCTCAGCCGGTGAGGCACTAAAGTTTGTTGGCCTGCCCTTCTTTGCGCCAGAATTCTTTCGTAAAGCACAAATCAAAAACACAATGAAAATGAAGCAGCTGCAAATTGGCTTGAAACAACTCGCCGAAGAAGGTGCAGCACAACTGTTTAGACCATTGCAGAGCAACGACATGATTCTGGGTGCCGTCGGGATGCTGCAGTTTGATGTAGTTAAACATCGACTTGAAAATGAGTACGGCGTTGAAATGATTTTTGAACCGTATGACTGTTATACAGCCCGCTGGCTGCGCGGCAGTGATGCAGACATCAAAGCCATTTCTGACAAATATGGTTTTAATGTTGCCATCGACGGCGCAGAAGAAATTGTCTATCTGGCCCCCAACCGCGTGAACCTGCAAATGGCAGAAGAACGCTACCCAGAGATTGAATTTATGGAAACAAGGGAGATTTCCTAAGCTTTTTCGTGAATTGCCTGCTTTTGCACATAGATAGAATTATTATAACTTTACATTCTATTTATGTGCCTAGGGAGACACATGAACAACAAGCACAAGAAAGTACAACTGATCAATTTAAGTGAGATGGATCCTGGCTGGAACTGGCTTCACGAAGAAATTCAAGAACCAGACCTCGTTTGGAAGCACTGTTCAGCACAAACGCATAGAATCCCGACCTTTATGCCCAAAAGAGAATCTTTTGGGCGGTTACTCAGCGCTAACCGCAGTATTAATGTGGCCAAGAGTAAACCCTCCATCTTGATTTCACATGGTCCCAGGCCAACGTATTATGGCGCTAAATTTGCTTCGTTAAAGTTAAAAAAACTACCGCACTTGGCGGTGTCTTTTACCTTTACCAGCCTGCCTACTGGCATGCAACATAAGCTGATGAGCAAGTTTTATCAGCAGGTTGATCGCTTTGTCTTGTATTCAACCATGGAAAAGAAGCTCTATGCTGACTATTTTGACTTGGATGAATCGAAGTTTGACATGATTCACTGGCCTGTACATCCCCCCAAGATCGAAGCCGTTGGTGAACCACTGGAGTCAGGCAAGTATATATGTGCTATTGGTAGTCAGGGGCGCGACTATAGAGTCTTGTTTAAGGCCATGGAAAAATTAAAACACATTAAGCTTGTCGTGGTTGTTCAACCTGAAAACATTGCCGGCCTTAGGATCCCAGATAATGTTAAGGTGTATACCAATATCCCGCTTTCGGAATGTAATAACATCGTCCACTATAGTCAGTTTATGGTGCTACCGCTGATACACGACAAAGTACCTTGTGGTCATGGCTCAATTGTTTCAGCCATGTTCCATAAAAAAGCAATTCTGATTACAGACGCAATTACGATCAAAGACTATATCCAGCATGATGAAACTGGTCGATTCTTTGCGCATCAGGATGATGGCGCCTTGAGCCGCGAAATCGAAAACCTGTGGGAGTCACCTGCTGACATTAACCGCCTTGCCAATAATGGTTATGCCTTTGCACATGAACATTGCACTGAGCGCACAGCGGTAAATTATTTTAAAGGCTATCTAGACCACTTAGCGCACACGCGAGGCCTTTTGCTTCGGAATGCAGCTTAACTTACTCACTCAATGCTTCACATAACTGACTGAGCAACTGCGCTAATAATGGCAGCATCTCAGCCTTATCATGCGGGCTGTCTTCGTCCGTCGCGGCGATAATATAGCTCACGGTGACTTTTTCCAGCATTTCTCTAAAGTCCACCCAGTGTTCGTGCTGCGCTTCGGCAATTAGTTGAAATTTGCGCATACCGCTTTCGATTACGTCCACCATTTCTTCGCTGCTTAGCTCAGAAAATAACGTCTTTGCAATCACCACTTGCGCAGTCGAAAAATCCTGTGCTTTATCGGCTTGCTTAAGCGGCATGGCAATAAACGCGTGTACTAACAGAGCAAAACATTGATACACACTCAGTTGGTCAAACTGGTATTGTCGCTCTTCAGCTGGTGAGCGCTCTGCACCCTGAATGGCCTTAAACGTCAGATAGCAAGCCAGATATTCAGCGGCTTCACTAGCACTGGCTTGACTTAAATCTGTTTGCTTTTGTTCTGCTTCAACTGACTCGTTGTGTAACAAAGCCTGTAAAAAAGTCAGACGGGCTGCGTATTCCATGGTGTTTCCTTCATTCTTACTATTTTAGTCTTATTCTTTAGTTATGCTATCTCAGGCAAGGCCTCTAGTTGCTCGTGGAGTGACAACCACTCTACCTCACTACTCTCGATCTGTTCGCCAAGTGCCGCTTGTTGTTTTAACCAAGCTTGTAATTCTGTTTTGTCATTATTTTCATAAACAGATGGATCTGCCAGTTTTTGATCCAAAGCAGCCTTTTCAGCTTGTAGTGATTCTAAAGCCTCATCTAACTCAGCAACAGCTTTTAACAAAGGTCGCCGCGCCGCAATACGCGCTTGCCTGGCTTCTTTTTGTGCTGCGCGTTGCGCCTTATGGCTGATTGGCTTGTCGCCTGCACTCTCTGTTAGCGTTTCGGTTTCTGCTTTAACCTTGCTGGCATCAAGCCAGTTTTTATAGTCAGATAAATCACCGTCAAATGCGCTAGCTTTGCTGTCAGCAACCAACATAAACTGATCACAAGCAGAGCGCAATAAAGCCCGATCATGCGACACCAGCACCAGGCCGCCTTCATAACTTTGCAAAGCCACAGCCAAAGCATGGCGCATTTCCAAATCCAAATGGTTGGTTGGCTCATCCAATAACAACAGGTTTGGCCTGCTCCAGATTAACAATGCCAACGCCAAGCGTGATTTTTCTCCACCCGAAAAATTCTGGCACGGTGTTTTAGCCATCTCTCCAGCAAACGCAAATCCGCCTAAATAATTTAAGGCATCCTGCTCTTTTGCGGTGCTATCAAGTCGCAGTAAATGCTGCAATGGTGACTCTTCCAGGCGCAACTGCTCCAGCTGGTGTTGCGCAAAATAACCGATTTTTAAGGATTTACCCGCCGTACGCTCGCCAGATATCAGCGTTAATTCATTTGCCAGCAATTTAATCAAGGTCGACTTACCCGCCCCATTCTTCCCCAGCAAGCCTATGCGCTCGCCTGGGCGAATCGTTAATTCCACATTCTGTAAAATGGTTGTATCCGCATACCCAACAGCGGCATGCTGGTAGGACAATAAAGGATCAGACACGGCCTCTGGCGTCAAAAAATTAAAATTAAACGGCGAATCAACATGTGCGGCTGAAATCATCTCCATGCGTTCCAGTGCCTTGATACGGCTTTGGGCCTGCTTGGCCTTAGTTGCTTTGGCGCGAAACCGCTCGATATAACCAGTTAAATGTGAAATTTTACGTTGCTGCTTTTCATACATGGCCTGTTGCAAGGCTAGTTTTTCTGCACGCTGTCTTTCAAAATCTGAATACCCGCCTTTGTACAGCGTAAAGGTCTGCTGCTCAATATGCGCAATATGATTGACTACCGCATCCAAAAAGTCACGGTCATGCGAAATCAAAAATAAAGTGCCTTGATAACTTTGCAACCAGCGTTCAAGCCAGATCACCGCATCCAGGTCTAGATGATTGGTAGGTTCGTCCAAGAGTAATAAATCCGACCGACACATCAACGCACGTGCAATATTGAGCCTGACACGCCAGCCACCAGAAAAGCTGGCCACTGGTTGTTGCATATCCTCTTGTGTAAAGCCTAAGCCACTCAACAAACTGGCGGCACGCGATTCGGCGCGATAGCCATCAATATCGGCAAGCTGTTGATGCAGGTCGGCCAGTTTATCACCTTCGTCATTGGCTTCTGCAGTTGCAATCTGCTGGCTTAATTCGCTATATTCTTCATCGCCACTGAGTACAAAAGCCAAGGCTGGCGTTTCAAGTGCTGGTGTCTCTTGTGAGACATGCGCAATCACCCAGTTTGCTGGCATTTCCAGCGTACCGCTGTCTATCGACAACTCGGCACGCAACATCGCAAACAAAGACGACTTACCAACACCATTAGCCCCTGTTAAGCCAACTTTGTGCCCAGGGTGCAACTGAAAAGACGCGCCTTGAAACAACACTTTGGTGCCTCGCGCTAAGGTAACTTGTTTAAACTGTATCAACTAAATACCAATGCAAAATAAAGTTCAATCACGAGCAGATCATGATAAAGGCGTTATTTTAATCGATATCCCCACTGCTTTTCACTTAAAATCACTGAATCAATCACTAAAATAAACGTCTGTACTAAGAAACACGTCCTATCAGCTAACAATTTTTTAAATCCAGACCAAACTAACGCGTTAGAATGAACGTCTCTATATATTATTGTACTGATTTAAGGCCGCCTAACCGCATTAAGTAATGATCGCAAAACCCTTACAAATCTTGTCAAAACTCACCGTCTGGGCAGTCCTGGCACTCATTAGTGTATTAATCGTAGCAGGCCTAATCATCCAGTTTTACCTCTTCCCTAATATTGATCAGTACAAAGGCTATATCACAGATAAAATTACTGAAAAAACACAGCTGCAAGCCGAAATCGGCCATATTCATGTTGGCTGGGAAGGTTTTCATCCGCAATTAACCGTCTCAGAAATCACGCTCAAAGATCATCAGCAGACACCTGTTTTACAATTCAAAAACACGCAAGCAGCGATTTCTTTTTTTAGCTTGATAAAGCTTAGTCCACTGCTTTCCAGGTTGGAAGTGGTTGATCCCAGGATAACGGTTGAACGTACTGAAACAGGCGAAATACTGGTCGCTGGCATCAGCACCCAGGGCAATAAAGAACCGACGCTGACTGACTGGTTATTACAGCAACACCGCATTAGCATTCAAAATGCAACGGTCACCTGGCTGGATCGCCAACGCGGTGCGCCCGCGTTTGATTTAAACAAACTGAACCTTACGCTACACAACCCGCGCTTGCTGGGTTTATTAGAGGAACATCAACTTACAATCTCTTTTGTGCCCTCTGTCGGCACAAACAATCCAGTGTTGATCAAAGGCAAACTTTACGGCGACACGGTTGAAGAGATCAAAAACGGTCGCAACCACCTTTCATTACAGTTCGATAATGCCGATTTAGTGGCTTTTCGCCCTTGGCTGGATTATCCCAAAACACTTAAATTAGCCAAAGGTTCTGCCAAGCTTGGGGTGTTAGCTGACCACTTAACTTTACAGTCAATCGATGCCAATCTTGATTTAACACAAATCGCTTTTACTGCCCCCAAACATCATGATGCACTTACTGTGAAATATCTCAAAGGGCGCGTTGAATGGGAGCAATACCAGCAACAGAAAATCGTGCGCATTACTAATACTGACTTAACGCTGGATGGCCATAAGTTACACAAGCTCAACACACAATACCAGTACAAAACAGCCGACAAAACACAACACCAATTAACACTAGACCTGCCAGCACTCAACCTGAATAGCCTGTCAATCTTAAACAAGCTGCTGCCAGCTGAGCATCAAGCCCTCGTTAACCTGGCGGCCATACAACCCGCAGGGCAATTAAGCAATTTGTCACTTTCACTCAAAACCACAGACCAGCAATTAGAAACGATCTCGGTAAAAACTGATTTTGATAAGCTCTCACTCACCGCACATGAAGCCATCCCAGGCGTCAGCAACCTCTCTGGTAACCTCAATGCCACAAAAACGACAGGTACGTTAACCCTGGCTGGCAAGAATACGCGCGTAGATTTACTAAAAGTATTGCGTCAACCGATTGAAAACAATCAGCTGGATGCCAAGCTAAGCTGGACGATTAAGCCCAAGAATACCAGTATTGCCATTAAACAATTTAAGATTAAAAATCCTGACCTCTCAGGTAACGTCACAGGCCAGATTAATCTCAAACCAAGCGGCCCTTTGGTCGATATTACTGGTAACTTTAAACAGTTTGAAATGCAAAGTGTCAAACACTATCTACCGCGTTTTTTAAAACCAATGACCTTGCGCTGGTTAGACAATGCCTTTCTCGCAGGCACGGGCCATAATGTAAAACTAAGATTCAATGGGCCTGGTAAAAAATTCCCATTTACTGATGAGTACAATCAGTACGACCCTAAGATTGGCGTCTTTACGGTAACCAGCCAAATTAAAAATGCTGCGGTGCATTATGGAACTAACTGGCCCGATGTTAAAAATGTAAACTTGGATTTTGCATTCACTGGCCCAGGTCTGACGCTCAAAAATGCCACAGGCACATTACGCGAAGGAAAAATCACACAGGCCGATTTTGAAATCCCTACGTTGCAAACAACGGACCCGCATTTAATCATCAAAGGTGATGTACTTGCCACGGTGCCACAGGCTATCGACTTTATTAACAACAGTCCGGTACACCGCGTCACACAGGGGTTTACGGATGACTTGACCACACAAGGCGGTGGCATGCTGGACTTGAGCATGGATATCCCACTCAAGCGCTCTAAAGAAGCCAACCTGGAAGGCATTTACACCGTAACAAATGGAGAAATGCGCAGTGATGGGATTCCTGAAATCACCCAAATTAACGGTAAATTTCGTTTTACTGAAAACATTCTAGCGGCAGAAGCACTGTCAGCCAAGGCTTTTGACACCGATATAAAAGTAGACGTTAAATCTGGTCAAAACAAATCCATTCTTGTCACGGCCAGTGGCATCGCGACACCGAACTTATTCAATCACTTTGTGCCACATGCGGATTATTATGTCAGTGGCAAGAGCCCTTTTACTACCGACATTAAGATTCAAAAACCGAATGTCACCATCGACATTCAATCTGATCTGATTGGCATGGGCAGCTATCTGCCTGCGCCGTTTAACAAAACGGCAAACACGTCTTTGACAATGCAGCTCATCAAGCAACGCACGCCTGACGCACAAACATGGCAGCTACAATTAGGCAAGCAGCTCGCAGGCGAATTAGCACTGACACAACAAGGCGAACAACTCTCCCTAAAAAGTGCACACCTCGCGATGGATGATACTGACACGGCAAACATCACATTGGCAGACACTGTGCCCAAGCTCAAACAAAACGCACTCAACCTGCAGGCAGACCTTACACACTTAAATCTCGACACATGGAAAGCTGTGTATCAGCACCTGGCACCACAGAATGCGCAACAGCAAGACATAAATTTTTCACCGCGCTATGAAATCCACACAAACACAATGGATGCCATTGGCCGCCGTTTTAATCATGTCAAAATCAGCCATTCAGATGTGCCGGATTTTATTGATATTGAGAGTGATGCTATTCAAGGCCGCATCAGTTGGGATGCTGCAGGGCAAGGCAAACTGATTGGACGACTCGCACATTTAAGCATTCCAGAATCAGCGCCTCAAACCAACTATGAAAACCCGCTAATGCCTGAGTCAGAAAAAGAGAGCGTTGCTGTTGATAAAGACGACTACCCGACACTCGACATCCATGCCAAACAATTTATGCTGGATGGCAAACCCATGGGCGGTTTGATATTATTCGCCAGCCCATCACAAGACAGCTGGTCAATTAAACGCTTCTCGCTGTATAACAACGACAGTACGTTAAACGCTACTGGCCTATGGAAAAATACCTTTGCACCCCAGACGAGCCTTGAATTTGACTGGGAGATTGAAGATTTAGGCAAGATGATGGCACGGCTTGGGCATCCAGAAGCCATCTCAAAAGGCAACGGCTACCTCAAAGGCAAACTCAATTGGCCAAGTAGCCCGCATACTTTTGATGTGCTCAATCTTAATGGTGATGTCAACTTTAAACTAAAATCAGGGCAGTTCCTCAAAGTCAAACCAGGGGTTGGCCGTTTGTTAGGCCTCGTCAGTTTACAAAGCCTGCCTAGACGGCTGACGCTGGACTTTAGCGATTTATTCAGCCAGGGGTTTGCGTTTGACAAGATTTCTGCCGATTTAGCGATTAATAACGGCATTATGAGCAGTGAGAACTTCCGCATGTCAGGACCAGCAGCAGAGGTGCAAATGCAAGGCTCAACGAATCTAAAAGAAGAAACGCAGGATTTAACGGTTAAAGTAATGCCTAAGATCAGTGACAGTGTTTCTTTAGCCGCACTTGCTGGTGGCCCGCTGGCTGGTGCCGTTGCATTCTTGGCGCAAAAAGTACTCAAAGACCCACTGAATAAAATCATCTCCACGGAGTACCAAATTATTGGTACCTGGGATGAACCTGAAGAAGTCAAAAAAACAGCCAAGTCTGCACAGCAACAAACAGGCATTCAATAAATTCACCAGCGCTGTTTCAGCAAATTCAGCTTTACCGCTGTCACGCACCGCTATACCATAATTAACATACAACCATTTTTAATCGCTCATATGACTGAACAAGCCCATTTAGACATTGCCACCCAAAGTTTATTAACCCCTGCTGACTTGTCAGTGGGTCAGTTGCAATCCGTGCTCGACGGCATGATGCAACATCAGATTGACTATGCTGATTTGTATTTTCAATACAGCCGTCATGAAAGCTGGGGCCTGGAAGAAGGCCAGGTAAAATCTGGCAACTACGCTATTGATCAAGGTGTTGGCGTACGTGCAGTCAATCAGGATAAAACCGCATTTGCTTACTCGGATGACATCAATATCAAAGCCTTGACCGAAGCGGCTAAAGCCACCAAGTCGATAGCACAAGCCGGTAGTGAACAAACTGGACACTCGATTATCCAACGCGAAACGCCAGCGTTGTATTTACCTAATGACCCCATCGCATCTTTGTCTGCTGATCAAAAAGTCAAACTACTTGAAAAGCTAGAACAAATGGCACGCAAGATAGACAATCGCATCACCCAGGTCACCGCTTCGATTCAAGGCGAATACGATGTGGTCATGGTCGCACGGCACGATGGCATGATGGCTGCGGATGTACGGCCATTAGTGCGTGTCGGGGTTAATGTGATTGCCGAGTCCAATGGTCGCCGCGAACAGGGCTCCGCAGGTGGTGGTGGCCGTTTTGACTATGCTTACTTCACCGATGAAGTCTTGCACGACTATGCCGAAAAAGCCGTGAAACAAGCTTTAATCAATCTCGATGCAAAACCAGCGCCCGCTGGCAGTATGACAGTGGTCTTAGGCAATGGCTGGCCAGGTATTTTGTTACACGAAGCCATTGGCCACGGCCTTGAAGGCGACTTTAACCGCAAAGGCAGCTCCGCCTTTAGCAATATGATCGGCCAACAAGTTGCCGCCAAAGGCATCACCGTGGTGGACGACGGTACGATAAAAGATCGCCGTGGCTCTCTAACGATTGACGATGAAGGCAACCCGACTAAAAATACTGTGTTAATCGAAGACGGTATCTTAAAAGGCTATATGCAAGACAGTCTGAATGCACGCCTGATGAACGCTGAGCTAACAGGCAATGGCCGTCGCGAAAGCTACGCACACATGCCAATGCCCCGCATGACCAACACCTATATGCACAATGGTAACCACGACCCGGAAGAAATTATCGCCTCTGTTAAAAATGGCCTTTATGCCGCCAACTTTGGTGGTGGTCAGGTAGACATCACCAGTGGTAAATTCGTCTTTAGCGCCGCCGAAGCTTATATGATCGAAGATGGCAAAGTCACCTACCCTGTTAAAGGCGCAACGTTGATTGGCAACGGCCCAGAAGTACTCAAACATGTGTCGATGATTGGCAATGACATGGCGCTGGATTCAGGCGTTGGTACTTGTGGCAAAGATGGGCAAAGTGTGCCCGTGGGCGTTGGGCAGCCTACGTTGAAGATTGATGGGTTGACGGTAGGCGGTACTGGTTAAGGGTTTTGTTAACAAGGATGGTGTCCTAGTTAACATACTGTTATGCAATTAATTAAACACCAATCAAATATACAACTAATAGCTAAATTCATTCTTGGCGGTACTGTACTAGTATCATCAGTATTACTTTTTTCAATATTTATTGGTACTCCTAGGTATTTCGGCTGGAACTCACTATATTTCGTTTTGCCAATCATAGTTTCTTTTTATATATCACTTATCTTGTTTGGAATATCATTAGTTTATAGTGCATTTTATGTTTGGACTTTGCGTAAATGGCCTATACATACTCTTACGGCAATGGGTATTATAATTATTGTTAATTTCATCCTAATGAATACAAAATAAAGGCTCTAAAATGCATAACAAGGCAGTCAAGAACGCTCGTTGCCACTCGCTGGGTCTTTTTAATCGTTAGAGTGACTTAATGAAATTTAGCAAATATCATGCTCTGGGAAATGATTACATCGTAATTGACCCTAAATATATGACTGAAGAAATATCTGATTCAGATATAAGAGCGATATGTGATCGCCATTTTGGTGTTGGATCCGATGGCATTCTTTATGGCCCAGAAGTGAGTGATAGCTGTGATTTTTCTCTCAGAATATTCAATCCAGATGCCAGCGAAGCTGAAAAAAGTGGGAATGGTTTACGAATTTTTTCAAGGTATCTTTGGGATCAATCTCTAGTCTCAAGCGATGAATTTACCATTCAAACAAAAGGTGGAGTTGTAAATTCAGCTGTTGCAGATAATGGTCTTTCGGTTTCTGTAGGCATGGGAAAGGTACGTTTTACTCATAAACCAGCTGAGGAGCCTGCACCTAGGCCTGAAACTATCAAGGTTAATGATCAGGAATTTACCTATTATCTAGCAAACGTTGGTAATCCTCATTGTGTTATTTTACTGGATAAAATTACTCCCGATTTAGCGAAAGACTTTGGCCGACTTATTGAAGAAAATCCAAGGTTTCTCAACCGAACTAACGTACAGTTTGTAAGAATCATTGATGATTCGTCAATTCAGATCGAAATATGGGAGCGTGGTGCTGGTTATACACTTGCGTCAGGATCAAGTAGCACCGCTGCTGCTTCAGTTGTATATGCTTTAGGGTTATGCAAATCTAGTATCAATGTCCATATGCCAGGTGGAATAATTAACATACAACTCACCGATGAGCTATTTGCGACTATGACCGGGGATGTTCGTAAAATTTGTCATGGGGAGTTGGCTAGCGAGGCGCTTCACTCTAACAAGTCAAGCAAGAGGGACACCGCACGCGGCGCCCCTTCTTGAAGCGTTATGTGCCTTAGATACGGAAAGAATAAAATGGAATATTCAACGGCATGCAACTGTGGAAATATTAAGGTCAAAGCATTCTTTCCCCTTCCCATAGAGGAATACCAAGCGAGAGAGTGCGATTGTGATTTTTGTTGCTCTCATAGGCTTGCTTACCTTTCAGATGTTAACGGTACTCTTTCTTTCTCTCCTAGACACCAAATGAATCAGCTCAAACAAGGCTCTGGACAAGCCTTATTTTGGCAATGTGGTAATTGCAAACAGGTAGTAGCTGTTACAAACTCAAAAGACGGAGAAACAAGAGGCGCTGTATCAAAAGCTGTTTTTGAAAAAACGTTTTCTCTTTTGCCATCAATTTCGGTCAGCCCTAAACATCTATCTCCAGTAGGAAAGGTGGCACGTTGGCCTACTGTTTGGTCAAAGGTTGTTTGAAGTAATGGTTGGTACACATAACAAAACGCTTAAGTCATTCGCGTTGCTCACTGGGACAGCAACGCCGCGCGCCTTCGGCATTATCGCGCGGCATTCCTGCCTCTTAGCCCAAAGTTAATGGAATCAAATATGATGCAAGCAGTAATTTTTGATATGGATGGAACTCTTATTGATTCGGAGCCCATGTGGAAAGAAGCAGAGGAACAAGTTTTTTCATCTGTCGGAGTCAAAGTAAGTGAGGAGCTATCTGCTAAAACTGCTTCTATGACTACGCGAGAGGTAACTGAGTTTTGGTATAGTCATTTTCCTTGGTCAGGTAAAAGTTTAGAGCAAGTCGAAAATGAAGTGATCAACCGAGTAGCAAAACTTATTTGTGAAAAGGGTGATCCTATGGAAGGTGTAGAGGAGGTTTTAAGTTTCTTCCAGAAGAAAAATTTTAAAATAGGCTTGTCAACTAATGCACCTTCTAGATTAATTCCTGTCGTTTTAAACAAGCTATGCATCTCTAAATATTTTCACAGCACATCATCTTCTGAGCATGAAGCTGAGGGGAAACCTCACCCTGCAGTGTATTTAACTACTGCAAAAAAATTAGAAGTTGAGCCTTCAAGATGTATTGCATTCGAAGATTCCCTTTCTGGAATTATCTCAGCGAGTACGGCAAATATTAAAACTGTCGCGGTTCCACCACGTTCCGAGTTTACAGATAAAAAATACGAAATAGCCCATATAAAACTTAGTCGGCTATCCGATTTCACTGATTCTCACTTAGAAAAAATAGCAACTTGTGCATAGCTATGTATTCTTTCAATATTCCATTTAACAAACAAAGGCATCGGACGCGCAAACGCACCGCTGCTTTAGGCGTTATGTGATAAAAGGAAATGAAAATGTGCGCATATGTATTGAAGGCTGAACCTGGACACTACGTACTCACAGGAAGTGATGTAGATTTGATTGCCCCTAATGTGGCCGAAGCAGTTCAGCTTGGGTCTATAATACTAATAGATGCATTACTGAAAACAATTAAGAAGCTAACAGGATGGGATTAAATTCACATAACAACAAGGGGGTTAAATTTGCTCCCTTCGGCCGCAGGGACCTTGCTAATCACTCGGCCCCTTATCCTAAACGTTAGGCGTAAATGAGATAAAGAAAAATGAACAAAATACTTCATATCGTTACCTTAATACCTTTGGTTCTTTTTAGTACCATATCAGTCGCAGATAATGACTCAGACTCAAGGCAGCTTGTTAAACTACCAGAAACGATGCAACAACATATGATGTCCAATATGCGTGACCATTTGCTAGCAATCAATGAAATATTAATTAATCTGGCAAATGACAATCTTGACCATGCCGCAGACATCGCAGAGAGTCGTTTGGGCATGTCATCGCTAAAATCACATGGAGCAAGCCATATGGCTAAGTTCATGCCAGAAGGTATGCGAAAAGCAGGAACTAGTATGCATAGGGCTGCAAGTCGCTTTGCACTAAAAGCTCAAGAAGGTGACGTGTTATCAGCTTATGGAGTGCTTTCAGAAGTTACATCTTCTTGTGTAGCGTGTCACTCAGGCTATCGCATCCGGTGATTAATACTCACCTGATAATTATCTCAGCCCGACCATTAATACGCCGTTTCGCTTCGCTGCACTCTATATTAGTGGCAAGTTAGCAAGAGCGTTATATACCATTCAGGTTTGGATTCAAAAAGTTTTTTAGACTACCTATTTTTACAATTTTTAAGGATTATTAATGCCCAAGTTTGAAGAAAGGGTTGAGGAGTTACTCTCTAAACACCCGAATTTAACAAAAGATGAAGCAGTCAACATCGTTACTGAGAAGAACGCCCGAAAGAAGACTAAAAGAGCCGAAAAAGCAGAGCGAAGCAGGCTTAAATATGAAGAGCGAAAGAAGGCCAAAGATCAGGAATCAGAACAAGGATAAAAGCGCTACTCATTCGAGAGCACTGCTCGTAAACTTATCCGCTGTGCGCCAATTTCTCGGATAAGCACGGCGTACCGCCCCACCTTCTTCAGTTATCAAACCAACAATTGATCCAACCGCACTGCCAGTTGCTTTTCGGTATCCGCTAAATGTGTGCTTAAGATAGGCTGTAGCTTTTGTGTAATCGGGTCT
>SPJK01029548.1_pt1 | contig 14059 bp, 9 predicted proteins | sample 3741771 | NCBI WGS metagenome assembly SPJK01 (sample SAMN10925997, study PRJNA522277) | cold seep metagenome | isolation source: Elba SIP-enriched marine methane seep metagenome, extraction at timepoint T2 | place: Italy: coast of Elba, Mediterranean Sea | reverse complement strand
TCTTTCGCTCGCCTGTATTCTCTATGCTTACCTACTCTGGACGACCTTCATAGCCTGGCAACCCGAGCCGATAGGTTTTCCACAATCGGTGTTGAAAACTTGGGCGAAAGCCATTACAGCCTTGACTTCGGTGCAAATTATCCTCGGTGGCATAATGTCTGGCGCCAAGGCAGGTTTGTTCTTCCCCAGCTGGCCAGATATGAATGGCGAGATGATTCCTGCGATTTTACGAGACACTTCTATGTGGACTGTGGAAAACTTTGTGAATTACGATGCAAGTTTATTCTTACCTGCATTCATTCAATTCGCTCATCGATCCGTAGCTTATATACTGACAATCATGGTTTTATGCTTCGCTTATCGTTTATGGAATAGCACTCGCGAGCAACATTTCAAGCACCTCAGTATTGTGTTGGTAAGTGTGTTAATAATTCAAGTTTTGCTGGGAATCTTCACCTTGATCAACTGTGTAGGGACTATTCCTGTCGGCTTAGGTGTATTACATCAAGCGGGAGCATTATGTCTCTTATCTGTTGTTCTATATGTAGATTATCATCTATTGAGTGACAAGTAATCCACAGTTGTGGAAAAGGGTGTGGAAAAGTAAAGGAGGGCTTGCATACAGCAAGCCCTCCTTTATTTCTTGAATAACACTTTGAGCAAGAAGTACTTAGTTCGTTACTTCTTCTTTAGCGGCCTTTCTAGCTTGCCCAATTCGTGTCTTCATTTTATCTATCAAACGCCCAGGTCGGAAATTGGATGGATGGAAACGATGATAGTTGCCAGGGAATAAGCGAGCGAGCCAATCCAGTTCGCGAGTGAAGCGACCAAAGACCAGGCGGGTGCGTTTGCGCCGGATAGCTTTGATGATCAACTTGGCAGCGCCTTCAGGTGTCGTTCGGCAGGCTGCTTCAAAAAGATCTGCTAGTTTATTGACCGCTTCTTGATCCTCGTGTTGTATGTGCCGAGTAAGCTGAGTGCGAACAGGGCCTGGGTGTATGCTAAGCACATTGATATGGCTACGATACAATTCCTGGCGCAGTGTTTCGGTAAAACCACGAACGGCAAATTTGGTCGTCACATAGGCACCTTGCCCTGCATAACCAACTAAGCCCAATAAGCTCGACATATTAGCAATGAAACCCTCTTCTTGTTGCTTCAGGTAAGGCAGGAAAACCTGGGTGCCGTGCACTACTCCCCAAAGATTGACATCCACCACTTTCTGAAAGTCGATGGGGTCTGTTTTGGCGATAGAAGAAGGAAATACGGTTAGGCCAGCATTATTGATCAGGCCATCGATGTGGCCATATGCCCGGTGTACTTGCTTGGCAAAAGCCTCGTGCGCTGCACGGTCGCTTACATCATAAGCTTGACCGATGGGAAAGCCACCTGCTTGTTTGACAAGATGGAGGGTCTCATCCAGCGAGCTTTTGTTCCAATCGTTTAGGGCAAGTGTTGCTCCAAGGTCGGTGAGTTGCAATGCTAGCGCTCGGCCAATACCAGAGCCAGCACCTGTAACTACAATGACCTTGTTGTTCAAGTTCATCATCACTAGGGATCCATTAATGAGTTCTTCTTTGGTCGATTAGATCGCCAAAAAAGGAAAAGGGTTTAATAACCTATACTGAAATACAATAGGATAGGCTGCCTCCCTTTAAGCTCAATTACGTTATTAGCACAGTACAAATGGGTCTTAGCTAACAAAACCAGGGACTGGGGCCACAGATTATCTGAGGCTACGATTTTGTCATACTAATCACAGCATCGAAGGCATGCAGTACATGCATCTTCAATGGTGTAGTTTGGTGGAGTGTTTGTTCGCCTATTTATATGCTAAATAGGATAGTTGTTACAAAAGTACGGGAATTTTTGTCGAAAAACATCATTTCTGCAGAAACTGGTAGCTGCCCGATGGTTCGAAATGGAAGTAGGGACCATTTAATTTGGTTATCGGGATATTGAAAAATTCCATCAAGAAAAGATCTGATTGCCGACGAATAGAATCGGGAAAACGCTCAGGTTGTGAGGTAATAAATATGGTCATTACGTTATCGGGGGATTCCGCTGCTGTCAGCAACATGCTTTCAAACGGTGTGCCCCAGGTCATGATTAGCGTATCGGTCGGAATTTGATTTTCGGGCATGATAAAACGATCCCCATCGGATTGGGCACGAAGGACTGATGTTTTGGTCGCAAGCCAATCCAGACGTTCTGTATAGGGGGAGTGATGATAGGCGATGAATGCCAGGCGAAAAGCGAAAAATAAGCCCAGCGCCCACCAGCACCAACGTTTTTGGTAAATATGGGGTAGGAGGTCGTAGCAAAAAGGAATGGCTACAAAAATGGCAAGCGGGTAATAATTAACTTCGCTATAGAATCGATAAGAAGGATCAGGCGAACCAATCGCATTGAGCACGATGAAGCCTATTGTGGCACCAAGAATGAGTAGAGGTTGAACCCACTGTCGGCGTATACTGTACCAGATGAAAAGGCCGATTAATAAAAGGGGAAACCCCCACCAATAGAAGAGGGTATTCTCTAGAAAAGCATCATAAGCAGGAAACGAGAAAATATCGGGAAAATGGCTATCTAAATTCGTGCGAAAGGTCTCCATTTTAGCCGTGTCATACCAATTGGCAGCCCATTTACCCTTGGCCCATAGCAATAGAAGCAATACGAAAAGTACTAGCCCATAACGCCAGTGTCGTAGCGACGTATTGGACCAGGCGAAAAACACCCAGCAAAAGAAAAACGGGATGAATACCAGTGGATGATAGAAAACCAATGCAATTAAGGCAGGGACTAGAAATAACCAATGCCCCCAATGACGCAGATCGGGATAACGCAAGATCATAGCCCAAACCACTAAGAGAAACCCTAATCCCTGCTGCAATTCCGACGTACACCAATAGAAGCCATCAACGGTCATTAAGGTATACAGTAATGCGATGGCAATGCCCATCTTCCATTGACGAAAAACCCAGGTTACAACGATAAAGAAAAGCAGATAGATCAAGTTAAAAGAGATAGAATAGAGAAAGGACACCCATTCCAGAGGCCACTCCATCCGGATAGCTGCGAGAGGAAGTGCTTGAACGATAGCTGCACCAAAGCGATATACTTGAATCTGTACCGTACCGTCTTTAATCATAAGTACGGTTTGGTACGCTACGTCTAAAAACCAGGCACGCTCTTGCCAAAAAAAGCCTGCCATGATCAGTAGCATGAGCATGACCGCCAGGCCGAGCCAAGTATAGCTACGGGGCAAAGAGGTCTCGTTGATGGCTTTTCTGCTCATGGGGTAAAGATAACAGGCCGCCAGGTTTTCGACGGATGAATACCTGGATTCCCATAGGGCAAGCTATCTTGCCGCTGAAATGAGTACCTGATGAGTGAAAGAGTACAAAAGTTTGGTACTGCCCCCGTTTTCTTTACCGCGATCTCGACCATTCTCGGAGCGATTATGTTTCTGCGATTTGGTTTTGCGGTAGGAACGGTTGGCTTTTTAGGAACGATCGCTATTGTCCTGATTGGCCATGCCGTGACCATACCAACGGCCATGGCGATTGCCGAGATTGCTACCAACCAAAAAGTAGAAGGCGGTGGTGAATATTACATTATTTCCCGATCGTTTGGGCTTGTAATCGGTTCTACCATTGGTATCGCGCTATATCTTTCGCAGGCCATCAGTGTGGCCTTTTATATCATGGCATTTACGGAAGCTTTCACCACGGGGATTGCCTGGTTAATCGAAAGTGTTCCGATGCCGGATTGGTTGGTTTGGCTATTACAACAAAAACAGACGGTTGGAGTACCTGCACTTTGTCTACTAACGCTTATCGTACTGACAAAAGGAGCGGACCTTGGCGTGAAAGCACTCTACGTAGTAGTAGCTACGCTTGGCATAAGCATGGTGGCTTTCTTTCTCGGGACCACCGATTTCCAACAAACCCATCAGTTTGATCCGATTGCTACGGTCTATAATTCGGAACAGGCCGACGATACTACCTTACTGATACAACCTAATGAGGCAAATAGTACAACTGATAGCTTGCGAGATAACAGTACTTCAGGCGATGCTTCTGATACGCCAACTGAGCCCGCGCCAGAGCGATTTCCCATCGGTTTTTTCACAGTCTTTGCTATTATTTTTCCTGCTTTTACGGGAATGACAGCCGGAGTAGGATTGTCTGGGGATTTACGCGACCCTGGCCGGTCAATCCCATTAGGTACACTTGCGGCTACGGTGGCCGGGATGGTGGTTTACTTCTTCATTGCTTATAAGCTGTCGATATCAGCGAGCCCCGAAGCCCTGGCAGATACCAATCATTTGGTCATGGCAGATATTGCCTTACAGGGTTGGTGGTTGATACCTGTTGGTTTGGCAGCTGCTACAATCTCATCTGCACTGGGATCCATTATGGTGGCACCACGAACCTTACAGGCGATTGCTCGCGACCGTATTTTCCCTACACCTGCCCTTAACCGTTGGATTGCTAAAGGAAAGGGGAAAAGTGACGAACCCTATAATGCTTCGGTGATTACTGTGATCATAGCCCTGTTTTTTATTTTCCTAGGTGCCATAGATAGTGTGGCGGAAGTCATCTCGATGTTCTTTATGTTATCGTATGGTTCACTCTGTTTAATCTCTTTCCTCAATCACTTTGCGGCTGATCCTAGTTACCGTCCTCGTTTCCGTTCCAAGTGGTTTATCTCTTTATTCGGCGCCCTCGCTTGTTTTGGGTTGATGTTCTTCATGAATCCTTCCTATGCGTTACTGGCCATTGTGTTGATTACAGGATTGTACGTTCTAATCGCTATGTCAAACCCGGATAAGCGTAGTATCGCTGTGATCTTCCAAGGGGTTATTTTTCAGTTTAGCCGGCGTTTGCAGGTATTCTTACAAAAAGCTGATAAGGAAAAGATCAATTGGCGCCCCTCGGCAGTAGCACTTACCAGCGATTCTTTTCAGCGCTTGGGGGCCTTCGACTTATTGCGTTGGATGGCGCAGAAATATGGCTTCGGTACTTATATTCACCAGATCAAAGGTTACTTGTCACGGCAAACCAATCAGGAGGCTAAACTGATCAAACAGCGATTGATAAAGATGGCCGAAGCCAGTGATAGTAATATTTATGTGGATACCCTCATTAGCCCATCCTATACGTCGAGCGTAGCGCAGGTTATTCAATTGCCGGGAATAGCTGGTACAGAGAATAACATCCTCCTGCTGGAATTCTCCAAACATGCGCCTGACGATCTGGAAGAAATTGTCGACAACTTCAAGCTGATCCGCTCCGTCGAATTTGACGTAACTGTTCTAGCAAGTTCTGAGCGGGGATTTGGGCTGAAGAAAGAAATACACATCTGGCTGACAAATAGCGACTATGCTAATGCGAACCTGATGATCTTGCTGGCTTATATCCTACTGGGGCATAAAGACTGGGCGAGTGCTGAGATTAAGATATTTGCACTCTATCCAGAAGAAACATGTGGAGAGGAACGCGAACGCCTGTATACGCTGATCGAAGCGGGGCAATTACCCATTTCGCCGAAGAATATCAAGGTGATCGGCCGAAAACCAGATCTGGAGACGAGAACGATCATCAATGAGCAATCGAAAGATGCCGACCTTACCATCCTTGGGTTCCGAGAAGAAGCGGTCAAGCGCCTAGGGCGCGAACTATTTGAAGGCTACAATAATGTTGGGAACGTTCTCTTTGTGAATGCGGCTGAATTGAAAGAAATCAAGTAGTTGTCTCAGACCAACAGACCAACGGTTTAACCAGTTTAATCGGTCTGTGCGTCGGTTGGTCTACCTTACTTTTGTTATGGAATTTCCGTTAATAGACTAAGCCGACTGGTTCGATTGTTGGACTCTAAATCAACTTGCTTGTTCGCGGAATTCATAGATTAGATCGATATAATCTTCCGCCCGGTATTCTTGTTCTTTTTCCGTCCATTGGAGTGCTTGTCCCATAATTTGGGCTACCCCCCCTGCTGCATGTTGAGCAGCTTCCCAGTCCAGGATCTCCAACCTGATACGACGTGCGAGGAAATCTCTAATAGTGGCGGCCATTTCAAATTGAGCGGCGTAGCTAACCTCGGCTTTGATAAAGGGATAGCCTTCTATTAATCGTTCAGCCATTGCCTCCTTTGCCAAAGCTATCGCTACTATCTGGTCGACCCGATCGCCGTAGTGCTGATTGAGATGCCGGCAAATATCTTCGGGCCATTGGGTCTGCTCTTGAATAGCCTTCCAGTAGTCTGCTTGGAAATTTTCTCCGCCAATCAGGTAGTGCCGTTCAGTGATGCAGGTTTTATCGTGCTGAAATAACTCTTCAACCACAAAATCTACGGTGTCTTTAGCCATCAAACGGTAGGTGGTCCACTTGCCACCGAGTAAGCTTACCAGGTTAGAAACAGTATCATGCTCAACCTCGTGATCCCGTACCAGGCCTTTGGTTCCTTTTTCGGGGTCAGCGGCGATCAATGGACGCAGGCCACCAAAACCTGCTATCAATTGTTCAGCCTGAGCGGGTTGGTCCAGGTAGCGATTAAGTGTTTCCAGCAGATAGTCTACCTCTTTTTTGTCAAGCGTTGGTTCTTCCTGCAACTGCTGATAGTCATCATCAGTAGTTCCCAGCATCAATTTTCCTTGAAAAGGGATGGCGAAAACAACGCGTCCGTCTGATGTTTCTGGAATCAGCAAGGCATCATCCCCGTCGAGAACTTCATACGGCAAAATGGCATGAACTCCTTTACTTGGGCGCAGGCGTTCGCGTAAATCGACATTTGCTAATAAGCGGATATGATCAGCGAACGGTCCCGTGCAATTGACAAAGACCTTAGCTGTAATTTGAAATTCTTCATCCGTTAATTCGTCCTTAGCGATTGCCGCGGTCAGTTTTCCTTGGTCATCGTGTTTGAATCCAATAATCGAACAGTGATTGGCAAGGCTGGCGCCAGCTTCTGCTGCAGCGTGTGCAAGTGCCAGGCAATAGCGCGCATCATCCAGTTGCCCATCATAGTAGAGCACAGAACTATGCACCTTTCTCGATAGCCTTGGGAGGCGTCGAATGGTCTCTTTTTTGCTCAACCATTGGCTGCCGGGGAGTTGATCTTTTCCTGAAGCAAACCATCCATAGATGGTTAAGCCGATAGTGAAATATAAGCCTTCAAACCAATTAAATACGGGGGTTATAAGCGCTAGCGGCCGCGCCAAATGAGGCGCATTGCGAATCACTGTATGGCGTTCCTCTAAGCCATGTCGTACTTGCTTGAGTTGCGCCAGGTCGAATTTCTTAACAGCTTGCTCAAGGTAACGTACACCACCATGAATGAGTTTGGTAGACTTGGAGGAAGTTTCGGCAGCAAAATCTGTCTTTTCTACCAAAGCTGTTCGGTAGCCCCGCAAAGCGAAATCCAAGGCTGAACCGCTACCGCTGGCTCCGCCACCAATAACTAAAACATCGAATTTTTCGGTGCGCAGCCGTTCCAGATTTTTTGTTCGTTTCATGCAGCGATTGACTTATTGGCGCAAAGATAATAGCCTCTTTAACAATCCACTAGGCCCTAAGTTGCCGTAAATACTATTCTACTGCAGGATTTCGACAAAGAAGGTCAGATTGTCCCATCTAGGACAAGCCGTCGATGAAGTGTTTTTTATCATTGCTTTTGATTCCAATGCCTAACTTTGGCCGCTACAACCATGATGCCAACCAATAAAACAGCCGTTCTAGCATTTGTGCGTGAGCCTTCTCAAGAAGCTCAGGTCAAGCAGTTGTGGGGGCAGCGTGGTAGCCGACGGAATAGTTATTTATTTCGGCAATTGAATGGCCGCTTGCGGCGAATCATTCAGCGATCCGGCTTACCAATGCTTTGGTTGGATGAAGACCGACAACAAGGCGAAACCTTTGGCGAACGCTTGAGCGCCGGCCTAAAGTGGGGCTTTCAACAAGGCTTTGAACGTATTATCATTGTTGGAAATGACTGCCCCAATCTGCGCGTTTGTCACTTATTAGGTGCGGCACAGCAATTGGAACACCACCAATGGGTGGTCGGCCCTGATCGCGGTGGTGGCGCCTACCTTCTTGGTGTTGATCAGATGGCATTTAAGGCCGATGAATTTGAGGTTTTACCCTGGCAAACATCGCAGCTCTTCACGGCTGTTTTAGATTTGTCAAGTGCCGATCATACCTATCTATTAGATGTAGAAAAAGACATCAATTGTCAGCAGGACCTTCAAAGTGTTCTTGTAGACTTAGGTGTCGACCACGTGCTTTCGCGCCTCCTGATTGGAGCGTTTATCAAAAGACATAGGAGAGGGCGAGCTGTCCCAGTTTATCGCGGACTCCAATTATGTCTTCCCACTGGTTTACGTGCTCCACCTTCTTTGGCGAACTAATCCGCCACTATTATTCCTTGCTTTTTTTGTTGGGATGACCTGATGTATCTGCTCGTCAGGTGAAGAATCCCCTTGTTCACTCACTGGTTGATATAGCCTGCAGTAGGCTTATATCGCCTGCAATTAATCATCACATGCGTTATTCCATACTAATCACCCTTTTGTTGTTATCGGTCAGCCTGTTGGCCCAGGAACAAATACAGGTCAACCTGACTGATTTTGAAACGAACGCCCCGCTTATTGGGAAAGAAGTTGTACTTGAAAATCCTTCACGAGGATTTGAGCAAGCAGTTACTAGCGACGACCAAGGGCGGGCTATTTTTAATTCGGCACCAGCGGTTGCTGGCTACCGTGTTGTGGTTGCTGCTGAAGGAGAATACCTCGAATCAGTTGTAGAAAATATTACGCTGCGCTCTAATCAGAGCTTAACCGTTGATGTAATTCTACTCAAGGAACGTACCATCACCATTGAAGGCGTAACGGTCACGGGCCGTCGTTCTAGTCAGATTAATCGAACGGATGCAGAAGTGTCCTTTGAACTCGGTCGTCGAGAGATTGAGCAATTGCCGATTGAAGGTCGTGACCTTACTCGTGTACTATTTCGCTTACCCAATGTATCGCAGGCAACGGGCTTTTATCCAGAAGCACCGAACGTCAGTATCAATGGCGCCAATTCGCTTTTTACCAGCTATCTGATTGATGGTATGGACAATAATGAGCGTTTCCTGGGGGGGCAGAAATTTGCTATTCCAAGTGGCTTTGCCAAGGACATCACAGTCCTCACCAATAATTACTCTGCTGAATACGGCTTGACGGCTAATGGCGTAGTCAATATCACCACGCGTTCTGGTAGCAACGAATTCAGCGGTGAAGCCTATGTAATTACTCGCCCAGGTCCAGCTATTGATGGCACTAGCCCTTTTGCACAACGCGACTTGTCAGGGAATTTTGTCAAAGATGGTTTTCAGCGTTATCAAGCTGGTGTCGCTTTCGGCGGACCAATCGTGCGTAACCAAACCTTCTATTATGTCGATTTGGAACATACCACTGACCTGAAGGACAACCTACTCAACTCGCCGGACCTAGGCGTCAATGAAACAGTTCGCGGAGAAAATAACTTCACCTACCTATCCGGTAAAATCGATCATCGCTGGAACACGCGTTGGCGTTCGTCCCTGCGTGCCAATTTGGGTATCGTTAATATCGAGCGTCAAGGTGGTGGTTTGGACGGTGGCGTCAGCTTTCCATCAAGTGCCAATTTTCAAGACCGCAACTCGGCGCTCGTTGCCTTGAAAAACACCTATGTTAACGCCAATTTCAGCGCCCAAACGAATGTGCAATTCGCTCGCTTCCGTTGGAACTATGGCCGGGCCGCTAACGAAACTAGCCCACAGGTAACCGTATTAGGCCCATCTGAGCAAACATTGGCTGTACTGGGGCACCCAGGCTATATTTTCGATCAAACGGAGAATACTATTCAGTGGCAACAACGCTTTAAATGGTACCTGGGTGATCATACCTTAAAAGCCGGTGGTGGCATTATCAGTGCAGATCATCAATTGTTAGGTGGTGGTAATGTAAATGGTAATTATACGGTGAAGCTAACGGAAGCACAAGTCAATGGAATTCGTGGCCTGGGCAGTGCGCTAGATGTCAATGATATTCCATCGGATGTAGAGGTGTTGGCTTACAGTGTAGAATTGCGCCCGCTTCTTTTGGTGGCCGCCAGACGGTGTACTCTGCTTATATTGAAGATCAGTGGTCGGTGAACGATCGCTTAAACCTGACCTTGGGACTTCGTTACGATTACGACAACTTGTCAAAAGGGGGAAGCACCGAAGGGGACTTAAATAACATTGCGCCTCGCCTGAACTTCAATTATAAGTTAGGCCCAAGAGCTGCACTGCGCGGAGGGTACGGAATTTTCTATGACAAAATTCCCTACGCAATTTATAGCGATGCCTTGCAACAGAACACCACTAGTGCCGATTATCGGGCGCAATTGCAAGAGCTAATCGACCTTGGAGTGCTTCCCAAGGAGACAGATCTTGATCTCATTACTTTCGATGGAAATTTAGGCGGTTTTGCTACCGGAGTGCCCTACCTCAATGGTCCGACTTTTAGTGAACTGCAAGGACAGCGCGAAGGGGTATTCAGCAACGAACGTCGAATCCTAAATCCGGAGGGTTATGATAATCCATATACGCATCAAATTGCATTAGGCTATCAGTTACAGATTGATGAAAATGCACTGTTCTATGTTGACCTGGTGCACAACCAATCGTACAACCTGTTTCGTTTGCGTAACCTGAATGCGGCAGCGCAATATGCAGTGGACCCGAATAACCCGATCATCCGGTCGGTTACTGAGGCGGATGATACGCGCCCCATTCCGATCATTGATGGTTCTTCAGCACTAATCAATGGCGAACAGGTAGCGGGCGTCGCTCGCAATGTGGTGGTATCGGAAGCAGCTGGCCGTTCACGTTACTACGCGGCGAGCCTCAACTTACAGCGCGATCGTGGCGAAACGAATTTCAGCTATCGCTTCAATTATACCTTATCGCTGCTGGAGAACAACACAGAGGATATCAACTTCCGGGCTATGGATGGCAACGACTTCGAAGCGGAGTGGGGGCCATCCATCAATGACCGGACGCACATCCTGAACGGTATTTTTAACTATTTCCCTACCCAGAACTGGTCGTTTACCCTGGCCACCTTACTGCAGAGCGGGCAGCCGATCAATCGGATTCCAGATGCTACCCAGTTTGGTACCACCGACCTGAATGGTGACGGAGCGTCCTTCGGCGATGCCTATGTTGGTAACAGTGATCGTTATCCGGGTGAATCGCGGAATAGTGACCGCCTACCTTGGTCCACGAATTTTGACCTAGGTATCCAATACGACTTCAATCTAGGCGTCAATAAGCTGCAAGTGCGTGCGGATATTTTTAATCTGTTCAACGCAGAAAACCTAAGTGGTTACAGCAATAATGCGACCCAGAGTAATCAAATTCAGGCTGGCCCTGCCAGCTCTGGGTTGTTTGTGCAGCGCAACGCTGGAGCTCCACGCCAGTTTCAGTTTAGCCTATTGTATCGTTGGTAGGTGATAGGTTTTGGGGATTAGGAATTAGGAAGAGTATGCGAGATCTAAATGTTTTCCTAAGTCTGCTAACACCTAATCCCTAATTCCTACTACCTCTTGAAAATAAGAAGCTATGATTCAAGCAGTCGTTTTTGACAATGGTATCGTTGGTTTACAGCCCTGTTATATCAGCAATGATAAGGTGCATTACCATTTTCTACCCTTGGATGGGAGCGTAGAGATTGACCTTTCCCCATACGACTTACTAATTGTACCTAATGGAAGTGACCAAGTGGCGGTGTATCGTCTGCGAAAAGCTATTCATGCCTTCCTCGCTGCTGGCAAAACACTGTTTTGTTTTGATGGCTGGTTTACCGATTGGGTGCCAGGAAATCAATGGGTGATGGACAATAGCAAGAAGACCATCGATGTGCGTTATCGCATCCAAACCGATCGCTATGACCTCTTTAAGGGGATACCACTGGATTCTTTTACTTTTTCTAATGGCATCAGCGGTTGGTGGGCTTGTGGATACATTGAAGCAGCGGCCAATGCAGACTGTCTTTTAGTAGATACCTGGGGCCGGCCCATCATTGTGTGGGATGAAGCAAGTACCCCCGGGCGGATGTTGCTGACTGCTAGCGGCCCCCTCGGTGATAGTAATTATGCGACTACCGATGATCCAGATAGCTTAAGCGACCTGGCGCGCTTCTATCATCGAGTTCTGGACCAGTGTTTTTCACCGGAAACCGCTTAAATCATCAGCTATGAGTTCACAACAACCAATCGGCTTGTTATTTAATGGTGTTTGGTCGCATTACACCTTTGCGAAAGCACCAAAGTATCGCGAGTTGTATCGCTTGATTTACATCCATGATTGGTCGGAGGAGGATATGGAAGGGCTTCAGGCTCTAGTCATACCATTTCAGTCGAATCACCAAGCTATTGCCGAAAAAAAAGGCTTGATCTTTGATTTGCTGGCTCGGGGCGGGAAAGTATTTGTGGAAGGCGATAGCTCCATAGATTGGTTACCAGGGCAGTGGGAAGATCGGCCCGTCAATAATTATTGGTGGGTCAAGGAACCCAATAACCCACCTATTAGTGAAACCAATTATGACCACCCCATCTATCAGGGTTTGAAGGCCCGCCATGCCTGCTGGCATACGCACGGCGTATATACCGCTATTCCCGAACATGCGGAAGTAATTCAAACGAATGCAGAGAAAGAGGTGATCTCCTGGGAAACCACCCATTTTGGTGGCCACTTATTTGCTACTACCTTGGACCCTATTGTCGAACATGGGGTGCAACAGATCACGCACTTGGATAACTATGTGGATCGATTGACAGCCTGGTTGTGTGGTGTGAAACCGGAAGGGAGCTTTACACTACTACGTGAAGATTATGGGGTGAGGTATTAACGGCTACGAATTTTTTAACCAATAGGGCAAGGTGGTTTACCTCGCTCATCAAAGATAAAAACAGTGAAAAGACGATTTTGGGGCTGGACCTTCGGCGTTATAATATTGCTATTTGGAAGTTTTGCTTGCTCTTCTTCGGACGCTTCCGTTGCGAATGAACAGACGGCGGATCTGTTAACCATGACCTGGGATTCAATTGTAGCCCAAGGGCAAGGTGGTACCGTCAATATGATGATGTGGCAGGGCGATCCCTTGATCAACGACTACATGCAGAATTATGTGGTCAAGGAAGTGAAAGAGCGCTTTGATATTAGCCTGAATATTGGCTCAGGACAGGGGAATCAGATCGTTCAATCCCTCATGGCTGAACTACAAGCTGCCAAAGCTGATAGTGAGCTAGATTTGCTTTGGATCAATGGTGAAACCTTCTATCAATTAAGGCAAATCGATGGGCTTTGGGGCCCGTGGACGGAGCATTTGGCCAATGCACAGTACATTGATTTTTCGAACCCTTTCATCGGTACTGATTTTCAGCAACCGGTCGATGGTTACGAATGCCCGTGGGGTAATGTACAAATGGCCGTAATCTACAACAGCGAGCAGGTACCAGAGCCTCCGCAAACGAGAGCAGAATTGCTGGCATTCGCCCGGGAAAATCCTGGTCGGTTCACTTTCGATACACAGTTTACCGGCCTCACTTTTTTGAAGGCATTACTCATCGACATAGCCGGCGGAGGCGATGCACTCAGTGGTGACTTTGACGAAGAAAAATATAGCACATACAGCAGCCAATTGTGGGACTATTTGCGTGAGCTGAAACCTTACCTCTGGCGAGAAGGCAATACCTTTCCAGAAGGCGTAGCTCCGATGCATCAGATGTTTGCCAATGGAGAATTGTGGTTCACGATGAGCAATAACGACAGCGAAGTAGATAATAAAATTCTCCAGGGTTTATTCGCAGAAACGAGCAGAGCCTACGTGCCTGCCTTTGGGTCGATTCAAAACTCCCACTATCTGGGAATCCCGGCTTTATCTCCCAATAAAGCCGCTGCCATGTTGGTGGCCAATTTCATGATCTCACCGGAGGCGCAATATCGGAAGCAAGATCCGCAAATTTGGGGCGACGGCACTATACTCGACCTG
>SPJK01022963.1_pt1 | contig 14067 bp, 10 predicted proteins | sample 3741771 | NCBI WGS metagenome assembly SPJK01 (sample SAMN10925997, study PRJNA522277) | cold seep metagenome | isolation source: Elba SIP-enriched marine methane seep metagenome, extraction at timepoint T2 | place: Italy: coast of Elba, Mediterranean Sea | reverse complement strand
TATTACTGGCATGCTCTTGGGTATCGGCATCGCCCTCGCCGCTTACTATTTGATGCGTAGTCACTTCTTGGCTTTTCTTGCCGGCTATCTCGCCTTCCAGAACTATCAAATATATAGCTCTGGAAGTGGCTCCGGTCCTTATCGGCGCACTCACAAGACAGCAAAGGCTGATATTAAGGCCGCTGAGAACGCGCTCAAGGAAAAGAATTATCAAGAAGCCTCCCGCTTGGCCCATGCGGTTCGTGCCGATATCCAAATGCCCGAGCCAGAACTCTTACAGCGTATCTTTACTGTTTTGGGACTTTCAGCGGTTCGCTTGGAGCAATACCAAGAGGCTAAAAGTTACCTTAAGCGCATCAATCGGCCCAAAGGCGAGCTTTTTGCTGCTGCGGTGGTCGCCGCCTTGGAAATTGAAGATAGTTCCTGGGCCAAAGAACTATTAGCCCACTCCGAAGCCAAAAAACTTCCCGAAGTCCACCGACACGACCTCCAGCAACTCGCGGAGCGCTAATGTCTGCCTACAGAACGCTTTTTTGCCTTTCCTTAGGCTTATTGGCCCCTGCTTGCGCCCACGGCCCGGCAGCTCCGTCCCAGCAGAGCCAAGTCGAAAACTATCCCGAGACCCAGAAACTATTAGAAAGCTTGGTTTCCCAAGAAACACACCAGTATCGCGGCCCTTCTCGAGCTTTACAACTAGTGGCTTTATTGCTGGAGCAAAAGGGCCTCAAAGTAGAACGCTACGCTAAGCCACAAAGCAGTCGTCTCTTGGCTCTTTTCGCCCGTTGGCCCGCCAAGGCGCCCGGAAAAGCTCCTATCGTCCTGCTCAGCCACGTGGATGCACCACCCTTTGAGGGTCACGTGTGGCCCAAACAACAAGGCCCCCTTTCGGCAGCCATCGTGGAAGGCGAACTGTGGGGGCGAGGAACTTTGGGCGCCAAAGCCTTGGTTAGTCTGCACGCAGGAGTCTTGCTGGAACTATTGCAGAAGGAAAAACATCTGCCTCGGGAAGTCATTTTGGGCATTACTACCGACGGTTTGGGAGAGTCCGCTGATGGCCTACAACTATTGCTGGAAAAACATCCCGAAATCGGTGCTGCCCAGCTCGCCCTTACTGGTGGCGGAGCCATCTATCCCGATTTGCTCGGACAAGAGGGCCTGACTCACGCCATTGCCACTGGCGAGCATGGTTATGCGCGAATTTTGCTCAGCGCCGAGGCTTCTGAGCAAAAAAGTGCCAACGACCGTTTACAAGCAGCTCTACAAACTATCAAAGAACAGCCGCGCCAGGCGCGCCTCAGCCCACCCGTGCACCAAATTCTCGCCCAACTAGGCGAACAAGGCTCATGGCCCGGCAGCTGGTTCTATCGCTCCGAAGTGTTACAAGCCACGCTGTTACCTAGCCTTGAGGCTCATCCGGTAACCTCAGTCTTAGTCAAAGATAGTTTAGAGCACTCAGTGCTGCCGCAAGCCTATATAAGGAGCAACTATCGCGCCCAAAGGGCACATGCTCTATTGAAGGCCCAATTGCGCCCACAAAGCAGTCCGGAGATACTTCTAGACCGCCTACGGCAGCAAATCAAAGATAGTTTGGTGCATATAAACATCGAGGAAGGCGACCGAGCCAGTTGGAAGGCTCTGCCTTTGCGCCACGATGGCCCTTTTGCAACCATTTTGAGAGGGCAAGAAGGCGAGCGCATCACCCGATTTTTCGCGGAAGGGCCCAGCCAAGCCCGCACTCTGCGACGCATCGGCGTCTCGGTCTATGGATACTTGCCGCTGGTATTGGATGAACCTGCTTGGCGCAGCCGGAGTGGCCGCAACGAGCGGGTGAGGTTGTCGGAGTTGATGAAGGCGCAAGCGGTGATGCTGCGCCTGGTGGAAGCTTTGGCAGAGGAGTGATTATTCCTCGCTGGCAGGGGCCTGCTCTTCGCCAGTAGCCTCAGTAGCCTCTTGTTCGGCCTTCTTCTTCGCAGTACGCTGAGCCTTGGGCACAGCCACTTTCTTAGGTTTAGCAGCGCGGGGTTTCTTGGCGCCACCACCCAAAGAAATGCCGCTGAGCTGCTCTTTGAGCGACTCGTCGGACTCTGCGTAGATCTTGGCGTAGGCCAAAGCCCTGTTAGCCAGCTTCACCAAATCCTCTTGCTTAGCTTCCATCGCCTGATGGGCCTCATCCAGCTCTTGAGTGAGCCGAGCCACTTCGGCGTGCTGGTCGCGAACGGTCTGGCAGGCCTCGTCGAGAACGTCCTTGCTGACGTCAGGAAAGGTCACTTCAGCCAAAGGGCCGGCGAAGATTTCCGCGAGCTGATTAACGCTGGCGGGAATGGGGTCTTGCTGAGGATCTACGGGCGCTTTTTTCTTCATAATGGTGAACTCGTGTTCAGTCCTTTGTCACGGACACCTGAGGAGATCAAGCAACGGGCCCGAACTCAAGCGAATTTTGGCAGGATCCCTCTAGGAGGTTGGAAAAACGCCACAACTTCGGACGCTCAGCGCAGATCGTGCTGTCTACTCCATCCAAGTCCAGATGAAGGCCATGTTGTCTGCGCCAAGGTCTTTGGGAAACTCACGAATCGACGCGAAATAGATACGAGTAACCTCGCGAACGAACCAGAGATAGCGGGGGTCATTAGGAATCTGCCCGTTGTTCATCTCTAGTACTTGGGAACCATCGCGATAAGCCGCCATGGCCATCTTTACGCTCTTATGGCGAAAAGTAAGGCGGCGAATATAATGGGCGCCCGCGCGGATGTTTTCTTTAGGATCTAATAGATTGCCGTGAGCGATGCCCATTTGCGCCAATAATTCGGGCTTGAGCTGCATGATACCTATATGTCCCCGCTCAGAAACAACTCCCGGGCGATAGCCAGATAGATAGCGCATGATGGTATCGATGAGCGTCTCAGGCACATCGGTAGCTGCGGAGGCCGCTCGAACCCAAGGAGCCACCTGTTTTTTACTGAGACGAACTTTGCCCAAAGTCACAAAGCCGGGCAGCTTTTCCCGCTTCCAAATATGCTCATAGCAAGCGCGCTGGGCCCAGCGTTGCTGGCCGCTGGTGCGTATGGTGGCATAGCCATCGATAGGGGCTTGATCGCAGGTGTAGCTGTCGAGGGGACGATGGCCGTCTACATCGCGGGAGTTAATCATGGCCAAAGCGCTGGTATCTTCTTCTTTGAGCTGCTTCTCGTAGCCCCGAACGGTGCGAGAATCATGATTTTTGCGAATATAATCGAGCGCTTCGCCCAGATCTTGGGCCTGCGCCGCGCCACTGAGGCTCGTGAGCATCAAAGCTGAGGAAAGAACCGCTGCGCGCCGCATATCCCACATCATGCCCTGCCGATCATAGCTCTGCCAAGGGGCGACGGGCGACTAAATAGAGGTATTCGGGCAAATTCTTAGGCACGCTATCCACCACCACCCCGCGAATCCGAGCTGCTTTGATAGTTTTCCCATTACCGAGATAGATCATCACGCTGCGGGGAATCGCAGCGAAAGTAACCATATATAATAGATCCCCTGGCTGTAGAGATAGATCGGGCGCGGTTTCGTCGAAGCTAATCGGTGGTCCGATCTTATACATCTTCTTGATCTTAGAGGTCATAGGGCGGCCATAGACCTCTTTGAAAAAGGCTCGCGCCAAATGAGGCCCGTCGATAGCACCTTCAGACCCATCAGCACCGAGCCTATAGCGGGTTCCGACCCACTTTTCGGCAAACTTTCGATACTTCGGAGAGATCTTATCTAACTTGCCCAAACTAATGCGTCGTTCTGCATGGGCGGGATCGTCGGCAGCATATTGATTGGTCGCCGCAGGGATATCGCTTTTGACCGCCCGAACCCGAGAGGCCGAAGGCCACTGAATACTCCTTCTTAACTGTTGAACTAACTTTTTGGATAGTTCCTTGATAATCTGCTGCGGTTGGGAGCGAGACCAGGGCCCATGAACCTGAGCGAGCCAACAATCGCTGGGAGAAGCTACTCCCAGATGCAAAGTACGGCCATCATTGCTAAAATAGGCTCGCAATGTGCCGCCAAAACTATGCCCTGGACTGCAGTCAAACTGAGGCTTTCGATAGTTCCCTGATACTTTGGTCAAAGTCAGCTGACTCAGCTGACTCAGGGCTCGTTTGAGATGTATCTCTAGGATACCGGGGCCAATAGCTGCAGCTTTAGGCAAAGGATCTATCTGAAGATTCAAAGAAGGAGGGATTTTCAGCGCTTCTTGGATATCTCCGCTCAAGGTCAGTAGACTCTCAGACTGGCTTTTTAGCTCCCCGCGCCAATCCCAAAGATAGTATCCACCTTCTCCTGCGCCCAAAGCCAGTTGCTGGCGAATTACTCCGGAACTATCGCAAACTACCTGAAAATAGCGGCGCTTTTGCGCTTTGCAGCCGCGATGCCCCTCAACTTGGCGAAAAAGCACCCCTTGATCGGCAAAACGGCGCCCCAAACGGCCTAAATCTCGTCCGTCCACCGGTACCGCGCTATAAGCAACTGCGACAAAACGTACCTTAGGTTTAGACAAGAGCCGCAAAACACCTAGGGCATCTGCATAAGCTGCGGAGTTAAAGAGACAAATCAGGGCCAATGCTAAAAGCAATGAAGTCCTTCGTTTGACAGACCCCTGTAGGCCGCGGCACCCCAAAGGAGTGAGTACTGAGGTCGTGGTTCCTCCTGAGGAAAAGGCTAAAAACGCCCGGATGTTCATGACCCTGTTCATGCTCTCCTGGTCCATGGGTTTTTTCGCTCTCCTAGCTGCATATCTGTACATGCGCTTGGAGGCGGGCATGTGGCCACCGGCCAACGAACCCGAGCCTCCGCTGATGCTCACCGGTATTAGCACCATTTTCGCCGTTCTGAGCAGCGTCTTCTATCAATGGGGATTGCACGATGTCTCCAAAAAAGCCGGCAAGCGCCTAGTGCCTGCCTTGGGCATCGCCACTTTGACGGCCTTGGTCTTCATCGGTATTCAATTGGCGGCGGGCGTTCAGGGTGTAGCCCGGGGATTGCGCTGGGATTCAGGCATTTACGCCTCATTTTTGTGGCTTACCGCGGGCTTTCATTATGCCCACGTTTTGGTAGGCATCGGTGCGGGTGCCTACCTCACTCAAAATGCCCGCTTAGGGGTCTATAACCGGGAGAACTATCTCACGGTGCAGCTTTGGGGATACTTCTGGCACTCGATTTGTGTGGTTTGGATCCTCATCTATTGCCTCGTCTTTCTCACCTCCTGATAGTACAGTGCGCCCATGGCACTGCCTCGCATTCCTCGCCGAGCGAGAGCCTTTGAGCAGCCGCCCTTTGTCGCGGGCCACCAGATAGAACTGCTCACCAACGGCGGTGCCTTTTTCGACAAGGTCGTTGAACTTATAGAACAGGCGCAAAAGTACGTTTTCCTAGAAAGCTACATCTATGCCGAAGACGAAACCGGCTGGCGGATCGCCAAAGCACTGGCCGGAAAGGCTAGTCAGGGTCTAGAGGTTTGCTTGCTCTTTGACGGTTTCGGCTCCGCCGACCTCGAAGACTCCTATCTACTGCAATTTCTCAAAAACGCCGGGGTCAAATATACTTCCTACCGGCCCCTTTCTATCTCCCAAAAGAGCTGGCCCTGGTCCAGGCGTAACCATCGTAAGTCGCTGATCGTCGACGGTCTCAAAGGCACGGTAGGTGGCATGAATGTGGCCGATGACTATGCCGCACCCGAAGATGGCGGCGATGGTTGGCGAGATACTTCGGTGTGTATTCATGGTCCCGCCATCGCCAGCTTAGATCAAAGTTTTCGGATAGTCTGGGAACGTAGCAAAGGCAAAGAAATCACCTCTGCAGCAGGTCTCTCACCACCTTTAGTGGCCGGCGTCGCCTGTCGTTTCACCCACAACTTTCTGCGATCTGAGCGCGCCCAGGTCCGCCGGGATTACCTGCGCAATATCATCCAAGCTCGCCAATCTATCTTGATCACCAACGCCTACTTCGTGCCCGATCGTACCTTGGTCCGGGCCCTCTGCGATGCAGCGCAACGCGGAGTAAAGGTAGAACTGATACTTTCGGGCAAATCCGATGTGCCGGTCTCCCAAATCGCCAGCCGTTCCTACTATGCTAAACTGCTCAAAGCAGGGGTAACTATCTTTGAATGGCACGAAGAGGTTCTGCACGCCAAAACAGCTACCATCGATGCTCATTGGAGCACTATCGGGTCGACCAATTTGGACTATCTATCCTTCTTCAAAAACTTAGAAGTGAATGCCATTGTTGATAGTCAGGAGTTTGCAGGGACTATGCGGGAGCAGTTTGACAGAGATAAAGCCCGCAGCAGGAAAGTTATCTGGGACGAATGGCAAACGCGTCCTCTATTACTCAAACTATTGGAGAGCCTCTTCAGAGTTATTTCTAGGGACTACTAAAGCTCATCCCAAGTAAAACCATCCCGCCAATAGATCCCTTCTGCTTTTCCCAAAATAGTTTCCTCGTCCACTAGACCAAAAACCCGGCCATCTAAACTATCGCCGCGATTATCTCCGAGCACCAAGTATTTTTGCTCTGGAATAAGCAAAGGGCCAAAATCAGGTCCACCAAAGGCTAAATGAGTGGTCACCGGGTCAGAGACTTGGCCATTAACTAAAACTCGCCCTCCACGCACCGCGATCTCCTGTCCAGGTACGCCCATCACCCGTTTCACTAAGGTTTTGCCATCCATGGGTGAGCTAAGCACCACCACATCACCGGGGTGGGGATGGTCGCTATTGAGCAGCCAAGTATGCGTGAGAGGAACGCGAAGGCCGAAAGCGAGTTTGTTGACCAAGATTCTATCGCCGATTTCGATAGTCGGCTTCATAGATCCCGTAGGCACGAAGTAATGATCTGCTACCGAAGCCCGAGCGGTCCCGAATACACCCATCAGCCCTACCAAAAGCAGAGCTTCGCGAAGCATTTTAGGCAGTGAAAAGCGCACGCCCTAGCAACGTTCACTGAGGCGGCAACATTCCCTCCAGACCATCGCTAGTAGGTATGGTCCCTACCTTTCCCGAGCCCCAATTTGCGGCCCGAGTGTGATGCACGTTATATCTCTAGGATGCGCCTATCAGTCTTTTCCCTAGCAGCCCTGGGGCTGCTGCTTTGGGGCTGCGAAGACAACCAAGCCCCCGGTTCCCCGGATGCTACTGCGTCCATGGGTGATGCCGGGCCTAAGACCTGTACGCCTGGAGACGACAAGGCTTGTGGCCCAGGGATGATGTGCGAACAGGGCTTTTGCGTGAAAGCCGTTCCACCCGACGCCGGGCCTGGTATGGGCCAGCTACGGGTGACCCCGATGGAGATCAACTTCGGGGCTTTCGCCTTAGGCTCCCCTGTTGAGGGCCGGCTGACTCTGGAAAATGTCGGAGACGGCCCCCTCAAACTGCTGGAGCTACGCTTCGAAGACGACGACCAGCAAGAATTCGCTGCCGAGTCTGGGGAGGCCCTGCCATATACCCTGACCGCCGGTGAGAGCATGATCGTCCGAGTGGTATACCAGGCCAAAGATGGCAAAGACGACCACGTCTTCTTGGTGATCGGCAACGATGGGGACCCACCATCCTATAAGGTTCCCCTCAAAGCAGAATACAAAGGCCAGGCTGATATCTCGGTACTGAGCGACGCGAAAACCAATACTCCTAAACTATCTAGCCTTGACTTTGGACAAGTTCCGGTAGGCAGCACCCAAACTCTCACCGCCTATATTAAAAACACTGGGTCCGGTAACGCAGTGCTGGAAGTTGAATCTATCTATACCGAGCCCAACCCCAGCACAGTCTACAATGTCGTCACTTCTACCGGCATTCCTAGCTTCGTAAACCGCTTCCGTACTGAGGCGCTTTGTACAGGCGGACAATGCAGCTTGCCAGGAACCATGTGCCAAGATGGACTCTGCGTAGATAGTTCAGGAGCCCCGGTAGACACGATTAAGATAGATATCGAATTCACCCCCAATCAAGAGGGTGTCATCCAAGAGCGCCTGCTTATTACTAGCAACGACCCCGACCTTGCTGAGCAAACCTATGTCATCACTCTCAATGGTGAGGGCATCCAGGCAGGCCTCGAAGTCATGCCCGCTCCCATCGACTTCGGAACTATTTTCCTCGGCTATCCCAAAACTCAAGAAGTCACCCTCACCAGCGTCGGCGACGATATCCTCACTCTGCAGCAAATTAGTCTGCTCGGAACCAGCCCTGGTATAACCTTTAATAGTTCCACGGCTCTGCCCCTTTCTTTAGTCAGGGGCTCCAGCGTTTCGGTAGAGATCAACGCCGACCCAGTGATGGTGGGTAGCCTCACTGGTGAGTTACAGATAGTTTCCACCGACCCCGACCTCCCCATGCGCAACGTGATTTTGGTGGGCCAAGCTATTCAGCCACCAATCATTGGCACCTCCACCCCAGCGGTGCACTTTGGCGAAGTGCCCATCTTCAGCGGTGGTGGCTACGAAGAGCAGATAGTGGTGATTAGTAACTCTGGCGGTTCAGATCTAAGTTTCTTGGCTATCGGTTTGAGCAGCGGGAGCAGCCCCGACTTCACCATTAACCCGCAAACTCTACCTCCGCTCGCTCCTGGCGGCTCGGTACAGCTCGCGGTTCGCTACTCGCCCCAAGCAGTGGGCCAAGACAATGGCACTTTGGTGATAGATACCAATGATCCCGCCAACCCACAGGTGCAGATTCCGCTTTTAGGGCAAGGGACTCAGCCTAGTATCTTCCTTTTTAAGTCTTCAGCGCCGCCAATCCCTGCGTCTCCGATAGTTTTCGGTGATGTCTACCGCGGATCGGTCTCTCAGCCGATTACTTTGACTCTTCAAAATACTGGCGTGGGTAATCTGATTATCTCTCACCTTGGTTTAACGGCAGGAAGTAGCTCCGACTTTAGAATTAGCAACATCCCGGCGCTGCCAACCTATTTGGCCGGAGCGAGTACCAGCAGCATCACCCTAACTATCGAATATGCGCCGGGGGCTGAGGGGCTCGATATGGGTGCTATCGAGATTCGCACCAACGAGCGGGCACAGCCGGTGACCAACGTGGCTCTTTCTGGCCGCGGTGTGGGCTGTCCCACCAACTATTGGGATGTGGACCGAAACTCTGCCAACGGTTGCGAATACTTCTGCGTCCAGGCTTCGCCTGCAGTGGAACTTTGTAATGCCGCTGACGATGACTGTAATGGAACTATCGACGAAGGCTTCAATCTTGGTGCGGCTTGTAATGGTCAGGGACAATGCGGCTCAGGCGTCATCGAGTGTCATGCTACCAACCCTGCCCAAGCCAACTGTTCCACTAACCCTAGACAATCTGCCGACCAATCTATCCCCGAAGTCTGCAACCGACTCGACGACGACTGCAATGGTCAGCGGGATAACGGCTTTGACCTTCGTTCCGACCTCAATAACTGTGGTACCTGCGGAACCCAGTGTCAGGTGGCCAATGGTTCGCCCGTTTGTGCCACTGGAAACTGCGCAATCGATACTTGTAACTCCCCCTACCAAGACTGCGTCGGCGGCTACCCCGATGGCTGTGAGTCTAATACCCAGACCGATTTGGCCCACTGCGGCGGCTGTAATATCGCTTGTACCGTAGCCAACGGCTCGCCGGTTTGTGCCAGCGGCAACTGTGGTATCGCCAGCTGTAATACCGGCTTCTTCGATTGTAACTCCACCTATACCGATGGTTGTGAAGCGAGCCTGCTCAACGACATCAATACTTGTGGAACTTGTTCGACGGTATGTTCGGTGGCCAATGGTTCGCCGCGCTGTAATAGCGGAAGCTGCGAAATCGCCCAGTGCACGGCACCTTGGCGGGATTGTAATACTTCCTATATCGACGGCTGCGAGACTAATACTCAGACCACCATCGCTCACTGCGGAGCTTGTGGAAATAGTTGCTCTGTCAGCAATGGCTCACCCGCATGCAATGGTGGTACTTGCGAAATCGCCAGCTGTACCGCCGCTTTCCGCGACTGTAATAACAGCTATGCAGATGGTTGTGAGATCAACTCTGCCAATAATACTAACCATTGTGGTGGCTGCGGAATTAGTTGTTCAGTAAGAAACGGCTCGCCTCGCTGTAGCAGCGGTAGTTGTGAGATCGCTCAATGCACCCGACCCTTCGACGATTGCAATAACAACTATGGCGACGGTTGTGAGACCAACCTCTCCAATAATGTCGCTAGCTGCGGAGCTTGTGGAAACCGCTGTATCGTCAGCAACGGAACGCCCGCTTGTGTAGGCGGTGGCTGCGCCATCGCTCAGTGCACTGCACCTTGGCGCGACTGTAACAGCACCTATGGCGATGGTTGCGAAACCAATACTCAAACTAACCTCAACCACTGTGGTGGTTGTGGAATTAGTTGCTCGGTAGCCAACGGTTCTCCCACCTGTAACGGCGGTAGCTGCGAGATCGCCCAGTGCACCGCGCCTTACTTAGACTGCAATAGCAGTTATGGAGATGGTTGTGAGATCAACTCCCTCACCAACGTCAATAACTGTGGTGGTTGTGGCAATGTTTGCAACCTTGCCAACGCTGCTGAGGTTTGTAGTTCTGGCCGTTGTGCCATTGACAGTTGTCAAGGAAGCTTCCGCGACTGCAACTCCCTGCCCGTAGATGGTTGTGAGATAGATATCGACTCTAGTCTCCAACACTGTGGTGGTTGTAACCTTCGCTGTGACTTCGCCAACGCCTCTGAGAGCTGTAATACCGGCACTTGTACCCTGGGTAGTTGTGACGCAGGGTGGGTGAATCTCAACGGCGACGCCTCCGACGGTTGTGAATATCAATGTACTGTCCAGGCTGGCCCTGACTTACCTGATTCTAGCTTCACCGATAGTAACTGCGACGGTATCGACGGCGACAGAAGTATCTCCATCTTCGTTTCTCCTTTGGGTAATGACGCCAATACCGGCCGCTACGGCTCTCCTGTTCGAACCTTGACTCGAGGTATCACTCGGGCAACTGCTGCGGGCTTCCGGATAGTTTTGGTCGCCGAGGGTATCTATACCGGCGGACTCACTCTATCTAACGGAATTAGTATGTATGGCGGCTACAACCCCACTAACTGGAGCCGTAGCTTTGCTAATAATACTATTATCCGCGGCAATGCTTCCGCCGGAAATAATTTTGGTATTCAAGCTCGAAACTTCACCCAGGCCACCACATTCGATGGCTTTATCGTAGAGGTTGCCAACAACACTGCCGCTTCCGGCAGCGTCTACGGCATGCACCTTCGCAGCACCGGCTCTCACCTGACTTTGAGCAACCTAACTATCAACGCCGGCAACGCTGGCAATGGTACCAACGGCGCTGGCGGTGGCTCTGGTAGCGCCGGTGGTAACGCCCGAGCCGGAACCACTGGTTGTGACGGCTGTAGTAGCGGCGGAGTTGGTGGCGTAGGTGGTACCTCCTCTTGTGGACGGGCCGGTCGGGCCGGTGGACGCGGTGGCTTTGACAACAGCGCCGGTGCTCGGGGTGGCAGCAGCACCTCGGGCACCATCGGCGGTGGTGGCGGTCTCGGCGCTCAGGTCTGCGACACCGGCGCCTGCTCTAGTTGTGGCGGTCGCAAAGGCGGCGGAAACGGCGCCAGTGGCTCCACCGGTGGTAGTGGCGGAAACGGTGGAAACGGCGCCGGCGGACGTAATACTGGGGCCATCATCAGCCATCTTTGGCAGCCCGGAAATGGTAATAATGGCCTCAACGGGGCCCATGGACACAGTGGCGCTGCAGGTGGCGGTGGCGGCGGTGGCGCCGACGATTGCTACATCAACCTGCCCTTTGGCGCCTGCCCCTCCAACCCCGTCGATTGTCGTCGTGACCGCGGCGGCGGCGGCGGTGGCGGTGGTGCAGGTGGTTGCGCGGGTACTCGCGGAACCGGCGGACGCGGCGGCGGTGGTTCCTTCGGAATCTTCCTCTCCGGTTCTTCGCCGAGAATCAGCCAAACTCGGATCACGACTGGTCGCGGTGGTAATGGCGGTCGCGGTGGAAGTGGAGCAGCAGGTGGTGCAGGCGGTGCTGGTGCTGTCGGTGGCGCTGGCCAAGACGACTCCGGCCGCGGTGGCTCTGGCGGTCGCGGCGGTCGCGGCGGCTCTGGCGGCCACGGCGGCGGCGGTGCAGGCGGCCCCTCCTACGGTATCTATCGCTACCTGACCTCCAACCCCGTGCTAGGCGGCGGTGTCGCCTACACCATTGGCAGCGCCGGAAGCGGCGGTACCTCTAGCGGCAATGCCGGCCAGACAGGTCGTCGCGGTAACATCAATTAATGGTCAAACTATCTCTAGGGGCATGTTAAAAGCCCTCTAGAGATAGTTATGAGCCAAGTATTTGCCGTCCACCTAAGTCCTTCCCACACCTTCTCAAAGAACACTGCCCCAGAAATTGAGCTGCTCTCCGGTCTCGGTGTCCAGGGCGATGCTCATTGCGGAGAGCTGGTCAAACATCGCTCACGGGTCAAAAAAGATCCCTCCCTGCCCAATCTTCGCCAAGTGCATCTGATTCATTGGGAACTCATCCAAGAGCTACGAAAGCAGGGTTTCAAAGTATCTGCCGGAACCATGGGAGAAAACATCACCACCCAGCAGATAGATCTGCTCAGCCTCCCCAAAGGCACCCGCTTAGACATTGGTACCTCAGCTCAAATCGAAATCACCGGCCTGCGTAATCCTTGCAAACAACTCGATAACTACCAAAATGGGCTCACAGCAGCTGTATTAGACCGAGATGAAAAGGGCCAGTTGATCCGTAGAGCGGGAATTATGGGGATAGTTATTCAGGGTGGAACTATCCGCCCTCAAGACGCTATTGAGGTCAAGCTCCCACCCCTCCCACATCTAGCTTTAGAAAGGGTTTAAATAAGCTTCCGAGGGATTTTGATGAGTATACTAAGCTGCTATCCTCGTCTTCATGGAGTATTCGGCGGAACTCATTGAGGAAACTATTGGTGAAAGCGAAATCAATACCCGAAACTTTCTGGAACACCGCCTCCCCCCCCATACCGCAGCAGAAATCGCTGAATCCCTCGAAGAAGTAAGTGCCCAAGGTTCAGCCTCCAAACTGCTCATCGCCGAAGGAGACTCCTGGTTCGACCAAATCATTCGCTACGACTTACTCAGCGCCCTAGAGGACGAGCACGACTACCAAATAGAAGAAGTAGCCTCTCCCGGCCATACTATCAAACATATGGCCCATGACCCGGCTCAGCTCAACGGCTTCTTGAGGATAATCAAAAAGGCCCTTAGAGGCGGCCAAAAACCTCGAGCTATCCTGCTTTCTGGCGGCGGAAACGACGTTGCTGGCACAAAATTCGAGGAGATGTTGCTCGACAAAAACGGCAGCTCCGGTGGCTACTCACCAAGTATCGCTGAGTCTTTTATTGGTGAAGAACTATTGTCGGCATATACTCATATTATCACCCGAGTCTCGGTGACCTGCCGAGAGATCCTTGGCGAAGACCTGCCAATCATAGTTCACGGCTATGACTACGTAGTCCCCGACGGCAGAGGTGTTTGGAGCATTATGGGTTTCAACGGCCCTCTCCCCGGCCCTTGGCTAGGTCCAACCTTCTCCAGCAAAGGCTACGAAGACCTAGAAGAACGCCAAGACATCATCAACGAACTGATGAACCTCTTCAATGAGATGCTCATCGAACTATCTAACCACGCACGTTTCTCCAGCTTCACTCACTTCATCAACCTTAGAAACACCCTGAGCTTTGACCCTCATCAATACCAAAGCTGGTGGGCTGATGAGCTGCATCCTAACAAAGAAGGCTTCAAACTTATCGCCGACAAGTTCTACCAAACTATCTCGAGTCTTCCTTAGCTTGCCCGAAAACAAGCTCGCGATAGATGGATGGAGGCACATCCATATATTTTTCGAAAACCCGGGAAAAATGCCCCAAATCAGCAAAGCCAGCACAAAAAGCCGCATCGGTAAGAGAGACTCGATGGTCCGGCAAAAGCGCACAACTATAGTCCACGCGAGTTCTTTGCAGGAGTTCAGAGAAGCTACTCTGCTCACCCTGCAATCGTCTTTGCAGACTACGTTTGGACATCCTCAG
>SPJK01001095.1_pt1 | contig 14132 bp, 14 predicted proteins | sample 3741771 | NCBI WGS metagenome assembly SPJK01 (sample SAMN10925997, study PRJNA522277) | cold seep metagenome | isolation source: Elba SIP-enriched marine methane seep metagenome, extraction at timepoint T2 | place: Italy: coast of Elba, Mediterranean Sea | reverse complement strand
GCGAACTCATCGCGGATCTGCGGGACATGCGGCGTCACGATAATCAACGTCCGCAGATCATCATCATGCGACGACCCCGTCTTCCCCGCACTGAGCACGAACGGCACCCCGAGGACCACAGCCAACAACAACCCGATGACGATCACCTGTACCTTCATGCGACAAGTGTATGAGGATGCGGCGACGATGTCCGGGAGGGCCTGCTCATGTGCCTCCTCTGTCCTCTTGTGCCTCCCCCCGCTCCTGGCGGGGGAGGTGCCGAGTCTTCGAGGAGGAGGGGGTCTTCCGAGAAACCGACGCACTCCAAGACCCCCTCCGTCGACTTCGTCGACACCTCTCCCGCAGATCACGGAGAAGGAGCCACCCCCCACAAAAAAACCACCCCGAAGGGTGGCCAACAATCATCCAACTTCGATCAACTCACGCAGCACGCAAGTAACGGTTGCTCGTCAACGCACGCATCATCCGTCCCTTATCGCCCTCGCGATCGAAACGAGTAATCGCAAGCGCCATCCGAACCGCGCCCATCTCGTCCGCGTCGCACCACACGATGTTCCCCGTGAGGAACACGCTGCGCCCCGGACCGAGGTCGCTGGTATTCATCGGCAGGTCCACACGCATCGACACGGTGCTGCCGGGCTCGATCGCCTGATCCATCTCGAAACACACACCCGCTTCGGAGATGTCGTAGACATGCCCCTCACGCGTGAACACGTCCTCATCAGGATGCACACGCACCGCAGCGCTCGTGTACCCGGGCTCAAGCAGGAACCGCTCATGCTGACGACGATTGACTCTTGCGAAGTTGCTCATGGTGTGCTCCTATCTGAGATTGGCAGAGAGAGGGTGTGCCCCGCTTATCGGCCCCCCCACCCCTCCACTTCAATCTGATCACACCCGTAACGCACAATTTGCCGACACACCCCGCCAATCCGGGGAGACGCCCGACATCCTCTATACTCACCCCATGCACACACGATTGATCATCATCCTCGCCCTGCTGCCGCTCCTGCTCACCGCGTGCACCACCACGACCAACGCCGCCCCGCCCGAGCCCTTCGGCGCCATCCCCACGCCACAACAGCTCGCCTGGCACGACCACCGGTTCTACGCCTTCGTCCACTTCAACATGAACACCTTCACCGGCGTCGAATGGGGACACGGACGCGAGCACCCCGATACATTCAACCCCACCGATCTCGATACCGATCAATGGTGCCGCATCTTCAAAGAAGCCGGACTCACCGGCGTCATCATCACCGCCAAGCACCACGACGGGTTCTGCCTCTGGCCTTCCGACGACACCGAGCACGACGTCGCGGCGTCCTCATGGCGCGACGGCAATGGCGATGTCATCAAGGACCTCGCCCAATCATGCGAGAAATACGGGCTCTGGATGGGCGTCTACATCTCACCCTGGGACCAGAACCACCCCGACTACGGCAAGAACGACGACGCATACAACGACTTCTACAACAACCAGCTCACCGAGCTCCTATCAAACTACGGCCCCATCGCGGAAGTCTGGTGGGACGGCGCCAACGGCGATCGCGACAACCCCGAAAAACACCAGGACTACGACTGGCCCCGATTCATCGACACCGTCCACACCCTCCAACCCGACGCGGTGATCTTCGCGCCCCCCTACGCCAACGTCCCCGGCGGGATCCGCTGGGTCGGCAACGAATCCGGGTACGCCAACCCCACCCAATGGGCCACCCACCCCCAAGGCATCGAAGAAGACCCATCAACACTCAACACAGGAATCGAAGGCGCCGACACCTGGTTCCCCGCAGAAACCGACGTCTCCATCCGCAAGGGGTGGTACTGGTCGCAGGAGTCAGACGACACGGTGAAGTCACCAAACGATCTCCTCAAGATCTACCACGAGTCCGTCGGGCACAACACCAACCTGCTGCTTAACTTCGCACCTGATCGACGCGGGCAGATTCATCCCGCTGAGTCAAGATCCATTCTGCAGTTTGGAAAGTGGCTCAGAGATACGATGACAGACGACATCTTGCTCCATCAAACTGCGATCTCAGATGTCGCTCGATCAGCCGAGTATGACGCGAGTAATGTAACCGACGGCGATCACACAACCTACTGGGCAGCACCCGACGGGCAACGCTCCGGATCAATACAGATCGACCTCGAAGACAGCCCGATCATTGATCGCCTTGTCATCCAGGAACACATCGAACTCGGACAACGCATCCGGCAATGGAACCTCGAAGCACTGATCGATGATCAATGGACCATCATCGACGAAGGTACCACGATCGGGCATTACCGAATCATCAAGTTCAAACCAATGACTCCGAGCTCGATCCGGTTCAACATCCTTAACGCCCGAGCGTGCCCAACCATTGAGTCCATCAGCGCCTACTGCGACTCGTTCATCCGATACGACACTCCGTAACCAACTGCCCTATCTCAACCATATCCAAAGTCCCACCACGCCTCACCAACCTCTGCGTTCCTTTGCGTCCCCTGCGTTCAAAACCAATCACCACCCCCCTACCATCCCCCATGGCCCAATCCAAACCCAAAGCCGAGCTCGAAACCGTCGAACCCATCGGCGCGCGTGTGTTGATCCGCAAGGACGAGGACAAGAAGCAGACCAAGTCCGGGATCCACCTCCCCGACAAGATCGAGATCCCCACCCTTACGGGTCGCGTTGTCACGATCGCTGCCCAGGTTGAGAACGACCCGGACTACCCCATCCGCAACTACGACCGCGTGCTCTTCAACCCCAAGCACGCCATCCCCGTCGACTTCGAAGGCGACAACCGCCTCTTCGTCGTCCCCGTCGAGGACATCGTCGCCGTCTTCCGCAAGGACGCCTGAGTACGCACATGTCCGAATACCCCCCCTGCCCACCCTGCCACGCCGACGACACCTACCACGACGGCACCCTCTTCGTCTGTCCCACGTGCGCCCACGAATGGACCGAAGCCGACGCCCAGGCCGCAGCCGATGCATCCATCGTCCGCGACGCCAACGGCAACCCCCTCGCCGACGGCGACACCGTCACCGTCATCAAGGACCTCAAGGTCAAGGGCTCATCCCTCGTCGTCAAAGGCGGCACCAAGGTCAAAAACATCCGCCTCGTCGACGGCGACCACGACATCGACTGCACCATCCCCGGGATCGGATCGATGGGCCTCAAGTCCGAGTTCGTGAAGAAGGCGTGAGTCTGGTGCCCTGCTTTGACCCGAAGGTCAAAGCAGGAACGGAAGATACCCAAACAATGACTCCCCCGCACCTTCCCCGCAGGGGCGGGGAAGGTGGCACGCGCCAGCGTGACGGATGGAGTCTTGGGAAAACCACGCATATCAAGACCCCCTCCGTCGACTTCGTCGACACCTCCCCCGCTGGGGCGGGGAAGGAGCGCAGAAGAGGATGGAGGACAGTGCATCCCAAACGCAGATGCTTCGTTCAGTCACTCCTCTCAATGGACGAGCTAACCTATATCAATGCCCAACCTCAACCCCACCACCCTCGCACTCGCTGATCTCCCCGAGCACCTCCCGCTCCCGCGTTGGTCGCGCCAACCCGGGCAGGCGCCGATCGATATCACCCTCCGCCCACCCGGGTCCAAGTCCATCACCAATCGCGCCCTTCTGCTCGCAGCCCTCGCGCCGGGCACCTCGACGCTCCACCACCCCCTGACCGAAGCCGACGACGCCCAGCGGATGCTCGCCGCGATCACCCAACTCGGCGCATCAATCGACGACTCCAACCCCGACGCCCTGCGCATCACCGGCGTCTCCGGTAAGTGGAAAGTCGACCCCAACAACAGCACCCTCGACCTCAACAACGCCGGCACCGCCACCCGCTTCCTCACCGCGTCCGCCCTCCTCGCGGATGCCCCCCTCACCATCACCGGCAACGCCCGGATGCAACAACGCCCCATTGCCGAGCTCGCCACCCTCCTCGAACAACTCGGGTGCACCATCACCTACCAAGGCACCCCCGGATGCCCCCCACTCACGATCGACCCACCAACGAGCCGCGACCGTGAGGGAGCGGTCCCCGAAACTCATCAACCCCAAACCCCCGCTCCCTCACGGTCGCGGCTCGTCAACACCCTCCCCATCGCCCCCACCCAATCCTCTCAGTTCGTCTCCGCCCTCATGCTCACCGCGGTCTTCCTCCCCGACGGGCTCACCCTCACCTTCCCGAACGGCATCACCTCCCAGTCCTATGTCCAGATGACCCTCGACCTGCTCGACCACCTCGGCGTGCAGACCCGATCGGCGCAAGACCTCTCCGTCATCCAGGTCCTCCCGGGGCTCAACGGGTTCACCCTCGACATCGAACCCGACGCATCGGGCGCGACCTACTGGTGGGCTGCGGGTGCATTGCTCCCCAGCGCCACCGTCCGCGTCGAAGGGTTCAGCAACTCCACCACCTCACTCCAAGGCGACGCGAACTTCCCCACCCTGCTCGAGCAGATGGGTTGCACCCTGATCGCACGCGACAATACCCTCACGGTCAAGGGCACCAACGACCTGCGCCCCATCATGTGCGACATGCGCGACATGCCCGATGCGGTGATGTCCCTCGCATCCGTCGCGTGCTTCGCGCCCGGGACGACGATCGTCAAGGGCGTCAAGACCCTCCGCGTCAAGGAGTGCGATCGCATCGACGCGATGAAGACCGAACTCGCAAAGCTCGGCGTCACCATCGCCGACAACCTCAACGGCGACGAAGACACCCTCTCCATCACCCCACCCAAAGACGGCATCGACTGCTCCGACACCGCCCCACCGGTCGCCTTCGACACCTACGACGACCACCGCATGGCCATGTCCCTGTCCCTGCTCGCCCTGCGCCGCCCCAACATCACCATCAACGACCCCAAGTGCGTCGCCAAGACCTACCCCAACTATTTCCAGCACTTCGCGAAGTTGTACCGTTAACACTCGCCTCGTTTTGTGCCTCCCCTCTTGTGCCTCCCCCGTCCTGACGGGGGAGGTGCCGAGTCTTCGAGGCGGAGGGGGGCTTCGTGTGCATGCGTTGCTCAAGACCCCCTCCGTCACGCTGCGCGTGACACCTCCCCCGCCGGGTGCGGGGGAGGCACAAAGACTTGGGTGCCCTGCTTTGATCCGACGAAGTCGGAGAAAGCAGGAAGGAGCGACCCCCGAAGACCTGCTTTGCCCTAACGGGTCAAAGCAGGGCACCCACAACTCACACCTCTGCGCTCCTCCCCCGCCCCTGCGGGGGAGGCACGAACATGATTCAACCCCACTACTCCAACGCCGGGAGTCGCTCAAACGCCACCCCGTTCACCGTCAGCAGCGCCGCCACCCGTGGGTTGAACCGAAGGTACCCCGGCTCCTTCGAGCAATCAAAGTCCCGGCAACCCCGTGGGCGCGTCTCGTAGATCAGACACCCGCCCACCTCATCGAGATGCGGGCATCGCCCATCCACAAATGCCAGCACCGACCCGTTATCGAGCAAAACGCCCCGATGACCGGTACAGCACGTCCCCCCACAGTCCACGCAAGGCAGCTCTACCACAAGCGCCGCGATGACTCGGCGACGCTCGACGTATGGGGGTGTTCAGTTTCAGAATAGGGGAGGCGAAGGTCGTTGATTGATGAGTCTAGCCCCCATCCAACGACAACACCCGACGATCACTCGCCCCCACGACCACAATCCGGTACCCTCTCTCCATGCCCGATCCATCTTCTGATCCCAAACCCAAGTCCAACTTCATCGCCCGGTTCCTCGCCTTCGTCGAGTGGCTGGGCAACCTCCTCCCCCACCCCGTGACCCTCTTCGCGCTCTTCGCACTCGGGATCATCATCATCTCCGCGATCACCAGCGCCCTGGGCGTGTCCGTCAACGACCCGCGTCCGGGCAACGAGGGCGTCGTCATCACGACCAACTCCCTGCTCGCGCCCGAGGGGATCCGGTGGCTCTTCCAGAACATCGTCACCAACTTCTCGGGGTTCGCGCCCTTGGGCACCGTCCTCGTCGCATTGCTCGGCGTCGGTGTCGCAGAAAAATCAGGGCTCCTCACCGCGATCATCCGAGGCGCGATCCTGTGGGCGCCGCCTCAGTTCGTCACGCTCGTCGTCGTCTTCGCTGCGGTTGTGTCCAACACCGCGTCGGAGATGGGGTACGTGGTGATCATCCCCCTCGCCATGGCGATCTTCCATGCGCTCGGGCGTCACCCGCTCGCAGGGATGGCTGCTGCGTTCGCAGGGGTCTCGGGTGGGTACTCCGCGAACATCCTCATCGGCACCGTCGACCCGTTGCTCGCAGGGATCACGGAGGAAGCAGCCCAGCTCATCGACCCCGCCTACGAGGTCTCGCCCGTCGCGAACTACTACTTCATGGCGGCGTCCACCTTCCTCGTCACACTCGTGTGCTGGTTCATCACCGCCAAGATCATCGAACCGCGCCTTGGCAAGTACGACCAATCCGAAGCCGACGAATCACTCGAACCCGCCAAGGAGATGACCCCGCTCACCCGACGCGAGAAGAAGGGCATCCTCTACGCGCTCTCCGCAACCGCCATCCTCCTGCTGATGCTCGCGTGGATCGGAGGCCCAGAGGGCAAGTTCTTCGACCCGTGGCTCTCATGGGCTCACGAACTCCCCGGGTGGGGCATCATGCAGAACCCCGATCCAACCGCGGAGGGTCCCAACCTCTACCGCCCGCTCTTGCGATCCGTCGTCTCGTTCATCTTCATCATCTTCGTCATCCCGGGGTTCATCTACGGCAAGGTCGTCGGCACCATGAACAACGATCGCGACATCATCCACGCGATGGACGGCGCGATGCGTTCCATGGGGCTCTACATCGTCCTGGTGTTCTTCGCGGCCCAGTTTGTCGCGTTCTTTAACTACTCCAACCTCGGGCAGATCCTCGCTGTCGTGGGCGCGGACGCGCTCGTCGCGATGAACCTCGACAACCCGATCGTGTTCATCCCGTTCATTTTCATGTGCTGCTTCGTGAACCTGATGCTCGGTTCCGCGAGCGCCCAATGGGCCGCCACCGCCCCGATCTTCGTCCCGATGCTCATGACGATCGGATACTCCCCCGAAGTGATCCAGTCTGCGTACCGCATCGGAGACTCCACGACGAACACGATCACCCCCATGATGTCCTACTTCGGTCTCATCCTCGCGATCACGGCGCGATACAAGAAGGACATCGGGATCGGCACCATGATCTCCACGATGCTCCCCTACTGCATCGCGATGATCATCTGCTGGATCGCGTTCTTCTACCTCTGGGTCTTCGCCCTCGGACTTCCCGTTGGTCCGGGATCACCGACGACATATACGCTTACCACATAATCGCACCCACCCCACGCGATCGACCTGCACAAGCCCCCTCGCCGTGGTAGGGTGTGACTCGGGAGGTTTGTGTTGTATTCGTATCAACTCACATTGTGTACGTGTTTCGCTGCGCTGGGCGCATCCTTCGCGTCCGCGGATGATTCGTTTTCCGCGTATGGGTTCGACTTTGTTCGCATTACCGATCCGGGCAATCGGGACACGAACGACGAGGAGTTGCCGCATGCCCCGGGCATCCGCATCGGAGGCGTGAACTACGAGTTCTGCATCGCCGACAAAGAACTCACAATCGAGCAGCATCTTGAGTTCGTCATCGCCTACTACCCGTTCTATGTGAAGGAAACAGGACAAACCATCGCGTTTTCCGATATGCGCGGGCCTGGGATCGATGCCTCCTTCGGGAGTGTTGCCGTCATCCCGGGCTTTGATCTCCAAGAGCCATCGAGCATGAGCTGGGAGTACGCAGCCCGGTACCTCAACTGGCTGCACCACGGCAAGGTCGTTGAGCAATGGGCCTTCCAGACCGGGGTGTATGACGTCTCAACCTTCTATGACGACATCAACGGCGATGCCCAGCACCAGCTCGACCCGTCGCCCGGAGCACGATACCGCTTCCCGTCCTTGGATGAGTGGACGAAAGCCGCTCATTGGGACCCGGCGAAGAATGACGGTGCCGGCGGGTACTGGCTTTACCCGAATGGCTCTGACATCGAGCCATTGCCGGGCTTCCCGCACGAAGGCGGCGAGCGGAACGCGGGCGATGACGACGCCTTCCCGCTCCCGGTTTGCTCGTACCCCGACGTGCAAAGCCCGTGGGGGCTCTACGATGTGTCCGGCGGGGAGAACGAGTGGACAGGGACGGCACGCCGTGATCGATTCCGAGATGTCCGTATCAACTGCGGGAGTGTGTACTCACAGTCTGCGTACGGGGATATGTACTCTGATGATCTTCTTGGATTCTGCTCGGAGTACAACGCGGCCTTTGGGGCTGGCCTTCGTCTCGCGACGTCGTTTTTTCATCACCCCGCAGACCTAAATGAAGACGGTCGTGTGAATTTTTTCGATGTGTCCCAGTTCATCCGCTGGTTCATCGACGGCGACGATCGCGCGGACTTTCGTAAAGATGACATGCACGACGTCGATGATGTGCGTGTGTTTCTGGGGTTGGCCGAGATGACCAACTGACAAAGCGCCCCAAGATCACCTATTCCGGATACGCTCACCACAGAAGGACTCACGCATGGAACCACAACCCGCACACCCAATGCATACCTGGCTCAACCAACTCGTCGGCGAATGGACCATCACCGGCACCTGCACCATGCCCGACGGGTCCATCGGGGAATCGGATGCATCCGAATCCGCACGCATGGTGGGCGAGTACTTCCTCCACGCCGTCCTCAAGGGCAAGGTGCCCGGCATGGACGAGCCGGTCGAGACCGTCCTCATCATCGGGTTCGATCCCGACTCGGACCGGTTCGTTGGCACATGGATCGGATCGCCCATGCCCAACCTCATCAACTACACCGGCATCCTCTCCGATGACCAGCGCACCCTCACCCTGTCGTGCGATGCGCCCGATCTTGAGGACCAGACCAAGTCCAGCGCCTACCGCGATGTCATCGTGATCACATCCGACGACACCCGCGAGTTCCACTCCGAGATCCAACTCGAAGATGGGTCTTGGAACCGGTTCATGTCGTCCACCTACACCAAGGCCAACGCGTAACGGAGCACGCCCATGCCATTCGGAATCCGATTCAAGAAGCGCGAACCCCGTCCCATGATCTCCCCAGAGAACGCGACACCCGTCGTGCTCGTCTCGCACGAGAACTTCCGCAACGCGATCAGGCTCATCAAGTCCATCCGCGAAGCAACAGGTCTCGGGCTCAAGGATTCCAAGGACCTCGCGGACCACTTCCTCGCGGGGAACCCGACGACGATCCATTGCCTCTCCGAGGATCATGCGCTCTATTTCATTGATGATGTCACGCAGCTGGGAATCACGGCGAAACACGCGGACGTCTCTTAGCACATGACATCAAGCCGGATCGCAGTACTATCATCCTGCAGATGATAAAACCGCCGTTTACAGGACCAGTTCGCACAATCGAGTTTCGTCTTTCGAGCTTACCCGAACCGATGTTCGTCTTACCCTATGTGGACGGGCACCCAATCACTGCATTCATCGAAGAATGCGAAGTCCTCATGGCCCAGAGAGAGCATGCGCCCGAATCAGTTATCCAAAAAAAGGAACACTCCCGGCACTTCTCTAGATACGTGTCGTGGTCAGTCCATTGGAACTACTCAGACCTTGTAAACACCGTCGCTAGCCGCATCGTTCGCCCTCACGACTCTGCTTTGCTTGCCGTATGTAGATCCTGTGGAGACTATGGCTGCTCAAACTATGCTCGCGTTAAACTGAGAGTAACGGATTCACACGTACACTGGCACGATTTGCGGACTTGCGTAAACAACAAGAAGCCGTACCCCGACTTCGGCATTATCACTTTCGATCGTGCTCAATACGAAGAAAGCTGTGAGCGGCTCTATCAAAGCTATCTTCGTGATAAGCACGAGAAATTAAAAGTCGAGATGCTTGATCTAGAGGAAAGCTTTATGATAGCCACCATGAAATTAGACCAGCAAAGGCTTGATCAGCTTGTGCATCCTGAGTTCACAGGGATCACGGGAACCGGCAGCATAACTCGATTCGAAAACATGATCTGTGAGGGTTTAGAAGAACGCGATAAAGAGCATCGAATCACGGATTTCTCTGTTCAAGATTTATGGCCGAATAAAATCAATCCACCACAAGCGCTTTCTTGCTACACACTGATCCGAGAGGATCCAGATGGATCGATGCATAGATTTCGCAAAGCATCGTTATGGGTACGCGGCGAACTCTACCAATGGCAGCTCATCCACCACCAAAGCACGCCTATTCTATAACTTACACAGCTACCACTCTTCTCTGCGCCTCTGCGTTCCTTTGCGTCCTCTGCGTACGCAATGGCAACACCATCCAAGTCATCACTGCCCTCCGCCCATCTCATCGATGAACGCGTTCGCCTCTGCGATGGAGGCTTCCATGTCGGAGATGAGGATCGCGATCTCGTCTTCGAGTTCGCCGAGGGTTGAGTCCAGACTCGCGATGGCGCGGGCGTTGAGGTTGTGTTTGAGGAACAGGACCTGATCGCTGAACGCGGCGAGGACCGGGTCCATCTTGCTCTCTGCTTTGCGCATCGCGAAGAGCAGATCCCCGAAGCGCTGCTTGGTCTCGTCGAGCTGACGCGCGGACGCGTTGCGGAGGGATTCGGTCGCGTACTGATCGAGCTCGTCTTCCCATTCGTTAAACAGGGCGCGGGCGACGCGATCGACGGATTCGATTTTCCCACGCACGCGCTCGGCGCGATCCTGGGCGCGACCCAGTTGCGAATCCAGGCGTTTGTACGCGGACTCGAGCTCGCCGCCGTCGAAGTTGGTGAGCGCCTGGAGTTCTTCGAGGGTGCTGGCGAACTGGGTCTTGGCGTCTTCCTGCGCCTCGCGTGTCTCTTCGACGCGATCGACGAGTTGTTCGCGTTTGGGTGTGCCGAGCTTTTCGCGGATCGCGATCCCGGTTGAGGAACACCCGACGTTGAGCAGCCCCGATCCAACGAGCAGCGAGAGGAGAACGAGGTTTCGGGCAAGGTTCAGGGTGCGCATGTGGGGATCTCCATCTGAAGCGATCAGTGTAAACCCATCGGCGCGGGGCCGCAAGCGAGGCTCAGCTCCAGACGAGAGACGTTGCGGGTTCTTCCTGCGTGAGTTGATCGATCACATCGCAGATTCCGTCGCGGTGCTCATCGGGGATGACCTTTGCTTTGCGGACGATCTTGGCGAGCTCCTTGGCGCGTTTGGTGCTCATCCCGGCATAGGTCTCGGTGCGCTGGATCCATGAGTCGTCGTCGAAGACGCGTCGTCCGTCGAAGAACTCGTCGTAGAGCGTATCGAACGAGTCCTGCCAGCACGCGAGCAGTCGCTTGCGGAGACTCACGGGAACGAACCGTTCGACCGAGCGTTCGCGATCGGGCGAGGTATTGTGGATCATCGCGTTGCTGATCAAACGACCAAGGTTGCTGATCTTCCCGGGGGGGGTGCCTTTGAGGGTCTTGGCGAACCCGAGCACGATCGCGAACTGGTCCGCATCGAGCGAGAGGTTTGCCTGATCCTCAGGCCACTTGGACCCCGAGAGATCGTCGATGCCCAGCACATGCATGAAGTCTGAAACCGTCTGCCCCCCCACCATCTCGTTGCGATCGTAATGACGCACGCTGATCGCGTCGCGACCGAACTCGGAGACGAACCCGCGGAGGGACCAGTAGTAATCGAAGTGTCCCAGGTTGGACTTGGCGAACATGCGGATGCACTTGTGCAGGTTGTGCACCGGCATCTGCCCGAACCGTGCCATGGTGACGAAGAAGGAGATCATCGCAGCGTCGGGGCGTCGGGTATACGCGATGATGCGGACGTCGCACCCGTCGAAGATGTCCGCGAACATCGCGGGCGAGCAGCTGTGCAGACTCTCGTGGGAGAAGATCATCGCGTCGTGCTCGCACGCGTCGATCTGGGCGCGGATCGCGTCGCGTGATCGGCGCATCAGGGACGTGTACCCCTTCTTGAGATCGCGGTACAACGCGACGTGCTGGGGGAGCGTGCCCATGAGCGGATAGTGGATCCCGTGCTTGTTGAGCCATTTCTGGTTGCGGGCGCCGAAGACCTGGATCGCGCTGCTTCCGGTCTTCTCCCATCCGACATGCAGATACACACGCTTGCCCATTCGCACCCTGCTCCTCTTGCACAGCTGACCAATCTGGCATTCTAGTCCGCCCAACGGACGAACCTATCCGAGAATCGATCACGAAAGGGGATACCCCAGACGCTCGATCACGTGCCCGATCCGTTGGTGGATCATGGAAATCGTGGATTCGTCGAGGATGTCGCGCCATTGCGCTGTGCGTCCGTCGCGGACGTGGGTGTTGGACGCGTCGGTTTGGGCGTGGCGCATCCCTCCGAAGAGGGACTGGTTCCAGAACGCCTGTTGCGCGTGGATGAGTTCCTGCCCCGTGAGACCCAGGTGGATCGCGAGTTCGTGGAAATGCATGAGATCGACGTCGTCCATCAGGTCCTCGTACTTGACGGTGCGGAAGATGCCGTCGTAGTCCGCCCGGTCCTCGAACGCGCCCATGCGTTCGAGTTCCTCGCCCATGAACGTGTCGAGCTCGAACGCGATCTGGTCGTGATCGGATTCGTGGGTGCGGAACTGATCGCGGAAGGATCGCCCATCGAACCGGGGATCGGGTTGGTCGAGCCAGATCTCGTTGCTCGTGTGGTGGTACCGGATCGCGGAGATGAGCATGTCCCGGGGGTCGCGGACGAGGTGGATGCCCTTCGCGTTGGGGATGTCCAAGACATCCGGGGTCGTCGCGTGGTAATCCACAGCGATCGCGCCCGATGCGCCATCCGCGCGCGCCTGCGCGAGTTCCGCGTGCATGTACGCGCGTTTGTCGTCGCGGATCGCCCATCCGGTCTCACCCGTGTTGAGGTGGATGAATGGGAAGTTGCACAATCGTCCGATGCGCCGGAACGTGGAGTTGATCCAGACGGTGCCGCCCTTGTGATGGGTCGCGATGAAGATGGGGCGGAACGTGCGCATCGTCCTGAAGGATAGCGTGCACACGCGTCGGTTGTCTCATCGACGTCGACGTGTTGCGACGAGCCCACCAAAACCGAGCAGCGCGAATGACGCGGGGGTCGGGATCACGTTGAACTCCACGACGACTTGCGTGGGGTCGCGTCCGGTTTGTTGGCTCCAGATCGAGTACGCGCCCGGGGCGAGCAGGTCGAGCCCGCCGGTGATGTCCGAGAGCACGTTGCGCTCGATCCCGAACGAGTTGGTGAGGACGAACCCCGCGAGCCCGGGCCCTTGCTGGGCATCGGGGTCGAAGTCGAAGACATTCCCGAATGCGAACCCGAAGAACGTGGTGCTGTCGCGTCCGTCGTTGAGATTGGTCGAGCTCAGGACGGTGATCGAATCGATGAACTCGCCTTCTTCGAGGGTGAAGGTGTAGTAATCGCGATCGCCGTCCCTTGGGTTGTTGGAGTTGAAGACCGTGTTGATGACGGTGTTGGTTCCCGGACTGAAGTCGAGGAAGGTGGGCGCGAACCGATCGTTGGAGAACTCCCCGAGCACGGACTCGTCGAAAACGTCGGCACTCGCGATCGGGGCAGACAAAGCAAGGATCAAAGGAAGACAACGGCGCATGGGGTGCTCCTCTCAGAGAATCGGTGGATGGACGAGGAGTGAACACCTGTTGACTCGGGATTATTCGATCGGAATGAAAAGAGAGCAGCGGACCGGTGGAAACCTTGCCCGCTGCTCGTTCGGTGGTTTAGATTTCGAAGGTTCCGATCAGCGTCGACGACGGATCGCGGCTAGACCGCCGAGCCCGAGGAGGGCGGCGGTGGTTGGTGCGGGGACGACGTTGAACTCGAGCTCGACCTGCGTGAGATCGTCGCCGGTCTGCTGGAACCAGATCGAGTAATCGCCCGGGCCGAGCGTGTCGAGACCGCCGGAGAGTGCGCCGAGCAGATCGGTGCCGACGAGATCGGGTGTCGTCAGCGCGAACCCGACAAGCCCGGGACCTGAGTTGATGTCCGGGTTGAAGTCGAAGATGCTGTCGAACGCGAGCCCAACGAACGCGACGGAATCGAACCCGCCGGTCGGGTTGATCGCGCTGAGCAGGTTGATCGAATCGATCGACTCGCCCGCGT
>SPJK01033736.1_pt1 | contig 14134 bp, 17 predicted proteins | sample 3741771 | NCBI WGS metagenome assembly SPJK01 (sample SAMN10925997, study PRJNA522277) | cold seep metagenome | isolation source: Elba SIP-enriched marine methane seep metagenome, extraction at timepoint T2 | place: Italy: coast of Elba, Mediterranean Sea | reverse complement strand
TTGTTCTTGTTGTCGTTCTGCTGCTGGAGCTTGTTCTTCTTCACCAGCATCGACTTGATCTTCTCGATACACGCCTCATCCGACAGACCGGCCAGCAGCGGACGTTCGTCTCGCTTCCTGGCGACGCGTTCATAGATGGTCTCGACGGATGCGCGGATGCAGAGACTGAGCCCGTTCGCATCGATCACGTCCCAGTTGCGATCGTAGACGATAGCGCCGCCGCCCAGCGAAATCACCGAACTCGATAAAATACGGGCATTTTGCGTTTCCATGGCGGCAGCGATCACTGTCATCATCGCCAGCCAACTCGGTTTGCCGGTCAGCTCCACCCATACCGCCGTCGGTGCTATCTTCGGAGTTGGCTTTCTGCGCGAATATTTAAAATTCCGCAATCAACAACGCATCGCGGAAATCCGCAAACACCATGAATTCACCAACCCGGAAGAAACCGAAGAAATACTGCAAAAATTTAACGCCGGTTCTTTGTTGCAAAAAAAGGCTTTATTGCAAGATCTCAAACAAGAAAAACTCGCTCCGCAATTAACCAAAAAAGAAATCAAGAGTTTGAAAAAAAGTTATAAGACAGAGTTAGTGAAACGCTCTCATCTGTATAAAATTGCAACCGCCTGGATTATTACCGTTCCCTTATCGGCTTTATTGTCCAGTTTTATTTATTTTGCGATTAGAGGATATATGTTGCCTTAAGTTTCAGGCGCCGACTGCAGCCGAAGCTCTTTTCTTGAGCGGGACTGGGTATTTACCCAGTCCCAAAAGTTTGAATCTATATAGCAATCGAATTGGTATTGCCATGCTGAAGCAGAGCGATGCTTATGTGATTACCCTATATGCATAACGACGAAATAATCGGCGGGACAAAAAGGGCGCAATTTTTGCCACGCTTTTATCCGTCCGCTTGATTTTTTTTAGGTTTTGCTTAATACCAATAGACCTTCAGTAGAATTTTTTGCAAAGGTTTTAATTTGCTCTGAATTTTTCAATAGAAGGCTTGCAATAAGTTTTGTCCCGCCATTTCCAACTGACAGCCATATCACTTTAGGTGGAAAACCCAAAAGAAAAGCCCTTTGGCGGAAATCGTTATCTTTGGATAACGATAATGTAATTTTCAGTTTTGGCATATTCCCAAATGCAGCTATCAGTCGTTCCTTGCATTCTTAAAAATCAATATAATTACTTTCTGGAAATTCTTGGGCAATCAAATTGACGACTTTTAAACTGATATTTTCATCAAAAAGAAATTTCATCAAGCAGCCAATGAGCCAGATAATCTACGTTCTCTAGCCGCAGCAAAAGCAAAAACCATTTGTATATCTTCATGACTAAGACTTGGAAAATCTTCTAAGATTTCTTGCACTGTCATCCCGCCAGCTAAGTATTCAAGAATATCATATACTGTTATGCGTGTACCTTTTATGCAAGGTTTTCCACTACGAATATCAGGAGAAATAGAGATATAGTCTTCAAAATTCATATTGATGTCTCCCTTCATTAATTTATCAAAATTTGATTATAGATTCTCTATATAAACAAAGCTACTATTTTGATTTAAATCTAATGAGGCTGTAGGAAAACCTATTTTCTCTAAAATCTCAATTTTTTGTAAAATTTAGCTCTTTAATATCAATAGCTTAAAAATACAATTTTTGAGAATAATGGATACTTTTAGGTTTTTCTACAGCCTGAACGACCCGCATAACTGGAAAAATAAAGCGGAGTGAGGAACGAACGTAGCTTTATTTTTTCCATGTTGATGCGATGATTATGCATAAATTAACCGACCTCGGGGCTCTGGAACGGGGCGACCAAGTTCACGAGCAGTTTGGATCCATTGTTCGATTATACTTTGCGCATTGCTTACTGCTTGCTCATAGGTTCCTCCATCCGCCATACATCCAGGTAATTCTGGAACCTCGACCACAAAGGACTTATCCTCTTCGCTCCAGTAGATTACTAATTCATATTTAATCAACATCGTATTCTCCTAATCGGTATTTCACTAGGATAGTCCTAACCTGTTTGACCTGATACGGTTTAGCTTTGCTACCCTTAGGTTGTAAATTGATGATTTCATCGACGCCAACTCTACTAAAAATATGATGGCCGCCCTTCAACAGCCGGAATAAACCGACCCAGCCGACCCTTCTATTCAGGGGGAGTTCATTCAATCTAGCGGTAAATTAATGTATGTCCATCAATAGTCTACTACAAGATAGAATACCCCTGAACAAAAATAAATGGCCACCCTTTGCGGTACACATTTACAGCCGATAATACATATTGCTATGCCAGAAGGTGCACCAGCTCAAAGGCCGTCATTTGCCTTTCCTTCTTAAAATCGGTTCTCTAAACTCTCTCACAACGAAGCACCTCATAAACGTGGACTCACTTTCGTGCCGGACAAATCTTGAATCCGTAGATTGTGACAATGTTTCAAATCTCCTTGGTTTTTATAAGCCTAACAAGTAACTAAACAGTTTCAGCATATTCTGCACACCAAAATCATCAACTTAATAATACTTTCTTTACAACGCCCATTTTTCTAAACGGTATAACACCCCAATATTCAAGCTATACGGTTTCCGATTAACTCCACTATTGAAACTTTACCTACCCCTCAAACCATACCTATCTTTTAAAACAACAAATAAAAGCCCACACAAATTGAATGACCCAACAACCCAAAAGCTACAACCAAAATTTATCAAACAATTTCACCATCAAAACAGTGCTTTTTAAGACAGATAATGCTACTATCTAGCTATTTGATCGCTTTATCAAAACCTACTGTCGATGGACGCCCTAACGCAACACAAACCGGCTTTGGAATTCAAAAGCACAACCATTAATGTACCGACTTTAATCCTAAGCAGTCCTAATCTGACCGAAATTGAAGCGTTGCTGAAACAAAAAATTGCGCAAGCGCCCGAATTTTTCAGGCATTCGCCGTTGATTTTAGATTTACAAGCTTTATCCGATCATCAGCAAGAATTGGATTGTAGCGAAACTATTCGTTTATTAAGAAATTTAGACTTTTTACCCATCGGCATTCGCGGCGCGAATATGGCTCAAAAAGAAGAGGCCGCCACTTTGAATATTCCGGTTTTAAGCAATTTACCTCAATCCTCAGCAGCAGCCGAACCGCCCCCGAAACCGCCGGTAGAAAAAACCACAGCGGAAAAAATTGACGAACCGGCGAAACCCATTGAAAATATGCTTATTAACCACCCGGTGCGCTCCGGGCAACAGGTTTACTCAAAAGCGGATTTAATCGTTACCGCAACGGTCAGCGCTGGCGCTGAAATTATCGCGGAAGGCAATATTCACGTCTATGGCTCATTAAGAGGCAAGGCTCTGGCCGGTGCGTCAGGCAATAGCAATTGCCATATTTTTTGTTCCGACTTGCAGGCTGAACTCATTTCAATCGCCGGCACTTATCAAGTCAGCGATGAAATTTCTGATACCGCTAAAAATACGCCGGTGCAAATCAGTTTGAAAGAGCAAAGCTTGGTCATCAACCCCCTAAAATAATCTATATTTATATCGAACGCTATTGATCAGCGGAGGAAAAAACATTGGGCAGAATTATCGTCATCACATCAGGTAAAGGCGGTGTCGGAAAAACAACGACTAGCGCCGCTATCGCGATGGGTTTAGCAAAGAAAGGGCATAAAACAGTCGTCATAGATTTCGATGTGGGATTGCGTAATTTAGATCTGGTGATGGGTTGTGAAAGGCGCGTGGTTTATGATTTGATTAACGTCATCAATGAAGAATCCTCCCTCAACCAGGCATTGATTAAGGACAAGCGCTGCAATCAATTATTTATCTTACCCGCCTCGCAAACGCGGGATAAAGACGCTCTTTCGCAGGAAGGCATTGAAAAAATCCTCAATCAACTGAAAAAAGAGTTTAAATATATTGTTTGTGATTCGCCTGCCGGCATTGAGCGCGGCGCACAATTAGCCATGTATTTTGCCGATGACGCCTTCGTAGTGACCAACCCGGAAGTTTCTTCGGTGCGCGATTCCGACCGCATGTTAGGAATCCTGGCCAGCAAATCGCAGCGAGCGGAAAATGATGAAGAACCTATTCAGGAATATTTATTATTGTCACGTTATTCGCCCAGCCGAGTGAAAATGGGCGAAATGCTCAGCGTTGAAGATGTGCAGGAAATTTTATCCATGGATTTACTTGGCGTGGTGCCTGAATCACAAGCTGTGCTCAATGCATCCAATAAAGGCATTCCTGTCATTCTGGACGAGCAAAGCGACGCAGGGCAAGCTTATGCGGACATCGTCGCCCGTTATTTAGGCGAAGAACGAGAGCACCGTTTTATTGATGAAGAAAAGAAAGGCCTTTTTGGTAAGTTATTCAGGAGCAAATAAATGAGCCTGCTGAATTATTTTCGATCAACCAAGCCGAATTCGGCTTCCGTTGCAAAAGATAGATTACAGATTTTAGTCGCGCATGAGAGAGCTACGCGCAATCAACCCTCTTACCTGCCTGAATTACAAAAAGAACTACTGGCGGTTATACAAAAATACGTTAACGTAAATGATGATGCTATTACTGTGAGTTTTGAGCAGGAAGATAATCAAGAGATGCTGGAATTGAATATCGTACTGCCTGAAGAGTCGACAAAATAAACGATTTTGTAACCCTTTTAGCGACGCTTTATCCGCCGCTAGTTTATGTTTTTTTAACCTTTTAGAGAGGAACTATTATTATGTCTGAAGATATTATCGGCGCAGCCGCCGGCAAAATTTGGGAGTATTTGAACGAAAATGAGGAAGCCAGCGTTTCCAAAGTTGCTAAAGAAACCGGCTTGGGGAAAAACGAAGTTCAGCGCGCCATAGGCTGGCTGGCAAAAGAAGACAAATTGAGTTTTGAAATCAACGGCCGCACTGAAACGCTTTCTTTGAAATAAAGGACTATTCTGTGCTACAGGGTGCGCAATGCGCACCCTAACCCGCCGCGCGCTGTCAGCGGTTACAGTAGAAATATTGTCGCCAAACCCAAGAAGGCCATAAAACCGATTACATCGGTAACCGTTGTTAATAACACCCCGCCCGCCAGGGCTGGATCAATACCCATTTTATCCAAAATCACCGGAATACTGGCGCCCGCCAAAGCCGCGCACACCAAATTAATGACCATTGCCGCGCCCAGCAGCAAGCCTAAGCTCATACTCTGGAACCAGATACCACCGATACTGGCGACCACCACCGCCCAGACAACGCCATTCAAGCTGCCTACCGCCAGCTCCTTCAAAAGTAATCGACCGGCGTTGGCGCTGCTGATTTGTCGCAAGGCCAAACCACGCACCACCAAGGTTAAGGTCTGACTGCCCGCTATACCGCCCATACTGGCGACAATCGGCATCAATACCGCCAAAGCGACAATTTCTTTCAAGGTTGCCTCAAACAGGCCGATCACCCAGGAGGCCAAAAAGGCGGTAAATAAATTAACCCCCAGCCAAACCGCTCTGCGCTTGGCGCTCACCCCGATCGGCGCAAACATATCTTGCTCTTCATCCAGACCGGCCATACTCATAATCGAATGATCGGCTTCTTCCCGGATCACATCCACCACATCATCAATGGTGATGCGGCCTAATAATTTTCCGCTTTCCTTAACCACCGGCGCGGAAACCAAATCGCGCTGTTCAAACAAAATGGCGACATCATGAGCGGGCATCTGATAAGAGATGGTCTCCGGGCGCTTATCCATCAAGCTGGAAACTTTGGTTTCGCCGGAATGCGTCAGTAAAGCTTCAACCGATAATATGCCTTTTACGATATCGCTACGATCCACCACAATTAAGCTGTCGGTAGAAGATGGCATTTGCCCGCGCTGTCTTAAATAACGCAAAACAACATCCAGGGTAACATCCGAGCGAATCGTCATCACATCCATAGACATTAAGCCGCCGGCGGTATGGTCATCGAAGGCCAGCGCCGTCTCCATCCGGTTGCGCTCATGCATGCCGATAGACTCCATCACCTGAGACAACAACGGTTCCGGCAATACATGCAGCAAATCAACCATCTCATCGGATTCCAGGTTTTCCGCCGCCTTGATCAAATCATTTCGATCGGTAATCGCCAACAGGCTTTGACCGACTTCGGTATGCACCCGCACCAGAATTTCTCCCATTACATTGGGCGGGATCACTTTCCAAATGCTCTCTCTCTGCTGATAATCCAGCGCCTCAAGGATATGCGCGGTTTCCGCAGGGTATAGCGAATGGATAAAATTTCTAATCTCAAATTGCGAGCCTTTTTCCAATACCTCCTGCGCCTGATCCAATACAGTCTTTGTTTTTTCTTGAGTTGCCATAAGTTACTGGTGATAAAAATTGTTATTATTCAATCGCAATTGCGAGATTGTTATGGCGCAACCATTTTTAATACAGCAAGCAGCGCCTTTCCTTGTTACAAAAGGCATATAATACAACGATACGCCGTTAATGGCATCCCAAATCGACGCTTATTCAGGAACGTTCAGGAAATAATTTCGACAACTGACTTGCCTTTTTATCCGCCTTCTGCGTTCCACAAACAGTTACATAGCTTGCTATGCGCCTGTTTGTGCGCCTTGAAGGCGAATAAAAATTCTTCGCCAGTTGCCGAAATTATTTCATTCCCGTTCCTAGCTAAGTTCTCGGTGCCTGACAATAATATTCTTGCGACTATCCTTAAAATATACGCCCAAGGCCTCCGTCAAATAAACCGAGCGGTGTCGTCCTCCGGTGCAACCGACCGCGATTGTTAAATAGCTGCGATTATCTGCTTCAAAACGCGGCGCCCAGCGCTCAACAAAACCTAAAATGTCTTCAAAAAACTGCTTAACCACGTCTTCTTCCTGCAGAAAATTGACAACGCCTTGGTCAAGGCCGGTCAAAGGTCGCAACTCCTTAACCCAATAAGGATTCGGTAAACTGCGGGCGTCAAAAATAAAATCCGCATCTAACGGTACGCCATGCTTAAAGCCAAAAGACAACAATTGCATGACCATCTGTTTTTGCTCGCTTTCGCCTAACTGGCTTTTCAAGATTTCCCGCAATTGATGATAGCTGGTAAAGCTGGTATCAATCACAATATCAGCGCATTCGGCAATCGGCCTCAGCATATCCTTCTCAATCTGCAAGGCCTCTTTCAGCGGCACATCAATATTAGTCAAAGGGTGTCGGCGACGGGTCTCGCTATATCTTTTCAACAAGATATTTTCTTCCGCCTGCATGTACAGAACCTCGCACACCAAACCTTGGCCTCTGATATTTTCAATTTTGGCGAAAAAATCTGTTAATTCTTCAGTCTGATTGCGCGCATCAATGCCGATAGCAGTCTTGGCGTAAGTTCCTTGATCCTTAAGCATGATTTGTTGGACAAACTCGTCCAACAGCGTAAAGGGGAGATTATCAATACAAAAAAAACCGTTATCTTCCAGGGTATCGAGCGCGATACTTTTACCTGAACCGGACAAACCGCTGACGATAAGAAGTTTCATGTTCCTAATGAATGGTAGATTGGAAAATTCAGCTCAACAAGGTCTATTTTTCGGCTGAATGAAATTATACTTCGCGCAACCACGGTTACGGTTTTCTATCGGCTGTTTTTGGCCGATAGCGGCATTGCTCTCGACCAAAAACACCTCGCTACAAAATCCGCACCCGAGACCACGCGAAGCATAAAGACAAGTTTCGGCGCAACCGCATCAAAACCGCTGCCGCCGAAACCGGGAATGAGTTTATCGATGACTGTTCGTTTTTTCCTTATGCTTGATAATTTGACGATCCAACTTATCAACCATGTTATCAATGGAAGAATACATATCCTCCTGAGTATCTTCGGCGAATAACTTTGCGCCGCTGACCTGCACGGTCGCCTCAGACTTTTGTTGTAATTTTTCTACGGTCAAAATAACATGAATATCGGTTACGTTATCAAAATGACGCTTTAATTTACTGATTTTTTCTTCAACATAGTTTCTTAAAGAATCGGTTACTTCTACGTGATGTCCAGTTACACTGACTTGCATAAATATACTCCTGTGTTTACAAATTTTTTTCGGCAATTCAGACCTTACTGATGTTCAATTTGTACCGCATCATAACTGAAATTGCGCGTTCGTTATTGATTAGCCGCTTTTATAGCAGCCTTTTTCTTTGGCTCGATGACGGAATCGATAAAGATTCCCGGTATTTTGCTATGGTCCTCCTGGCAACATTAATTCCTTTATCTTTTAATATTTCAGTAATTTTACTATCGCTCAACGGTTTGGAAGGCGTTTCACTGGCCACTAATTCTTTAATTAAGGCCCGAATGGCAGTGGCGGAACATTCGCCTCCGCTTTCTGTAGAAACGTGACTGGAAAAGAAGTATTTGAATTCGATGATGCCATTCGGAGTTTGCATATATTTCTGCGTCGTCACGCGTGAAATCGTGGACTCATGAAGTTCCAGTTCTTCAGCAATATCCCGCAAAATCATTGGTTTCATCGACACCGCCCCGTGCTCGAAAAAATCGCCTTGCCTTTCAACGATGCATCTTGCGACCCGCAGCAAGGTGTCATTTCGACTGTGCAGACTTTTGATAAACCATCGAGCTTCCTGCAAATGGTCTTTCATACTGGTATTTTCGCGGCTATTATCGGCTCTTTTTATTAACCCGGAATAGACCGAGTTGACCCGTAACTTCGGCGCAATCTCCGGGTTCAGACTGACCAGCCATTGACCATTGATTTTGTTAACGAAAACATCCGGCACAATATAATCCGAATCATAATTTTTAAAGTACGCCCCCGGCTTAGGGTCCAAAGTACGAATCAAGGCGATTACTTCGCGTAATTCCGCCTCATTGACCTCCAACCGTCTTTTTAACTTATTCAGATCATTACCCGCCAATAAATCCAAATATTGGGTAACCAACTCCAAGGCTTCCGCCTTCCAAAGCGTCTCATCATTCAATTGCAGCAATTGGATTTTCAAACAATCCGATAAATCAGCCGCCGCCACGCCAGCCGGGTCAAAATTCTGAACCCGATGCAAAACTGCAGTTACCTCATCGTCCTCTAAATCTTCAAGGTGATCTTGCAGGCCATTGAAAATATCTTCCACCGTCAACCCTAAATAACCGTCATCATTAACCGCATCAATTATCGCCGTAGCAATCACATGATCGCGGTCAGAAATCGGTATCATTTCCAATTGCCACATTAAATGATCAATTAAAGTTTCGACCTTACTGCGAAACGTTTCAAACTCAACCGTTTCTGTATCAGCAGCGCTGGAAACCGGCCCGGAAGCCTCATAAACATCGTCCCACGTGGTATCGACCGGCAATTCATCAGGCATATCGGTTTGTGAACCTTCGCTGGTGATTTGATCGCTGACATCTTCTTTAGGCTCAGGCTTTTCCTGGCTAGCCACTTCTTCTTCATCCACCTCTAACATCATATTGGACTCCAAAGCCTGCTGAATCTCCTGCTGCAGATCCAGAGTCGAAAGCTGCAACAATTTGATCGCCTGCTGTAACTGCGGCGTCATTGTTAAGCTTTGTCCTATGCGGAGTTGTAATGATTGTTTCATATTCTCAAGGTTTATAAACTAAAGTTGTCACCTAAATAGACCTTACGGACTTCCGGATTGGCGACAATATCCGCAGTATTGCCCTCGGCAATAACCGTTCCTTCATTAAGTATATAGGCTCGGTCACAGATTTCCAGTGTCGCCCTAACCTTATGCTCAGTAATTAAAATGCCGATGCCGCGACGTTTTAAATGATCAATGATTTCCTGTAGATCAATCACCGAAATCGGATCGACGCCTGCGAAAGGCTCATCCAATAAAATAAATTGCGGTTCGGTCGCCAAAACCCTGGCGATTTCAACCCGGCGCCGCTCACCGCCCGACAAGCCCATCGCCACTTGGTCGCGCAAATGGCTGATGCCGAACTCCTCTAACAAGTCCTCAATCAATAACTCGCCTTGACCGCCTTCCAAATGCGAACAAACCTCAACCACGGCGCGTAAATTTTCAATCACCGTCAGTTTACGAAACACCGAAGGTTCTTGCGGCAAATACCCTATTCCCAGTCTAGCACGACTATGCATAGGGTGATGGGAGATTCTTTGCTCATTTAGCATAATTTCGCCGCTATCGGCTTTAATCATTCCCACAATCATATAAAAGCTGGTCGATTTCCCGGCCCCGTTCGGGCCTAATAAACCCACCACTTCGCCGCTATTGACTTCTATACTGACCTCATCAACCACCCGCCGTTTGTTGTAGCTTTTAACCAATTGAAAAGCGCTTAAACATCCCATTGTCGTTAACCACCATTACTCGGCTTGATCACTGTGCGCACCCGGTTTCGATCAGAAGACTGATCGCCGGCTTTAGTCAGCGACAACTTACTATTATAGCGAATAACTTCACTGGTCACTTTATTGCCGCCCTGCCAAACCACCGCTTTTTTTTTCAATATTAACAAATCTTTAGCCGGATAATATTCGCCTATTAAGGAATTTCCCTTAATTTTTTCTTTACCCTTGGCCGGTAATTGTTCAAATCGGGCCGGTTTGCCCGTCGCCACTAATTTATCAATGGCGCCGTTCTTTAAATAAACCACTAATCTGTCTGAATCAACTCGCAGGCTCCCTTGCTGAGTCACCACATTGCCGGTATAAGTACTGGTTTGCGCTTGTTCGTTATACGTCGCCGTGTTGGAATCGATATAAATGGGCTGCCGCGAATCGCTTTCCAACGCCCAACTGGCGGCGCTGAATAAATACAAACATCCCAAAACACTATTAATTACTCTCATAGCGCCCTTTTACTCCGGATAAAAATGTTAATTTGATCGGTTTAAGGAATTTAATCTTCATGCCCTGCCCCACTGTTTTATTGGGCGGCATAATAAGTTCCGATCTGGATTGAGATTCGGCGGTGTGAGTCGGCAAATGTACTTTCATATCTGAACTGTTAATAGTGATTGCCTTATCCTGCTTGCCGCCTTCTTTACTGATTTTCACTTGACCATTCAACATCAAGTTTTCGCCGTCCGCTTTGAGAACAGCCTTTTCCGAAGCGATCACCCACGGCGCTTTTTCTTGATCGTATAAAGTCAATTCCGGCTGCTGTAAATGCATTGAACCGTCCAGACTGACTTTAAACATCATATCCGCAGTCAGCTGATTGATCGGCAAGCCCGAGGCATCTAATTCAACTTTTTTATATTCAACGCTGAAATAATCGACACTGTGCTCATCAATTTCGGAAATCACATTGGGCTGCTTTTCAAAAATTGTCGCCATCCACCCGGTAAACAAGGCGAGTAAACAAATAATCAGATAAATTCCGGCTTTTTGAACAAACATAAAAAATCAAACCGCCGTCAAGACTGCAAATAGCTATCCAGAACTTTCGGAAAACTACCTTGCGCCTGCATAATGAAATCACAAACCTCGCGCACCGCGCCCAATCCGCCATTAGTTTCGGTGCAGCAATCGGCATGTTGTTTAACCGCAAAATTGGCGTCATTCACGGCAATCGCTAAACCCACCCGCGTCATCACCGGCAAATCCAATAAATCGTCACCGACATGAGCAGCCTGCTCGGCTTTAATATTCAGTTTATCCAGAATTTCAGCCAACGCCGCCAGCTTATTTTCATGGCCTTGATAAACCAGCTCAATGCCTAATTGTTTCATCCGCAACGCCACTGAAGCCGACTTGCGACCGGAAATCACCGCCACCTCCACGCCGGACTGACGCCACAATTTAACGCCATGACCGTCTCTGGCGTGAAAGCATTTATATTCATTGCCTTGGTGATCAAAAAACAAGCGCCCATCAGTTAAAACACCGTCCACATCCAATATCAACAGCTTCAAATTTTTAGCCTTGCTTAAAACCTGTTCTAAATTCGCCATACCGCTCAATGCTTCCATCAAACAATGCCCGCCTTTAATAAATCATGCATATTCAACGCGCCCAACAAATGATCTTCCTCATCAACCACTAATAAGGCGTTAATTTTATTTTTTTCCATCACTTTCATCGCTTCAGCGGCCAATATATCTTGTTGAATTGTAAAACAGGGCGAGGTCATAACGGAAGCGACGATTTCCTTATGCACATACAGGTTTTTTTCCAACATCCGCCGCAAATCGCCGTCGGTAAAAATACCGATAACCTTATTAGACTCATCCACCACGGCGGTCATGCCTAATTTCTTTTCAGTCATTTCCAGCAATATTTCCGCAACCAGTTGACCGCTGTTGACCGTCGGTAATTCCCCGCCTTGATGCATTAAATCGCTGACCTGCATAATCAAACGTTTTCCTAAACTGCCGCCGGGATGCGACAAGGCAAAATCATCTCGGGTAAACCCTCGGGTCTCTAATAAGGAAACCGCCAAGGCGTCGCCCATGACCAAGGCGGCGGTAGTGCTGGCGGTCGGCGCCAACCCCAACGGGCAAGCCTCCTGCGCAACGGAAACATCTAAATGAGTAGTGGACAGCCGGGCCAAAGAAGAGTTCGGATTGCCGGTCATCGCGATCAACGGCACGCCCAATCTTTTGATAATCGGCAAGATGGTCAACACTTCATCAGTTTCGCCGGAATTCGACAATGCTAATACCACATCCTGGGTGGTAATCATGCCTAAATCGCCATGCCCGGCTTCGCCCGGATGCACAAAGAAGGCCGGGGCGCCGGTGCTGGCTAAAGTAGCGGCAATCTTGCCGGCGATATGGCCGGACTTCCCCATCCCAGTCACCACGACTCGACCTTGACAGGCCAGCATCAACTCACAAGCGGCGACAAACTGATGATCAATTCGGGCCGCCAAATTCTCCACCGCCTGTTTTTCCACATCAATAACCGCTAAAGCCAAAGCTTTCAGATTATCCGCATGCCCGCTCATGTTTAGGCCGCCGCCACGCTTTGATAGACCGTAAACTGGTAAGCGCAATAAATAAACAGCAGTATACTCCCTTCGATGCGGTTAATGGAGCCGGTTTTTTTACGATCATAACCCACCACAAATAACAGCAAAGTCAACACCAACATCACGGGAAAATCTCGGCTTAAGACGCTGTCTTCCACCATTCCCGGGGCAAATAAAGCGGGCATGGAATAAACCGCCAACAAGTTATAAATATTGGAGCCGATCACATTGCCCACCGCCAACTCATCTTCATTTTTCAAGACGCTGGATATGGAGGCCGCCAGCTCCGGCAAACTGGTGCCTAAAGCCACAATCGTCAAACCGATAACCAAATCGCTGACCCCCAGCGTTTGCGCGATATTAACCGCCGCCCACACTAATAAGCGAGAACTTAACAGCAAACCAATCAAACCCAGTCCAAACAATATCCAGGCTTTTTTCATCGGCATCGGTTGCGGAATTTCCTGCTCAAGATTATGTTCCAAAGGATCATTGACAATGCGATTGGCTCTGGCTTCGCCAATCAGCCAGGTTAAAAAGGATACCAACATGAATAATAAGATGACGCCGTCTAAAAACGTCAGCCCGTCAAAAGCCAGTAAATAACTGACCACGCTGATCGCGGTCAAAATCGGCAATTCCCGTTTCAACAAATTCGACTGAAATGCCAACGGCGATACCAGCGCCGTACACCCTAGAATCAATGCGACATTGGCAATATTGGAACCAATCGCGTTACCCACCGCCAAACCGCCGTTTCCTTGTAAAGAAGCAATACTGGAAACCAAAATCTCCGGCGCGGAAGTACCCAGCCCCACGATCGTCAAACCGATTAATAAAGGCGAAACGCCAAAGTTTCTGGCAATCGCGGCGGTGCCGTCAACGAACTTATCCGCCGCCAACACTAAAACAGCCAAGCCAACGATTAAAGCGATAAAATATATGGACATGTCTTTACAAGGCTTAAAATTTGCTTATTATGGCACGAATTTTAAAAAAATACCTTGTGAAAAAGGCCGCCGTTCTATTCAAGCCATTTTATTTCATTGACTTATCACCCTCAAGTCATAGAAAATGGCAGATTTTCTAAACAAACGTCCGGGAGGCTGTCGGGTTATGGCGATCATAATGAGAGGCGTGAAAAATCGAGATCATTTGCTATGA
>SPJK01044793.1_pt1 | contig 14140 bp, 14 predicted proteins | sample 3741771 | NCBI WGS metagenome assembly SPJK01 (sample SAMN10925997, study PRJNA522277) | cold seep metagenome | isolation source: Elba SIP-enriched marine methane seep metagenome, extraction at timepoint T2 | place: Italy: coast of Elba, Mediterranean Sea | reverse complement strand
CGAAATCAGGTCGTGGCAAATGCGGGATGCAATGAATGCCGCGAGGCGGGAAGGTTCGATCATTTCTCAACCCCAGAAAGTTATGACTCACCCTATCTAGCCGATTCGCCGGCTTGTGACGTGATTATTCGTTTAGGTCTTCGGGGCGGTCAATATCGTCATACCCGTCGCGGGCACTCTTGAAGGTCAGAAAGAATAACCCGCCAGCCAGCAAGATGCTGACAACCACGCCAAGACCGTAGGCGATCCAGCCATGCATCGTCATGTTCACGCCCAACTGCGCCCACATCGATGAAACGCCCCAGAATGTGACGCCCAGTCCGATTATTGCAGTGATGACAACCAATATCGTTATTCGCATAGACCGGGAGATAAGCGTCCCAGCGCGGATGTCCACAGGGCCATCTATCACAGATCCCGCGATTCCTGCGTGCGGCCCAAACATGACTGAATTGAAATCTCTATCTATTCGTTCAGATCTTGCCAGATGAAAGAACTGGTTATTAAGTCTTTAACGGCACAATTCTTGAACGCCTGTCGTCAATAAGTTGCTGATGCGGTCGCAAGTCTGGAACATGCGCCTGCGGGAGTTAGAGCGAAATGTTGAAATCAATGTCAGCGGGAACGCGCAGTCTCTTTGCCTTAGGGACGCTGGTTGGCCTATCCGCCGTAACGGTCCTGACGCTCGAACTCGAGAACCAATCAACTGTGGCCGAGCCCGTCAATGTGGTTGAAATAGCCAGCCTGGCCTCCCTGCCGGTTGACCCGGAAGACTTCGGAATTGGCGCGGATCTGGAAGTTCGTCCTGCGACCCTGAAACGCCGCGAAACCCTATCGGATCTGGTCAATCGCCTCGATTTGCCCGGCAATGACGGCCACCGGGCCTTGTACAGCTTGACCAATTCAGAGCTACTCAATGCACGCCGCGTTCGTCCCGGGCTGGAAGTCAAAGCCCATGTTGAAGGCGACGCGCTGAACGCATTGAGCGTCGATCTCGAACCGGGGCGTCGCCTGATGGCCAAACGCATGCCGGGCGGCGAGTATAAAGCTTTCGCGCTCAATTCTCTGCTGATCCCAACCCCGTATATTGTCCAGGGTACAATCGAAACCAGCCTGTATGAAGACGCGCAGAAGCTTGGCGCCGAAGACCAGCAAGTCGTCGATTTCGCTCAAGTATTTGCCTATGATCTCGATTTCCAGCGAGAAGTTCATCCCGGCGACGCGTTTGAAATGGTGTTTGACGTGCTCATGGATGAGCGCGGCAATGTCATTCGCCGCGGCGATGTTCTGTATGCGTCGTTGAATGGAAAAGCCGTCAACAAATCATTCTATCGCTTCACTACGCCGGACGAGAAAATCACAGATTATTTCCAGGCCAATGGTGAAAGCTCGACCAAGTTCCTGATGAAAACACCGATCAATGGCGCGCGCCTGTCATCGCGTTTCGGGAAGCGCCGTCACCCGATCAGTGGCTATACCCGATTGCACAAGGGCACTGACTTCGCTGCGCCGCGCGGTACGCCGATCTATGCCGCCGGGAATGGCGTCGTCGAGCGGGCGAGCCGGTATGGCGGCTATGGTCATTATGTCCGCATCCGCCACGCCAAAGGCTTTAAAACCGCCTATGCGCACATGTCGCGATATGGTCGCGGTGTGAAATCGGGACGTTCAGTTCGCCAGGGCCAGATCATTGGCTATGTCGGGTCCACAGGCGCGTCCACTGGGCCGCATCTGCATTATGAAGTCTACAAGAATGGTCGCGCGGTTGATGCCATGCGCCTGAAGCTTCCGACGGGCCGTAAGCTCGCCATGGATCCTGAGATCCTCGCCGTGTTCGAAGTTGAGCGTGACCGCATCGACGCGATCCGGGAGGTACAGGCGGTACCGACCGAGCCGAGTGACCCGATCGTCACAGCATCGGTCGCACCGCCCGCACCTTGATTGGACCGACGCCTAACTATCGGCTTCCTGATAGGCGCGAGTAAGACTGTCGGCGTCAATTTTTTCTACCGCGTCGGTCATGAGCTTATCGAAACAGGCATGATCGAAACGCCGCGAGATTTTGCGATGGTAAGTGATCTCGATCTGACAGGCGGACTGGACATGGCGAACCAGTTGCGCGAGCACTTTTTCGGCGCCCTCTTCTGTTTGCAATAGTGCTTTGGAATAGGTGAATTCAGCCTCGACGGGTTCGCTCGGTGTCGCGTGCGCGGCGCCCACGATTGCAACCGCAGCTGCGCAGATTGAAAATATTCTCATTGTTCCGCCCTTTATTGTTGGGCGCTCTATTTATCGGCGATCTGGACCCGAGACATTATCCATATGTCTCTACTTGCGGAAAAGCCGAAAAAGCTCTCCTGCAACCAACGGGAGAGCTTTTAAGTAATTGTTCTCAATACTAATTCAGCGCCGACGCGCCTTTGGCGAAGTCATTCGGCACGCCGTTAATCGTCAGGCTGCCTCGCTCGACATCGACATTAATCGTCTCGCCATCGTGGATTCGACCCTCCAGCAGCAGGCGCGCAAGCGGATCCTGCAACTCCTTTTGGATCACACGTTTTAATGGTCGCGCGCCATAGATTGGGTCATAGCCCTGATCTGCGAGCCATTTTTGCGCGTCTTGAGACAGCTCGATCTGCATTTTGCGATCCTTTAGCAAACCTTCGAGCCGGCCAATCTGGATATCGACAATATGGTCAATTTCGCTTCGACCGAGGCGTTTGAAGAACACGGTCTCATCGATGCGGTTGATAAATTCCGGCCTGAAATGCAAGCGAATCGCGGCCGAGACCGCCTCGCGCTGTGCGTCGCTCAGATCGCCTTCATCGCCGCTGGCAATCGCATCAGCGCCAAGGTTGGAGGTCATGATGATGACCGTGTTCTTGAAGTCCACGGTCCGGCCCTGACCATCGGTCAGTCGACCATCATCCAGCACTTGAAGCAGCGTATTGAACAGGTCCGGATGAGCTTTTTCGACCTCGTCAAACAACACGACCTGATACGGCCGCCGGCGTACAGCTTCGGTCAGCACGCCGCCTTGATCATAGCCGACATAGCCCGGAGGCGCACCGATCAGACGGGCGACCGAGTGCTTTTCCTGAAATTCCGACATGTCGAGGCGCAACACCGCGCTGTCATCATCAAACATGAACTCGGCAAGCGCCTTGGTCAGCTCGGTTTTGCCGACGCCGGTCGGACCAACGAACAGGAACGAGCCGATCGGCCGATTCGGATCCTGCAAACCCGCGCGCGCCCGGCGCACCGCATTTGAAACTGCTTGCAGGGCATCTTCCTGGCCGACGACCCGGGCGCGCAAGGCGTCTTCCATGCGCAGCAGCTTGTCGCGTTCGCCTTCGAGCATCTTGTCCACCGGAATGCCCGTCCATTTGCTGACCACCGCAGCGATATGATCGGGGCGTACAACTTCCGAGACGAGGCCGTCCTCGCCGGCAACATCATCGCTGCCTTCGACGTCAGCAATCCGCTTTTCGAGCGCTGGTATCGCCGAGAATTTGAGTTCTGAGGCTTTCTGCAAATCGCCAACCCGCTGCGCCTCCGCCATTTCGGCATAGGCGCGGTCGAGTTCTTCTTTGGCGGATGCAGCGCCTTTCAGTTTGTCTTTCTCAGCGGCCCAGGCGGTGGTCAGTTCGTCAGATTGGGTTTGCAGCGCGCTGATCTCGCCTTCAATGGTTTTGAGGCGTTCTTTCGAGGCGTCGTCTTTTTCCTTTTTCAAAGCCTCAACTTCGATTTTCAGCTGCAGCAGCCGACGATCAATTTCGTCGAGGGCTTCCGGCTTGGAATCGACCTGCATACGCAGGCGCGACGCGGCCTCGTCCATCAGGTCGATCGCCTTGTCCGGCAGGAACCGGTCTGTGATATAGCGGTTTGAGAGGGATGCGGCGGAGACTATCGCGCGGTCGCTGACGCGGACACCGTGGTGCGCTTCATACCGGCCTTTCAGGCCGCGCAAGATCGAAATCGTGTCCTCGACGGTCGGTTCATCGACATAAACGGCCATGAACCGGCGGGCCAGGGCGGCATCGCCTTCGACATATTTGCGATATTCATCCAGCGTGGTTGCGCCCAGACAATGCAACTCGCCGCGGGCAAGCGCAGGCTTGATCAGGTTGGACGCGTCCATCGCGCCATCGGTTTTCCCGGCGCCGACCAAAGTGTGCATCTCATCAATGAAAAGGACCACGCCGCCTTCGGCTTGTTCGACTTCTTTCAGAACGGCTTTCAGGCGCTCTTCAAACTCACCGCGAAATTTCGCACCGGCGATCAAGGCGCCCATGTCGAGCGCAAGCAGGCGTTTATTCTTGAGACTTTCCGGCACATCGCCATCGACAATCCGCAAGGCAAGGCCTTCGGCGATCGCGGTCTTACCGACGCCTGGTTCGCCGATCAGAACCGGATTGTTCTTGGTTCGGCGCGACAGGACCTGGATGGCGCGGCGGATTTCTTCATCGCGGCCAATCACCGGATCGAGTTTCCCCGAGCGCGCATCGGCAGTGAGGTCACGCGTGTACTTTTTCAGCGCTTCATAGCCTTCTTCGGCATTGGCGCTGTCGGCGGTCCGCCCCTGACGCAGCTGTGTGACCGCTGCATCGAGCAGATTCGGGGTCACGCCCGCGCTTTGCAGGGCCTCTGCGGCTTTTGAGCTTTTCAGGCCCGCGAGCGCGATCAGAAGCCGCTCCACGGTGATGAAACTATCACCCGCTTTCTTGGCGCCGGCTTCCGCGTCAGCGAACAGCTTTGCAGTGTCTTGATCAAGTCTGAGCCCGCCCTGACCACCGCTGACTTTAGGAATAGCGCGAAGGGCAGTCTCCAGGGCCTGCGCGACGCGCTCGGGTTGACCCCCGGCGGCACGGATCAGGTTCGCGGCGAGTTGGTCGCGATCCTCAAGCATGGCTTTGAGAATGTGTTCAGGGAGAAAGATCTGATTGGAATTGGCCAGCGCGATGGTTTGGGCAGCCTGCAGGACGCTTTGCGTGCGTTCGGTATAGGTGTCGAAATTCATTCGTCATCCCCTTTCAAAGGCAGATTTTCCGCCAGCCTCAGGCTGCACGGAGCATGTTTCAGTTGTGGTGAGCCCCGCTCAGCGGCAGCTCGTCTGAATGTCATGTGGGAACAAAGAAACAGGTTCGCAAGGGACGGCCCTGCGAACCTGTGAAAACGGACTGATTCAGGCCCTATACGGCCGGGATGAGGCCTGCTGTGTTCGGATCGCCGACGATTTTGGTCAGTGTCATTCGTAACTTGTTCAGCGCTTGATGCTCGATCTGGCGCACGCGCTCCTTCGAGATGCCGAGCCGCTTGCCGAGCACTTCCAGTGTGACGGTATCTTCCGTCAGGCGGCGTTCGGATATGATCAGTGTCTCACGATCATTCAGCACCTGGAGAGCTTCGGAGATCCAGGTCCGGCGTTTCTCATTGTCGCGCTGCTCCATCACGACCTGGTCGGGCGTTGCACTTTCATCTGGCAGCAGATCTTGCCACTGCGCATCGCCATCGGTGGCGAGCGGAGCATTGAGGGAGCGATCAGATCCGGACAGGCGCGACGCCATCGTCTCGACATCGCGTTCCGGCACGCCGAGGTGTTCTGAAACCCATTTTTTGTTTTCGGCGGTCATCACCGCGTCGCCGGTATCGTCAATTTTCGCGCGAAGGCGGCGGAGATTGAAAAACAGGGACTTCTGGGCCGCCGTGGTTCCGGTCCGCACGATTGACCAGTTGCGCAGAACGTAATCCTGGATTGAGGAGCGGATCCACCAGGCCGCATAGGTTGAGAAGCGAACCTCACGCGATGGATCAAATCGCGCCGCCGCTTGCATCAGTCCGACATTGCATTCCTGCACCAGCTCGGCGAGCGGCAGGCCGTAAAAGCGAAACTTTGAAGGCATGGAGATGACCAGACGCATATAGGCCGTGGTCAGTTCGTGCAGCGCGCTTTCGTCGTCTTCATCGCGCCATCGCCGGGCGAGATTGAGCTCGTGCTCAGCTTCCAGCATGGGCGCCTTCATGGCTTTTCTGACGAAGCGCCGATCGGCATTTCCACTCTGTCTCGCGGTGTCCATGTCCATCTCCCGTACCCGTTATAGGTGTGGTTATAAGTCTCTACGGATGACGGACCGGAGTGGATCAGTTTTGGCTTGATTTTTTTACGGGAGGAGTAAGACCGGGGTGTACCGCGATACGGTGCCGGCTTTGGGTCAGGGGGGACATTGATGTTCGCAGCTCGCCCGCTCATCCCGGCGAAAGCCGGGATCTGCTGCCGCGCAGTCTAAAGCCGTCGACAAAGATCCCGGGTCGAGCTCGGGATGAGCGGAGGTGTCTTGTGTCCGCTTCGACGCCGAAAGCAGTCGTAATACCCCCGAACCCCGAAGCCGTTCGCTTGCCTTACCTCCAAAGAAAAAGCCCCGCCGGTCTGGCGGGGCGTTCTCTAAGTGTCTTCGCCGTCTTCCGGCTCGCCCTTTCAGGCGGCTTTCTTCTTCGCCAGCGATTCAGCCAGACGATCCATGGCCGAGCTGTGATCAATGCTCTCAACCGCTGCGAGTTCGCGGGCCATACGGTCCAGCGCGTTCTCATACAGCTGACGCTCTGAGTAAGACTGCTCAGGTTGATCTTCCAGGCGGTGCAGGTCGCGAACGACTTCTGCGATGGAGATCAGATCACCAGAATTGATCTTGGCTTCGTATTCCTGGGCCCGACGTGACCACATGGTGCGCTTGATGCGCGCCTTGCCGCCAAGTGTTTTGAGCGCGTCATCGACCAGTTTTGACCCTGCCAGAGCCCGCATACCAGACGCGATCGCGCGATTGGTAGGCACACGCAGGATCATCTTGTCCTGGTCAAACGAGACAACATAGACTTCCAGGGTCATGCCAGCGACTTGCTGCTGCTCAATTGCGGTGACGGTGCCAACGCCGTGGGCAGGATAGACGATTTTCTGACCTTCTGCGAAATCTAGTGTATCTGCTGTTGCCATGTGGAGACCTCTTCTTCTACGCAAACGAGCCACGTTGCCGGCGAGATTCAATCTCAAGGTGCCGACATATGCATGGCTCGGATATGGTGTTGTGACATAAATATATAGCACATCCTGGCCCTATTCTCAATAGGGCCGTTCAATTCTCATTAACGGGTTGGAATCTGCTTATATGGCGGGCAATTCTATGGTGAATCGGGCCCCGCCCGTGTCTTTATTTGCAGCGACCACAGTGCCCATATGTGTTTCGACGATCTGCGCCACGATTGACAGGCCAAGACCGGAATTGTTGCCAAATGCGGAGCCCGCCGGGCGATCAGTGTAAAACCGGTCGAAAATCTTTTCGAACTTGTCTTCCGGGATGCCGGGGCCATTATCCTCGACCAGAATGGAGGCTGTAGTTTGCGGGCCCTGGCGGCTTTGGCGAAGGGTCACCGTGACCTCGTCGCCTTCCGGAGAGAAAGACCGGGCATTATCGATCAGATTGCGAAGGACCTGGCCAAGCGGCCCTTCGCGGCCGCGCACCGTAAGTCCGGCATCCATGGTCGCGTCACTGAACACGACTTTGACATTGCGCTGGTGTTCCAGGCCTTCATAGGTGCGCACGATTTCGCGGATAAAACGGGAGATATCCAGCTGTTCTGTCGGAATTCGGGTAATTTCCGCTTCGAGGCGCGAGGCATTGGAAATATCCGTGATCAACCGATCCAGACGTTTGACATCCTGCGCGATGACTTTTCGCAGCTTTTCGCGTTTCTCCGGATCATCCTGTACCATTTCGGCGGTTTCGACCGCGGACCGGATCGAGGTCAGCGGATTTTTCAGCTCATGCGCGACATCGGCGGCGAACGATTCATTGGCCGTGATCCGTTCAAACAGGGCGGCGGTCATCGCTTCAACCGATTGCGCCAGATGGCCGATTTCGTCATGCCGCTTGGTGATTTTGGGAAGATCGAGCTTGCTACTCGTGCCGCTGCGTATGCGATCAGCTTCGCTGGCCAGACGGCGCAGCGGATTGGCAATCCCGATGGTCAAAAGGGCAGACGTGATCAGCGCCACTAGAATGGCGACCGCTATGAATGGCACCAAAGCTGACCGTTCGGCCCGGATAATTGCGTCAATATCGTTCGATTCCAGGGTCAGAACGCCAACAACAGCAGAGACGTGTTGTATCGGTAGCGAGACTGAAATGATGCGCTGGCCGCGATCATTGAAGCGCTGACTGGCGGCTTCGTTACCGGTAATCGCTTCGGCAAACTCCTCCTCAAACGTGAGGGTTCGCACCGCATCATCTCCTTCGGTTGGGCGAAACGAGCCGAGCAGCGAGACCGCCCATTCCGACAGCCCTTTGCTCCAGACAGTCAGTTGATCGGGGTCCTGCAGTGGCGGCAGGTTTTCAACAATCACCTGATCCGACAGGAAATAACTGTCGCCGATCAGGTCGCCATCGGTATTGAAAATCTTGCCGCGCATGGATTGCGGCAGGGATAGAGAGGCGAGGACATCCTTGGCGAGGGCATCATCCAATATAGGCTGCGGCTCGCCATAGGCTGCATCATCGCCGATCAGGCTCGATAGCAACTGCGCCTGACCTACCAGGTCGGTTTTCTTCGAGACGACAAAGGTTGCGCGCATCTCGTTCAAAACCATGGCGCCGACGATCAGAATGATCAGTCCGGCAAGATTGGAGGCGAAAATCAGCCGCGCGATGCGTGAGCCGAGCAATCGCCCGCCCCACCATCGTGCTGTTCGTGCTGATTTTGCCGAAGCCATGGTTTCAGTCTCGCCTAACGAAGCTGAACTTTAGCTGTCTGCCGCGACTTTCATAGAGACAATGGAATCCGGCGCGCGTGGCGGCTCACCTTTGGCGAGCGCGTCGATCACATCCATACCGTCAGTGACCTTGCCCCAGACGGTGTACTGATTGTCGAGGAAGCCAGCATCGTCGAAGCAGATGAAGAACTGGCTGTTGGCGCTGTGCGGCTGGTTGGTGCGGGCCATGGAACAGATCCCGCGAACGTGAGGTTCGGCGTTAAACTCGGCTTCCAGGTTGGGCTTCTCTGAGCCGCCCATGCCGGTGCCATTCGGGCAGCCGACCTGTGCCATGAAGCCGTCAATCACACGGTGGAAGACAATCCCGTCATAGAAGCCTTCGCGCGCCAGTTCGCGAATGCGATCGCAATGGCCGGGGGCAAGATCCGGGCGCAGTTCGATGATCACATTGCCCTTGCTGGTTTCCATGAGGATTGTGTTTTCGGCATCAGCCATAGCGGAAGCTCCTATAATGAGTTTCCCTTCGCATAAGCGCTATGCGTGTTGGTTGAAAGACCTGATTAGCGGTCAGAACCGGCGATTTCGTAGAACATGAAAAAGTCGATCGGCAAGGCATCGCGAATGTACTGCCGCACGAACGCATCCTGATCGGCAATCGGCTTTCGCGAGACATAGACCACATCGAACCGGCGCAAGGGCGCCCACGCAGCCAGACCTGGATCATACAGGCCGCTTTTGAGGTCAAACGCCGTGGACGCGACCTCGCCGCCCGGCATCTGACGGATCAGAATGACCGTATTGGCGCGGTCGTTCTCGGTGATGCCGCCCGCCATAATGATTGCTTGCAAGGGGGTAATCCGGCCCGGCAAATCGAACTGGCCTGGATGTTCAACATCGCCGCCAATGAAAATGTGCTGAGTCGCGGTTTTGACCAGAAGCACATCCGTATCCGGATTTCTGAGCTCACTGGACAACGCTGATTGCACGCTGAGTTTTACGTCTTCAATCGTACTGCCGGCGGCGGAAACTGGCTCGGTATAGGGCATGCGGAACCGCCCATCTGGCCCGATTGTCACGGTCCGCGTCAGCTCCGGCGCGGAATGAACGATGACCTCCAGCTGGTCGCCAGGCGCGAGAACGTGAGGCTGTTCCTCGTCCATCGCGTGTGGCCATTCCTGGATCGGTGTTGGATCGGTGCGCACCTGTTCAGCCGTCTGGCAGCCGCTTGCGAGCATGGCGATCAAAGCAAGGCAGAGCAGGCGATTCATAGCGGCCATCTGGGGTAAAATCAGCAGGTCAGAACGTCCGTGTTAATGTTTAAGGAAGTATCAAGCGGGTAAGAAGAATCGATTAGAAACCAAGCTCGGAGCCCTTGCGGATGACCGACAGAGCAGACCGGGGACCCAATCGGGGTTTTCAGGCCGACACGGGCTATGGACCCGTCCGGCCCCGGTTGAGCGCATCTGATTTTACGTTGCAGCTGTGGCGAGCAAAATGGCGAATGGTGCTCGTCGCGCTTCCGGTATTCCTGATCGGGTTGATTCTTGCCTGGCAGATGCCAATCACATTCGAATCCCGATCCGCACTATATATCGCCTCCGGGGGTCAGGTGCAGGCGGCGGCAAATCGTCAGGTCTCTGGTGCAAATCAAGGGCTCAGCATTCAGGAAGCGGTCCAGGGCGAGATTGAAATTCTGAAGACACATCTGGTGGCTGAGCGGGCGCTGTCGCGGTTTCCGCTTTCACGGATCTATCCCAGGCTTGCGAGAGCCCAAAAAAGCGCGCTGGACCGCGCCGATGCCGGGCAATCTGAAAGCATTGAAAACCGATACTTCCAGAACGGCGTCGAGGCGCTCCGCAAATCAATACGGGTCAGCGCAGCCCCGAACTCAAACATTATCGAAGTTTCGATCAAGCACAAAGATCCCGGTATTGCGGCCGAGCTATTGAACGCATTGCTGGCGACCTATCTCAACCGACGAACCGAATTGTTTGCCGGCCAACCGGGGGATCAGCCAAGCGCTGAGCGCAAACAGGTTGAAGCCGCGCTGCTCAATGCGGAGGACGAGATTCGGGTCTTCCTCGATACCCATGCCATCCGCGATTTTGGCAGCGAACGAGCAACCGCGCAGGGCCTTCATTCAGTGATCTCGAACGAGCTATCTGTGGTGCAGGGGCGCAAACGTGCGGTCGCGGCGCAGCTCTCCCGAACCCGATCGCAAGCCGAGGAGACCCCGAAAGAACAGGACCTGTTTGTCGAGGATTCCAGCGCTCAACGCCTGCGCGAGCTGGAGCGCGAGCGCACGCAAGCGCTGGTCAATTACACGCCTGACAGTCGCCGCGTGCAGGCCATCGAGGCGCAAATTGCCGACTTGCGCGCGGCGATAGCGTCGACGGACGGCCCGACGGGCACATTCCCTCGCACGCCCAATCCAACTTATCAGGCGCTGGAAACGTCAATGAACGCACTAGAAGCTGAGGCAGGCGCGCTGAACCAGCAAAGTGCGGAGCTCAATCGCCAGCTTCAAGCTGTCGAAGAAAAGCTGAACCGGTTCGCGGGGTTGGACGCGGAATGGAACGAGCTGCAGCGTAATCGCGATCTGATCGAGGCCAATCTGCGAACGCTTGCCACGCAAATACAGGGGGCGGGCGGTGGAGGCGGCATGTCACGCGTCGACAGCGTGAAGATCACCGAACCGGCCACCGTCCCGCTCACAGGAAAGAGCCTGAAGGTCGCGGTTGCGATTCTAGCAACCTTGCTGGCGGTCTTCGCAGCTCTGATCTCAGGTCTGTCCAGAGCCTTGAGCCAGCGCGGTTTCTCGACGCCGGGCGCGTTGCGTCGCACGATGGGCATGCCGGTCCTGGCGGCGATTGAACGGGTCTGAAGGCACAACACCCGACAAAGCCCCGTTAACCAAGATCATGATACGGCTCGACTTGTATTGTTAAGGGCATGATCGCTCATGCGCGACCTTCGCGAAGACCTCGAACCCATGTGGCGGTCCGCCACGCGCCTGCCCTCCTCCAGCACAGGCGGACGGGTCATTATGTTTGTCTCCGCGCTGACCGGCGAAGGGACCACCAGTGTGGCCTCAAGCTTTGCCTGTATCGCGGCGCGCCGGGCTGAAAAGACGGCTTGGTTGGTCGATCTGGATTTGCGGCGAAATCCGGTGTTTGCAGGATTTGAAGAAGGGTTCGCGCGCGACATTGGTCGCGCCGGCCGCGCCTATGACGCGTCTCTGCGCCAAGCTCCGATCTACGCGGTCTCGCCAAAGCAGGCGGACAAGAAACAGGACAAATTACTGACCGCGCATGATGTCGAAGGCTTGCCGCTGCTGATCACACGCTTCCGCAATGAGAGATTGCGGGCCGGCCAGAAAGCGGTGCTGAAAGCCTCGCCGCAATGGTGGAGCGCAGTGCGAAAGATTGCCGACTGGGTCATCGTCGACGCCCCGGCGCTGGACCGTTCCGCAGCGGCATTAAACCTCGCGGAAACAGTCGATGCGATTGTCCTGGTCGTCGAAGCAGACCGGACTCGGGCCGCCGACATTGCGATGGCGCGGCAAGATTTGCAGGCACGCGGCGGAAAAGTCCTCGGCGTTGTCATGAACAAGATCGGCGCCGATGCCAGGTTTATTGAACGATTCTTTGCCTAGAACGCGCATAAGGTCCTGAACCAGACCCTGCTAAAGCTTATCTTTAACCCATTCGCGGGTCAGGAAGCCGTCTATCACGTCACAGACCAGTCCGATTTCGGTCAGCGCGCTGATATAGCGATCCGGATCGACCAGGGTTTTCCAAATTGAGCCGGCTTCAAACTGATCATCGGCCTCTAGAGCAAGGGTCAGATGATCCCCCTCGAACACGCCGCGCAGCTTGCCGCCTTTGAAGTGCCGCTCGAGCGCAATCAGGCGCTCCATGCGATCCGGTGTGAGAAGCGCGCGGGCTTCGACCTGATCGTTTGAATAGATGGTGAAATTGTCTTCCAGCTCTTTGGCGACGAGATCGACTTTCTGGAGATCCTTGTCGCCGAAAAAGCCTTTCCACCACCCCTGACGGGCAATCAGAGTCCGACCGAGAAAACGCTCGGGATATTGGATATGGAATAACAGGCCCTGAAACGTCGTCACGGTGCGCCGGTTCTTCCCGGAGCCGCGTTGTTCGGTCAGTTTACATTCGACAAGCGAGAAATGCGTTTCGGCGCGGTCGCCCTCGATAAGATCTTCAAACTTGCGACTGTCATAGCTCGGCAATAGTCGCGCGGTTTTGAGCACCTCGAAGGCGGGGGTCGGCGCATCTTCGTCGTCACTCCCTGTTTTAAACAGATGGCCCTTCATCTGACTGGAGGATTGCGACGAGATCCACGCGCCAGCGCTTTTCCAGTCGGCAATGCCGCGCATATCGGGATGCAATGTTTCGTACTTGAATCCGAACGCTTCAGCTGCGGATCCGACCACCAATTGTTTGGTTTCCGACTTCATTGCGAACAGGGGAACCCAGGCGACAGCGCTGGCAATCCCGGTCACGGCAATGAAGCCAAACAGCGCGAACATGAAGCCGTTTCCGCGAGTGGCCAGCAGTATCAGAAGTGCAGCCGCGCCGACGATCGCGGATGTGAGAAGGGTTCGGTTGCGGGCTTTGTCTATGGTCGCTCGACGCTCGGATTCCCGGGCCGCGAGCGCCGGCTCCAGCGTCTCAGTCCAGGTGTTCATGGCGTTTTTAAATTCTGGCCGCTGCGAGGTGAGACTCGAGAAAATGGCGTCCATCAGCGCGTCTGACATGCGAAGTCCCTTATTTATTCATCGCCCCAAAGCGGATTTTCCGGTGAAACGACAGTCGAAAGCCGGCTCAATAATGTGTGCAAGGTTGTGGCTTCTTCAGGTGTCAGGGCGTCGAGCAGTTCGCGCTCGCTTTCCAGCGCGCGCGGGATCACAGCGGCATAGATGGCCTGGCCTTCCTCGGTCAGGCGCATGGGCGCGCGGCGGCGATCATCCGCATCGATATGGCGCTCCAGAATGCCGCGCTCGATCAAGCTGGCGGCTGCGCGGCTGACTGTGGGTTTGTCCATCAGAGTGCGCTGCGCCACTTCGGTGCTGGTCAAGCCTTCCCGCTCGCCGACAACAGCGATAATCCGCCATTGCCAAACGGAAAGTTCGAACTCCCGCTCATAGATGCCGGCGATTCTGCGCGAGACAGCGTTTGAAAGAACCGAGAGTCGGTACGGAAGAAATCCGTCCAATTTGAGCGCTGGGCTGTCTGACATGTGAGCCACCTCCGAGATCGTCTCTAACATACACTCGCTACGAGAGCGTTTATACGGTTCTACGCTGTGCGGCGTGAATTGACTACTCACTTAATAAGACTGTCGGAAATGACAGTT
>SPJK01024355.1_pt1 | contig 14144 bp, 6 predicted proteins | sample 3741771 | NCBI WGS metagenome assembly SPJK01 (sample SAMN10925997, study PRJNA522277) | cold seep metagenome | isolation source: Elba SIP-enriched marine methane seep metagenome, extraction at timepoint T2 | place: Italy: coast of Elba, Mediterranean Sea | reverse complement strand
CGAACCACTAACCCATCACATTCATAGGATATTTCATACAAGCCCTTAAAAACACGGGTTTCAGCAATACCTTCCACATCGGAAGCAACGAGCTCGTCTGTCCACCACTCATTGAACACCAATTCTACAAAAGTGTCACGAGCCGCCGTCGGTGTCCAATTCATGCGAAATAGGTTAGCACCTGAGTTCAGCCAGGTCGCGCCATCCCAGAAGTTCCAGAACAGGAAACCATTCATACTGGGGTGGCTGAAAGTAGCCGTCAAATAGTCCCGCAGGTAAGTGCCCGCCAAGTCTTCATTGACAATCGTCGGCATATCAAACTCCGTCACCTTTGCCTGTAGTCCGAAGCTATCGTAAAAGTCGTCGAAGGTGGCGAGTACGGAAGGAATACTATTAGGGAATCCACCGATATGCGATTGAAACCCTAGGCCTTCGATATCGACACCAGAATCGACAATTTCGCCCGTAAACTGCTTTAATTGATCGTATTGGGCTGTGCCCGGTCCCTGACCGTTGGAAATGGTTACGTAGTCGTTTAGCCACAAGCCGGTGTTGGGGTCTAACTCCCGCACGCGGTCAAATATCTGTGGGTACAATTCACGGCCGCTTGGATAACCGGGTTCTCCGGAATAAGCATTTTCAAGGCTACGATTGGTAACAATCTCATTAAGCACATCCCATTCTGGAATATATTCCCCTACTCCAGGATAGGTGAGTATCTCTTCCAGGTGGCCATTGACTCGATTCCAAATATAGTCGGTGTCGCCTAGGTTGGCGGCCACATCACTTGGCAGGTTATCCGCACCAGGCCATACCAGGGTATGCCCTCTGATCGCAATGTCATGCTCGGTGAGCCAGGCGATGGCATTGACCAATTCTGCCTTATTCACAAACCATTCGTCTTCCCAGGCTGGCCACTTGAGGTCGTTTTCAAAGACCACCCAATTAAAGCCATGGCCTTCCCCATCCAAGTTGATGAGTTTGTTTTCATAAACGACATTGTAGTCGTTATTGCCCGCGATGAGGCTCGCTTTGATCGCAGTACCAAAGGCAAATTCATGACGCAACATTTTGACACCAACACCTACATCAGCGACCGGATCACCGTTCGTAGAAGTGGTTCGAATCACCACATCCGCCTTTCGCAATTCCTCTATGCGGTCGGCAGCTTCTGTTCGCCAAGCTGCATCAGGTTCCCAGCCGCCATAAAATTCATTGTTGATCTCTTCCGGCAGGTCAGCTAGTTCGGCATCATTGTCGAAATTCAGCGCAGTAAAGCCACCTACTTCGATCGTTTGCGACTGAAAAGCCAGGTGAAACCCCCAAACCAAGGTTTCAAAAGCATAGCTCGACGTCGATTCAAAGGGGACTAAATAGCGTCGCCATTCTTCATCGATATCGAGCGTTAGGATAACTTCCTTGGCGAAGGTACTCGCATTCTCTACGAAAAAGTTGACCTTCCCCGGGCCATTCACCGATCGGATATAGAAGGCCGCTAACAGTACATCCCCCGCTTGAATGGCCTGCTGATTTCGAATATTCCAGCCCGCATCCCAGGGTGCACCGCCGGTAGTACCGACCGTCAGACTTACCTTTCGAGAAAAGGCTTGTCCTTGCACATTGAGCGAAGAACTCAAACAGCCATAGCTAATCGCCTCGGATTGGATGGCTGCTTCGGTATCAAAGAACACCCATTCAGCTGCCGGCAAGTCGTACTCAGATTGGAGTAAACCCTGCAAGTCATTGTGATAAGCGTCCTGGCCACACAATTGAACACATAGGAACAGGCCAGTGAGGAGAAAAGAGAAGAATTTCATGTTTAACCATTTGGCAAAGGAGGGAGCCACCCGTCGTTGACCGGTGGCTCCTTAATCCCGTATGAAGCTAACAAACTAGTATTTCGTTACTCGGAAATAGCCCGCATTGGCGCCATCAGCCGCTACTTGCACGACGTACAGGCCATTGGCCAAGCCTTCCAAATTGAGTGCGGCCAGTTGTTGACCTAGCGATTGCTGCCCCTCGTCTTGGCGAAGCACCAATTGCCCCAGTTGATTGTACACCAACAACTGAATATTCGCACTACGTACTAAATCGTACTCCACGCGCAACCAATCATTCGTTGGATTTGGGAAAGCCCGCAGTGAAGACAAGCGGTCAACATCTTCTACACCTACAATTGGTGAACCGAAGGAAATCCAATCAATATCCAGGGTGCCATTGAATCCTCCTACACCAGGGTCCATAAAGAGCTGGAGCTGCATGAGGCGCTGGCCATCTACGTCACAAGGGGCCGTTTCACTCGTACAAGGGGAGCCGCCATACCCACCATCCAGGTAAGCATTAGCATACGAAAACTCATACACCGCATATTCAGCGCCAATGGTATTGGAAGGAGGGCTTAAGTTCGACACATAGGTGGCGTTATCCTGTACGTCGATGCGCAACACCACTTCGCTGGAAGCTTTGGCCCGCACATAGAGGACATCATTACTGCCCACCGCATCGGCAATTACATTCTCGCCAATGTCATTGTGCATCATATAGACAACGGGACTGAATGCACCTCCTGTTCCGTCTCCAGTAATCGTCCACACATCATCGGCCACCGTGGAGGCGAAGCCCGACATATCCTGGATGAACAAGGAAGTATTGTCGTCCATTTGGTCGCTGTAGTTAAGGATACCTGTCGGTCCGGCATCTTCACCCAAAGGTTGACCAATCGATAAGAAATCGATGTATACCTCCCCGGAAAAAGCACCAGCTACCGGATCTGGATAAATTAATACCTGCTTAATGACACTCGCGTCCAGCGGGCAGGGGCCAGCTTCGCAAGGGGTGCCGCCAAAACCACCATCGATATAATTGCCAGAGAAGTCGTACTCATAGATGGCATAATCCGGGCCGGCCACCTTTGTGAGCGCCGTCTGAGAGCTGGTATAGCCTGTCGAGTCGATTAGATCGAGGCGAATCGGCACATTGGCTCCTGAGGTACGTACGCGCAGATAAACCTTGTTTTGCCCTGGAGCCATATCAACGACTATTTCTTCGCCCAGGTCTTTATCATGCAGGATATAGGATACTGCTGCGTATTGCCCGGCAGTGCCATCTCCCGTGATGATCCATTCCGACCCCACTTCAATGGAAACCAGTCCACCTCCTGGGTCACCAATGAACTCCAGTGTTTCATTGTTGAAGTGATCTTCATAAGACAGCTCTGCAGGTGGGCCAGCCGGCTCTAGTGGCGTACCAAAGGAAATGTAGTCGAATGTTAATTCGCCAAGGAATTCACCGACACCTGGTTCGATAAACATCAGGATATCTGCAACGCGCGAACCATCTACCGGGCAGGGAGCCGTAGCTTCCGTACAAGGGGTACCGCCAAAACCCAGATCGAAATAAGCGCCGGAGAAGTCGTATTCAAATACCTGGTATTCTGTTCCGACGATCTTCGTGATTGACCCTTGAGTCGTTACAAAACCATCAATGTCCTGCAAATCCAACCTGAGCGCTGTATTGGGTACGGTGGACTTTACTTTGACATACATCTTATTGCCACCGGCAGTCGCATCAATATCGATAGTGTCCAGTGTAGATGGATTACGGAAGATGTAAGTCAAGGGGTCCCACATTGGGTTGGTACCGTCTCCGGTGATCGTTAGCTCAGAATTCTCCGCATCGATACTCACATCATAGCCAGGGCCGATAAAGGTAAAGGCGTTGATAGAGCTGTCTTGGTCGAAATGGTCCTGAAAAATATCAGACATGATCACATCATCAGGCGCTTCGCCAAAGGCGATGTAATCAATCACGACAGAACCATTAAAACCGCCTACTCCGGGATCGGTGAAGAAAACCAATTGGCTGGTTTGTGCTCCATCTACCGGGCAGGGGCCAGATGCACACGCTGTGCCACCAAAGCCGCCATCCTGATAAAGATCAGTAAAGTCGTACTCCAGCACCATGTACTCGGTGGTAAGGGTTCGGGTAATGCCTGCCAAAGAGGTAACGTAGCCATCGGCATCCTGAATATCCATCCGTAGTTGGGTGCCTACACTGCTGGCCTTGGCTCTTACGAAGACTTTGTTATTGCCTGTCGCATCTACGTCAACTGACATACCTGAGGAAGCGTCGTGTAGTTCATAGGTAAAGACATCCCACATACCAGTGTTGGATGCAGTTACCGTTAATTCTCCATCAGCTTCCGCAAAGGAGTAGGTGCCTGAGCCTCCAGTATAGGCTGGGTCGTCATTATCAAACTGATCCAGGTAGACCTGTGAATAGCCTAACTGACCAAATAGGAAAGCACAAATAAGAAGGGTAAATTTTACTTTCATGTCAATTGATTAAGAGTTGGTAAAATGCTAGACTAGAGGATCTCTACGAATGAGATGTTGTCCACGTTGATCTCTAATTGAGTATTGGAATCCTCTTCGTCGATCAGGTGTATTTTCAGTGTGCGGACCTTGCTAGGGTCCACGATGATGTCGTTAATATCTTTGAAGCGATTGAGCGGAACGGAGAGGCGATCCCAGCCGTCGTGCTCCACTTTGAGTTGGTGGGTGAAGTCGTTCGGCGATCCGCCATTTTCCAACAGGATCAAAATGATGTGGGTCGCATTATGGCCATTGCTGTTGATATCCATTTCGAGCAGCGTATTCCCCGGGCCGGTGGTGATACCAAAGGTTTCGAACTCATCGCCTGGAAAACCAAAATTGGATTGCACGCCACCAATCCAACTGATATCCAAGTTGTCTTGACCACTAAGTTTGAGGAAGTTGTCATTGATAGGATCAGGATTGCTACTATGCACCGCATTTAAGGCATTCTGATCGATCTCGCCCACGAAGATCCACTGGTTGGTCTGCGCGCGCATCCCATTGCCATCGAAGTCGTTGACCAGAATTTCATTAACCGAAAAGAAATCCACAGGCGACAGGGCAACCCCGCCATTCGCTACTACCGTCACGCGCCCTTTTTCAATACCTTCCGGCACTTGTACCATTAAGGAATCAGGGGAGCTGACTAGGATAGAAGCTTGAATGCTATCGAAGAAATAGACCTCCAGGGGTTCAAAAAAATTCTTGCCGTAAATACTTACCACGTCTCCAGAAGAGGCAACCGGTGGGTCAATTCCGAAAATCTCCGGCGGATCCAGGGCGACCCGAAAATTGGTACTGACCGAACCTCCCGGAGTCGTCAACACCACCTCATGCTCACCTAGTGGCACATTGGTCGGGATGCGCATCAGCAGCGCATTGTCCGAATTGTAGGCGGTATTGAAATTCACTACTTGCCCGCTGAAGGTGACTTCCTTGATGTTAGCCAGATTGGTGCCTTCAAAAGTCACCAGCGTTTCGGCCGGCCCGAAGGTAGGGTCAACGCTATCAATCACGGGTGGTGGAGGTGTATCTTCACAACCCATGAAGAGCAAACAGACTGCGCAAAAGACAAAAATTTGACGGATAGACATACCGTTAGAATATTTTTTAAAAAGCTCAGCTATCCCTTAATAACCAGGGTTTTGCTCCAGCTTTGGGTTGATCTCTAATTCTGATGATGGAATCGGGAATAGCAAGTGATGAAGGCTTGGGTTCTTACCGTGGAGAGTGAGAATCTCTATCGCCTTGTTCGAGCGCAACAGGTCGAACCACCGCTGTCCTTCAAAAGCGAATTCCACGCGACGCTCGTGAAGAATAACATCTTCGTTCAGCTCCGCTAGTGGTTCCAAGCCTGCCCGCATTCGCACCGCATTAAAGGCATCAAGTGCAGCAGGATTGGTACTAATACCTCCTTCGATCTTGGTGATACTTTCGGCATAGGTCAACAGCACATCCGAGTAGCGCATCAAGTGCGCATTTTGCGGCGTACTCATGAAGCAAATATTGGCCCCACTTCCCACCACATATTTTTTGATATTGCCTGCACTTGCAGAAGCCCCACCAGCGGGGTAGGTATAGCCACCATCTTCGGCGTTTATACTCGGATAATGCTCGTTGGAGGTCATGATCGACCACTTCTTCCGCAGATCCCCATCCTCAAAAGCATCCATAATGGTAGTATTGGGATTCGACAATACCGGCCCCGTAGGAATCTGTGAGCCCCAGCCGTCGCGGTCTTTGGTGATTCCTTCTCCCCAGGGTGCGAAGAAAGCTTGCAGGGCGTTACCCGTTCCAAAGGGCCCGCAGCCGGTATACTGAATCTGGAAGATCGCCTCGGCACTATTGTCGCTGGTGGCCAGTTCAAAATTGTCGGCAAAATCAGGTAGTAAGTGGTACACGCCCAGGTTCATTACAGCCTCTGCAGCGTCTCGGGCTTCGACATATTGTCGGGTGGTCAGGTAGGCTTTGGCCAAATAAGCCAAGGCCGCACCTTTTGTCGCCCGGCCAATATCCGAACCAGACCGGCTAAGCGGCAAGCTCGCCGCAGCAGCCGTGAAGTCTTCACTGATCAACTCATAGACCTCGCTGGCCGTAGCGCGGGGTGGCAATAGGTCTTCACCATATACCGGTGGACGCGTAATTATAGGAACCCCACCATAGATACGAACGAGGTCGAAATAAGCCACGCCTCGCAGGAAGCGAGCCTCGGCAATAAGGGGTGCTTTGCGATCGTCGGCCAAGGTCATGCGCTCCACTTGACCGATCACCGCATTCGCTAAGGTGGTCTGCCGAAAATGGATGGCCCAATAATTAGCTACCGGAATATTATCCGCATTGACGGTGAAGTTATCGATGGGTAAGAAATCAGGGTCGGTGCCGCCTGGAGCCGTATTATCAGAAGGGATTTCCGTGATCATCCAGCCTTTACCGTGCCATTCTACATCCAACATCGGGCTGTATGCTCCCAACACGCCGAGCCGAGCCTCCTCTTCCGTTTGGTAAAAACCGTCAACGGTCAACTGGTCGAGCGGTTGGCGATCCAAAAAGGAATCGCAAGACAACAGCACACACAGTATGGAAAAATTGATGAAGTAGTGTATATATCGTTGCATCGGGATGCGATTTAAAAGTTCATATTCAACCCAAAAGTGACCGATCGACTGATCGGGTAGCGGCCGTTATCGACGCCATTGACCAGCGGGCTTTGATTGAAGGAACCAACTTCCGGATCGTAGCCACTGTAATTGGTCCAGGTATGTAGGTTTTGAGCGCTCACATAAATGCGCATATTTTGACTTTTCAAGCGCCGTAGTGCTGTCCTGGGCAGGTTGTAACCTAGCGTAATATTCTTCAGGCGGATAAAAGAACCGTCCTCCACAAAGCGGGTAGAAATTCTACGATTGGCATTGGGGTCGGTATTGCTCGCGCGGGGAGTGGTGGTGCTCGGGCTGGTATTTGTAAATCGATCCGCTACAACAGCCGATTGATTGGAAAGCCCGGCCATTCCTTCAATGTCCCGGCGCATCATGTTGAGCACTTCATTACCAAACACCCCTTGCAGGAAGATGCTTAGATCAAAGCCCTTGTAGGAAAAGTCCTGCGTCATATTCAGCGTGAAATCCGGCAGTGGATTTCCGATGAATTGCTGGTCTTCTTCATTGATGACACCATCGTTATTGAGGTCGCTGAATTTGATATCGCCTGGTCGCGTTCCTTCCGATTGAAAAGCGCTCTCTGCGATCTCATCTTGCGTCTGAAAGATCCCTTCCATAACAAAGCCATAGAACTGACTGATCGGGGCGCCTTCCAAGGTGCGGGTAACGGGAATCCGTTGCACAATCCCGGCCAGATTGCCGGTCGATCCCAGGAAGATGATTTTATTGTTGTTGCGCGTAAAATTGAGCGTAGAGCGCCACTCAAACGGCCCCGTTGTGTTCACCGTGCGGACGGACAGCTCCACCCCTCTATTCTCGATTTCTCCAATATTGACAAAAGGTGGGTTTAAACTCCCGGCCGTGCTGGGCAAGAGCGCTGGAAGCAGCATGCCATCCGCCCGCTTGACATAAAAGTCGGCGGTAAGTTGGAGCCTGTTTTTAAACAACCCCAGATCAACACCAATATTGGTTTGGAAGGAGGATTCCCAGCGAACGTTCGGATTCGCAATGTTGTCGGGAACAAAACCCGTGACCAAGTTATCCCCCATGACGACACCCAGCGAGCGTAGGTTGGCCAAGAAGGAATAGAAACCAATTTCCTGGTTGCCTACTTCTCCTACCCCAAAGCGAAGCTTCATGTTATCGATCACCTGAACAGATTCCAGGAACTTCTCATTGGATACCCGCCAGGCAATAGCGGCGGAGGGGAATACACCATACCGATTACTGGGTCCAAACCGCGACGAGCCATCAATACGAACGGTACCGGTCAGTAAGAAGCGATCATCAAAACTATAGTTCGCCCGGGCAAACCAGGAAGCCAAAGCCCAGTGCCCGGCACCGCCATTCGTCTGCTGCTGGCCGATATCACCAAGGCCGATGGCCTGGAGTTCATTGTTTGGTAGATTTTCGCGGGAAAGGAATAGCCACTCGTATTCACCTGCCTGAGCTTCAAAGCCCGCCAGCATCGTCAATTGATGGGTTTCTGCAAAGGTCTCCCGGTAAGTCAACAAGTGCTTATTGATCCAGAACGTACTATTATTGGCCGATTCCCGAACACCGGACTTTCCAAAGAAATTCCCCCGTTGGAAAGAAGGGAAAAAGGTATGGTGATTGGAATAGACCAGGTCGGTACCAAATTCAGTACGATAGGTCAGTGAAGGGAGGATATCTGCTTCAAAGTAGATGTTAGCCAACAAACGAGTCTTCTTGTTGACATCATTCGTTTCGAGGGCACGCGCTACCGGGTTATCAAAAGCAAGGGTAATTTCCTCCTGTGGTCCGGCAAAGGAGCCATCCGCATTGGTGACGGGTGCATTGGGCACCATGAGCAATGCCGTATAAACGACGCCATTGCTGTTGTCATTGAAGGTAATATTTTCACGGGTCCGGCTTATCAGTAAGCTATTCCCAATGCGAATTCGATCACTAAAGGAGTGATCCAGGTTCATCTTGCTGGAGAAACGTTCGAAATCGGAACCGACAACAATACCTTCTTTCAAATGATAACCACCGGATAAGGCATAGCGCGTCCGGTCGTTTCCTCCTGAAACCGTCAGTTGATAATTCTGCATTTGTGCCCGGCGGAATACGGCATCCTGCCAATCGGTGCCTTCGCCTAGTAGTTCCGGGCGTTCAAATTCTTCGATACCATCCCAACCGACTTCTGCATAATATTCGGCGTACTCCCGTAGGTTAAGTACCGGAATTTTGCGCGACAGCTCCTGGATGCCGTAGTAGGTTTCAAAGGCAATATTGGATTGCCCTTCAGAACCCCGTTTAGTGGTGATCAGGACGACGCCGTTTGCACCGCGAGCACCATAGATGGCAGTAGCTGAGGCGTCCTTCAGGATTTCGATGGATTCGATGTCTGAAGGGTTGATCGTATTCAGAGCATTGGAGTTTTGTCCGCCGCCATCGAGTTCTGCAAAATTGGAAGAGGTACCTTGGTTATCGTTGATGACGGGTACGCCATCGATCACATAGAGTGGTTCAGCGGTCAGGGTAGAGCCGATGCCTCGGATACGAATGGAAACACCGCCACCTGGCGAACCAGAGTTTTGAGTGACATACACCCCGGCTGCCCGGCCTTGCAATGCCTGATCGAGGCCAGTGTTAGGAAGTTGCTTCAGTTCCCGTTCTGTCACGGATGACAATGCCCCAGTCAGATCGCTACGCTTCTGAGTGCCGTAACCCACTACAATAACTTCTTCCAGTTGGGCCGCATCGGACTCCATGAGGACCTCTCCCAGGTTCGCGCTGTTCACTTCAATTTCCCGTGTGAGGTACCCCAGGTAACTAAAGACCAAAGTTGACCCTTCTTCTAGTTCAATCAGGAAGCTACCGTCCAGGTCAGAGACCGTGCCGCTAATCCCATCTTTGACGAGAATATTTACGCCAATGAGCGGATCTTTCGTATAGGCATCCAAGACAACGCCACGTGCACGAATCGGAGGGTCTACGGGTACCGGAGGACGAAAGCTGGTTTCCACCACTCGACTAATGGCCGGCGGGTTATCTCCCACTTTAATGACAAAGGTGTAGTCATTCAGTTTTTTGTAAACCAAGCCAGTATTTTGCAGCACCGCTTGCAGATCTCGTTCGGCGGTCCGTTGTCCAATATTAACCGGACGGACCTGAATCGGTTCTAATTGCTCGGCATCATAAACGATACTGATGTCATAGTCTTCAGCAATCTCGTTTACCGCCTGGGTAAGGCCGTAGTTTGCTGACCTACTCTGCGCTTGAACGTCCCCAAACGGGAATAAGAACAAAAGACCAATCACAATCGCGGCGGCCTGCCAACGGTTGGGATCAGGTGATTTTCGGTTTTTGTATGCTTGCACCATAAGAGGGTGGTTTATTCGATGATGTACGCCTTATCTCCTACCTGCTCGATCTGAAGATCATAGAGCACCGACAATGCTTCCAATAGCAATGCTGGCTTGTTCTCTGGAATTCGAGCACTAACCTTGCGCTGCAAAACAGCCTCATCACGCACGGTAATGCGCAGGTCAAAATTCTGTTCCAATTGTTGAATGATCTGGCTAATCGGGGTCTCCTTGAACACCATGCGATTGTAACGCCAGGCAGTGGCTACCTCCAGGTCGATAGCTGAAACAACTTGCTGCCCTTGTTCAATGGTCAATTGTTCGTTAGGCCGCAGGCGCACATTTTCCCGACCGGCTGCTACAAACTCTACGGAGCCCTCCACCAGGGTGACAACCAGGCGCCCCTTTCGATCAGAGTGGTTAAAGGTGGTACCCAGCACAACGACATCCCCAGATGCGCCGTGAACCGTAAAAGGACGATCAGGTTGGTGGTCAACCTCGAAGAAGGCTTCACCTTCCAACCAAAGTTCGCGTGGCGCATCTGCGGCCCAGGATTCGGAATACTGCAGGCTGGAATTGGCATTTAGAACAACCAAGCTGCCATCCGAAAGCATAATTTCTTTTGTTTCGCCGGCAATCGTGCTCACCTGAAGTAGTGGAGCCGTACTCGTGGGTGGCCAAAACCAATAGGCTGCCAAGCCGACTAGTAGTATAGCAGCCACTTGCAACACCCGGCGGCGGATCACTCGAAAATTGGCATCCTGTTTTTCGGATCGCTGAAGGCGAACGTTGGCCCGTAGGCGCCTAAGCTCTGCTTCGACCTCCTCCTCGCCAGGCTGGACCGCTAATTGATGCACCATGTCCTTAGCTTGCTCTACCGCGGAAGTGCGTTCGGGATGAGCTGCCATCCATTCTTTCCAGAAGGTTGTATGCTCGCTCGTTGGACGAAGGCAATACTCCTGAAATGATTCTTGGGCAGCTAACCACTCCGGGGTAATTTCTTGTTGTTCCATAACAGGTGCTTTTACTGAACAGAGAAGGTCGCTTATGCCTCTCTCTATAGGTAAGAGGAAGAATGTTCCTTTTTTTACCACTCACACCCACTTTTTTTGGCAAAAAAGTTTCTACAGGAAAATTTTCATTGGAAAACAACAGGTGGATTCTGAGGCGATCTACGCCTAACTACCCAGTACAATCAAGCCGAGCAGCACCAAAACCAACACTAGCATCGACTGCTTTAGTTTCTTGATCGCTTCGTAGATTTGATTGTACACCGTGCGCTTACTCTTACCGGTATTCGTCGCGATATCTGCGTAGCTAAGCTCCTTAAAGAATCGCATGTAAAGCATTTCACGCTGCTGATCGGGTAGCGCCAGTAAAGCCTTGGCGAGCGAGGTTTTTTGATCAACCGTTTGCTGAAAATTGATCAGCAGTTCTTCATAAGAGGGCGAGGCGAGCTCAGGAAAATCTTCCTCATCAGAATGAATCGTCTTGGCATCCAACTTGAGCTTCCGGATCATTTTGCGGTAAAACATCTTCCGGATGTAGGCAAATGGATGAGCTACTGATTCGAGGAGCTTGGGTTGCTCCCATAACTCGAGAAAAACTTCCTGAATGACGTCTTTCGTCAGCTCCCGATCCTTACTCATTTGATAACCCAGCGAAAAGAGAGGCCTATAGCTTGAGCGAAAGAGTTCGTCAAATGCTTCCGAATGGTCTCCTCCTTTTGCTGGCGTTCCCTTTGACAAGGTTTAAGGACAATTGTGAAATAAACACCTAAAAATAGCTTATTCCACTACAAAAGTTGCTTCCAAATGGGGAGTGGCCCCCAGATCCAAACTTCGCTGCGAGGGCACTGCCCCTCCAATGTAAACCCGGAACCGTCCTGGTTCCAGCACTTTATTCCCTTCGGCATCGATCATCGCCATCATTTCTGGCGTAATAGTGAACTGAATTATCTCCGAAGCACCAGGCCATAAGTTAATCCGATGGAAGCCCTTCAAGGCATACTGAGGTACGACTACGGAAGCCTCTTCATCCCCCAAATACAATTGCACTACTTCTTCTGCTCGTTGCGAGCCGGTGTTCGTAACCGTTACGGTAGCGATGATGGGTTCTCCTGCTGCAATCACCGAATGATCTATTTCCAAGTTAGTGTAGCTGAAGTCGGTATAGCTCAGGCCAAAACCAAAAGGAAATAGCGGCTCCTTTTCCATGTACCGATAGGTGCGGCCAGTCATCGCGTAGTCCTCGTAAGGCGGCAAGTCATCGGTTGAATAAGGGAAGGTGACCGGTAGTCGACCCGAAGGGGCGGCATCGCCAAAAATCACATCGCCCACCGCATTACCGCCTTGCTCGCCGGGGTACCAGACGAACAAGAGCGCATCGGCCATTTCGTATACTTCCGGACAAGCAATAGCACTGCCACCGGTCAATACGACCACCAGTTTATCCGTCTTTGATCGAATGGTGCGCAGGAATTCGATTTGATTAGGCGGCAAACCGATGTCTTCACGATCGCCCCGATGGCGGCTGGCAATCGATTCTCCTTCCTCTCCTTCAATCAACTGAGAGATACCCAGGCAGGCAATAGTAACCTCCGCATCGGCCGCTTCGCCGGAAAACCAGTCGATTGGGTTGCGATTGGTTTCATCGAGCAGTGCACCCTGACTGTAATGAACAGAGGTATGAGCGTCTACTTTACCAACGACACCTTCCAGAATAGTTCTCAGGTCGTCGCTTTGTCCATAGTAATTGGCCAGGAGTGCCTGGGCGTGTGCCGCAGTGGGGCCGGTCACGAACAGACTGCCGATATCCTTCCGCAAAGGAAGTAAGCCATTGTTCTTGAGCAATACGATCGATTTCGTCGCCGCTTCCCGGCTCAATGCCAGGTGTTCATCACTGGCAATAACCTCCGGCCCGATCGCATCAAAAGGTACAGTTCCCGGTGGGTCAAACAATCCCAGGCGAAAACGGGTAGGCAATAGTTCACGGAGGTTATCGTCCACCTTCTCTTCCGTCGTTAGGCCTTCCTCTATGGACACAAGTAGCTGCTGGTAAGTACTCCCGCAATTCAGGTTGCAGCCCGCATCGAGGGCGAGGGCGGCCGCTTGAGGTGCATTATCCGCCAGGTGGTGTCCGTTATCGCTAAAGAAGTCTACCAAGGCCCAGCAGTCCGATACAAAGTATCCTTGAAAGCCCCACTGTTCACGCAAAACCTCTTGCATCAGGTAAGGATGCGCACAGCAGGCCACGCCATTCGTCCGGTTATAAGCGCCCATAACCCCTTCTACTTTCGCTTCTGTTACCAGTGCTTCGAAGGCTGGTAGGTAGGTTTCCCATAGGTCTTTGCGACTCACCTGAGCATCGAATTCGTGCCGAAGACCTTCCGGACCCGAGTGTACTGCATAGTGCTTGGCCATGGCCGCTGTTTTCAAATAAACGGGATGATCGCCTTGTAAACCTTCTACAAACGACACCCCAATCCGGGACGTCAAGAAGGGATCTTCGCCGTAAGTTTCCTGGCCCCTACCCCAACGTGGATCGCGGAAGAGGTTCACATTGGGCGTCCAGAAGGTGAGCCCTTGGTAGCGTCTGCGATAGCCATTGGCAACCGACACATTGTACTTCGCCCGTGCTTCATCGCTAATGGCCTCCCCTACCCGATGCATCAAATCGGTATCAAAGGTAGCTGCCATACCAATCGCTTGTGGAAAAATGGTGGCCCGTCCATTCCTGCCTACTCCGTGTAGGCACTCGTTCCACCAATTGTATTCCGG
>SPJK01027192.1_pt1 | contig 14171 bp, 12 predicted proteins | sample 3741771 | NCBI WGS metagenome assembly SPJK01 (sample SAMN10925997, study PRJNA522277) | cold seep metagenome | isolation source: Elba SIP-enriched marine methane seep metagenome, extraction at timepoint T2 | place: Italy: coast of Elba, Mediterranean Sea | reverse complement strand
TGTTCATTTTCAATCAAGCCAAAGCGCACATATTCATCACCATATTCGCCAAAACCAATACCCGGTGATACAGCCACTTTCGCTTCTTGAAGTAATAATTTGCTGAACTCTAATGAGCCCATTTCTCGATATTTTTCTGGAATTCTTGCCCATACAAACATCGTTGCTTTTGGTCTTTCAACTTCCCAACCAATAGCGTTAAGGCCATCGCACAATACATCTCGACGGCTCTTATACATATCTACTATTTCAGCAACGCATTCCTGAGGCCCATCCAATGCGGCAATGGCAGCAACTTGAATCGGCGTAAACATGCCGTAATCGAGATATGACTTCATTCGTGCTAAGGCAGCGACTAATGTTGGGTTACCAGACATAAAACCAACCCGCCACCCCGGCATATTGTAAGTTTTAGATAACGTATAAAACTCAACTGCAACGTCTTTAGCACCCGGAACTTGTAAAATTGATGGCGCTTCATAACCATCAAACACAATTTCACCGTAAGCTAAATCGTGAACAACCCAGATTTCATTTTCTTTAGCAAACGCAACAACGCGCTCAAAAAATTCTAAATCAACACACTGAGTAGTTGGATTACCCGGAAAGTTTAAAACCAACATTTTTGGCTTCGGCCAAGAATCTTTTACTGACTTTTCTAATTCTGCGAAAAAATCAACATCCGGTGTTAATGGCACATGACGAATATCTGCCCCTGCAATAACAAAACCATATGGATGAATCGGGTAAGCAGGATTAGGCACCAATACCGCATCACCAGGTCCAACAGTGGCTAAAGCAAGATGCGCCAAGCCCTCTTTTGAGCCGATTGTGACAATGGTCTCAGTATCAAAATCCAAGTCCACATTAAACTTGCGCTGATACCAATTACAAACCGCTTTACGTAAACGAGGAATACCCCTTGAAACAGAATAACGATGTGTGTCAGACCGCTGTGCAGCTTCGGTTAGCTTATCAACGATATGCGCTGGCGCAGGTTGGTCTGGATTTCCCATGCCAAAATCAATAATATCTTCACCACGCGCACGTGCTTTTGCTTTCAAATCGTTTACGATATTGAATACATAAGGCGGTAGTCGTTTAATTCTAGGGAATTCGTCGTTCAAGTGAGTACCTATAAAAATTACTTAAAACGGTCGGCAAACGCAGCAAAATAACTGAAAACAGCCAACACTTCAAATCTTAATATAGTAACAAAAAGAGACTATGGATAAAGAACAGTTTTATAAGAATATCGTCACAGAATTAGAAAATGGCACATTAGTGCTACCTACTCTGCCTGAAGTTGCCTTAAAAGTACGCGATGCAGTTGATGATCCAGACGCTACAGCGGCAGGATTAGCGGATGTTATCACGACTGATGCGGCATTATCCGCGCGCTTACTGAAAGTTGCTAATAGTCCGCTTTATAGAGGTCGTGTTGCGATTGATAGTGTGCAAATGGCGGTATCTCGCTTAGGACTAGGCATGGTTCGAAACCTTGTTACCAGTTTAGTGATGGAGCAACTGTTCCGCCCCAAGTCAAAAGTAATTGAAAAGCGCTTGAAAAGGCTATGGGAACATAGCACTGAAATTGCAGCAGCTAGTAGAGTTATTGCATCAAAACACCGTAGCCTGAATTCTGAAGAAGCAATGCTTGGCGGTCTTATTCATAACATTGGTATTTTACCGATTCTTACGAAAGCAGAGTCAGAACCAGACCTACTCAATGATGAAGCTACTCTCGATAAAATTATTGAAAAACTATACCCACAAGTTGGCGCTGCAATCTTAAAAAGCTGGGAATTCTCTGATGAATTAATCGCCGTCGTTAGTGAACACAACAATCTAAAACGCCACTCAGCTAACATAGACTTAGCTGATGTTGTCCAAGTTGCCGTTCAACAAAGCTTAATCAACACAAGCAAAGCACCTGAACCTGGAGTGTTGGCTAAAATTCCAGCCTTCCAAAAACTGGGAATTGAAACCGATGTTAGCGTCGTTGAACTGGATGAAAATAGTGAAGAGTATGCAGAAGCATTAGCGATGTTTAATTTTTGATTAAACTTTTGCTTGTTTCTAAATTTTGAAAGGGCTGATAGTTATCAGCCCTTTTTGTTTATAACAATATAGTTTTCGCCTTGATGGCGAGTCAGGGAAATGCGTGGCCATTTCCCTAACAACCCTAGGCCACCCCATGTACTGGCCTTCGGCTTCACTGCGGTGCTCGCTTTATCAGGTGGTCGGCTAAACTCGCTTCGCTCAAACAAACCCGACCATTATCCTGATAAAACTGTGTTCCTCATCAGTACAAAAGGGGAAGTTTGGTGACTGTTTTAAGGTTTTACAAGCTTTTCAGCTTATCACTAACACCCTTAGGCGAAGCTGAGCATCGCAGATGTGTTTGGGTAAACTCGACAAGTGTTTGAGCGTAGCGAGTTTTTGTCGAGTCCAAACTCATCGAGAAGCGCAAGGTACCCGCAGGGCAAGCATGGGGCGCACTTTCTTTTGGTTCGGTTTTCTTTATGCGAATAAAGAAAATGAACGCCCGCCACGGCAGTGGCTTTATAAATTAAATCTCGACACAAGTCGAAACAAAAAAAGCCTGATAAAAATATCAGGCTTTTCCAATCAAACATAAATATAAAACTTACTCAGGCCGCATATGTGGGAATAACAACACATCACGAATTGATGGTGAGTCAGTTAACAACATAACAAGACGATCAATACCAATGCCTTCACCAGCGGTTGGTGGCATACCGTATTCTAAAGCACGGATATAGTCTGCATCGAAGTGCATTGCTTCATCATCACCCGCATCTTTTTCTGCCACTTGCGCTTGGAAGCGTTCCGCTTGATCTTCTGCATCATTTAACTCAGAGAAACCATTCGCAATTTCACGACCACCCACGAAGAATTCAAAACGATCCGTCACAAATGGATCGTTATCATTTCGACGTGCTAATGGTGATACTTCAGTTGGGTAAGCAGTAATAAAGGTCGGTTCCATCAATCGATGTTCAACCGTTTTTTCAAAGATTTCGATTTGTATTTTACCAAGGCCGTAGCTATCTTTTAATGGAATACCTAATCCTTCAGCTACTTGGCGTGCTTGCTCAATATCATCAAGCTGCGCTTCAGTGAGTTCAGGATTAAAATGCAAGATTAATTCTTTAACCGTCATTCTGTGGAATGGTTTGCCAAAGTCTAAATCTGTGCCTTGATAATGCACTTGGCTTGTTCCCAATACGTCTTGCGTGACGGTACGTAACATATCTTCAGTTAAGTCCATCAAGTCTTGGTAATCAGCATAAGCTTGGTAGAACTCGATCATTGTGAATTCAGGATTATGGCGTGTTGATAAGCCTTCATTACGGAAGTTACGATTGATTTCAAATACACGTTCAAAACCACCGACGACTAAACGTTTTAAGTAAAGCTCAGGCGCGACACGTAAGAATAGATCCATATCTAAAGCATTATGATGCGTCACGAATGGACGAGCTGTCGCACCACCCGGAATCACATGCATCATGGGTGTTTCAACTTCGAGATAATGCTTATCGATTAAGTAACGACGAATACCATCAACCACTTTGCTACGTGTACGGAACACGTCACGGCTTGATTCAGTCATGATTAAATCAACATAACGTTGACGGTATTTCATTTCTTGATCAGATAAGCCATGGAATTTTTCAGGCAATGGACGCAACGATTTAGTCAACAGTTGAACTGAATCAACAGAGACTGATAATTCGCCTTTTTGCGTGCGGAACATTATGCCTTCAGCAGCGATAATATCGCCCATATCCCAACGTTTAAACTCAGCGTAAACACCTTCCGGCAAGTCATCACGCTTCACATAAAGCTGCATATCACCAGTCATGTCGCGGATAGTGGCAAAGCTTGCTTTACCCATCACACGTTTCGTCATCATACGACCAGCAATTTTTACACGATGGCCAACTTCAACTAGTGCTTCTTTATCAACATCAGCATACTCAACTGTTAAGTCAGCATTAAATGCATCACGGCGAAAGTCATTGGGAAACGCAACGCCTTGCTCGCGAATTTCTGTCAGTTTTTCACGACGTTGAGCAATAAGTCGGTTTTCATCTAATTCAATTTCATCTGTCATAATTTGTCTCGATTACAATCCTGATTTTAAGGATGCTTCAATAAACTGGTCTAAATCACCGTCTAACACCGCTTGCGTATTACCGGTTTCAACGCTGGTGCGTAAATCTTTAATTCGTGATTGATCTAATACATAAGAGCGAATCTGACTGCCCCAACCAATGTCTGATTTGGCTTCTTCAGCAGCTTGTTTTTCTTCATTTTGCTTCATTAATTCAATTTCATACAACTTTGCACGTAATTGATTCATTGCATTTTCACGGTTTTGATGTTGTGAGCGTTGGTTTTGACACTGCACGACCGTATTGGTTGGGATATGGGTAATACGAATCGCAGAATCAGTTTTATTAACATGCTGACCACCGGCACCACTAGCGCGATAAGTATCAACACGTAAATCTGCTGTGTTAATCTCAATTTCAATATTGTCATCCACCTCAGGATAAACAAATACTGAACAAAATGAGGTATGACGACGTGCACCGGAATCAAACGGTGATTTACGCACTAAACGGTGGACACCCGTTTCGGTACGCAACATACCAAATGCATATTCACCCTCAAAGCGAATCGTCGCACTTTTAATACCAGCTACTTCACCAGCCGACACTTCAATGAGTTCCACCTTATAATCGTGAGACTCACCCCAACGAAGATACATTCGCAATACCATATTGGCCCAATCTTGCGCTTCAGTTCCACCTGAACCAGATTGAATATCCAAATAAGCACTGTTCGCATCAAGCTTGCCTGAGAACATCCGTTGAAACTCGAGCTTTTCTAAGCCTTTTTCTAAGGCATCAAGATCCTCTTGTACTGCATCAAAGGTATCTTGGTCTTGCTCTTCAACCGCTAATTCTAATAAATCTTTAGAATCATCTAAGGTGTCACGGTGACTCGCTAGTGTTGTGACGATTCGCTCTAAACTCGCCCGTTCTTGCCCCAGCGCTTGAGCGCGTTCAGGATCATCCCATACTGAAGGCTCTTCTAACTCACGGGTAACTTCTGTTAGTTGTTCTGCTTTGCCATCGTAGTCAAAGAAACCCCCTCAGATCGTCACTGCGACCTCGAAGTTCTTTGATTCGTTGCATTGTTGCGCCTAATTCCAACGCTAACCTCTCTTAAAGTATCAACTGTGCCTTAACGGCTACAAAACCGCTAATTATAACGCATTACTTTCTATTTAAGTGACTGATGATTCATTACAGATTAAAGGATAATTGCTAACAAATTAACGTTTAGGTAAAAACCGCAAAGGGTCGACAGGCTTACCGTTGCGGCGTATCTCAAAGTGCAATTGGTCTCTCTGCGTACCCGTACGCCCTAAAGCAGCAATTTTTTGTCCACCTTTGACTGATTGCCCCTCTTTGACATAAAGCTTCTTATTATGGGCGTAGGCACTCAAATACGCATCGTTATGTTTGATAATGAGTAAATTACCATATCGAGGTAAACCATTGCCGCTGTATACCACTTTGCCTGATGCGGCAGCAACAATACTCTGCCCTGATTTCCCGGCTATATTAATGCCTTTACGACCTGTTGCCTTAGCTGAAAAAGTCGAAATAATTTTTCCATTTGTGGGCCAGCGCCAAGTGACACTTCGCGTTGCACTAGATGTGTTTTTTTGTGTACTGGTTGATTTTTTTGTCGTCGATTTTTCCGCCGTTTGTTTGCTAGTGCTTTTAGGCTTCCACGTCGATTTAAACTTTAATTTTTGTCCTAAATAGATGGTGTAGGGAGACTTAATGTTATTGATTCTAGCTAGGGTTTTATAATCAAGACCATAACGCCAGCTGATTGAATACAGTGTATCGCCTCGCTGAACTTTATAAACAGAAGGCGGCTGTTTCGGCTTATAAGTAGATTTACTATAAGAACCGACTGGCGCTGACACCTGCTTACCACCACAAGAGGTAAGCATAAGCATCAAAAATATAACCAGCAGTTTTTTCATTTATTTAAAGATGAAGTATCCCACTACAACCAAAATAACTATTGCCCAGCCTAGCACATCAACAATTTTGTGTAAGCGTTGCTCCAACTTTTCTCCGCCCCAATACATCAAACCCGCAACCAAGAAAAATCGGCCGCCACGTCCAATTAAAGATCCCAACACAAAAGGCAGTAATAACATGCCTGCCACGCCAGATGCGATAGTAAATACTTTATAAGGAATCGGTGTAAAACCCGCTAATAAAATTGCCCAAAAACCGTAATTTTCAAACCACTGCTGTGCTAATTCAAACTTGTGCCAGTAGCCCATGGAATGGATGTAGGGTTCAATAATTTCAAACGCAAAGCTACCAATAAAATAGCCCAACAAACCACCTAATACAGAAGCAATCGTTGTCACCAAGGCATAAAACCATGCTTTTTCAGGCTTAGCTAAACTCATTGGTGCTAGCATCACATCAGGTGGAATCAAGAAAAAAGAAGACTCTGTAAAACTGACGAGTGCTAACCAATACGTCGCATACTTATGTCGCGCCCATTGCATAGTCCGAGCATATAAACTAGAAAATAACTTCATTAACTCTTCCCGCTGAGTAAAGGAACAAAACTGACCGCTTCAAGCTCAGTTTCTTCAAAGGTATTACCATGACGCTCAATAATACGTAATGACTGACTCCTGCTTTCACCAACAGGGATAATTAACCTGCCACCATCAGCTGATAACTGCATCAATAAACTGTCTGGAATTTTTTCTGGAGCGCATGTCACAATGATCCCATCGTAAGGCGCATTATCTTCCCAGCCCCAGCTACCATCACTATGTTTAAGACGAATGTTATTACATTTAAGCTGATATAGCCGTTCGCGGGCTAAATTTTGCAAGGCAGAAATTCGTTCGACACTGAATACGCGTTTCACTAGTCTTGATAGCACGGCTGTTTGATAACCTGAACCTGTGCCGACTTCTAATACTTTTTCTAAATCGCCACCCTTCAGCAACGCCTCGGTCATTTTGGCAACACTATGAGGCTGAGAAATAGTCTGGCCATGTCCAATAGGTAAAGCGGTATCTTCATAAGCGCGACTTGCCAAAGCTTCATCAACGAACAAATGACGGGGTAATTCACGCATCACTTCAAGTACACGAACATCTCTAATGCCCTGCTCTTTTAACCGTGAAATCAAACGATCTCGGGTTCGCTGTGACGTCATGCCGATACCTTGATGGTTTGCAATCATAGTTTTACCTCATGCAACCAATTAGCAACGCCATCAATCGCGTCAAAACGTGTTAAGTCAATCTGTAATGGTGTTACCGAAACGGCACCTCGACGAATAGCATCAAAGTCAGTACCCGGCCCAGCATCTTGCTCATCACCAGCAGGGCCCACCCAGTAGAGGGGACGGCCTCGAGGATCGATTTCTTTAATAACCGGCTCAGCCTTATGACGGTTACCAAGGCGGGTACTCTCAAAACCGGTAATTTCTTCAATTGGAATATCAGGTACATTGACGTTTAAAATCGTGTCTGCCGGTAACGAAGACTTTTTGAGCTGCTGAACCAGTTTTTTTGCTGCCCAAGCTGCCGTTTCAAAATGCTCTGGAGTATGGCTCGTAAGAGAGATCGCTACAGCAGGTAAACCAAGAAAACGGCCTTCTGTTGCAGCCGCAACCGTGCCGGAATACAACACATCATCACCTAAGTTAGCACCGGCATTAATGCCGGAGACCACCATATCGGGTTCATCATCTAACAAACCCGTAATCGCTAAATGCACACAATCAGTTGGTGTACCTTCAACGCGGTAGTAACCATTTTCAAGTTGATTCACACGTAATGGATTATCTAAGGTCAATGAATTGCTAGCGCCACTGCGATTTCGATCTGGGGCAACAACAGTAATTTGGGCAAATTCTGCTAGGGCATCAGCTAATGCTTTGATGCCTGGCGCCATATAGCCATCATCATTACTAATTAAAATGTTCATTATTTAACAGCAGACTCTTTTCGGTACTTCAGGTCATAGTGTAGCAAGATAGCAAAAAGGGCACCTCGTTAAAGGTGCCCTTTTGTCGACTAAAGCAATTTATTTTGTGCTTGGCCACCACCATAACTGTGGAATAACATCGGCTCACCACCTTTGCTAATTTTAACCGCACAGTATTTAAACTCAGGAATTTTAGCCGCCGGATCAAGTGCCGCATTCGACAACTTATTCACTGCTGCTTCGTAATAACAGAACGCCATAAATACCGCACCTGTTGGTACAGCTTCATCAGCACGAGCAATCATAGAGATTGAACCACGACGTGTAGATAGGGTGATATTCTCGCCCGGTTCAATGCCCATTTCATCCATACTGATTGGATTGATAGTTGCCACAGCTTCAGGCTCTAAAGCATCCAATACATTAGAACGGCGCGTCATCGAACCTGTATGCCAGTGTTCCAACATACGACCTGTAATCAACACGAATGGGTATTCACTATCTGGACGCTCTGCAGGAGGAACGATATCAGCAGGAACAAACTTACCTAAGCCATTTTCACTTTCAAATGCTTCAGTAAATATAACTGAGTCACCTGGATCACCTTCATTCAAACATGGGTAAACAATTGACCCTTCGTTTTCTAGGCGTTCCCATGTCATACCCGCCATTGTCGGAACCGCTTTACGCACTTCATCAAATACTTCTGACGAATCTTTATAGTTCCAATCTAAGCCTAAACGACGCGCAATTTCTTGAATAATCCACAAGTCTTGTTGTGCATCACCCGGCGGGTTAACAGCTTGACGACCTAATTGAACTAAGCGATCTGTATTTGTGAATGTCGCTGTTTTCTCTGAGAAAGCAGATGCAGGTAAAACGATATCAGCAAGGTAAGCCGTTTCGGTTAAGAAGATATCTTGCACAACCATATGCTCAAGATCTGCCATTGATTGACGCGCATGTGATGCATCAGGATCAGACATCGCTGGATTTTCACCCATTACATATAAGCCATTCAACTCACCGTCATGAATCGCAGTCATAATCTCTACAACTGTTAAACCAGGACGATTATCTAATTCACAGCCCCATAATTCTTCAAAGTAAGCGTGTGCTTTCTCATCAGTTACAGGTTGATAATCAGGGAACACCATTGGGATTAAGCCCATGTCTGATGCGCCTTGTACATTGTTTTGACCACGAAGTGGATGTAAACCTGTACCCGGACGACCAATTTGACCAGTCATCAATGCTAATGAAATTAAGCAACGTGCATTATCAGTACCGTGAACATGTTGAGAAACACCCATGCCCCACAAGATCATTGAACCTTTCGATTGAGCATACAAACGTGCCACCGATTTTAAGGTCTCAGCTGGAATACCACAGATAGGTTCCATTAATTCTGGTGTGTACGACTTCAAATGCTCTTTCATTGCTTCAAAGCCTTCAGTTCGCTCAGCAATGAATTGCGGATCAACTAAATCTTCAGCAACGATGGTATGCATAATGGCGTTCAACATCGGTACATCACTACCCGGTTTAAAGTCTAAGTGATGTGTGGCCATGCGTGATAATTCAGTAGAACGAGGATCCATAAGGACCAATTTCGTTCCTTTACGCATTGCATTTTTCATCCATGTCGCACCGACAGGATGGTTCACCGTTGGATTAGCACCAATGATGACAATCACTTCCGCTTTATCAACATCAGATACCGGATTTGATACCGCACCTGAACCTAAACATTCAAGTAAAGCAACAACCGATGAGGCATGACATAAACGCGTACAGTGATCGACATTATTCGTTTTAAATCCAGTACGGACTAGTTTTTGGAATAAATACGCTTCTTCGTTACTACCTTTAGCACTACCAAAGCCTGCTAATGCATTAGGACCTTTTTCAGCTAAAATCTTCTTGAAACCTTCTGCGGCAAGATCTAATGCCTCATCCCAAGTCGCTTCACGGAAAATTTTATCAATATCATTTGGATCCATTGAAAACTCACCTGATTTAGGTGCGTCTTCACGACGAATCAATGGTTTTGTTAAACGATGTGGATGGTGAACATAATCAAAACCATAACGGCCTTTCACACATAAACGACCTTTATTGGCAGGTCCATCACGACCGTCAACATAAAGAATTTTATCGTCTTTAATATTGTAAGTAAGCTGACAACCAACACCACAATATGGGCAAACTGAATCAACCTTACGATCTGGTTCCGCCATACCCACTTCATTAGCTGGCATTAATGCACCAGTTGGACAAGCTTCAACACACTCACCACATGCCACACAGGTACTTTCACCCATTGGATCATCTAGATCGAAGACGATACTTGTGTGATGACCACGTTGTGCTAAGCCAATAACATCATTGTTTTGTTCATCACGGCAAGCACGTAAACAACGTGTACATTGGATACATGCATCCATATTTACTGCAATCGCTGGATGTGAAACATCACAAGGTGGTTGCTCACGCGCATCAAAACGCGCCAAACCAACATCTAGCTTTTGTGCCCAATAATCTAATTCTGAATTCAAGGTATGAGGTTGTTCAGAGACATCAGACTTAAGCAGCTCAAGCACCATTTTTTGAGATTTGGTAGCACGCTCGCTATCACTTTGAACATTCATGCCATCACTAGGATAACGGCAACATGATGGCGCTAATACGCGTTCGCCATCGATTTCCACCATACAAGCACGACAGTTACCATCAGCACCTTGGCGGTCTGAGTAACAAAGGTGAGGAATTTCAACACCTTGTTTTTTAGCGACATCGAGGATCGTTTCACCTTGTTCGGCAACAACTTCTTGGCCGTTAAGGTTAAACGCAATTGTTTCAATTTCTTGTTCAGGACGCGCAGCCATTATTTCACCTCCGCCTTAGTTAACTCATCTGGGAAGTAATTCATCACCGAGCGAATTGGATTAGGTGCAGCCTGACCTAAACCACAAATCGACGCATCAATCATAACTTCTGATAACTCTTCGAGTAAGCCTTCATTCCAATCAGGTTTCTTCATCAACGCAACCGCTTTCTCGGTACCGACACGACATGGTGTACATTGACCGCATGATTCTTCTTCGAAGAACTTCATTGCATTCAATGCTAAATCACGTGCTTTATCTTGATTAGAGAACACGACAATCGCCGCAGAACCGATAAAGCAGCCATATTCATTTAAGGTATCGAAATCGAGTGGTATATCACCTTTTGATGCAGGCAAAATACCGCCTGATGCACCACCCGGGAAATAACCATAGAACTCATGCCCTTCTTGCATACCGCCACAGTACTCGTCGATCAGTTCACGCATTGTGATACCCGCTGGCGCTAAATGCACCCCCGGTTTGTTAACACGGCCACTGACTGAGAACGAGCGTAAACCAGTACGGCCATTTCGTCCGTGATCAGTCAAGCACTCAGGGCCTTTTTCAAGAATATCGCGAACCCAGTATAAGGACTCCATATTGTGCTCAAGTGTTGGGCGACCAAACAAACCGACTTGCGCTACAAATGGTGGACGTAAACGCGGCATACCACGCTTACCTTCGATTGATTCGATCATCGCTGACTCTTCACCACAAATATACGCACCAGCACCACGACGTAAGTGGATAGTCGGCATATTTTCAACAGGTGGATTAGCAACTAATTTGTCAATTTCAGGGGCCAACATTTCACGAATCGCTGCATATTCATCACGCAGATAAATATAAATATCGTTAATGCCAACAGCCCAAGCCGCAATCAACGCACCTTCTAAGAAGCAATGCGGATCACGATCTAAATAATATTTATCTTTAAATGTACCCGGTTCACCTTCGTCAATATTAACCGCCATTAAACGAGGTGCAGGTTGGTCACGCACAATACGCCATTTACGGCCCGCTGGGAAACCAGCACCACCAAGACCACGAAGGCCTGAGTCATCCATGGCATCCAGCACTTTATCAACCGATAGCTTACCTTCCATGCATAACTTGTAGGTGTTGTAGCCACCTTGAGCAACGTAGGTTTCAAAGTCAATTGGTGCTATTTGTTCCGGCTCAATCTGTTTTGCTTCAACAATCGGGATTACTTTTTCTGGTGAAGCGTGTTCAACCGGATTCATACCGACAACAGCGACAGGTGCTTTGTCACAACGACCAATACAAGGCACGCGTTGCACTCGAACACCATCACCTAGACCTTGCTCTAAAGAATCGATTAAGCCTTCAGCGCCCATCATTTCACATGTCAATGATTCACAGACACGGACCGTCAATTCAGGCGGCGGTGTTTCATTTTCTTTGATGACATCAAAGTGATGATAGAACGTCGCAACTTCATACACTTCAGCTTTTGAAAGCTTCATTTCTTTTTCTAATGCAACCAAGTGCTTAGCTGAAATATGCTGGTAGGTATCTTGAATTTTGTGTAAGTGCTCAATTAACAGGTCTTTCTGTCTTGATTCATCCCCCAACAACGCCTGTACTTCTGCAAGGGCTTTAGTATCGACTTGACGACCTTTGCCAACCGATCTTGGAAGCTTTAATTTGCTTCCTTCTTTTTGAGCACTAATTTTCTGCTCGCTCATGAAATTGCCTCTCCGAAACTTTGCTGAAACTTAGCAAAAATAAAATAAATAACTAGCAAAAGTTACCATTTGAAGGTTGAGTTGTGAAGCAATAGAACAAGCCTTGCTCGTAGGCATCGCAATTAAGGCCGTGCTTTTGGAAAAATAGGTAGCTAAGCTTGCTTATTTTCAAAAGAAAATCGCACCAAAAAAAGACGAATAACCATACGCTTCACATTGATGGTGCGTAATAAATAACGACTATAGACAATAAGTAATTGATTTATATAAGGACTAGCAAGCTCTGATAATTTAACGACTAGCAGCAATGCTATTTATGAGACATAAAAATAGTTATTTCCAGATTGAATTTTACAGCAACAATACAATAACCCAGCTTTGCGCATGGTTATTTTTATTGCGAAGTTAGTAGCTAAACATAAAAGCATCTAAGGAATCTATTTTTGTTGGTTCCGCTCTATCTCATCCAACCATAAATCATGGTGTTGTTTAGCCCATGCTTTATCGACTTCTCCCGTCGTCATTCCTTCTAAAGCACCTTCGGTTCCAACCGTACCGATATAGATATGACCGAAAGAAAAAGCGATTAATACCAAAGCAGAAACAAGATGAATGATATGTGAAATTTGTATTACTTCTCGCTCTTGACCAAAGTTAGGGAAATCAAGCACTAAGCCACTGAGGCACATCGCGACACCAATCGTCGCTAATGACCAAAACCACACTTTTTCACCACCATTTAACTTGCCAGCAGAAGGATGTTTATCGCCAAGCATGCCACCAAAGGCTTTGAACCATTTAAAGTCAGTCTCAGTAAAAAAGTTTAATTTGAACCACTTAATTAATAAACTGAATAACGTCACCATAAATACAGGGCCGAGAATATTGTGAACCCACTTCGCGATATTGGCAAAAACGCCAAACCCTTCAGAACCCAATAATGGCATCAAGACTAAACGCCCATAAAGAAGGCTTAAACCGGTAATCGCAAGCACAATAAATACACTTGCCGTCATCCAGTGCAAAGTCCGCTCGGTTAAAGTCCAACGGACTACTTTTTCACCTGTTCGAGGATGAGTGAGCTCAATACGGCCTCTTACTAGATAAAAAATAGCGATGCATGCAAAGGTAAACCCCAATAACCAACTACCATAGGTCGCTATTGGACCATTGCGTAATTGTCGCCAATTCTGGCCTGAAGCTTGAATAAGTTCATTGGTCTCTTGGCCTTTAACCGCTGAATATCCTTCCACATTGTCCCGCACATCACGCCAATAATCTGAGCGTGGGTTCGTCTGCACTCCGGGCGACTCTGCCTTTACGAAACCGGTTTCGATATAACCTGTCATCGGCAATAAGACAATGGCTAAAAACATGACAATCCAAGTGACCATCATCATTTTTTTACGCTTTTCGATACTCATTGACGTAGCCATAAATGTTCTCCGTTAGCGATCTGTCTGCACAGCCAAAAAGCGTGCTTT
>SPJK01012740.1_pt1 | contig 14177 bp, 10 predicted proteins | sample 3741771 | NCBI WGS metagenome assembly SPJK01 (sample SAMN10925997, study PRJNA522277) | cold seep metagenome | isolation source: Elba SIP-enriched marine methane seep metagenome, extraction at timepoint T2 | place: Italy: coast of Elba, Mediterranean Sea | reverse complement strand
GCCATGATTATCGGCGCTATACGATTATTAGGCGGTCGCTATCATTTATTGGCGCAAGGCATGTTAGGCGGCGGCGTTACGGTATTGTATTTCAGCGTATTCGCCGCCTTCAGTTTTTATCATTTGATCAGCGCTTATTCGGCATTCGCATTAATGGTCGTGGTGACGGCCAGCGCCATCGTTCTAGCGGTAAAATTAAATTCCATACTGGTCGCCATCTTCGCCATTATCGGAGGTTACTGCACGCCTATTTTACTGTCTACAGGACAAGTTAATTTTATCGGTCTGTATAGCTATATGCTGGTTTTGGGCGTCGGCATTTTGGCCGTCAACGGCTATAAGCATTGGCATTTATTGAATTTTCTGAGTTTTGCTTTTCACTATCTGCTGTTTTTCGGTTCTTTAGGAAAATTCGAACCACGCTATTTATGGGAGATATTGCCGTTTTTAATCGCCTTTTTCATTTTGTATTCCACCATGACTTTTTTGTTTTGTCTGCTCAATAAAGTCAAATCCAGCTTATTGGATTTTTTAGCCTTGATCATCAATGCGGCAATTTTCTTCATCACCGCCCGGCATTTAATATTGACGGAATATGGATCAATTTGGGTGGGCGCTATCACCATTGCATTGGCGGTTTTTTATCTTGCCCATGTTTATTATTGCCTGGTTAAACGCATTTCTGATCGCGAATTATTGTTAAGTTTTATCAGTCTGGCGGCTTTTTTTACTGCGATTACTTTGCCTATCATATTATCAAACCAATGGATTACCGCCAGTTGGGCGATACAGGCGGCGATCATGTTGTGGTTGTCCGGCAAGCTGCGCAGCGCTTTTTTGCAACAAGTCGCTTATTTACTCTACGGCATTGTTTTATTTCGTTTTTGTTTCATTGACTTGGCGAACCAATATGGTTCAGCGGCAGGTTTAACTCAAACCTGGAGTGTGTTTTTATGGGATTTATTTCAGCGCTTTCTCAGTTTCGGCATACCTATCGCCTCATTGGCGGCAGCTTATTTTTTGATTCAAAAACCGGTCAAGTCCTCTGCCTTAGTTTTTGCGCCGAATAATGATGTGCCTTTATGGATAAAAAATAACCGCTTAGTGCAAATTTTAGGCTTGTTGATTGCGGCAATCATCTTTATCGTGCTGCAATTGGAACTGTATCGCAGCTTTGCTTTTCTTTATCCGCCGTTGCAATTGCCTTTACTGACTTTGGTATGGCTGTCCGCCTGTGTGTTATTACTCGGTTATTATCATAAGACGCAGGAACAAAAAGTGTTAGCCGTCATTCAGTTTTTTCTGCTAATCATCCTCATAAAACTGCTTTTTATTGATTTATCTTCTTGGGATTTTACCTTTCACCTCAGCGCGATTGAACACAATATTCCCTCTTTTCATTACCGAGGCGCTTATCGATTTCAATCGGCTTTGATGCGACTAGTGGATTTTGCCGCCATCATCGCCTTTTTAATCTTCGCTTACCGGCGTTTAAGCGATAGCGCTGAACAGCAGATCAGACGGTTGTTTGCCGGAACGGCATTAGTTTTATTATTCGTTTTTCTGAGTCTGGAAGTTAATTCGCTGTTGTTTCAAACTATTCCCGGTTTACGCTCCGGCGGGGTTTCTATTTTATGGGCCGCTTTTGCATTGAGCTTGATTTTTTTCGGCATTCAACGTCAATTTAAAATATTGCGTTTAGTGGGCTTATCTCTGTTTGCAGTAGTCGCTTACAAGGTGTTTTTCATCGATTTGGCAAGGCTGGAGCAGGTTTACCGGATTCTGGCGTTTATGATTTTGGGCCTGGTCATTTTGGGCGGCGCTTATTTTTACATGCGTTATCAACATGCTTTTGTAGCCGAAATTAATAAGGAAGAGAAAAAACAATGATTGCCAAAATATTACTCTGCTTGTTGTGTTTTGCATTCTTGCCGTCCGCCGAGGCTTTAAATCAGCGCTTTAGCCGGGAGGCGTTATTAGATGAACAAGCGCAAGACAGCTTAGCGGCCATCGATTTGGATGCAGAAGTATACGCTAACAGCCTGACGAATTTTCAGGATTTACGATTACTTGATCAGCAAGATACAGAGACGCCCTTTTGGTTAAAAGAAATCGCCGATTCGCAAACCGTTACCCGGCGAATCAATGTAAGCAGCGAAATTACGCAATTAAATAAATCGTCAACACAGGGCTTTGAAGTGATCGCTAAGATTAAGCGGGATAATGTCACCGCGTCGGGCGTGACCATCATAACGCCGCAACGAAATTTTGAATATGCTTTAACGATATTGGGTTCCGCTCAGGGTGAAAAATGGCAAATACTACTTGAAAACGCAGTTATTTACGATTATTCTCAATTTATGGATTTTGATAAACGCGATATTGAATTGCCGCTAAATCAGTTTCGTTTTTTCAAATTTGTATTATCCGATACGGTGACCACCGGCCGCATTGGCTTGAGTAAGCTGAAAACAATTTTAAAAGGCGGTCGTCAGCAGGAGCGTCAGGAAACGGTCTTGTTAAGCCATAAGGCCTTACATATTGATGCAATCAAATTTTGGCGTAATCAAACCGAGACCCGCAACAATATAAAAAGGCGCTTTGAATACCCGATAGATACTTACAAAGTATTCCAAAATAAAGATGAAAAACAAACAATTATTGATATAGAAGCCCGATTATTACCCTTAAACGGCTTTCAATTGGCGATAGCCGGAGCAAATTTCAGTCGATCTGTCGAGCTGCAAACCCCTGTTCAACAGGGCGTTGAAACCCGCATGCAAACCTTGAGTCGGGGCAAGCTGGAAGCCTTGCATTTTAAAGATTTTCATCGAGAACAATTGACGCTGAAATTTCCCGGTCAACGGCGGGAAAAATATCGCTTGATTGTATTCAATGATGATAATCCGCCATTGAAAATTGAAGGCGTCATCGGTTTAGGTTTCGGTTATCAACTATTGTTTTTTGCCCGTCCGGAATACCGTTATCAGTTACTGTACGGCGCTGTTAAAGCGGCTAAGCCCGTTTATGATATTGTTCCGATCCAGGAGCTGTTAAGTAAAGGCTATCAAGGCGCGCAGGGAAGGTTGGCGGATGTCAGGAAATTGCCGGAAAGCAAGGTGACGGATTATGAACTCAAGGAACTTTTAGACAGCGAAGTGTTTTTAGGGCTGGTAATGACGCTGATGGTTTTAGTATTGATTTGGAGTATTTTTCAGGTTTCCAAACACATCAGCAAATTGGATGATCCGCCGGGTCTATGATTAGCAGGGTTATGTTTTGTAAGGCGGAGCGTTACTGCTTGGCCCCTACACAGAACGCAGGAGCCATGAGTAAGACTACTCAACCGTAATTGAACCAGTTGCAGCTGTGTTTTTATAACCTTTAGCCACTGTTGTATTGCGTTTGTTAACGGATTGGTTGACGACGACTGATTTTTTAATTTTTGAATCGCGCACTGCTACTGAACCTGTTGTCGCAATGTTTTTCTTACCGAACGCCATCGTATTGTTGCCTTTGTTCACCGATTGGTTAACGATGACGGATTTTTTCACTTTGGCGTCTTTCAAGTTGATCGAACCAGTGCTGGCCAGATTGTGTTTGCCTTTAGCGATTGTCGCGTTGGCTTTATTCACCGATTGATTAACCAAAACCGATTTTTTAACGGTTGATTGAGCATGAACAGAAGTTGCGAAAGCAGCGGCTAAAATGATGGTTGCAGTTGTTAAAGTTTTCATGATGTTTTCCTGTTGGCTGTTTGAAAAAGTAAGTTTCTTAACCCAGCTTTCGAAACGTACTCAATAGCACAATGTTGATTATGCAATGGCATCTATTCAATGCTGCGTTGTGCATAAATTCAAAATCGAAGGCTGGGTTAAAACTTGGGTCTAGTTTACAAAGCCAAACGGAAAGAGGATGTAACTGAAGTACGGGATTTTTGTGATTGATTCACCGGCTGCGATTAACGGGTATTGCCGGACTGAAGTCTGGCCTACACAAAAGGAACGTATAACACCCCATTGGCGCGCAGTGCGTACCCTACGGAGCATTAAAGCTGAACGTTTATAAAATGCATGTTCCTTAGTTATCAGCCTAAACCGCGCATGAGAAGATGGCCGTGCTCTTTTAACCAGTTGCGGTGAACTTTATAATCCGGCATATGTTGCTCTACCAAGCCCCAAAAGTCTCGGGAGTGATTGCGATGGCGAATATGGCAAATTTCATGGATGATAACGTATTCCATCACAATTGGCGGGGCGAGAATTAAATTCCAGTTGATGTTCAAGTCGTTTTTAACGCCGCAACTTCCCCAGCGGGTTTTCATGTTTTTTATTCGGATTGTTCGGGGAAACAGTTGATGGCGTTCGGCGTGTTTATCAACATAATGTTGACTGCTTTGTCTGCACTCTTCTATCAACCATTTGATGATAGCTGAACGAATATGCTCATGACTGTCTTTTTGCAAATGCGCCGGTAAATGAGCAATCAATCCCACAGAAGCGTGGCGTTCAATTTTTAAGCGTTTGCCCGGATTCGGCTTCACATGCAGCCGGAGCTTTTCGCCTTGATAAGGAATCATCGCGCCGTCGATAAATTTTGCAGGACCCAGTTGTTGATTTTGTACGCTTTGGATTTGGTTCTGCAATTTATTAAGGGTCTTAACAACCCAGTCTTGTTGCTTATGCACAAAGTCGATAATGGTTTGCTGATTGACCTCATGCGGCGCCACGACTTCGATTTTTTTATCGCTCACCACCAATCTGGTTTTCTTGGCGCGATCGCTACGGCGTATCTGAAAATTAAACGGTAGCTCGGAAAGTATTTTATTGTGTTTCAAGGTGCTTGCCTATTTAACATTAACCATCCTTTGCTTAAGTTGAAACCATAGGTTCAAGTCATCCGATTGACCGACCCTTCTGCCTTGGCCTCGTCGTTTAGCCATCCATAAACCGTTGCCGTTAAAGCTGTAGACGGGCAATAAGTCCTTACGTAAATCGGCGCTGATAATATCATTAATCAGGTTATCCAATACCAGTGGCATGGAATTTATATCCGGAAAATAAGAGAGAACCATATGCGCTTGATTGAGTTTAAGCGCTTTTACATAGGTCAAACGCATTTTAGCATCATCAACGCCCATTGCTTGCAAAGTAAAGTATTTGGCAATGGAAAAGTCCTCGCAATCGCCTGCGCCTTGTAAAATAAATTCGTCAGGCGTAGCCCAGTAATCTTTTTGTTTCCATAAAATTTCATCTTCGACAAATGCGAATTGGTTAAAAAAATGATTAACGCGTTGCAGTTTTTCTATCTCGGGAAGCGTTTGGGCGGTCGCTATCAACTGACGCCACTGGAGAATGCGATTATCGCCTGATGATTCTTTATGCGTTTGAGGAACTAATTTATCTTCGCCGGGCAAGACAGCGGCATACGGTAGCAGTCCAATGAAAGTCGTGATTTTGAGTATGGTGTTTAGGCGTCCGATAATCTGCTATGTTGAAGTTTTTTTCAGTCTAAATAAAGTAAACATTAATCAGTTGTAAACACTGTAGAGACCCATAATCATCAGCAATTACCGATGATAACCGTTAATGCCTATCATTTTCAGCGTTTCCAGATCTTCATCTGACCCGACTGATTCAGCGAAGACGCTCATATTCAATATACTCCCGGTTTCCACTAATGTGCCCACACAGATCTGTTTATGTTCGTCATTGGCGATATCGCGCGCCAATTCTATCGATAAGCGAATGTAATCCGGCTGTAAGTTTCTGCACATTTTTATTGACATGGATTGCGTTTCAAATCGTTTAATCATGACTTTTGCGCCTAATTTATGCGCAAATTGGATGAAGTTTTGATAGCTTTCCATATCCTTGGCGACGGCATAAGCGGTAACGCAAAATACGATTTGTTTGGAATACGCCGGACTATGTTTTAATTTTCTTTCCAGCCAATCATGAAAGGCTTTGTTTTTCACTGTTCGGGTGGATAAATTGACCGCGATCATATGATCGACATGATGTTGTTGAACCAACTCAATAATAATTTCCAATAAATGTTTTTCCAGCTCAACAATTTTGGCGAATTTTTCGGCAATCGAAAAAAAAGTCGCCATTGGTAAGCTGTGGTTATTGTCATCTTTAACGACAATCAACGCCTCTTCCATTAATAAGGTGTTGTTTTTGATATGGTTGATGCTTTTATCGTATTGGATTTGGTAACGGCGATGATCAATGCAATCAAAAATCATTTTTTTCCAGGACTCCACATCCCGTGATTGCCGCACGTCCATTTTTACCGCGTAACTGTTGACGCCGATGCGTTGCGCCTGTTCATAAGCTTCATCCGCTGCTTCCAGTAGTTTATCAGTATTAATTAAAGCGTTAAAAGGCGCAATACCCATATGCGCGACATCAATGATTTGGTATTGTTTGCCTAGTTGGATCAATTCGCTGCGGAGTTTTTCGGCTAAATCATGCAAGGCGTTTAACTGTATTTTTTTTACCAATAATGCAAATTCGCCGCCGTAAAAACGATAAACGCGTACTTTTTTGGGGCCATGCTGAAGACTTTCAGCTAACAACATTTCAGCCAGTTTTTGTAAGAAGTTATCAACTTGCTTGCTGTTATGTTCCTTCGCCAGGACAGTTAAACAATCAACTTTCAACTTAATTAAAAAGGCGTTATGTTTTTCCGCATAAAGTTTTTTGATATCCGTTTCAAAAACACTGTATTTGTATAAACCGGTTAGATCATCTTTGTGCAGCTTTTCTCCAATTTCATTCATTCTTTTATTCAAATTTTGAATGGTTTGGGAAATTTTTGCCGACATACTGTTCATGATCAGAGTTAAAGTCCTGACTTCAGTCGTCAACGGTAATTTTTTGACCGTAGTAAACTGACTGTTGGCCATGTTTTCCGCCAATTTTTCCAGATTCTTTAATGATTTAAAGGTTAAGCGCACGGTCAACAACATTAGCATCACTGCGATAAGGAAGGTTAAAGCTGAATAATAAAGCGTATTTTTGGCTAATTGATAAAGCCGCTGATAGGCATAACCGGGATGCAATGTGACCGTGAGCGTTCCGGCGATTTTCCATTGATGACTGATTTCATGAACTGCGCTGTCAAGCTTTATCGGAACTAAATCAACAAACCATTGTGGCGTGATATACGGATTTAGCGCATTGTTTACTTCAACCAAGGTTTTTTGTTGATTATTTTTTAAGCTGATCTTGTGAAAATAACTGCGATCAAATACCGCTTGAATCATTGTTTCCAAAACAGGATCCTGCTCATTTTGCATATGAGGCGCTAGCGACAACCCCAAAGACACGGCGGTGTTCTGTGCTTGAATATTAGCTTCGCCTTGTAAATAGTCTCGACTGTTTTTTACGCTCAGCAGAATATTGATCGAAAAAATCAATAAAAACATGATGCTTAAAATCAGAACCATTTGTTTTGATAGAGACATAAGCAGTTTGATTATTGGTTAATCATATGGCTGGCCAACTGATCCAAGGCTTGCCGAATAGCCGCTTTCATTTCTTCGTCAATGTCCAATTCGGACAACGCCTTATCCATGCAAAACATCCATTGGTCGCGTTCCGCGCGCGCAATAGTGAAAGGTAAGTGCCTCCGCCTAAGCATAGGATGACCGTATTCCTGCACATAAAGATTTGGTCCGCCCAGCCAACCGGATAAAAATTTGAATAATTTTTGTTTGGCTGATTTCAAACTTTTAGCATGCATCAGCCGTACTTCTTGCGCTTCAGGCAAAGTATCCATGTAGAAATAAAATCTTTCCACCAGGCTGCGCACGGCTTCTTCGCCGCCAATAGCGTGATAAGGCGTTGGCTGGGTTTCGGTCATATAATATAAGGTAGGTTAGCGGTAATTGTTCTTGGCTTTAATCATAGTCGAATAATCGTTTAATATTTTAACGAAAGATCCCTTGTTTGTTATAAATATTGAGTAAGAAATATAATGCGGGCCATTGTTGTGATTTGGTTTGAAAAATCATCCTCGTTGGTCAAACTTTTACTGACAAAAACCTGGAAACTCTTGTAAGATTACACGGTCTTAAACACACATTAACTTTTTGGGCAATAATATGAGATTAAATACTGCAACTGTAACGCGTTCAGAAGCCAGTATATTGGCGACGAACAAAGTCTTAAAAAACACCTATATGCTGCTATCCATGACGCTGCTTTTTAGCGCTGCGATGGCGGGCGTATCTATGTATTTGAATTTAGGACACCCCGGAATGATTGTTACCATGGTTGGTTATTTCGGTTTGTTGTTTTTAACCAGTAAATTCAGCAATAGTTCTTTAGGATTGTTCTTTGTTTTTGCCTTAACCGGCTTTATGGGCATAACATTAGGGCCGATTCTGAACATGTATTTAACCATGTTGCCGAATGGCTCGGAATTAATCATGACCGCTTTAGGCGGCACCGGCGTCATCTTTTTGGGGTTATCCGCTTATGCTTTAACTACTCGTAAAGATTTCAGCTTTTTAGGCGGCTTTTTAATGGTCGGTATCTTAGTTGCATTTTTGGCGGGCTTGGGCGCGGCGTTCTTTTCGATTCCGGCGCTATCATTAGCAGTTTCGGCGATGTTTATTTTGCTGATGTCGGCGTTAATCTTATATGAAACCAGCGCAATCATTCATGGCGGCGAAACCAATTATATTCTGGCGACTGTATCCTTGTACGTCTCTATCTACAATTTATTCTTGAGCTTATTGCAATTATTGGCGGCTTTCAGCGGCGATGATTGAAAATAAAACTTGATTCTCTCTTCCTTTTCCCCGTAGGGTATCCGCCCACTGCCATTAAGTTGAAATAAATAACCTCAGTTCGGCATAACTTAATGGCAGTAATGGCATTCTCCTATCGCCTTCCTCTTCCCTACTTCTTCTGTTTTTCATTTTTGATCATATTTTCTCTTTAATTGATAAACCCGTACAGCATCATTTTGTGTACACTACTCTGACCAAATAGAAAAATGAATAATAAGGAGGCTGGGCCATGAACAAAGAACTTCTTTTATCTTGCGCCGAAAAAATTCCGCCATTGGTTCAATTGATGTTGCGCTGGCTAGACAAAACCAAGTGCATCGACTTTTTAGCGCCGTTAGCAATAAGGCTCTATTTAGTACCGATTTTTTGGATGGCGGGTTCCAAAAAGTTTATGAACTTCACTTCTACAGCCGATTGGTTCGGTAATGAAGATTGGGGGTTGGGGTTGCCGGTTCCTTATCTGATGGTGTTTTTAGTCGCCGCCACTGAAATTTTGGGCGCGTTATTTTTGTTTTTCGGATTCGGCGTCAGATTTATCTCTATTCCGCTGATTATAGTCATGATAGGAGCTGCGGTTACCGTGCATTTGGAAAACGGCTGGTTGGCGATTGCTGAAGGCAGCGGCATTTTCGCCAGCGACCGAACCGCCGCAGCCATAGAAAGATTAAACGCCGCCAAGGAAATCCTGCAGAATTACGGTAATTATGACTGGCTGACTGAAAAAGGCGGTTTTGTGATCCTCAATAATGGAATTGAGTTCGCCGTAACTTATATCATCATGTTACTGGCGCTGTTTTTTTACGGCGGTGGAAAATTTGTCAGTGTCGATTATTGGCTGAATAAGAAATATCATCAAGAATAGCGGTGAAATTTTAAGTATGGCGAGTTAGATGCTTTGGGAAATGTTGAATGCGGCTAGAGATCTTGGTCGTGTTCAAGAAATTGCATCCATTTTAATTCGCTATGGTTTTGCAGGATTTGTCCATGAATTGGGCATTAGCCGCGCATTGGAAAAGGCCGGTCGCTTATTGCATTGGCATCCGGCTGAGCAACACATCACCCTGAATACGCCGCAACGGGTTAGGCGAGTCCTGGAAGAGTTAGGGCCGGCGTTCATTAAATTAGGGCAAATTTTAGCCATCCGCGTAGATTTATTTCCAGCCCAATATATTGCTGAATTTGAGAAATTACAAGATCAAGCGCCTGCTTCGCCGATAGACGAAATTTTACAGCAACTGGAAAGCGATCTCGGCGACAGCATCGAAAATTTATTTTTGGAATTTAATAAAACGCCTCTGGCCGCTGCTTCCATTGCTCAGGTTCACCGGGCGCGTTTGCTCGATGGCGAAGAGGTGATTGTTAAGATTCGTCGCCCGGGCCTGCGTAAAATTATTGAAGCGGATTTGCGCTTGTTGATCCGCATGGTGGATATTGTGGAATCAGAAGCGCCGGAGCTTATGCGCTATCATCCGCGTGAAGTCGTTCGTCAATTTACTCGCTCGCTGCGTCAGGAATTAGATTTAGCGGCTGAATGCCGACATGCGGAGCGCATTGCCGATAATTTGGCGGATAATGGCAATATTGTGATTCCTAAAGTCTATTGGGAATGGACCGGCGAACGGGTAAACGTTCAAGAATATATCGAAGGCATCAAAGGGCGCAATATTACCGCTTTGGCTAAAGCCGGTTTAGATAGCCAAATTTTAGCCGAACGCGGTGCTAATGCGGTGATTAAAATGATTATGGAAGATGGTTTTTTTCATGCCGACCCGCATGCCGGTAACGTTTTGTATTTGCCGGACAACCGATTAGCTTTTCTGGATTTCGGAATGGTGGGAAGATTGACCGAAGAACGTCGGGAACAGGTGGTGAGCCTACTGTTTGGTATGGTCAACCATGAGCCACATAAAGTCTGTGAAATTCTGGAAGATTGGTCGGATAACATTCATACCAATGAGCAAGCGCTGACGCTGGATATAGAATTCTTTGTTGACCAATACAGTTCATTATCTATAAAAGATTTAAATCTGACTCAAATGATGGTCGACCTGATGACCTTGTTGAGGGACCATCAATTGATTTTGCCGGCCGATTTAGCTTTATTGATTAAAACTTATATCACCTTAGACGGCTTAGGAAGACAATTAACGCCTGACTTTAATACCTTGTTGCTGATTGCGCCGCATGTTGAAAAGATCATGACCGAACGTTATACGCCCGGTGCAATGAGTCGGCGGGGATGGCGAAATGTTATCAGCGCGGTGGATTTATTGGCGGATTTGCCTAAGGAGTTGCGTTTTTTATTAAGAGCCTCCAGAAAAGGCGGTATGCAAGTTCAAATAAATGTTCAGCGTTTAGGGCAATATGTGGAGCGTACTGATCGAGCGATTAGTCGTTTAACCATGGGCATCGTCACAGCGGCCCTGATTATCGGCACTTCAATCGTGATGACGATAAAAGGCGGCCCGGAAATATTGGGATTGCCGGCTTTCGGCTTTATTGGATATTGTTTTGCCGCGATTAGCGGTATTGGCTTGTTGATATCGATTTGGCGCAGCGGCAAACATCGTTAATAGCCGCTGCCCCTCCAATCACAAATTGAATTATTCTAGCGTTTTAATTTGGCCTTAAGCATTTTATTCACTTCCCCCGGATTGGCTTTACCTTGAGTTTCTTTCATCACTTGGCCGACGAAGAAACCGAACACCTTATCCTTACCGCCCAGGTATTGTTCAACCTGATTCGGATTGTTGGCGATAATCGTATCAATAATCGCTTCAATAGCGCCGCTGTCGGTGATTTGTTTCAATCCTTTGCTTTCAATGATTTCATCAGCGCTCTGTTCTCCCTTCCACATTTCTTCAAACACCTGCTTGGCGATTTTGCCGGAAATGGTGTTATCGGCGATGCGCGTTAATAAACCGGCCAAGCGCTCATTCTCAATCGGGCTTTGAGTGATTTCCAGAGCCGCTTTGTTTAAAGCGCCCAGTAAATCGCCTGTCACCCAGTTGGCGCACATTTTTGTTTCACAGCCGGATTGTTTCACCACCGACTCAAAATAATCCGCCAATTCTCTGGATGAAGTCAGGGTATTGGCGGCTTCATTGTCCAATTGATAGTCGTTGATGAAGCGTTGTTTTTTAGCCGCCGGCAATTCCGGCAAGGTGGCCTGAATTTCCTGCTTTAAGGCATCTTCGATATGCACCGGCAATAAATCCGGATCCGGGAAGTAGCGATAATCATTGGCTTCTTCCTTGCTGCGCATAGAGCGGGTTTCATCCTTATTGGCGTCATATAAGCGGGTTTCCTGCACCACTTGGCCGCCGCCTTCAATCACGTCGATTTGCCGTTCAATTTCATGGTTGATGGCTTTTTCAACGAATTTAAACGAATTAATGTTTTTGATTTCCGCGCGAGTGCCGAATTCAGCCTGACCTTTCGGACGCACCGAAACATTCGCGTCACAACGGAACGAACCTTCCTGCATATTGCCGTCGCAGATTTCCAGATAGCGCACTAATTCGTGCAATTTACGCATGTAGGCGACCGCTTCTTTAGCTGAGCGCATATCCGGTTCGGAAACGATTTCCAATAACGGGGTGCCCGCGCGATTCAAATCTATGCCGGTTAAACCATGAAAATCTTCATGCAGGGATTTACCTGCATCTTCTTCTAAATGCGCACGGGTCACGCCGATACGTTTTTCCTCGCCGTCCACTTCAATATCCAAATGCCCCAGACCGACGATAGGCAATTCAAATTGGCTGATTTGATAACCTTTCGGCAAATCCGGATAGAAGTAATTCTTGCGGGCGAACACCGAATAAGGGGCAATTTCCGCATCGATAGCCAAACCGAATTTAACCGCCATGCGTACTGCCTTCTGGTTAAGCACCGGCAATACGCCGGGCAGACCTAAATCAACCGCACAGGCTTGGGTGTTAGGCTCTGCGCCGTAGGCCGTGGAAGCGGCGGAAAAGATTTTCGATTTTGTGGCCAGCTGAGCATGTATTTCCAGGCCGATAACTGTTTCCCATTCCATATTGCGTCCTCCTTATTCGAAACCTTGTGGAATTTGTTGATGCCAATCCGTCACTTGCTGGAATTGATGGGCGACGTTCAATAAGCGGGATTCGGCGAAATAATCGCCGATAATTTGCAGGCCGACCGGTTTGTTATCAACAAAACCGGCGGGAACCGACATCCCCGGCAATCCGGCCAGGTTGACCCCAATGGTGTAAATATCCGATAAATACATTTCAATCGGATCGCCGGTTTTTTCGCCGATGCCGAAAGCGGTGGACGGCGAAACCGGTCCCATTAACACATCCGCTTGCGATAAGGCTTTTTTAAAGTCTTCGCTGATCATACGGCGAATTTTTTGCGCTTTCAGATAATAAGCATCGTAGTATCCGGCCGATAGCGCATAAGTCCCCATCAGAATCCGGCGTTTCACTTCCGCGCCGAAACCTTCGCCGCGCGAACGGGTGTAGAGGTCGGCCAGGTCTTGCGGGTTTTCGCAGCGATAACCAAAACGTACGCCGTCGAAACGGGACAAATTGGCCGAGCATTCCGCTGGCGCAATCACATAATAGACCGGAATGGATTGATTCAGGCTGGGAATGGAGACTTCCACCAATTCAGCGCCCAATTTCTGGTATTCTGCAATGGCTGAATTAACCACGGCGGCAATATCTGCGTTTAAGTCGGAACTGAAAAACTCTTTGGGAATGCCGATTTTAAGGCCTTGCAGGCTGTTATTCAGTTCGGCGCGGTAATCCGGCACATCTTGTTCCACGCTGGTGGAGTCTTTACCGTCAAATCCCGCCATCGCTTGTAATAAAATAGCCGCATCTTCGGCATTGCGGGTCATCGGGCCGGCCTGATCCAGGCTGGATGCGAACGCAATCATGCCGTAACGGGAAACGCGCCCATAGGTCGGTTTTAAACCGGTTATGCCGCATAATGAAGAAGGTTGGCGTATCGAGCCGCCGGTATCGGTGCCAGTCGCTGCAGGCACTAAGCGCGCCGCGACCGCCGCCGCCGAGCCGCCGGATGAACCACCGGGCACGCAATCCACATTCCACGGGTTTCTAACCGCGCCGTAAAAGCTGGTTTCATTGGATGATCCCATGGCGAATTCATCCATATTCAATTTACCCGGCATCACTGCGCCGTTTTGCTTAAATTTTTCAACCACAGTGGCATCATAAGGCGATTCGAAATTATCCAGCATTTTAGAGCCGCAACTGGTTTTGATGCCGCGAGTGCAAAAAATATCTTTTTGCCCGATTGGAATACCGGTTAATAAGGGCGCATCGCCTGCGGCTAAAGCTTTATCTGCCGCTTCCGCCTGCCCCAGAGCATGTTC
>SPJK01071117.1_pt1 | contig 14186 bp, 13 predicted proteins | sample 3741771 | NCBI WGS metagenome assembly SPJK01 (sample SAMN10925997, study PRJNA522277) | cold seep metagenome | isolation source: Elba SIP-enriched marine methane seep metagenome, extraction at timepoint T2 | place: Italy: coast of Elba, Mediterranean Sea | reverse complement strand
CGTGCGCTTATCAAGCTGGTTCCAGCAACGGGGTCTGTGTCGTGGCTGGGCGAAACCGATTTTGTCACCGCCAGCAAGTCGCAGATGCACAAATACCGCTCCGATGTGCAGATGATCTTCCAAGATCCTTTGGCCTCGTTGAACCCTCGGATGACGGTCGGGCAGATCATCGCGGAACCGCTGAAAACCCACAAACCGGGCCTGTCCTCAAAAGAGATCAAAGAGCAGGTCAAGAAAGTGATGGACCGGGTCAGCCTGTTGCCCAATCAGGTCAACCGCTACCCTCATGAATTCTCAGGTGGCCAATGCCAGCGGATCGGTATCGCCCGTGCTCTGATCTTGGAGCCAAAGCTGATCATCTGCGATGAGCCGGTCTCGGCGTTGGACGTGTCCATTCAGGCGCAGGTGATCAACCTGTTGATGGAAGTGCAGGCGGAAATGAACTTGTCGCTGATCTTCATCGCCCATGACCTGAGCGTTGTGAAGCACATCTCGGACCGCGTCATGGTGCTCTACATGGGTAAAATCATGGAGATCGCGGATAAGACCTCTTTATACGACACGCCGCTGCACCCTTATACACAGGCCCTGCTCTCCGCCGTGCCGATCCCGGATCCTCAAATCGAAAAGACCAGAACGCCGATACTTTTAAAAGGCGATCTGCCCAGCCCGATGAGCCCACCTTCGGGCTGTGTATTTCGAACACGGTGCCTGAAGGCGACAGACGTGTGCGCGGTATCGGTGCCTGCCTTAGACAACAAGGGAGACGGTGACCACAAAACAGCGTGCCACTTGGTGTAACCTCTCCATACAAAATCACTCTGAGGGAGCTGTCTCCACTGCTCCCTCGTTGAGACACAGTCCCTGTGCAATCCTCTAGGGGTCACACGCCGTCTCGGCGTGATATCCGCAACGACGTGCCTGCGCGGGTCGCCTAAGCCGAAAGAGATTGGTGCACTGGCGAATCGCCAGACAAAGCGATCTGTCGACGCCGTTGAACATCGGCCAAAGACTCATATTGCGTCTATGGCAGATAGTTTGCGTGCTACAGCGCTCATAGCGAAATAACTGTAATTTACTCCTTAAGTCAATGATAATAAACGAGTTTAATGCGGTCCTGCGAGGCCGTGACTACAGGCTTGGAAGAGACGATAGGGTTTGGGCCGGCTTAGCAACTTCTAAATTTGTTTGACGTAGCGTCTGCCGGAAATTGTTTTGTCGCAATGGAGATGCAGATGATCAAAAGAAGCTTTCCCGTCCTCGCACTGGCGCTTGCCGCCTCGACCGCTCAGGCCAACGAATACGCCCCAGCTATGATGGGCTATCTTGAGACCAACATCATGTCATGGGCGCAGTCCGATGTGATTGTGTCCTCGATTCTGGAGCAAAATACTCGAACAGGCGGCTTGGGTGAGGCTGAGATTATTGGCATGGATAATGCGTGGCGTGCTGAAGTTGGCGCGGGATCAACGCCGACAATTTCCCCAGTTATTACGAATGCAGCGGCCGAGTTCTTGCGGGGACAAGTCGAAGCATCTGGAGGTGCCATCACCGAGGTTTTCATTATGGATCGAGTGGGCCTCAATGTCGCGGCATCAGACGTCACGTCTGATATGTGGCAAGGCGATGAAGCAAAATTCTCTGAAACCTACGGCCACGGCCCGGGTGCCGTACATGTCGGTGACATCGAATTCGATGAATCGACGCAGACCTATCAAGGTCAGGTTAGCCTAACCATTGTTCACCCGGACACGGGAGAGCTGATCGGTGCGATGACGGTCGGATTGAACGCTGACGCTTTGATGTAAAGCGCCCGACTCTTTCTTCGCTCATGCATACGGAAGGCGAAATCTTGAAATGGTGACTTTGAAATCTGTTCAAGCCAAGTGTTTGGCGCTGGTTTTGGCGACAGCTGTGGCTACGACCGTCGTAGCGGTGACGTTAGGTGCGCGCAGCGCGCAGTCACTGGCCATGGAGTTGTTCGCCAAGTCTGCAGTAAACATAACCGAAAATATCGGCAAGTCGGGCGCAGGCGCTTTGAGGTTTGGTAAACCAGACAAAATGATTGAAGCGCAGGAATCTGCGCGAATGTCATCAGATGGCCAGCTGCTCGCCAGCGTTGTGTTCCTACCAGATCGCACGGAATTCGCGGCGGATGGCGAAGGATACAACGGATCTTCTCAGAACGCGGCAGATTTGGCCGATGAAGCGTTCAACTCCGAGATGCCTGTCGTTGCCGAAAATGGTTTGGTCTACGCGGTCCCAGCGCGGGCCAAACCTGGTGGCCCTGTAATCGGGGTCGTTGTTACATCCTGGTCTACCGAACATATAGAAAGTGTGCACGGCGCGTCGTCACGTAACGTGATCCTATGCTCTGGCGGTTTGCTTGCGCTGATGTGTCTTGCCGCTTGGTGGCTGTTGAATACGCAGATCGTTCGGCCCATGAGACAAATCGAAAACTCCATTTCCGATGTTGAAGCAAAGCGGTTTGACGTAGAAGTGCCTTGCAAAGACCGCTCGGACGAGATCGGGCGCATTGCAATCAAGATCGAGAGCTTGCGCGGTTCTCTTAAGACAGCGGATGCGCAGGAAAGGAAGCTGCAGACATCCCAATCCAATCAAAAACGTGTCGTCCGTCAACTTTCGGAAGGGTTAACCGCATTTTCTGCAGGCGATCTTAATTTCCAACTGAATGAGCCCTTCGCGGCCGAATATGAAGAGCTCCGAGTCAATTTCAATCGTGCGGTGGGCAATCTGCGTGATGCAGTCCGTGATGTGCTTACGACCACCGATCGAATTCGGGGGAATTCCCAAACCCTCTCTCAATCTTCTGAGGATTTGTCACAAAGGACGGTCAACCAAGCGGCAACCTTGGAAGAGACCGTTGCTGCATTAACTGATCTCACTCATGGCGTCCGGGTCAGTGCGGAAAACGCGCAAGATGTTGATGCGATTGTGACAAAAGCCAACAAGGACGCGGAGGCAAATGGTGCTGTCGTCACCAGTGCTGTGAATGCAATGAATGAGATCAAGGAAAGTTCGAGTCAGATCGAGCAAATTATCAGCGTGATTGATGACATTGCGTTTCAGACCAATCTTCTTGCCCTAAACGCTGGGGTTGAAGCCGCGCGTGCAGGAGAGGCTGGAAAAGGGTTCGCCGTAGTGGCCTCGGAAGTTAGAGCCTTAGCGAAACGTTCCTCGGACGCGGCAAAAGAAATCAAGGGTCTGATTTCTGGAAGCGCCGAGCAGGTGGAGCGAGGTTCCGATCTTGTGAATGATGCTGGCACTGCATTGAAAACCATCGTCGATCAGATCGCACATATCGCGGAGCTTGTGAGCGCCATCGCAGAGGGCTCGCAAGAGCAATCAGGCAACCTGTCCGAAATTAGCAATGGGCTTGCTGAATTGGATCAAGTTACGCAGCAAAACGCTGGTATGGTCGAAGACACGACGCAAATTGGTCAGTCAATTCAGAGCGATGCAGACGGTTTGACGGATGTTCTGGCGCGGTTTCAACTTGGTCAAGGAGCTTTCGACCAACGTTTTGCCGCCGAATGATCAGAAATTGCTGCGGGCTTTCAAAGCCGCGGCAATTGTTCCTTCATCCAGATAGTCCAATTCTCCTCCAATCGGAACGCCTTGGCCGAGAGAGGTCATCGTGACAGAGCCGTTTAACAAGTCAGCAATATAGTGACCTGTGGTTTGCCCATCGATCGTGGTGCTGAGTGCCAAAATGACTTCCGTGACATTCTCCGTCGCGACGCGGTCCAAAGTTTTGGAATCCGCAGCTCGTTGGGACCGATTCCGTCTAACGCAGAGAGAGTACCTCCGAGCACATGATATCGCCCTTTAAACACCTCACTGCGTTCCATCGCCCAAAGGTCTGCGACATCTTCCACCACACAAAGCTGTCCGTTGCATCGCAGGTCCGACATGCAAATGTCGCACAGCTCTGTGGTGCCAACATTGCCGCAGTTGAGGCATTCTCGCGCAGTTTCGGCGACGCGCTGAATTGAGTCTGCTAGCGGGATCAATTGAAGGGAACGCTTGCGAATAAGGTGCAGAACAGCGCGGCGTGCCGATCTGGGTCCAAGCCCAGGGAGCTTGGCCATCAGATCAATCAGCGCATCGATATCTTTCGTACTGCTCACGCCTCAGTCCTTCTGCATTGCCTTTGAGCTTCGGCGCTGGCGGACACGGACAGGACGCGCCTGTCCGTCTCTGGTTCCAATTGTTCAGAACGGTAGCTTCATATCTGCTGGCAGGCCCAACCCTTCAGTCAGTTTACCCATTTCGTCAGCCGACTTTGCGGAGGCTTTTTGCTGTGCATCCTTGATCGCCGCTAAAATTAGGTCCTCCACGACTTCTTTGTCGTCGCCATTGAAGATCGACGGGTCAATATCCAGCGCAGTGAGTTCACCTTTCGCGGTGGATGTCGCTTTCACCAGACCCGCGCCGCTCTCGCCTGTCACGGTCATCGTCGCAAGATCCTCTTGGAGTTGCGCCATTTTGGTCTGCATCTCCTGTGCCTTTTTCATCATACCGGCCATGTCGCCTAGCTGACCTAGTCCTTTGAACATCAAGTGTCTCCGTTATGTGGCGCTCTTCGAAATTGGAGCGGTGTATAGGATGGTTGCTACACATATCGCAGCGACGGCCACGATGAACAAGGTCGGGGACCCAATACAGCCTTCATTTGCAGCCACTTGCTGTACGCCGCTGCGGTCTGGCAGGGCGAGCAGGGTGACAAAGAGTGACCACAGCACAACCACAACCAGAGCTGCCCATTGGTGCCGGAACCGAACGGCGAGAAGCGTGGCAATGAACAGCACGAGCGTGGGAAGTGTCGAGGCTAAGACCAGCGCTTCTTGCAATGGCGTAACGGGCACACCGTTCCAATCCGGACGTACTTTGTCGCAGACCTCTGCAAAGACTATGTTCGGCAATGAATTTGCGGCAAACCCTGCGAGGCCGATCCGAGACAAACGCATTTAGTTTTCCTCCGGTGGCTGCACGCCCTGAGGGCGGTTAAAGCCTACGCAGTCCTTGTCCTGCGTCCATTTTTGGAATGTCTCAAACGGTTCATTTGCGAAGTGGTGCGGTGCCACTTCGGCCAATGAGGTGCCGATGATTTTGAATGTGTTGCCTTCCTCTCGCCAAAGCACATGACCACATGCGAAATGTGCTGCGTTTGTAGGCGTGGTAACATGGACCTTGGCATACAGTCCCGGAGGCGGTCCTTCGGGGTTTCGGGCCCAATCCACGCTCATCACTTCCAAGCTGAGGAAGTCGACGCCCTGATTGCGCGCGCGTTCCCAAAACTGGGCCAGCTCGGTGCCAAAATTGGCAATGCCCGTGTTTTGGGAACTGGCGGTGAGAATGGGGGCAGACGTCCCATTTTCGACTTCGGCGAAGAGATAAGTCGTCAGGCGGGACAAGGCTTCGCTCGTGACACGATCCGGCAAAAATACAGCGTCTTCCGCAAAAAGTGGCGTGGCCATGCAAAGCGTTGCGCTGAGTGTCGCGATTAGTCTTCTTCGAAGGGGTCCCATTCATCCTCCACTTCAGGCAGGGCTTCCAGCTGGGCTTCCTGCGCGATGTCGTCTTGTGTGCGGATCTGAACGATTTTTGCAGAGGGAAACGCTTCGAACACAGCCTTCACTAACGGATGCGTCGCCGCTTCTTCTTTCCTTGCGACATCCTCTGCGTTCCGCAAATCGGTTATGCTTGGGGCACCGCCCGTGGATGAGATTGAGATGGCCCAGCGGTTGCCTGTCCATGCTTGCAGACGCTGGCCCAATTTCTGTGCCAAATCCGCGCGCGCGCTTGGTCCGGGTTCGAATTCGATGCGACCAGGTTGGTAAGAGACGAGACGCACATTGTCTTCGACTTCAATCAGCAATGCCCCATCTCGGTTCTTGCGGATCAATTCGACGACATGATCGAAGCTAGGGAAGCGCTCTAAGGCGGCAGCATCGAGTTGTTGCGCCGTTGCCGCTCCACTTGGGCTGCCGCCGGATTGGGCCATTCGGACGCGTGCGCTGGACACAGATGCGGCCCCGGCGGACATTGTCGCGCCTCCGCCGCCATTCCCGCCGGGCACGGGGGCTGGGGCACTGGGCATGGGCGTGTTTTGCAATTTGCGCACAAGATCGTCTGGGCTGGGAAGGTCGGCCACATGGGTCAAGCGGATGATTGCCATCTCGGCTGCCATCATGGCGTTGGGGGCAGCGGCCACTTCGTCGAGCGCCTTGAGCAGCATCTGCCACATTCGCGTCATCGCGCGCATAGGCAAGGTCTCGGCCATGGACATGCCGCGCGATCGTTCGTCAGGGGAGACTGTTGGGTCTTCGGCGGCCTCGGGCGTGATCTTTACCACGGAGACCCAGTGGGTGATTTCCGCGAGGTCGCGAAGCACGGCCATCGGATCGGCCCCATCGGCGTATTGCGCCGAGAGTTCCGTGAGCGCGGCGGCGGCATCGCCGCGCATGATCATGTCGTATAGGTCGAGCACGCGGCCCCGATCCGCCAAACCGAGCATCGCTCGAACTTGGTCGGCGGTGGTCTCACCGGCGCCGTGGCTGATGGATTGATCGAGAAGCGACGTGGCATCACGGGCTGAGCCTTCCGCGGCACGTGTGATGAGTGCCAGCGCTTCGTCGGTGATCTCCGCGCCTTCACTCTTCGCGATTTTGCGCAAGAGGCCAATCATATCTTCTGGCTCGATTCGGCGCAGATCGAACCGCTGGCATCGGGACAGCACCGTGACCGGAACTTTCCGGATTTCGGTGGTGGCGAAGATAAATTTCACATGGGCGGGCGGCTCTTCGAGCGTTTTGAGCAGCGCGTTAAACGCGGAGGTGCTAAGCATATGCACCTCGTCGATGATGTAGATTTTGTAGCGCGCGGATGCGGCGCGATAGTGTACCGAATCTATGATTTCGCGGATATCGCCAACGCCGGTGCGCGAGGCGGCGTCCATCTCCATCACATCGACGTGGCGTCCTTCCATGATGGCCGTGCAATGCTCGCATTGCCCGCAGGGTTCGGTGGTTGGGCCGCTTTCGCCGTTTGTCCCGATACAGTTCATGCCCTTTGCGATAATCCGGGCGGTGGTCGTCTTTCCGGTTCCGCGAATCCCTGTCATCACAAAGGCTTGTGCGATGCGGTCCGCTTCAAACGCATTCTTGAGCGTGCGCACCATCGCGCTTTGCCCCACGAGATCCGCGAAGGTCTCGGGACGGTACTTTCGGGCAAGCACGCGGTATTCTGCAGGTGTATCAGATTCGGGATGCTCGGACATGTCGGCTTTCGGTCAAGGCAATGCTCTGAGAAACTAGGCGTCAATTGATCTGGCGTCCAGCATATCCGACTTTCAAGATGAGACTTGAAGTACACGCGCGTCGCGTCATTATCATCATCATGTTTTTAGGGGGGAGGTGCCGCATGCGATGCGCTGACCTTGGAATTTTGATGAATGGTATTTCTTTGACCCATTGTGGCGGCTGTGCCCAAGGGACGGCGGCGCAATGACCGATTTGGTTCTGCATGCCTTGAGTGTTGGCGGTGGGCTTCTCGCTCTGTCGCAGATGCCGGGACGGCACGGTAATTATGTGAGCGACTTGGCGTTCGTCCGTGAATGGCGTCCTTCCGTTGTGTTGACGCTCACGACGCGCGGCGAGTTGGCGGATCATGACGCTGATCGGTTCGGCGCGGATATGAAGGAAAGCGGGACGCGCTGGGTGCATTTGCCGGTCCGCGATTTTGGCGTGCCGGATGAGGCGTTTATTGAGCAATGGCCCGCGACACAGGAGATGGCCTTGCAAGCGTTATCCGGAAGTGGACGTGTTTTGGTACATTGCCTTGGTGGTTGCGGTCGTTCCGGGATGGTTGCGCTACGATTGATGGCTGAAGCTGGGGAAGAGGCAGAGGTTGCGCTCACGCGCCTTCGCAAGGTTCGCCCTTGTGCCATCGAAACGGAGGCGCAGATGCAATGGGCGATGACCGGGCGCATGAGCGGACACATTGTTTTCTCGACCACCCAAGGAAAACCGGAGGCTTAAAACGCCGAGCCGAAATACAAAAAATGGGAAAGGGTGAGAGGTTGGACATCGACCCAAGTGGGGCTCGTTGTGGCTGCTTCCTTCCGGACCTGACCAGGTTGGCGAGGCACTTGCCCGCGCCAACCTCTCGATCCCCTACATAATGCGGCAGCGGCCAGGTTGCAAGGCGGGGTGCAAAGGAACGGTAAACATGGCATCAGCCAAGGTGAGCGGAGTCGAGACAGACGCAAATATTGGGAGAGCCACCACATGAAAAACGCAGAAGACGTCACTTTCGGAGGCTCAGGTCTGGAGCGAGCGGCGCATCTGCGTGGCAATGCGGCGGCTCTGGCGGACCTCAAAACAAGCGAACTCACGCATGTTGTGGTGTTTTGGCGCGGGAAACCTCTTATTGCGCGGCGACCTGTCGAGGACGGCGGCGATTATCTGCAACGCGTCCCTGTCACACATTGCGGTGTGGCACCTTACATGCGTGAAGCGCTGTTTTTGGGTTCAGAGGCTGATGGCGCGATCTTTGCTGTGGATCTCGCGGATTGGGATCCTGATGCGCTCGACGCCGCAGCGATGAGCGCATTTCTCGATCCGACAGAGCAGCACCACCCAGAATTTGCGCCGACAAATGTGTTTGCGGAGCTTCGAGCTAACATGACCCGTCTCTGCCCAAGAGACGCTGAACTTGCAGCGACGGCGCGAGCGCTCTTCATGTGGCATGGCTCGCATGGGTTTTGCGCGAAATGCGGCGCAGCATCTGATGTGAGCATGGCCGGCTGGCAGCGTGACTGCCCTTCCTGCGGGGCACATCATTTTCCGCGAACCGACCCAGTGGTGATCATGTTGATCACACACGGAAATTCCGTTCTAATGGGGCGCTCCCCTGGTTGGCCTGAAGGAATGTACTCGCTCTTGGCCGGATTTGTTGAACCTGGTGAGACTTTGGAGGCCGCAGTCCGGCGCGAAGTTTTTGAGGAGGCGGGAGTGCGTGTTGGTGAGGTCGGGTATCTGGCGAGCCAACCCTGGCCCTTTCCAGCCTCGCTCATGATGGGGTGCTATGGTCTAGCCACGAGCCAAGACATCAAGATCGACCCAATCGAAATCGAAGACGCCTGTTGGGTCAGCCGCGAGGAGATGATGCAGGTCTTCGCTGGCGAGCATGCGACGATAAAGCCAGCACGACGCGGTGCAATCGCACATTTTCTTTTAGAAAGATGGCTCTCAGATAGACTTGGCTAACGATTTCGCGGTATAGCATCAGGCAAAAATCAGAGGTCACGCAGATGAAATTTTCGAGCCATGAGGACATTGCCGCGCCGATTGCTGAGGTTTTTGCGGCTTATTCCGATTTTGACGGATTTGAACGCTCCGCGCTCCGTCGGGGGGCAGACGTCGCACGTACAGATAAATTGAAAGAGGCTGGTGTCGGAATGTGTTGGGACGGCGCTTTCCGATTTCGGGGACGCAAGCGGGTTTTGTCAGGTGAGCTGGTCGATTTTTCGGCACCTGACGGGTACGCTGTCGACCTTGAGTCAGTGAACTTGTCCGGCATGTTTGAACTGGAGCTTGTTCCCTTGTCGAAGACGAGAACCCGGGTGGCCCTACGTGTTGAAATAAAACCAAAGAGTCTGTCTGGCCGTCTTATGGTGCAGTCCATGAAACTCGGCAAAGCCCGGTTGAGCCGCCGATTCAAAATCGCATCGTCAGAATTCGCGAAATCGATCGAAGACAATCTTGCCGCTGCGGCTTAGGAACGACCGAGACTTTGTGGCATGGCCGTGCCACTAGAGTTCTTCGTCTCGGTCTTCGCTTTGCGGGTACACACCTAGGATGTTGATTTCGCTGGTGAAGTATTCGAGTTCTTCCATAGCGAGCTTGACGTTGTGGTCTTCGGGATGACCTTCAATATCCGCGTAGAATTGAGTGGCGGTGAAGTGACCATCTACCATATAGCTCTCCAGCTTGGTCATGTTGACGCCATTTGTGGCAAAGCCGCCCATCGCTTTATAAAGCGCTGCCGGTATGTTGCGGACGCGAAAGATGAAACTTGTGATCATCTTGCCGCTTCCGCGCCGGGTGGTGTCAGCATTCCGAGACATGACAAGGAATCGCGTGGTGTTGTGCCCGTGGTCTTCAATATCGCGGGCCAAAATGTTGAGGCCATAAATGTCGGCCGTGATAGCGCTCGCAAGGACACCGCTGCGCATGTCGCCGCTCTGAGCCAGTTCAGCGGCCGCGCCGGCGCTGTCCGCCGCTGATTCTGCCGTGATATTGTGCGCCGTCAAAAAGCGCGCAGCTTGCGGCAACAACACCAAATGTGCGCGAACTTTCTCCATATCGTCTAAAGTCACGCCGGGCAGGGCCATCAAGCTGATCCGGACCCGTGTGAACGACTCGCCAATAATGTGCAGCCCGGATTGTGGCAAAAGACGGTGGATATCCGCAACGCGGCCATAAGTTGAATTCTCAACAGGCAGCATCGCAAGGGACGCATGCCCTTCCGTCACAGCGGTAATCACCTCTTCAAACGACCGACAGGGCAATGGTTCGATATCCGGATAGGCCGAAAGACAGGCTTCGTGAGAATAGGCTCCCAATGCGCCCTGGAATGCAATCTTTTGCGTCATGGAGAATTTTCCTTAATCAACCGCCGAACAAGGGCGTTTCGTCGCGGTTTCTACACCTTGCCTTAAGACTACGAAACCCATACTAAACCGCGAAATATCTTCCTTACCTAACAGGGACTGGGGCACATGCTTGACACGATGACGTTCACCAAGATTCTGGGTGGCTTCTGCGGAGCTCTGCTGATTTATTTGCTTGGCTCATGGGCCGCCGAAGAAATGTACCACACCGGGGGCGGTCACGGCCACGGTGAGCACGACCAAGCCTATGTTATTGAAGTTGAAGACGCTGAACCTGAAGGCGAAGAGGAAGTCGTCGAAGTCGACGTCGTCGCTCTGATCACGGAAGCGGATGCCGCCAAAGGCGCGAAAGTCTTCAACAAGTGCAAATCTTGCCACAAGCTGGAAGATGGCGCCAATGGCACAGGACCAACCCTCTTCGGGGTTGTGAATCGCTCAGTCGCGGCGATTGATGGATTCGGTTATTCCTCAGCCGCAACCTCGCACGGTGGTGCGTGGGGCTATGAAGAGCTGTATGCGTTCTTGGAAAACCCAAAAGGCTACATGCCTGGCACCAAGATGACCTTTGCAGGTCTTCGTAAATCCGCAGATCGCGCAAACCTGATCGCGTATTTGGAAACTGTTAAGTAACCAAGTTTCGCTAACACGGTCACAGGACCGCCTCGGGACCGGCCCGGGGCGGTTTTTTTGTGTTTATGTGACGTAGGGCAAGTTGTGTTGCCAGAACGCACATTTGATGCTGTTCAAACCCGTATCACGGTGTGTTCAACTAAAGAGTTCTTGAATGTGAATGGAACACGGATTTAGCTGAATTATATGAAACCCAGGAACATGTTGTGGAGGATGCTCAGATGAAGAAACGTTTTGACGGCAATTTGGAGACGTCCCGGCGAAGCTTGCTACTGGGGATGACCGCGACGGGCGCGACGCTTGCATTCAACGGTGTGAGATCTCCAGCACTCGCTGAAGGTGCAGATGACATCATTCGTAGTCACGGGTACTCGTTTTTTGGCGATTTGAAATATCCCGCGGATTTCACGCATTTTGACTATGTGAACCCCAATGCACCCAAGGGCGGCGAAATTTCTGTTTCGACGCGTGGGACATTCGATTCTATGAACAGATGGGCTCAAAAGGGAAAATCGGGCCTATATTCGGGTCTCGTCGCTGAAGCGATGTTCAGCCGAGCGCCCTTTGGATCCGCCGTACCAGGCGATTCGATTACGGATTCCTACTGCCATTTGGCCGAAGCCGTGGAATACCCCAAAACCAAAGAATGGTGCGTGTTCCACATTCGTCCCGAAGCGCGCTTCTCTGATGGGACCAAGTTGACAGCCCATGATGCCGCCTTCACCCACAATCTCTTTTTGGAACAAGGCATTCGGAGCTATGCGCGCGCAGTCAAGGAACGCATTTCCGGGGTTGAAGTGATCGACGATCACACGCTGAAATACACGTTTGTTGATGGAATCTCTCGCCGGTCTTTGGTGTCCCAGGTGGGGGCAACGCCGGTTTTCTCGCAAGCCTGGTATGCCGAAACGGGTGAACGACTTGACGAGTCATCCTTGCTGACGCCGATGGCGAGTGGACCTTATGTTGTGGAGGATTTCGAGATTAATCGACGCATCGTCTACAAACGTAACCCCGACTACTGGGGTTGGCATCTCCCGGTCAACCAAGGTCGGCACAATTTTGACCGTGTCCGTGTCGAATATTTCTTTGACGACACAGCTGAGTTCGAAGCATTCAAAGCCGGCGAATTCACCTTCCGCTCTGAGGGAAGCACCAAGAAATGGGCCACTGGCTACGATTTCCCCAAAGTTCAGGAGGGCAAGATTAAGCGCGAAGAGCTCCCTGACGGCTCGCCGCCATCGCCATCCGGTTTTGTATTTAACATGCTGCGCGAGCCGTTCACCGACATTCGTGTGAGAGAAGCCCTCGCGCTTGCCTTCAATTTCGAATGGGTTTCAGAATCGCTTCAGTACAATCTGACAACTCAGCGCCATTCTTTCGTTGAAGGAACCGAGATCGAAGCGAAGGGGCCACCGGAAGGACTTGAAAAAGCGCTGCTGGAGTCTCTTGGTGATCTCGTGCCTCAGGCCATGATGACGGAAGATGCTGTCCGCGCACACACCTCCGATCCAAAGTCTAGTGCAGATCGGAAAAACCAGCGTAAAGCCTTACGATTGTTGAAGGATGTCGGTTGGACTATCGGCGATAGTGGCAAGTTCGTAGATGCCAATGGCGAACCGATTGAGTTCAAGATCATGCTGTCATCCAGTTCCAGCAGCACGGTCGAAGCGATCATCGAAACTTATCTCCAAACCCTGCAGCAATGGGGCATCGATGCTTCCTCGGAGAAGGTCGATTCGGCGCAATACGCGCAGCGCTATTATGACAAAGACTGGGACATGATGTATTTCAGAAACCAGTCCTTCTTGAGCGCGGGAACCGGACTGTTCCAGTCATACGGCTCTGAAAATGCGGTCGTTTCCTCCTATAACCCACAATCGCTGCAAAGTGAGTTGGTCGACTCGATTATCGAAAAATCGCTGTTGACGACATCGCGCGAAGAAGAATTGGCGGCGTTGCGTGCTTTGGACCGTGCGCTGCGTTATCTTCGGATTCAGATTCCCGCTGGATATGTGGCAGAACACTGGGTTGCGTCCTATGACATGTACGAACACCCAGAATCCTTACCGCCCTTTGCATTGGGGGTTTTGGATTTCTGGTGGTTCAATCAGGAGAAGTACGAGGCTCTCGTCGCTGATGGAACGCTGAGGTAATATTCTTTGGGAGCCTACATTCTTCGCCGCCTTCTGCTGATCCTACCGACGTTGTTCGGGATCATGGTTGTCAATTTCGCGCTGGTGCAGTTTGTGCCCGGTGGACCCATTGAGCAAATACTGGCGGAAATGCAGGGACAAGGCGATGTCTTCGAGAGCATTTCCGGCGGTGGTGATGATGTCGGTGAGGAAACCTTTGGCTCCGACAGCGATTACGTCGGCGCGCGGGGGCTCCCAAAGGACTTTATTGAGGAACTAGAGAAAGAGTTCGGCTTCGACAAACCGCCGCTGGAACGCTTCGTTAATATGATGTGGAATTACATGCGCCTCGACTTTGGCGAGAGTTACTTCCGTTCCATTGGCGTCTTTGAGCTGGTGGCGGAGAAGCTCCCGGTGTCCATTTCGCTGGGGCTGTGGTCCACGCTCATCGCCTATATGGTGTCCATCCCGCTCGGAATTCGCAAAGCCGTTCGTGATGGGTCTCGGTTTGATACCGTGACGTCCGGTATTCTCGTGGCGGCCTACGCCATTCCGGGTTTTTTGTTCGCCATCCTGCTTCTGGTGCTCTTCGCAGGCGGGTCGTATTTTCAGATCTTCCCGTTACGGGGCCTCTTTTCGGAGAATTGGGAAGACTTGTCCGTATTGGGCAAGATTGCCGACTACTTCTGGCATCTCGCGCTGCCGCTGACCGCCCTGACGCT
>SPJK01030892.1_pt1 | contig 14189 bp, 8 predicted proteins | sample 3741771 | NCBI WGS metagenome assembly SPJK01 (sample SAMN10925997, study PRJNA522277) | cold seep metagenome | isolation source: Elba SIP-enriched marine methane seep metagenome, extraction at timepoint T2 | place: Italy: coast of Elba, Mediterranean Sea | reverse complement strand
CCACCAATGAAAATCGTCTTTGGCAAAGTCCGCCCACGGAAAATCCACATCGCTTTTCCCAATGCCTTCCAGAGTGGCATCAGGAAGATTCCCTCGTGTTCCATAGCGTTGGCAATTGCCGTCGTACTGTGCGATCGAACGACATCGACACGTTGTTCGAAGCCCTCGGCAAGCGTGCTGTCGACCATTTGCTCAACAATTAGAGCACCTAGCACTTCACCCGCTCGGTTGTCGTGACTCAGCTCTTCTCCCGTGCCAGCAATCGCATCTGCCTCGGCTTCGCCGCGGCGGTCGATCAATGGCAAGATAGCCATGGCCTTGGTTTGTGATTCATCGACGTAGGCGTCGATCGCCTTCTCTACTTGTGGCGCGAAATCAGAAGTATCGCCGGTATACCAAACGTCCTCGCTTGTTTTGGTGACAGCTCGGGCCAGCTTTTGTAATAGCGAAGTTGTATTCGAACGACGATCGAAGGTGTCTTGTCCGCTGATCGCTTCGATGCGTGGACGCGAACCACGTCCAACGGCAACCGTCACACGATCAGCTCCAATCAAGCGACGTCCTTCGTTGGCAATCGTATAGCTTGCCTTCCGAACATCGAGTTCTTCGTGAGCCGTTCGTGTGAAAGATTCCAATTGCTCCCACAAGGATTGCTTGTCGGCAAGCAATGACAAACGGCGTGAGCGAAGATAGTCGCCCGCCAGTTCGCAAGTTTGCCGCAAGAATCGCAAGTAACCTTGTTGCACTTGCTGGCGTGCACCTGGGCGCTGGAAGATTTCAACGACTCCTTGCGCGCCTTGATCATTATGCATGGGTGCCAACACCAACAAATAATCGGTAGCGTTGGCAGGCGCATGTTCATCGGCATCGGCTCCAACGATGGACCCATCGCTGGAGAATCCAGAATGTGGAGCTACGATGTCTCCGTCGGTTTCGCGATCGCCATCGGCGGCAGAAACCAACACACGTTGAAGCAGTCGGCCATGTTGCTCCTGAGCGATGGGATTCTCTACTAAACCGGTCTCGCGTAGATTGATTTGGTAGGCAAGCTGGAGAACACCTGTCTCAGAGACGGTCCAAACGGCCCCGCCAACTGCTGCCAGCGCAGAAACCACCCTTTTGAGAAACTCTTCGTAGTAGCGGTCGGGCGTAACGTCACTGCGAGATAGATCGCCAATCTGTTGGAGGATCGCCTGAATTTCTCGCTTGGCACGCTGTACAGCATCGGTATTTACACCCGATGACTGCGTACCGGTTGCTTGACCACCCTGGTTGGATTGGGTGGGATTTGGCTTGACGGCGTCGCTATAGTCGGAACTGCTCACTGGAATTCAATTGTATCGTATGGCAACAAAATTGGGTGCTAATTCTTGGTCTGTAAAGGGTTTATGCAATCAGACTGATCCGCAGAACTGAACCACCCACTCGTTATAACTAGACACTTTGCTGGTTAACTTAACTCCATCAGACCATCTGCCGTTGGTCACAAAAGGCTGCTTGCACGCTTAACGGCATTTAAGAGGCATAATCTGACTGGCCTAGTTCCGGTTATACTGGTAACATAGACTTTTCGCCCCTGGTAAAAATAGCGATCAGGGCGGTGGCAGCATTGCTATTTCAGGTAGTGCCTTTGACGGGTGCTAAACTTTAAATGTGACGCTTGCCAAGCTAGCCAGTCTTTCTAACAAGCATTTTATGACACAAAAATGCCAGACGTAAAGATTGGCTGAAATAGTAGTTACAAATTGGGTATTTAATACCCGTTATTCATAAGTAGATAAGGGTCAATCGCTCACCAATCGCGATCATTATTCGGCGGTGGTAACGATTCACCGTCCTCTGCTTCTGACCTATAAGCCACTACTTTCACCAACGGTTTGACATCAAGATTGTGTCAACCAATCCGAAACCCCTAGCTGCCCTTTATGAGCAAAACACCACAAAAACAAAAAGAAGAAGCCCTTGAAGTCGAAGGCGTTGTTACGCAAGCCTTGGCGAATACTCGGTTCCGCGTGGAAATCGAAGGTGGACACCTTGTGAATGCCCACGTTGCTGGTCGTATGCGTAAGCACTTCATCAGGATCGTTCCTGGCGATAAGGTTCGTGTTGAACTATCACCCTACGATCTTACCAAGGGCCGTATCACTTACCGCGAACGATGATCCGCTGATGATCGGGGGCGTTAATCTTGCAATAGCTAGCTCCACTCTGTCAGTCAGTGAGTGTTTCTCGATATAACTGCCCTTTAGGGCAGTTTTTGCTGCGCTAATTGAATTTTCTCTCCAAGAAACTCTTTTCAGGCTCGAAGCGTCTCTATCAGCCTTACATCAACGCTCTATATTGCTGATTGTAAGCGCTAGTGTTTTCACACAGATTTCGGACTTGGTGGGTTTCCACCCAGATTTTTCGTGATCTATTTGTGGAAGGGAATAATCTCCTGGTCCGGTACTGATTGCCTATCGCATCCTTAGTTACGCGATTTAGGTCACCAGCCAGGAAATAGTAAACATGATTCGAAACGGAGTATCTCTCGTGAAGACTTCTCTTGCTAACTGCGAACCACATTTGTGGAATCGTCTTCGTTCTTCTTGGTCATCGATTGCATTATCGATGGCGATGGTAGTTGCCATTACCGCTGCTCCGTTTATCGCGGTTGCACAACCGGCTGTCGAAGAAGCACCTGCTACTGATACGGGACTTCAAACCGTAGCAGTCGCGGCACTGGCTGGTTACGACAGCTTAATGACGGACCTTACTTTCGTTGGTGATCTTGCCGGTCGACCCGAGATAGCCAACATGGCCGAAGGGATGATTGCTCTATTTACGCAGGGTCGCGGAATCGTTGGCCTCGACAAGTCGCAACCAATCGGAGTTATGCTACAAACAGACGGAGTGACCTTCGTACCCATCGTTGCTCTCCCAATAAATGACTTGCCTGCCTTACTAGAACTTGTCAAAGGAATGGGTATCACGCCCTTCGATGCAGGCGATGGTATTACTGAAATTGAACTACCCGATCAAACCCTTTACTTGAAGGAAGGCGAGAATTGGACCTTTGCGGCTCAGTCGGCCGAAGCACTTGACTCAGCCCCAGCAGATCCTTCAACCCAGCTTGCAGAAATAGCTGCCGAGTACGATCTTGGTATTCGTTTGATGGTTCAAAACGTTCCTGCCATGTACCGCGAGCTCGCTCTTGAGCAACTTCGCGTTGGAATGGAAGAAGGACTTGAGCGCGATGACAATGAAACAGACGAAGAATATGAGCTACGCAGAAAGCTCGCCACTTCTCAAGTCGATCAGATTTCTGACTTGATCGAAGGAATTGACCAACTGACGGTCGGATTACAAATTGGCGCAGAAGATAAGAATCTTTATCTCGATGTCAGCATGACGGGAGTAGCCGGAACGGACTTCGGAACAGCCATGCTTGGCTATAACGATGTGACAACCGATTTAGCTGGTTTTCACGATCCGAGTGCCGCTATGTCGATGTACGCAGCTGCAAATAATTCACCTGAAATGATTGAAATGCAGCGTGAACAAATCGAGCTCATGATGGAAACGATGTCTGATCAAATGGAACGTGGCATCGACGATGAAATGGATGACCTTTCAACAACCTGGAAGGAAGCCTTAAAGTCTGCGATTCCTGACCTAATGGCTGCTTACAAAGATCTCGTATTCGCCCTGAAGAGCGATATAGCGGGTAATGTTACCGCTGGTGGTGGCAGCTGTAATGGGATTTTGGCATGTGCTCACAAGTCTCCAGAAAATTTAATCAATGCTCTGAAGAAAATTGAAGCTGCTCAGGAACAAGATCCTCTTCCCGGTGATGTATTTCCTAGCTTCAATTGGGATGCCGATAAGCATGGCGAGGTTGTGCTGCACCATATTATGTTGCTTATCCCTGACGGTGCTGAGACAGAAGAATTACGCGGGGCTATTGGTGACAAGGTTGAGCTTACTCTTGGCGTTGGACCTGAACATGTTTATGCCGCCTTCGGAGAAGGTCGAGATGAGAAGTTGAAAAAGGCAATCGACACCTCGGCGTCGAAGGCTGGTATGCCGGTCGATCCTGCAGCTGAAATGTTTGTTTCAGCCAAACAGATTATGGCCTTCATTGAGCATGTTCTTCCCGAAGAGCAGCTAGCAGAGTTCGAAGAGAAGACCCAAGGAATCACGGACATCGAAGCTGAGAACGATCGGCTGAAGGTAACCGTCTGGGGAATCGAAAATGGTTTCCGTCTTCGCTATGAGGCAGAGGAATGGATCCTTCGAGCCATCGGTAAAGTTGCCGCGGCGGCTGCCGATGCTCAGATGCAAGGTTTCTAAGCGAACTCTTTTTACCGCCGATGGTCCTCATCGGCGGATGAGATCAACAAAAAGGGTCCATCGCATCCCGCAGGCGATGGTCCCTTTTTATTTGTCTGCCATTAGCTGTTAGAATGGCCTGCTTCCCTCATGCAACCAAAACCACCAGAACGCTAAATACCGGCATGCTTCCACCAAATTTTTCTACCTTTGCAGGCCAATCTTTGCACGAGCTTGCTGATCAGTTTGGCACGCCTTGCTACGTCTACGACGCAGAGAAGATTCTTAATCAAATCGAAAAGCTTAGCCCTTTCGATACGATCCGGTATGCTCAAAAAGCATGTTCCAATATCGCAATCCTCGATCTCGTTCGTCGAGCCGGCGTTAAGGTTGATGCGGTGAGTGCCGGTGAAATCTTGCGAGCCCTGGCAGCGGGATTTCAAGCTTCACCTTCAGATCATGAACCTGGAGCTCATCCCGATATTGTCTTCACGGCGGATTTGTTTGATCGTGAATCACTTGAGCTCGTCATTGAACATGATTTGATCGTTAACTGCGGTTCGATTAATATGATCGATCAATACGGTGAGCGATGCCAACAGCTTGGTCGAAACCGCGGAATTACGCTCCGCATCAACCCAGGATTTGGCCATGGCCATAGCCAAAAAGTTAATACCGGTGGTGAAGGATCCAAGCATGGCATCTGGCATACCGAGATAGCTGAATGCCGGGAGCGTGCCGAAAAGTACGACCTTACAATCAACGGTATCCATATGCATATTGGATCGGGAACCGATATGCAGCATCTCAGCCAAGTCTGTGATGCACTAGAGCAAGCGGCTCTTGATGCAGGCGACTCTGTCACGACAATCTCCGCCGGTGGTGGCTTATCTACCCCGTATCGTGGTAATGAAGAACCGGTCGATATTGCCGGCTATTACCAACTATGGAACGCAACTCGTGAACGACTTGCTGAAAAATTTGGTCATTCCGTTGAACTTGAAATCGAACCAGGCAGGTTTTTAGCCGCCGAGGCGGGAATCCTTCTAACCGAGGTCCGTGCCGTTAAGTACATGGGATCCATGCCATACTGTTTGGTTGATGCAGGATTCAATAACCTGGCTCGCCCAGCCATGTATGGAGCTTACCACCCAGTGAGCCTCTGCCCTGCGGACGATCAACCGCGTGAGATTGGCGAGTACGTTATTGCAGGGCCGCTTTGCGAATCGGGGGATATCTTCACGCAGACCGAAGGGGGCTTCGTAGCGAAGCATCCACTACCGGAACCGAAGGTTGGGGATCGGCTTGTGATCGGCTGCGCTGGAGCCTATGGCTACACCATGGCAAGTAACTACAATTCGAAGCCATTAGTTGCTGAAGTCTTGGTTCAAAAAGGCAAAGTAGATCTGATTCGCGAGAGACAATCGCTCAGCTCGCTCTTTGCTGACGAGACGATCCCAGCGCGATAAACACTGTTTCTGATCAGGATGGTCCGATTCTCACGGTTTTAGCGAACAGAAGTCAAACTGTTTGTCTAGGTAAAAAATAACGGGTAGATAAACTCCACTGTCTGGGCCGATCCTGTTATCCTAGTAGGCCTTGTCTACATGTCTCTCCCCGATGCCCATTGTGGTACTCCATCAGCAACGACTACTGACGTGAATATCCTCTTTGCAACGACCGAAGCGGTTCCCTTCTGTAAAACGGGTGGCCTTGGCGACGTCTGCGGCGCTCTGCCATTAGCGCTTGAAAAGCTTGGCTTACGCCCCACGCTAATCATGCCGGCCTTCCGACATACGTTCCAATCAGGACGCCGCATCGATTCAACGGGTATCCGTTTCGAAGTTGAAGTGGGAGAGCAAACCGTTTCGGGTGAATTCTTACGCAGCTCGCTGCCAGGAAGCGAAATCCCCGTCTACTTGGTTGAACAAGATTCCTACTTCAACCGTGAGCAACTCTATCGGGAGATGGATGGCGACTATCGAGACAACAGCGAACGCTTCATCTTCTTCAATCGCGCCGTGATCGAAGCAATCAAACTGATGAAACTCAAGCCAGATGTACTGCATTGCCATGATTGGCAAACAGGGATGCTGCCCGTTTATCTAAAAACAACCTTTGCCGATAGCGCTGAGCATCAGAACATCGCTTCGCTTTTTACGATCCACAACCTTGCCTACCAAGGTAATTTTTGGCACTGGGATATGGATCTAACCGGCATCGGTTGGGAGCACTTCAATTGGGCAGAACTTGAATTCCACGGCCAGTTGAATTTCCTAAAGTCGGGTCTTGTCTTCTCAGACAAAATCAACACGGTTAGCCCACGCTATGCCATGGAGATCCAGTCACCGCCGATGAGCTGCGGGTTGGAAGGCGTGCTTGGTCATCGAGCCAATGACCTAAGCGGGATCCTCAACGGTGTTGACTATGATGTATGGAATCCCGCAACCGATACGATGTTGAATTTTGATCTTGGTGCGACGAACTTTGACGCCTCGAACTTCGAGGTTGGCAAAGCAAACTGCAAACGAGCTTTGCAACGAGAACTCGGATTGCCTGAACGAGATGATGTTCCAATCTTGGCAAGTGTCGGACGCTTGGCTGACCAAAAAGGCTTTGACCTGATTGCCGAGTCGCTTCCTCAGTTTGCCGAACAAGAGGAAATTCAATGGGTCATGCTTGGTACGGGTGAACGCCATTACGAAGATCTTCTTCGCGAACTTTCTGCTAAATACCCCGAAAAAGTCGCTGTTCGGATTGGTTTTTCAAACGAACTTGCCCACCGCATTGAGGCTGGGGCGGACATGTTCCTTATGCCAAGCCGGTACGAGCCATGTGGCTTAAATCAAATGTATAGCCTCAAGTACGGAGCCGTACCGATCGTACGTGAGACGGGCGGGTTAGCAGACACTGTCGTAAATGCCTGGGATGAGACGCTTGAGAAGGGCACAGCCAATGGTTTCTCGTTTGCCGACACATCAAGCTATGCCCTTGGCCTCTCCATTGAGCGAGCCTGCAAGGCCTTCGAACAAAAAGAGGTTTGGCACCAAATTGTCCGCACAGGTATGCAACAGGATTGGTCCTGGGATCGAAGCGCGGTAGAGTACGCCAAACTTTACGAAGAAACTTGCGCAGCTGCTAAGAATTCCCAAGCAGAAGGGCAAGCGAGCTAAGACCGTTGCCGAATAGATAAAGGACTTTATCATCGACCCGCAACCTCAGCCGAGCCGATGGTGCTTTGATCCCCTGACGGGAAGACGGGTCCGTATTGCACCTGGTCGTTCTGAGAGACCAACTGATCTTCAAACAGATCCTTCGGCTGTTTCGGAGGAAGTTCTCAAGCGGTGCCCTTTCTGCCGAGGCAACGAAGCCGATACGCCGACTGAATTAGATCGACTTCCAAAGGGTGACGTAGCAAATTCGCCAACTTGGGAAGTCAGGGTGGTTCCCAATCGTTACCCTGCAATCGAACTGCCCGAGGGTGCCCACGAGGTCATCATCGAATCGCCCGAACATACCACTCGATTCATTGATCTTTCTGCCGAGGGAGCGAGCCTTGCCATCCAGATGTGGGCACGTCGAGTTGCCTATTGGCGAGCTGAGAGAAGCAAAGAATACTTGCTGCTATTCAAAAACGAAGGCGTCGCTGCAGGAGCTTCGCTCGAACACATCCACAGTCAATTCACAGCTATTGATATCGTTCCTGATGAAATTCATGAGATGTGGTGTAAGTTATTGGACGATCCATCAGCTATCGATCCAGCCCCTGAGCAGTTGATCTCGCTAAGTAAAAACGGAAAATTTCAGTCGAAAACTCCTCAAGCTCCACGGGCTTCATTTGAAAGCTGGATCCTTCCTGCACAGTATGATTTGAGTTTTGAATCGTTGGCCGAAAACACCGATGCTGCTGACGAAATGTCCGAGTTGTTGAAAACTTCTCTTGAATTGATTCTGTCAGGTGCCAAAGCAACGAGTTTCAACTTGGTGCTGCAAATTCCCCCCAATTCATTGGCCGAGCAAATCGGCCACCGATGGTGGATCGAAATCGCTCCTCGAACCGCTTCCTTGGCCGGTTTTGAATTAGCCACAAATTGGCGAATTAATGCCGTTTCCCCCGAGCAAGCGACAGGCACCCTGCGTAAAATGTTTGCCGAATTGCGTGCCGACCAAACAGTTTCTGAAGGGTCTGATAGCGAGGTTTTACCGGTCAGATAAGAAGCGTAACGGAGGGTTAGCCTGCCGGTCGATTCGCTTACGGGATTCCTATTACGCCGGTTCCGTAAAATACTCCCCAACCAACACGTGGACGAACCCTACCAATCTTCGTTAGGATACCGCATACATCGGTTTGGCAATCTTTGACAAATGCCCAACCTGTCACCAGCCGATATTAAATTCGCCAAGTGAGTTGTTACCCCTCATGTTTGGCTACCATCAAACCAGCGCGACGATTAGCAACACTATGAGCCAACCACTTCGGCTAGTTTTGGTCCTCCACAATCACCAACCCATTGGTAACTTCGATGGTGTTTGCGAAGAGGCCTACCAGGACAGTTATCTGCCATTTCTTGACGTCTTCGAACGATTCCAACTTCCCATTGGTCTGCACACCAGTGGATCACTCATGGAATGGCTCGCAAAGCGTCGGCCTGAATACCTGCATCGTTTGGCTCGCCTTGTAAGCGAAGGCAGAATCGAAATTCTTGGTGGCCCGTTCTACGAACCGATCATGACCATGATCCCCGCTCGTGACCGCATCGGCCAAATCCGCAGCTATAGCAAATGGCTCACTGATAATCTTGGCGCTGATGTCCGCGGCATGTGGATGCCGGAGCGCGTTTGGGAACAGTCACTTACCAAGGATATCGTTGACGCTGGCATGCAGTACACGATTCTTGATGACTTCCACTTCAAGAATGGTGGTTGGCGTGACGACCAACTTCATGGCTATTACGTCACGGAAGAAGACACCCGTATTCTTTCCGTCTTCCCGGATAGTGAGCGACTTCGGTACACGATCCCGTTTGGCGAACCGCATGAAACTATCGAACACTTGCGTCACGTTGCATCGGTTCAACCGAATGCTATCGTGCTATTCGGTGACGATGGCGAGAAGTTCGGCACTTGGCCCGACACGAAAGAACACGTATATAAGAATGGCTGGCTCAACCGATTCTTTGAAGCTCTTCAAGAAAACAGCGATTGGCTCAAAGTCACAACGCCTAGTGAAGCTTTGGATAACGTTCAGCCACTTGGGAAAGTCTACATCCCTGAAGGAAGCTATCGTGAAATGACCGAGTGGGCTTTGCCTGCCGATCAACAGAATCTATTTCACGATGCAAAGCACGACTTGGAAGACTCGGGGAATTGGAGTGGGATAGCTCCTTTTGCTCGAGGTGGTTTCTGGCGAAACTTCAAAGTTCGTTATCCTGAAACGGATCACATGTATTCCCGTATGCAGCTGGTAAGTCGCCGTTTGGCGGCAGCGGTTGCCGACTACCAATCGACCCATGACGAAAGCCAAGGACAGCCCTTCAGCGATGCTCTTACGGAGCTTTACCGTGGTCAATGCAACTGCAGTTATTGGCATGGTGCATTCGGCGGCGTTTATCTCCCTCACCTGCGTCATGCGATTTACAATCACCTGATTGCCGCTGATAACCTGATCGACGATCAAGCCGGCCGAGGTCTTGGCGAGGGGGCTGAGCAATGGGTTGAACTTGACACCGAGGATTACAACCTCGATTCACGAAGCGAAGTCCGTTTGGCATCCAATCGATTGGTCACTTTCCTTTCACCAAATACTGGTGGAGAGATCTACGAAATCGACGTGCGTTCGATTTGCTTGAATCTTGGTGCTACGCTAGCTAGGCGTGAAGAGGCGTATCACCGCAAGGTGCTTGCAGGTCCAAACGCTGCTGGTGGCGACGTCGCCAGCATCCACGATCGGGTCGTCTTTAAGCAAGAAGGACTCGATCAACACTTGCAATACGACTCGCGGGAACGAAATAGCCTAGCAGACCATTTCTACGATCTGGATGTTTCGCGTGATTCCATCATGCGTAACGAAGCTCGTGAAGCGGGTGACTTCATCGGCGCTCCCTACGAGGCAAAGCTCCGTCGTAAAGAAGATCGTATGCAGGTCCAGTTCAGTCGTGACGGCCATGTTGATGGTGTTCCGGTCCGCATCACGAAGGGAGTTACCCTTGAAGCAGGTAGCGACACGCTCGAAATCGCCTACTTGCTTGAAGGTTTACCAACCGATCGACCGCTGCATTTCTCCACCGAGTTTAATCTTGCTGGCTTACCCGCAGGTGCCGATGATCGATACTTCTATACAGGTAACCATGATAACGGACTAGGAGATTTGGGTACCCAACTCGACCTGCACGATGTCACCTCTCTGCACTTAGTCGACAATTGGCTCGGCATTGATGTGGGCGTTGAAATTGATAAACCTACTTCGATTTGGACTTACCCACTTTCAACGGTTAGCCAATCGGAAGCCGGTTTTGAATTGGTCAATCAATCGGTCGTCGTCCAACCACACTGGATTTTGCAAGCTGACTCTCAAGGCCGATGGAGTACAACCATTCGCCTCTCAGCTGACACCTCGGTTGCTGAAGGACGTGCAAAAGAGGCTCATGGCGAAATGGCTTCGGTCTAACAGCCCTAGCTGGCTTGAGTCTGAAGATTACTGCGAATCTGAGGTTTTCCCTAAACAATCGCGACCTAGAATAAGGGCATGACCCCTTTCCTAGAAACCTTCTGGCACATCATGCTTGAGCTGGCACCTTGGTTGCTGCTTGGGCTAACGATCGCTAGTGCTATGGAAGTCCTGCTGCCCGAAGGTTGGGTAAAGAAACAGCTCAGCGGCCGCAATGGAATTACCAAAGCAGTACTTTTTGGCATTCCCTTGCCACTTTGCTCATGCGCTGTCATTCCGGTCGGTTTGAATCTGAAGAAACCTGAAACAGGTACAGGCCCTGCCGTCGGGTTTCTCATTAGCACGCCGCAGACCGGCATCGATTCAATCTTTGTCACGGCGTCGATGCTTGGATGGCCTTTTGCAATTTTCAAAATGGCAACCGCATTAGTGACCGGTATTGCAGGTGGCTTGATAACATCGGCTATCGAAAGTGATCAGAAAATTCTATCCGAGCAAGAACCGGATACTTTACCCGAAAGGATGCCTGAATCATTCGTTCCCCTGCAAGTAATCGAAGAGGATCTAGGGAGCAAAGAACCAAGTCATAAGAAATCAAAAATCTTGCGAGCGTTTCTCCATGCCGAGGAAATGCTATTTGCAATCTATCGATGGTTAATGATTGGAATTGTAATCTCGGTACTATTAACCCTTTGGCTTGATGGACAACCACTAGATAGTCTTTCGGGTTATAGTTTGCCCATCGCGATGACGATTGCCCTAATAATATCATTGCCTTGGTATGTTTGTGCCATTGAATCCGTACCAATTGCGGCTGCGCTTGTGGCTGCCGGTTTGCCGATGGGCGCAATCATGGTCTTTCTAATGGCTGGCCCCGCTACGAACATAGCGACAATAGGCGCTCTCTGGCGTGGCCTCGGCGCTCGGCCAACGATCGTCTATCTCACCACAATCATCGTCGGCAGCTTTGCTGGTGGGCTTCTGTTTGAATTGCTAATCAGCAATGTTATAAGCACTCAGGTAGTTGATCTGCACACGTGCCATACAAGCCATAGCAACGGAATTGTGGGCACTTTCTGTGCCATCTTAATGCTGATTTGGATCGTGAGATTAGCATGGATCCAATACATGTGCCCCAAATCAAATCACCCAGGACCGGCCCATCAACATTAGTGTCCAACAAATAATCTACAGTTGATAACTCGTTATTCAGTCGTGAGTTAAACCACAAGCCGCTCACTCTTTTGAAAAAAACGACCGGAAACCGATTGCACGACTTAGTCGATTCGGTAGACTCACAAGCCGTGTGTTGGTGGTTCGTCTTTGCAACAGTCGCAAGACGGACGTAACAGGGAACTCCGGTGTAATTCCGGGACGGCCCCGCCGCTGTAACCGAGCTCACGACGCTAAGCACTCTCGTTGCACCAGGGTTTTACCCATCAAGGTGCGATGCCATTGCTGCTTTTGCTTGTTGAATACAAGCCAAGCCGCGAGAAGGCCCGCTTAGCCAGTCGCTCGGGAGTCAGAAGACCTACCAATGCGTTGCCTGTGATGCGATCGAGGGAATCGCTCCACGCCGTAATGTTGCTGTAATGTTTGCTTGCCATTTGGTTACCAATTTATTTGGTCACGCGCGCATGCAACTATGTCAGCCTGACGCTTTGGCTTCCTAATGCCGACTTTGGCTAAACCATTGAAACCTCGCATCGGCTTCACTCTTGTTGAGTTGCTGGTCGTGGTCGCCATTATCGGCACCTTGGTTGCCCTGCTACTTCCGGCTGTTCAAGCCGCCCGAGAAACAGCACGTCGCACCAGCTGCATGAACAACCTTCGTCAAATTGGCTTAGGACTGGTGAACTACGCCCTCGTCGAAGAAGCCTTGCCAGTCGGTTGCGAAGGCTGTGATCTGACGATTCATGGTTTTGGTGGAAAGAAAACCTCTTGGCTGACTCGCCTTCTTCCCTACTTGGAACGTCAATCACTTGCCGATCAATACGATTTCAGCTTAACAGCTTATTCGGCAACAAATCGGCAAGCAGCGGTTTATATCGACGAATTCATCTGTCCAAGCGAACCTTCCAACAAGATATCTGAAACGAGCAACTTGTGGAGAGATTGCTCCTTCACTGACTATGGCGGCGTTTTCGGAGTAGAAGGTCAAGCAATCGGTAATTCCCTACAGATACCGCCAGAATATCTTGGCGTGCTAATCTACGAACAACCGGTACACATCAATGAAATCACGGACGGCACTTCCAAAACGGTTGCTGCTGCAGAACTGTTAAACCGCCGCATCCAATCAACGGTTTGGACCAACGGGGACAATCTTTTTGCTCAAGAGTCGACGACCCCCATTAACTCACCAGGTCTGAATGACGAAATTGGCAGCCCGCATCCTGGCGGAGCGCTCGCCGTCTTCTGCGATGGCCACGTCGAATGGCTTTCCGAGACGATGCCACAAAAAAAACTAATTGCTCTGCTCACCAAAGCGGGTGAGGAGGTGCTGCCATGAAAAGTCTGACGACCTTGGTTTTTCTTTTGGCAACCTCTTTTGCTCATGCTTCGGTAACTTCATTCGATGACATCGAATTTTGGGCTGGTCAAGGAACTAATCAAGCAGCCATCGCAATCGATTGGTTTGGTGATGATGCATCAGACACATCACTTGTTTGGGGCTACCGCTGGAACGGCAGCGCCAATGGCGAGGAAATGCTGAGAGCGGTATTAGAAGCTGACGATCGTTTTTATGCAAAGATCAGCGTTCCAGGCACATTTGGCACCGCTTTCTATGGTTTTGGGTATGACCAGAACGATTACTCGCTTTTTCAACTCGACGATAACACGGTCTTCGGCAGTGATGGGATTGCCATCTCATCCCCTTCGGATGGGGCTGAGTCCATCAATCCAACCGATCGTTACCGTGAAGGTTGGTCACTTGGATACTGGCACTATGGACTAGCAAGCGGCAGCCCAAGCGGATGGACATCTTCCCCAAGCGGACCAACAGCGCGTACGCTCTCCGACGGTGATTGGAATAGTTACGCGTTTGCTACGACGCTCAACAATAACGAATTTGCTGAAAACCTAATCGCCGCCGACCCAGATGGATTGTCTGGCGCTTTCAACAACGATGGTAACGTCGACGCCGCCGACTATACCGTTTGGCGCGACGGTCTTGGCACCTCATATACACAATCCGACTACAGCTTAT
>SPJK01045824.1_pt1 | contig 14190 bp, 8 predicted proteins | sample 3741771 | NCBI WGS metagenome assembly SPJK01 (sample SAMN10925997, study PRJNA522277) | cold seep metagenome | isolation source: Elba SIP-enriched marine methane seep metagenome, extraction at timepoint T2 | place: Italy: coast of Elba, Mediterranean Sea | reverse complement strand
CATGGAAAGACTCTCTACTGACAGAACTCTATACACTGACTCATAGTGCACTGCACCGTGGACTGCAAAACCCAATGGCTCGTTCCGAACGCCTGTATGAAAACAAACAGGAAGCAATGGAACAATTAATCAAACTGGGAATATCTGATTCAACCATTCTCGCAACCTGGAACCTGACTGGCGATGATTATTTTCTCAGATATTCGTCAGAAGAAATTGCCTGGCATACCATTGCAATCGCATCAAGCGACAAAGAGGATCTGCCTCTGGTATTGCTCAGACCTCAAAATCAAAAAGGCTCGGTAGAAATCTTTATTTATGCAAAAAATAAAGCCAATATTTTTTCTATCAGTGCCGCCACTCTGGAATATCTTGGTTTAACCATTCTGGATGCACGCATTGTCACTATTACGCTTACCCGCTCAGAGCAATATGCCCTAAACAGCTTTCAAGTACTGGAACAAAGCGGAGAACCGATTAAAGACCTGACTCGTGAGCTACAAATATGCCAGTCTTTAAGGAACAACCTCGAAAAAAAGCAGATTAAACAACAAAGTAATCTGCACCGCCAATCAAGACAGGCAAAACATTTTCCAATCAAAAACAGAATCCTGTTCCACAAAGACCCACTCAGCCGATACACAATTATCGAGATGATAACTACTGATCATGCTGGATTACTGGCAAAAATTGGCAAAGTTTTTAACCAGCTGAAATTACAACTGCATGATGCAAAAATCACGACAATTGGCTCACGAGTGGAAGATATGTTTTATATCTCCGACCATCAACTTAGACCTATTGAAGATGAAGTGCGCAAAGAAAAAATAAAAGAACAATTATATAAAATCCTTGAATAAGCATAAAGAATATACACCGCTGAAAAGGATTTTAAGAAGTACGCATGGCTGATTCCAGATACTTCAATAAGGTTTGATAACCATTATGATCCAGCTCCATATAGCGCATGCCAATTTTACACTGATCACTTGATAAACGCCTGGAAAATGCAACATGGCAACGCGCTGCGACAGTTTCTGCCTTCCCCTCTTCTACAGGCAGATCCAGCCAGACAGTTAACTCAACCGGCTTACCATCATCCTTCACAAAACGCCCCCCAGGGGTGATCTGGTTTCGAGCAAAGGTATTACACTTGATAGACAAACCTTCATTTGAAGTATCCATCGCCATAACATTAATGTTGACACCGTTTTCATTCTGAACAACTGCAGAAAAAGGTTTATTGATACGCGGGTAATAACGTTTTTCCATGATTCAACACAAATAAAACCATTTCCTTAAGATAATAGCCTAATCCATTAATTTTTCAAGTATTATTTTATTTTGTATAAAACCATCCAATGAAAAAGGTATCCTGCCTAACGATATGCATACCCTATCAACACCAAATTCAAAATAGCTGATCCTATTTAATGGGCTGCCCCTTAGCCAATGCCGGTAAATTTCCTTCCAGCCCCATAGCCATTTTCATCACTTTAGTCTTGGCTGGAGTCAACCTTTCAGCCAAACCCAATCCCAAGTTCCTGACAAACTTCAAGACTGCAACATCATTACTGAAAACTCGATAAAACGTATCCATTACAGTCATCATTTTCAAATTTTCGTTTCTGCGCATGGTTTCATAATTCTTAAGAAAATTAACATCTGCAATATTACAATCCCGCCTGGCTTTAAGCAATGTCTCAGCCAAAGCGGCAGCATCCAGGAAACCTATATTTACCCCCTGCCCGGCTAAAGGATTTATCATATGTGCTGCATCGCCAACCAATGCAACACCTTGCTTGACATAGCGATGCGCATGTAAACGCTTTAAAGGAAAACTTCCCCGGTTTATTATCTGTTTAATTTCGCCTAATTCTGCTGGAAAGGCAATTTTTAATTCCGCTAATAATGCATCTGATGTGAGAGATTGTAATCGTCTCACTTCATCCGGTGAGTTATACCAGACAATTGAAGCATAATTTCCTGTTAATGGTAAAAAAGCCTGTGGACCACTGGCAACGAATCGCTGCCAGGTTATATCCTGTTGACCATACACAGTTTCCAGATATATGACCAATGCATGCTGGTTATAATCCCAACTGGTGGTCCCAATATTTGCTAATTGTCGAACCTTTGAATTCCCTCCATCTGCACCTACCAGCAACCTGGCGTGTAATTGACGACCGCCCTCCAGTGAAACAACATGTTCATCAGCCAAAGAATAGTCAATATGCTTGATTGATGTTGGAGCGATCAATTCGACGTTAGTAAAGTCTCTCAATCTATCCAGCAAAGCCAACTGAATCAAACGATTCTCGACAATAAAGCCTAATTCAGGATAATTAATAGAACTGCTGTTAAATTCGGTATCACCGGCTGTCTCCCATACACGCATACGACGAAATGGGCAGCGACGATCCATAGAAATGTTTTTCCAGGCACCAATACCTGATAATATTTTTTGTGAAGCAAGACTTAAGGCAGAGACCCTTAAATCATGTGGCTGACCTTCGGTAAAAGGCTCTGGAAGAAATTGTTCGATCACTGCAACTTTTAAATGGCTATTCCCTAATGCACATGCCAAAACAGTCCCTACCATTCCTCCGCCAACAATCACCACATCAAATTCAGTTTGCATTCTATTTCCTAAAGCTGGGTAACAACAAAAAAAGCCCTTAGACCGGCTATCGATTTCATAACTTATGATACACATAGAATTCGCAAAGATGCCATAAGTAGAAAAAACATAATTCGATTTGATCTTAATTCAGACATATAAGGCAGAGCATTCATCTGACCACATAAATTTGATGACAGCAGCCCTTATATCAACAACCTTGAAAATCGGATAACCTGCTATATTAACATCTTATGCTATTGTACCCATTTGTGATGCAGAGAAAAAAAGACATAAATGTTGATTTGAAAAAACAATTGTTGTAGAATTTTTGGGCTAAATGGGCTTGTAACTGTTGTAATAAGGAACAGTTTGAAATAGAGATAAATCGTAACCCGCTGTATCAGAAAACCTCTGTCATTACGGAAATAATATCGAACATGGCTATCCAATACTCAGAATATTAGCTATAACGACAGAAAATTAATCCAGAGAGTTTTCAAACAACTGACGTTTGAATCTATAATCCTGAGAATCATCGGGATTTGAAACATTTAAAGTTTCAGACCAGTACAGACCGCTTAAGGATGAATTCCTGGAGTAAGAAAAACGATTTCTAAAGCGCATCAATCTTCTCAATATCAACTCAATTCAGATAACTGATAATAGACATCATTTTTAGCGTGTCATTAAATCTGGCTACCAACATTCACAAAGGTGTATAAAATGTCGAAACAGACCTACGAGATGCCTCGTAAACAGGGACTCTACGACCCTGCCAACGAAAAAGACAGCTGCGGTGTAGGCTTCATAGCACATATTAAAGGCCAACGCTCACACAAAATTATTCAAGATGCCGCGACGGCATTAACTGCCATGACGCACAGAGGTGCTTGTGGTTGTGAGGACAACACAGGTGATGGTGCAGGTATCATGACAGCACTGCCTTTGGAATTTCTGAAAAAAGTCGCCAAGTCCGATTTAAACATTGAGTTGCCTGAAGCAGGAAAATTTGCAGCGGGTCTGGTTTTTCTGCCTCAGGATGAAAAAGAACGTCTACATTGTAAATCAATTGTAGAAAATTTGATTCAGGCGCAAGGACAAATTCTGCTGGGTTGGCGAAAAGTACCTGTTGATGCGGATAAAGCCGATATCGGTCCTTCTGCAAGAGCTAAAGAACCCGTCATAGAGCAACTTTTTATTGAAGCAGCCGAAAATTTAGAGGGAGATGCGTTTGAAAGACAACTTTATCTGATCAGAAAACAGGCATCTCATCAGCTACGCTATGACGAGAATCTGCAACAATGCAAAATGTTTTATATTTGCAGTCTCTCGACCAAAGTTATCATTTATAAAGGTCAACTGATGCCTGAGCAGGTTGTGCCTTATTATGCTGACTTGACCGATCCAGATTTTACCTCACATCTGGCTATGGTGCATTCACGTTTCAGTACCAATACATTCCCTTCTTGGGACAGAGCTCAGCCTAACCGTTTTATGAGTCATAACGGTGAAATCAACACCATGCGAGGAAACAAAAACTGGATGCGTGCCAGAGAAGGTGTCGCAGAAAGTGAACTGTTTGGAAATGATCTGGAAAAGATTTATCCAGTCGTCGAGCCTGAAGGCTCAGATTCCGGTACTTTCGACCATGTACTGGAATTTTTACTGATGACAGGACGTACATTACAGGAAGCCATCATGATGATGGTTCCAGAAGCCTGGCAAAATCATGAAGGTATTTCTAATGAAAAACGTGCCTTTTATGAATTTAATTCATCCATGATGGAACCATGGGATGGCCCGGCATCTATTGTGTTTACCGATGGAAAATACATCGGTGCAGTACTTGACCGTAATGGATTAAGACCCAGTCGATATTATCTGACTCATGACGACCACGTTATCATGGCATCAGAAGTTGGCGTTGTGCATGTAGAGCCTGAGAATGTTAAATCTAAAGGTCGACTGCAACCCGGTAAAATGTTTCTGGTTGATTTTGAACAAGGTCGATTAATTCCAGACGAAGAACTGAAAAATGATTTTGCCAACCGCCGTCCATACGGAGAATGGCTGAATGATCAACGTATCACTTTGAACCAGCTTCCGGTTAAACAGGCGGCACACGGTTTTGAACCAGATACATTATTAGCCAGAATGCAGGCATTTGGTTTCACAACAGAAACCATGCAATTCATGTTACTGCCAATGATCCGTGAGAAACGTGATCCATTAGGCTCTATGGGTAATGACTCATCACTGGCCTGCTTATCAGACCAGTCACGTATGCTCTATGATTACTTCAAGCAATTATTTGCTCAGGTCACAAACCCGGCAATCGATTCCATACGTGAAGAAATCATCATGTCACTGGAATGCTATATTGGTCCTGAAGCCAATCTGGTAACAACTACACCCGATCATTGTCACCGTTTACTGATTGAGCATCCAATACTATCGAATGAACAACTGGCGGCGATCAAACAAATGGATCACCGTGGCTGGAAAACTAAAACAATCGATATTACCTGGTCAAAAAATGAGGCTAATGCAGGACTGACAGCAGCTTTGGATCGAATTTGTGCGGAAGTAGAAGAAGCCATAGAAGATGGTTATCAACTGGCAATACTTTCAGACAGAAATACCAATTCTGACAATGTACCATTACCCAGTCTATTGGCAACAGGCGCAGTACACCATCACTTGGTTCGCAATTTTAAACGTACACGTATTGGACTTGTCGTTGAAAGCGGTGAAGCACGTGAAGTCCATCATCACTGTCTATTAATTGGCTATGGAGCAGATGCCATTAACCCATATTTAGCCTTCGAATCACTCTGGCAAGCTCGTCGTGACGGTTTAATGGAAACCGATATGAACAGTGATGATGATATCGTTGCAGCTTATCGAAAAGCAGTTGCTAAAGGCATGCTGAAAGTCATGGCTAAAATGGGTATATCGACCCTGCAAAGCTATAAAGGCGCTCAAATCTTTGAGGCTGTAGGTTTACGCGATGAAGTGGTAGATCGCTGTTTTGCCGGGACAGCCAGTCGTATTCAAGGTGTCAGTTTTGAAGTTCTGGCAACAGAATGCCTGCGCCGACACGATATAGCCTATCCTGAAAACAACACCCCAGCATCAGACACATTACCTAATAATGGTGAATTTCATTGGCGTGCCAATGGTGAACGGCATATGTGGGATCCTCAGGCAATTTCAGATATTCAAATTGCTACGCGTACAAACAATAGAGAAACCTATCAGCAATTTGCTGATCACATGAACAATGATTCCAAAACCCGTTGTTCTATCAAAGGTTTGCTGGGATTTAAAGAAACCCAATCTATCCCGCTGGATGAAGTAGAACCCGCCTCCGAGATCGTAAAACGATTCTGTACCGGTGCCATGAGTTTCGGCTCAATTTCAGCAGAAGCGCATGAATCACTGGCAATAGCCATGAACCGGCTGGGTGGTAAAAGTAATACCGGAGAAGGTGGAGAAGATCCAGAGCGTTTTACCCCAATGGAAAACGGTGATAGCAAACGTTCAGCCATCAAACAAATTGCCTCAGGACGATTTGGTGTCACAATCTGGTATCTGGCAAATGCTGATGAATTACAGATTAAAATATCACAAGGTGCAAAACCCGGAGAAGGCGGCGAATTACCTGGTAGCAAAGTTGACAGTTACATCGCCAGGTTGCGTCATTCAACACCCGGCGTAGGATTAATCAGTCCTCCACCACACCATGATATTTATTCAATTGAAGATCTGGCACAGCTGATTTCTGATTTAAAAAATTCGAATCCATCCGCACGTATCAGTGTCAAACTGGTCTCTGAAATTGGAGTAGGAACCATTGCTTCTGGCGTTGCCAAAGCCCATGCAGACCATATCCTGATCTCTGGTGATGGCGGTGGTACGGGTGCTTCACCATTAACCAGTATTAAACATGCTGGCTTACCTTGGGAGCTGGGAATCGCAGAAACCCATCAAACACTGGTTATGAACGACTTGCGTTCTCGAGTAACCCTGCAAACTGACGGTGGTTTAAAAACCGGCAGAGATGTTGTTATCGCTGCATTATTAGGTGCAGAAGAATTTGGTTTCAGTACAGCCCCTTTAATTTCACTGGGTTGTATCATGATGCGTAAATGTCACCTCAATACCTGTCCAGTAGGTATCGCCACACAAGACAAGGATCTGCGTAAGAAATTCCAGGGAGATCCGGAATATGTCGTTAATTATCTGTTCATGGTCGCAGAAGAAGCTCGTGAACTCATGGCAAAACTGGGTTTCCGCAACATTAACGAAATGATTGGCCATACAGAAGTACTGGAAACCAACGCAGCAATCCAACACTGGAAAGCTGATGGACTGGATCTTACATCATTGCTGATGCCAGCACCAAAACCTCATGACCAAGTTGAAGTATACAAAACTATTCCACAAGATCACGGCCTGGAAAGTGTCATTGATAATCAGCTGATTGAAAAAGCGCACGATGCGCTGGAAAATGGCAACAAAATCAGCTTTGAAATGCCGATCATCAATACAGACAGAACTGTTGGAACCATTCTTAGTCATACACTGGTTAAAAAATGGGGCGGTAACATGCTGCCTGACAACACTATTCATATTAAGTTTTTGGGTTCCGCTGGACAAAGTTTTGGTGCATTTCTGGCAAAAGGTATCACCATGGAAATTGAAGGTGATGCCAATGATTATGTCGGTAAAGGCATGTCAGGTGGAAACATTCGTGTTTACCCTCCTGTAAACAGCAGCTTCGCAGCGGGTGACAATATCATTGTCGGCAATGTCTGTCTTTATGGTGCCACATCAGGCAACGCCTTTTTTAGAGGACATGCAGCAGAAAGATTCTGTGTCCGTAACTCTGGCGCCAATGCCGTGGTTGAAGGTGTAGGTGATCACGCTTGTGAATACATGACAGGTGGCCGCGTAGTCGTACTAGGCCCCACTGGCCGTAACTTTGCTGCCGGCATGAGTGGCGGTATAGCCTATATCTGGGATTATGATAATGTTTTTTCAGATAATTGTAATCCAGGCATGGTTGAATTGGAAAAGCTTGAAAGTCAACATGATATTGATGAATTACAAAGCTTAATTAAACTGCACAAAGAACAAACGGGTTCTGACGTTGCTGAAAAAATACTTAATAACTGGGACGCTTCCTTAGCACAATTTGTTAAGGTCATGCCTACAGACTATAAACGCGTATTAGCCGAGCGGGCGAAACATGATGAAGAACAAGAAACGACTGTACACGGAGCAATGACAGATGGGTAAGCCGACAGGATTTAAAGAATTTACAAGAGAAACCGTTCCCTATCGTGACCCTATGCTGCGTTTAAATGATTATGCAGAAATATACACTGACCCGGCAGAGAGCCACCTGACAACACAGGGTGCACGCTGTATGGACTGTGGTGTACCTTTTTGCCAATCATCAAATGGTTGCCCTGTTGATAATCTCATTCCTGAGTGGAATGACTTAGTCTACCGAGGTCGTTGGAAAGATGCTTTGGAACGTCTGCATAAAACCAATAACTTCCCTGAATTTACCGGCAGAGTGTGCCCTGCCCCTTGTGAAGGTTCTTGTGTTTTGGGTATGAACAACCCACCCGTCACAATCAAAAATATTGAAAACTCAATTATTGATCGTGGTTTTGCAGAAGGCTGGGTTCACCCAGAAACACCAGAGCATGAAACCAATCAATCAGTTGCTATTATTGGTTCAGGGCCAGCAGGACTTGCCGCCGCTCAGCAATTACGCCGTTTAGGACATAGCGTCAGTGTTTTTGAGCGAGCTGATCGAATTGGTGGGCTATTAATGTATGGTATTCCCAATATGAAGCTGGATAAAGGCATTGTTGAAAGGCGTGTCAATCAGCTTCGTCAAGAAGGTGTCATATTCCATACTAACACCCACATAGGTAAAACAGAAGAGAATCCGGCCGGACATATCAATGAAATCATGCAACAAGCTGAACATGAAATCACGTATATAGATCCAAATCAACTTAAACAGGATTTTGATGCTGTCCTTTGGGCAACTGGAGCGACCCAACCACGTGACTTGCCTATACCTGGCAGAGAGGCTGACGGTGTCCATAGTGCAATGGAATTTCTGACTAAAAATACTAAAAGTCTACTGGATAGTGAACATAAAGATGAACGCTACATCAGTGCTAAAGATAAAAATGTCATCGTCATTGGTGGTGGTGATACCGGAACAGATTGCATTGGTACATCATTAAGACATGGCTGTAAATCCATGGTCAATTTTGAACTATTGCCTCAACCGCCTGAACAACGAGCTGAAGATAATCCTTGGCCCCAATGGCCTCGCATTTTCAGAGTTGATTATGGCCACGAAGAAGCAGCAAAACGTGATGGCAAAGACCCAAGAGAATATTGCATTCTGAGTAAGGAATTTATTGTTGACGACAAAGGACAACTTGCGGGTGTAAAAACCATTAACGTTGAATGGAATAAAGATGACTCAGGACGTTTTCAAATGAAGGAAATTGAAGGCACTGAAAAAACCTGGGATGCAGAATTAATTACCTTGGCAATGGGTTTCCTCGGGCCTGAACAAACAGCTGTTGATATGATGCAACTGGAAAAAGACGCTCGTAGTAATATCAAAGCAGAATATGGTTCTTTCAAAACCAATGTAGAAGGTGTATTCGCTGCAGGCGACTGCAGACGAGGTCAATCACTTGTAGTCTGGGCAATTAATGAAGGTCGCGGCGCTGCAGATGCCATCAATGAATATTTATTCAATAAATAAACCCTTGCTTTGATCTGTGGGGAAAGAAGACCATTTAGATACACACTGTATTTTTCAAATGACAAATAAATATGGCATAAGCTTTTGAATTGCTTATATTTAGTGAAAAATATTCAGGCTAGAACTCTGTCTAATTAATTGAGGACTTAAACGTGCCAAAAGCCAGTGAGCTGAAACAAGGATCTGCAATAGAAATTAAAGGCGAGCCTTATGTAGTCAAGACTATTGAGATTCGCAACCCAACATCCCGAGGTGCTTCCACCCTGTATAAAATACGCTTGACTCATATGAAGACGCGTCAAAAGCTGGACCAATCCTTCAAAGGCGACGATTTTTTAAAAGAAAGCGACTGTGCCAGAGTCATGGTTCAATATTCCTACCAGGAGGGTGAAAATTATACTTTCATGAACCTGGAAACATTTGATCAATACACATTGAACAACGATGAACTTGAAGGCCAACTCAGTTATCTGACTGAAGGACTGGAAGGAATCTTGATGTTGTTATTGGATAATGCCCCCATTGGCATAGAACTTCCGTCTAAAGTTGCAATGGAGATAATTGAAACCCCTCCGGCCATGAAAGGTGCAAGTGCAACTAACAGAACCAAACCGGCCAAACTCACTACAGGGCTGGAAGTACAAGTTCCCGAGTATATAGAAAATGGTGAAACCATTTTAATCAATACGGATAGTGGAAAATTTATGTCACGCGCCTGATATCATTTATGAGTCTAAATATTGTAAAAATTCATCATTCCAGTTTAATCGTTTCTGATACAAAAAAATCGCTGGAATTCTATCAAGGCGTTTTACAATTAAACACGCTAGAACGGCCAAATTTACCTTTCCCGGGTGCCTGGCTGGAAATCGGCAACCAGCAGATTCACTTGCTGGAATTGGAAAACCCTGACCCAACCCAAGGTAGACCCGAACATGGAGGCCGCGACCGCCATGTTGCTTTTATAGTCCAGGATCTGGATAGAGTCACCCAACGATTGGACTATTATCAGGTAAAATACACAATTAGCATGTCTGGGCGCAGAGCACTGTTTTGTAGAGATCCGGATGGTAATGCCCTGGAATTTATTGAAGAAAATCAATTATAGATCATCACATCAGGCTCAATTAAGTCAGCAAGGTGGTTAAAATATTCTGCCTTTTTAAAAATGTTTGTACCTGAATGCTTCTCTGAACATCTGGCTGCATAATCGTTTCAATTTCCATATAATCTTTTCCTGATCCTAAAAAAACCGATAAAGCCTTCAGACTATATCGGTTTTCTAATTAAGATATATATACCCCGAAAAAAATTTATCGTCTTTCGTTATTATCTCCAGGTCCTGAACATTGAGGGTCATTTGGATAATCAATCAGCCCGTCTCTATCGTTATCTACACCATCACTACATTTAGCGGGTTTAGGGTCATTGCTTTCGCCATTATCGCAACCGCCATCTATGACACTCACACTATCTGCAGCAGATAAATTGGCATTCCAGGCAACAGCACTAACGAATACAGACTTAGGTTTACCTTTCGACCTGAAACTGTAGTTATAGGTAAACGGCTCCCTAACCGAGGTTCCCAAATAACTGGACGACTTGGAAAAGTCTACGGATTGAGTATTGCTAGTCTCAACTTCAACAGCAAATGTACCTTTGACACACTGCCCTTCTGTTAAATTACTAATGGAAATACTTGGCTGGGCTAGTTGAGGCTTGTATAAAACGACAGTTAGTGTTGTAGTCGCACTATTTCCATAGATATCAACTGCATCAACGCTAAGCTGATAACTTGCATTCGCATAGGTCGAGACATCCCAGTTAAATACAAAATGATCATTATCTTGAAGTTGATCAGTAGCATGATATACGCCATCTATATATAGATCGACATAATCCACCGCTGTATCATCAGTTGCCAAAACATCAATATTAATATTTTCTGAAATAACCTGATTAGCAGCCGGATTAACAAAGCTGACCTCTGGAATATTATTTTCAGAGGTATTCATTATGCTTTCAAGGGCCAATAAACTGCCATAGGCATCGACTCGTCCGTGCCCAAAGCGTTCATCCCAGCCCGCATCACCCAAATCAACCGCTCCATCATATAAGGCCTGTTCTACCTGTAAAGGATCAGCATTTGGATAGGTTGAAAATAACATCGCTGCAACCGATGCAGCTAAAGGGGAAGAAAAGGAAGTACCAGATGCATAACCATAAGCACTGCTTGATGACCAATTGGTTGTGTAATCACTGGAACCGGGCGCAGCAATATCTACATACGGCCCATAACTTGAAAAGCTGGATAAGCTATCAGATGATGTTGTAGAAGAAACAGCAATAATTTCATTCCAGTTTTTACCCTGGTGAAAATCTCTGTAACCGCCATCATTGCCTGCTGAATTAAATAACAATGCACCTCTTTCCTGAGCGTATGCGCCAGCTTCTCTGCGTATATATTCACCAACGCCCGAATAAGAAACACTGACAACTTTAGCTCCATTATCAACGGCATATTCGACTGCACGGGCAATATCAGTACTATACGCACTACCACTGGTTAAATTAGAAACTCTTATCGGAATATGATGCGCTGAACTTGCCCACATCACTGAGGCAATGCCCAAACCATTATTCGTATCAGCACTTAACATACCCGCGGTACCTGTGCCGTGAGAATGAATAGGGCTGGAATCGGCTGTACCATCGACTGAATTATAGGATAAATCCATGCGCAGAATATCCTGTAAATCTTCATGGTTCGCAAGCATGCCGGTATCAGGCGCAGATACCAGAACAGTTTCATTAGGTAAACCATTGGCAACTGCATAATCCCAGGCTTGTTGAGCCCTTAACTTGGGAATATACCATTGAGAATTGATTAAAGGATCATTAGGCGATGCGTTCAAATCATTCAACTGATCCAGTTGAGCAAATTCTACCTGTTTACTGTTAGACAAGGCATTGATAATGGCATGAGCAGCATGCTCAGGTACTGACAGAATATGAACTTTTTCCTGAAATAATGTGCTGGCTTTTTCAGCACCGATACGGTCTATTAAATGATTTTTGTTCTGGGAAGAAACCCCCGGTGTAAATTTAACAATGATCTGGGTTTTATTATTTTCTGCTAAAACCGGCAAACATAAACACAATGAAGATAAGGCCAGGACATTTCTGGTAAATTTTTTCATTTTTCTCATAAATACGCTCAATAAATGATTAGAATATTTGTTTTCAAGTTAATAATCTCAATTTTTATTCATAAAAATTATGCTCTTTAAATCGGATTATAGAAGTTGCTTACACCCAGTGATGTTATCTTGATCCCAAAAATAAAAATCATAGAAATTGAGTTACAACAGTCAAATATTTACAACAGCACATAAATAATAACCAATTTTTTAATAACAAATGTACATTTCATAAGCAGCGTACAAATTAATATTTTATTAATTTTTTGACTCAGTTCTCAAAATCTTTGTATTAATTTATATGGCTTTATACACACCACAAGTTAGACATTGTTTTCGTTTTGTTTCTCAAGGCTATTGACAGCAGGAATGCTGTCACTCAGGCTACACGGACGTATTAACGCCGTGACTTGAGAGACAAAATGGAAACAACCTGGCGTTTGTATAGAGCCAAGTTAATTTTTTTATAAAAATCTATATTCAATCATTCCTCATGTCTCCTATTGCAAGCAATCAAGATTTCAAAACAATATTTAGTGTTCCTGTTACAAACTGGTTCTTGCAAAACTATAAAACACCGTCAAAGATTCAATCACTGGCCTGGCCAACCATTCATCAAAATCAATCTGTACTGATAGCCGCTCCTACAGGATCAGGTAAAACCCTGGCCGCTTTTCTGGCCATGATAGACAAACTGGTCAGACAGGGATTGCAAAATTGCTTAGAAGATGAATTACAAATTCTCTATATTTCCCCCCTAAAAGCGTTGTCTAATGATATCCAAAAAAATCTTCAACAACCTTTAGAAGGCATCAGTCAAATACTGAAAAAATCTGAAGAAAACAATTTCACTATTCGTGCTTTGACTCGGACGGGCGATACCAGCCAAGCTCAACGCACAGCGATGGTAAAACACCCACCTCATATTCTGGCAACAACCCCGGAGTCACTTTATTTGTTACTGACCTCTGATTCCGGTCGAAAAATGTTAAGCACAGTCCATAGCGTCATCATTGATGAAATTCATGCCCTTGCTGGAAATAAACGTGGGGCGCATTTAATGCTTTCAGTCAACCGACTTGATCATTTAATTCAAGGACGACTAAAACGTATAGGATTATCCGCAACACAAAAACCTATCCGTAAAATTGCTGATTTTTTGATGGGGAATCCCTCCAGATCCTGTCATATTTTTGATATCGGCCATAGTCGTAAACGACAGTTACAAATTGAAGTCACTCAATCCCCGCTTGAAGCATTGATGGCCAATGAAATCTGGGTCGAAATTTATGACCGGTTAGAACAATTAATCGGGCAACATCAGACCACTTTGATTTTCGTCAACACCCGAAGAATGGCTGAAAGAATGGCTGCCGCTCTCTCTGAGCGCCTGGGCGAAACTGCAGTCACAGCCCATCATGGCAGCCTCGCTAAAGAACATCGGCTGGATGCAGAACAACGCCTGAAACAAGGCAGTTTAAAAGCATTGGTCAGTACAGCCGCACTGGAACTGGGTATAGATATCGGCAATGTTGATCTGGTCTGTCAAATGGGTT
>SPJK01091352.1_pt1 | contig 14200 bp, 6 predicted proteins | sample 3741771 | NCBI WGS metagenome assembly SPJK01 (sample SAMN10925997, study PRJNA522277) | cold seep metagenome | isolation source: Elba SIP-enriched marine methane seep metagenome, extraction at timepoint T2 | place: Italy: coast of Elba, Mediterranean Sea | reverse complement strand
CTTGCCAAACCCCGTTCCAGCTCTTATTCGGGCATCAAGGCGGGACTTGGCGCAACGGCTTTTCTCGCCTTGATGGCGTTGTCAATCGCGCCCTTGTTCAGCCCCGTGGTCGATTATCGGCAAACCATGGCACTGGACGGCATCAAAGCTTCCATGACCTTGGCCGAGGTGGCAGCCTATGCCAAGGTTCCTGCGAGCCATTTGTTGAAAGAGCTGAATCTGCCGCAGGACACATCGTATAACGAAACTTTGAGGGTCTTGAAAAGCCGCCATGACTTCACGATGAGCGATGTCAAAAAAACGCTGGTTCGCTATAAAACCCAATGAAAGCGTTTTTTGCGCTACCAACTTAAGACGGGACAAGTTGAGGTTAAGCCGTTCGTGCTGAGCTTGTAGAAGTATGAACGGCTTAACCGCCCGCCCCATTCGTCAAGCTCATGACAGGCTTCGACTAGGCTCAGGACGAACGATTAAGCCTCGCTCCGTAGTGTCCCGTCTTAAGTTGGTAGCCGTTTTTTGCGCAAACCTTTACAAGGTTTCGGTATATTCCTCGGTCTGCAAATAAGTCTGTTCCTTGTAATGACGGATCACGAACAGGAACAGCACCGAGGTAATCAGCATCAGCACGGTGAAGAACCAGAAATAATCGGCCCCTGCCAGCTTGTTAGTGCCGTCGGGATTGAGGATGAAAAAATTCACCGCACTGGTGAACAGGTTGCCGATAGCGATCGACATGTAGAAAAACGCCATCACGAAAGACTTCATGCTGTTCGGAGCCTGAGTGTAAGAAAATTCAAGACAGGTTATCGACACCATCACTTCAGCCGCCGTCAGCAACAGATAGGCCAGAAGCTGCCAGCCGATTGACGGAATCAGGCCATTATCTATCTGCATCTGTATCCATGCAGGCACGGCAAAAGCGATGGCGGTCAAAAACATCCCTATCGCCATCTTGCGCAAAGGTGTCAGCGCGAACAGCCGGTTGATGGCCGGATAGAGGATGTAGGCAAACAGCGGAACCAGCAACATGATTAGCAGCGGATTGGCCGCCTGAATCTGCGAGGGCAAAACCTCGATGCCAAACAGCACCCTGTCCATTTTCTGCGCCTGCAAAATCCATGAAGAGCCTATCTGCTCGAACAAGGCCCAGAACATTGCGACAAACAAATAAATCGCGCCAAGTTTTCCCAAAGTCATCAGCCCGACACGGCTCAAAGCCTCTTTGACGAAACCCATTCCGGCGGGCGGAATATGCACGAAACGGTTGCGCCCCGCCCAGAAAAAAATCGTCGCCAGCAGCATCAGGATGCCCGGAATGCCGAATGCCCATGCCGCGCCGTAATTTTTCAACAGCCAAGGCATGATGAGCATCGCCCCGAATGCGCCGAGATTGATCGCAAAATAGAACCAGCCGAAAGCGCCGCTCAACAAATGATGGTTGCTGGCCCCGAACTGATCGCCAAGATGCGAGGACACGCAAGGCTTGATGCCGCCCGCTCCCAGTGCAATCAGGCTTTGGCCTATCAGCAACCCCATGCGGGTATCGTCCAGTGCGAGGGCGAAATGGCCGAAGCAATAGACAATCGACAGGCTGATGATGGTGCGGTATTTGCCCAGAACCCCATCTGCCAGCAAAGCTCCGAGTATCGGCGTAATATAGACGGCGGAAACGAACAGATGATAGAAACCCTGTGCTTCGGCGGGACTCATCACATCCAGCTCACCGCTGGCATTGGTCAGATACTGGGTCATGAACACCACAAGGATGGCCCGCATTCCGTAATAGCTGAATCTTTCAGCGGCATCGTTGGCAATGATGAAAGGGAGGCCGTTCGGCATTTTGTCGCTGGCGACGGGGGCGGTTTTGTATTTGGACATGTTTATTTGGCTATGAAATTGGAAAAAGGCATTAAACTTCTCTCTATGCAGTTACGGTATTTTAACCGTAACCTTCCGTCTCGTTCCCCATAAAGCATCATGACATTAAATGTTCATACAGGAGTGAAATAGCTTTAGCTATTTCTAAGAATACGCCAATAGCTAAAGCTATTGGACTCCGGCATATTCGTTTGTTCTTAACTTGATGGCTATGACGCAAAAGCATGGGGACGAGGAAAAAACTTTTTCAGCTTCCATCAAGCATGTCACCCACATCAAGATTCGTTTTTCTATTTTTAAGCAGCCTGTCATTGATTCTGGCAAGCCCTTTCGCCGATGCCAGAGTCGATGCGATGCAATTGCGCCAGCTCGAAAGCTATCAACAGGCTTTACGCTGGGACAATGTCAGCACTTTTCCAATGTGGGTCAATGGCATCAAGCCTGTCTATCATGCCAAAAAGGAAATGCACCTTGTCCATCTTGAAAAAAATGATGAAGTCAGCTTCCGTTTGCCCGCCTATCAGAGTGTGCGCCTTTATTCCCCGTACCAATCCATCAAGCCCGAAGATGTTCGTTTGACATTATCTGATGGGACGGGGCTTGCTCTTGAAGATATTCTCTATCCTTCCAGCAATGGCCATTCCTTGCTGTTATCGCCTCAGAGTCCTAAGCCGTTAATCGTGCATCTGAAAACAACAGGCAAAACGCTGGATTTGGGGCTGTTTGTTTCGCGAATGGAGGTTCTGGGGGAAATCGCACCGTATAGAAACCTGCATCCCTTGTCGAAAAACTGGGTGTTGCTGTTTTCCGAAGCCATTGATATTCCGGAGCTATATTGGCATCTGCCTGCAAAACAGGTGCATAAAATCAATGTGAAAGGCAAGCTGCGGCTGTTGATACGGCATAGGCTGGATTTTGAGCCGCAGGCGCATGAACTGATTCAGGATTACCGCATCCGTTATCGGCTCGATGGAGGCACAAAGCAGTATTTGCAGCTTGCGACCAGTGTCGATAGCAGTCATGAATTTAAAATCAATTCTAGAAAGGCAGTATTGAGCCGCAGCGAAGAAATCTATATCGAAATCCCTGAGGGTGTACATGAACTGGAATTAAGCGCGGACAGGAATTTATATGTGCAGATTTTGAGCCAGAGCGAGCATGATTATCTTTTTCCGCAACTCAACGAGCCGCGAAAGCCGGTGCAGACGGTTCGGCAACAGGGTTTGCTGGATAATCAGCCGCAAGATTTGGTCGCCGAGAAAAGCAAACAGCAGGTCAAAGATAACCGTCATAAGGAATCGGCCTTGTATGGCGTTCAACTGTTGAAAGAAACCGCCTTGCAGCGTCCCGACTATCCGCCGTTGCAGCGCGAAGCCGAGCAGTTGCGCGGTTTCAGAAGTTTTTACCGCGACTTGCTGCCGAATCACAAGGCCAGCGTTCAAGGTCATTATGTCGCCTATTTCGCCCCGAAACGCCTGCTGTCTTATTCGAGCTCGCAAGCCCATCCCGTACTGGCACCGCAGCATTTGCAGGCGGTGTTGAAGCGGGTTGGCAAGTCGGTTTTTGTGCCGTTGCCTGCCAAAGGAAAAGACAATGCTAATGAGTATCATCTGCCCTATTTATCCACCGATACGGAACTGCGTTTGCTGGTTGATAAGTCGGATTGTGTTCCTGCACAACGCCTGTGGATTCAGTTTGATGAGCAGTCGCCGAAAGCTTTGAACATTCGTTGTGATGAAAAAAATATATCGCCGGATGATTTTGTGCAGACTTTCTTTGAAGTTGCCAGCAAAAACGCTCAGCATTTTCAAAACGCCAACCCCGTCAGGTCTTCAAGACCTGACGGGTTTTCACACTTGATAAGCCAGCATTTTCAGGATGGTGGCTTGATTGATGCCGCGCATTTCGAGTTGCCGATTGAACGCGAAACAAAACGCATCAAAATCTGGCGCGATGCCAGCTTGACTGCGCCAGTCGCCATTGCATTGCAATATCGGGCCAGCCGAAAATTCACTTTTTCCGAGCAAAGCTATCTTGTCCGCTTGCAGGAAACCCGACCCGCCGAATTATTGAAACAGTTTCAGCAGGATTTAACAGGTTTTCCAAATGACAGTTCCTCGCCAGTAGGGCAGGAATTGCAAAATCAATGGCAACCGTTGAAACAGTTGATTGACGCGCAGGCGCGTCTGTTCAAGGCGGCGGTAGCCGACAGAGAGTCTGATAATCTGCACAGAACGACACAACAGCGTCTCAAAAAACTTTATGCGCAGGCAGAGCAGGCCGAAACGCAATTTCAATGGCTGGAAGCTCTGGAATATCGGGCGCAGGTTGTCCAGCATACCAACGGCAAAGAACGGGATGAGGCGCAGTTTGCGCAGGCGGATTTGCTGTTCAAGTTGGGTGAGATGTATCTGGCGGAAACGCTGTGGCGGTATTTATCTTTATACGCTGTCGAGAATATTTCGGCACAGGCAACAGACAAATTGCGCTCGCTTTATGAAAAAAGACAGAATTATTTCGCGCTGCAATCTCTGGCGGCAAGCCGGGTTTCAAATAATCCTGATGCGGAAAACATCGCTTTTTTAATCGAAGCGTTATCAAAAAATCAAGAATATCACCTGGCTTTGCTGACAGGTTTGACCTTGATGGAACAACCGCCTTTGCCAGCGTTAATCGAAGCGGCTTACCAGTTGCGCTGGTGGACGGTTTATCAACAGCTTGTACAGCGTTTGCCTGTTTCAGAACAGGCGTTCTGGCAAGGGTTGCAGGCTCAGGCACAAGGGGATTATCCGGCGGCTTTGGCTTTCTGGACTCCTGATTTAACACGGGACGATTCAGGTAAAAACCCGTCAGGTCTTGAAGACCTGACGGGTCTGTTCTCCCGCGTTCAGTCGATGAACACTTTCCGAAAAAACAATAACGCGGATTGGGCGCGATCATTACTGGAAGGCTTGCTGTTGCGTGATGAGATTTCCCGAAGCTGCGGCAAGCGACAGGCAGAATATTATCAAAAATGGCTGGACTGGCAGCATGGCCAGCCTAGTGAAAAGCATTGGCAGGCGGCGACCGCATTCATCAAGGATTATGCAGGGGCGGATACTTATTACAGTTCGGAGCGTGATGTTTATGGCAAGGGATTCAAGGCGACTTTGGAGCGTCCTGTGCGCTTGTCTTTGCTTGGGAAAAGAACGCTGCGTTTTAAAATACGGCCCTTGCATCCGGCAGGAACGCTGGATTCGGCTTTGAATGGCTGGATTGAAATCAAGGACAGCGCGGACAAAAAACCGTCAGGTCTTAAAGACCTGACGGGTCTGAACTCGCACAGACTCCATCCTTTCACCAACAACACGCCATCACAGGGGCTGAAACTGGTCTCAAAGCAATCGTTGCAATTAGGCGGCCTGATTGAATTTGAATACGAAGTCGGCGCAGGCTGGCATGACATAGAGATTTATTCCCAACAGGCCGAATTGTCGGTGAATGTCGAAGAAGCTATCGCCAGAACGCCATTGACGGCATTGCCCCGCGTGAATGCTTACACTTTCACGGGGCGATGGCAGTTTCCGCAAATGCCGATGCTGACCGCAAAGACCTTGATGCTGATTAATCCTTTCAGGGCGACGGATTTTCCGAGTATTGCGAAAGGTTCTCAGCCCATGACCCTGTTGCGTCAGGCCATCCGTGCAGCAGAACATTCTGTTACTCAGGACTGGCAGCTACCCGAAAGACTTTGTCTTTCGGGTAGCTGCCAGTCCTCAAGCTGCGACATGACTAAAACGGAAAATCTGGTCGAAAAATTAAAAAAACTGCCGTCCAGTCAATCAACATCATTGACCATCAGCGCAGCACCAATCAGCATCAGTGAAGTTTTGAGCCTTGAGCCAGTAAACACATTGGAACAGGCGCAAACACGGATGATGCACTATCTCCGTCTGTTTGAAGACGATGCGCCGAATATCGAACAATTGCTGTTGCCCGCCGAAAAATTGCGTCTGGCTTATCCCGACAATCCGCTAATTCAATCATTATGGCAACGCATCGCCCGCCATACCCAATGGCAGCCTTTGGAGGCAATCGAAGCGAATGCCGGACTCAGTTTTGTCGAAATCGAGGGCTGGCAGCCGGAAAGCCCGTTCATCCGCACCCGCAAGGCTTTGCAGCCTTATATCGGCAAGCGCGAACATATTATTTTTTCCGATCAGAGACTGGTTTTATATACAAAACAGCTAAAGCCGTTGAGTCTGCATATCGACTTGCGCTTGAGCGATGTGCCGTTCTTGCCAAAAAGCGATGCCCTTCTGTTCTACCGCATTGATGACAGGCCGCCGCAAAGCTTTCTGTTGCAGCGCGAACAGGGCTGGCAGCGTTTTACCATCCCGCTTCCGGCAGGTGAACATAGCCTGCGTTTTTATCAGCAAGAAGCCATCGGCAATCAATTCATCAAATTGCGTTTTGATGACCATGTTTCTGATTTGAGCTTTATGCAGGAGCGCCGTTATTTTGTCAGCACCCATGCCGAACCTGTAAAAATAGAGCTGTCGGGAGCTTTGAGACTGCGGGTGGATGAATGGGAAAATGGACGCTCGAAAACGCGCTTCATTAATGTCCCAGCCGGATTCCAACAGCTTGTCTTCGCGCCGAAAAAGGGACAGAAACAGCGGCTGTTGCGCTTCCGGCAGTGGCGTTTAGTGTTCGAGCCTAAACAAATAAACAATCGCATTATCGAACGTGAAATAAAACCCGTTCCCGAACCTGATGTTCAACAGGTAGAAAAGAAAGAAATAAAATCTGTGCATCTGCATGATGAATTCAAGCTCGGCAAACAGGAAGACGGGACTTCCAGTGCGGGTTTTGATTTGGTCAGGCGCAATAATGTGCAGGAGGACAGCAACACAGAAGTGCCGGAACAGTTTGCGCAATACCGCATCAATCACCGCTATTTTCTGCCTCATTTCAAGACTTACAGCGATGTTCAGGTTTTGGCGCGGGTGCGTGAATTTGGCGGGCCGACTCTGGGACTGAATTATTCGCAGACTTTTCTGCCATCTTTGCTGCCATTCACGGTGACGGTCAATACGCGGCTGATGGGGCAATGGGTGCATGATGAATTCGAGTGGATGGGACAGCTCAATCTTCGGGCTTCAAAAGCCTATCAGATTGTGCCGAAAACGCGCTTGATTCCTAGCTTGACGATGTTCGCACGGCATCTGAGCCTGAAAGAAAGCTCTCGCCTGAAAGATGACAGTTTTGCCGAAAAAATAGATCAGGATGTGTATTCACCTTACAAGGCCGACCATACTACGGGACTGAATTTTGCCCTGCTTCTTGAACACCGTCCGTGGCTGGATACGCTGTGGACTGCGCGGTTGAAGCTTGGCAGCAATGAAGGCTTTCATCCTTTCGATCTGGATCATGTAGGGACAGAATTTCACTGGAAACAGTTGCTCGGCGAGGTGGAACTGGATGCGGCCTACAGGATGACTTTTTATCAGGCGGATAATGACCGTGAAAAATCCAGCAAACGCAGCCAGTTTTCTCTGACGCTGGACTGGAATCGCTGGCTGTATCATCAACGGCGTTTCCAGCTTACGACAAAATATATTTATGACATCGAACGCCGTGAAAATCTGGTGATGTTTTCGGCGACCCTGCACTTTGGCGAAGGACGCGGCTTGCGCGATTTCAGGCCATCTTCCCTTGATTTCAGGCATCTTATGCAACGAAACATACCCGATGAAAAAAACAACCGCATCGACTACCGCCATTAAAAAATATGACATCAAGCAACTGCTCGAACACGGACAGCACAGCTACTGGTGCCAGTTGAATGCGGTGCTGATAAATCAAGTCTGCGAGCATTTCGCCCGCTGGCCGTCGGCACCCGCGCCGGATACCAATCCGGAGCGTAGCTCCCTGGGCAAACATGCCGAATATTTTGTGCATTTTCTGCATTATGCGATTGAAAACCATTGTGAAATTATGCGCATGATGGTTAGACGCTATGGCGAATACAGCAAACGCTACAGCAAGGCGGTGACAGAAGACGAACGGCGGCAACACATTCTCGACTATGCCGCAGAACTGGGCGCGGACAAAAAACGGCTGGCAGGCGACAGGAAAGCTTTCAGTCGCTGGTTTGGGCATGATGCCTTGTGCGAGCGTTACAAACGTCGCCATCTTGAGGGCGAACGTTATTTGAGCTTTTTGCTGCAAAGCCTAGGACGCATAGCGGCGATTGCGATTGAACAGGACGGGCTGCTGTTCGGCCACAAGGCTTTCTGGAAACGTCTTAACATCGAGCCGTTGTTGAAAGACTTGCTGACTTACGGCGGTGACTCGCGGGTGCTGGCGAGCGCGTTTCAGGCATTGATACTTCCGGTTTCAAAAATGCCGGAGGAATTGCAGGAAGCGGCCATTAGCCCTGCGAGCCTCAGATTCATCTATCATGCCAGCCTGCAAAGCACGGAGTCGGTCTGGGTGCAGTGCGAAGCCTTGCAGCTTTTGAAAAGCGCGTCGGCAAAGTCCTTGAGCATCGCCTTGCGCAAACGTCTGCAATATCCTGGCCAATCGGATGATGACCTGTTCGTGCGCCGTAAAGTAGTGCAGTTGCTGGGAATGCAGTTGTGTAAAGACCCTGAACTGGTCGATTTATTTGCACTGGTATTGAAAGATGAATCGCCGTCGGTGCGGCAAAAAATTCCCGAAGCCCTGCTTTATGCGGAAAGAGCGGTGATTGAAAAATATTATCCTGCCTTGCTGTTCGATGATGATGTTGAACAGGTGCGGGCTTCTGCTCTACTGTCGCTAGAGACCTTGCTGAAACGCAAGGACTGTTTCAATCTGGCTCTGGGCTATCTGGAAAAATCTTTAAAGAGCGAAAAAGACAAGTTCCCGTTGCGGGTGGCGTTGAAAGTCTGCGTCGATGGCATGAAAGCCCTGCAACAGACAAAGGCTGAGACTTCTGCAAAAAATGCGGGCCATCATGACCCCGAGCAAGTCGGTCTGTATTTTGACACCGTGGTCGCCAATATCCACGAACTGCACACAAGTGCAAAATCGCTGGCGGTCAGACGCTGGGCCGCGCAAAACCTTGAGAAACTGCGCTGTCTTAAAAGCTCGTTATTGCAACGGCAATTGCAGGACTTGCGTGATTTCGTTCTGACCATAAAACCCGGCAAAACCCGCCGCCTGCCAGAACATCTGGCGCATTTGCGCGATGGGGAACTCGCAAGACTGTTATCGGTAATCGCTCAGGATGATTTCGGGTTTGACGTAGAGCGGGGGCGTTTTGGCTGTTTTATCACACGGGGGCATGTGTTCGGTTTCAGATGGTGGCGATTTCTGCATGAATTCCGTCATCCCTCGCCTGATAAAAGGCAGGCGTTCTGCCATACGCATGGCCGCCTGTTCTGGGGGTATCTTAGGATTCCGTCCGCCATTCTGTCGGAACTGGCCGAAACCAAAGTGCCGGGCGAACCGTTTTTCATCGGCACAGAAGAGGGCTGGCGCGGTTATCTGCCGTTGGTCGATGATGCGATTTCGGCACTGGATCAGGGAGGAAAAAGCACTCTTTTTTATCACGCCGAGGGCATCACCGAATTGCAGCCGCCATCATCATGGTTTATGCGCAGGCTGGCAAGCTGGCGTTTGTGCTGGCATTTCGTCGATTATGCGCGTCTTCGCAACTGGCAGGAAGACCATCAGGAACCTGCGGACAGTTATCTTAAAGCCCTTGCAAAACTGGGTTTTCGTACATGCTTTCACCCTCATGACAAAAAAACGGGTGAGGAAAATATCGACCCTGCGGTGCTGCGTTTTTTTCCGGCGGTTGCCGCGATAGACATCAGCGCATTGTGGCAAGATTTGAATGACTATTTCATTTCGGTCTATGAAAACAACATTTATCAGCTCATCGCCTTTATTACAGCAGCCAGCACTTATTTTCTCGGCAGACACCTTTATATGTACCGGAAACTCCGCAAGGCGCGGGGCAATATTCCGCTGGTGCTCGGTGGCTGGGGAACACGCGGCAAATCGGGAACAGAGCGCATCAAGTCCGCACTGATGAATGCCCTTGGCTACAGCATCATCTCCAAGACGACTGGCTGCGAGGCGATGTTCATCCATGCGCACCCCTTTGGCGAATTGCGGGAAATGTTTCTGTTCCGTCCTTACGACAAGGCGACCATCTGGGAGCAACACAACCTGGTCTGTCTTGCCGACAGGCTGCATTGCGAGATTTTTCTGTGGGAGTGCATGGGCCTGACCCCGTCCTATATCGACATCTTGCAACGGCAATGGATGAACGATGACATAGCCACCATCACCAACACCTACCCCGATCATGAAGATTTGCAAGGCCCAGCCGGAATCAACATTCCGCAAGTGATGACGCAGTTCATTCCGCCGTCTTCATCGCTGGTCACTACCGAAGAGCAGATGGTGCCGATTCTGGCCGCCGCCGCGAAAGAAGCGAACACACAGTTCACCGCTGTCGGCTGGCTGGAAGCGGGGCTGTTGGCTCCCGATGTGCTGGAACGTTTTCCCTATGACGAGCATCCTTTCAATATCTCGCTGGTACTGGCCCTTGGCTATCAGCTCGGCGTGGGGCATGATTTCGCGTTGAAAGAGATGGCCGACCGCGTGGTTGCCGACATCGGGGTTTTGAAAACCTCGGCCTGCGCAAACTGGCGCAGCCGCCGTCTGCAATTCATCAACGGCATGTCCGCGAACGAGCGGTTTGGCTGCATGGGCAACTGGTCGCGGATGGGGCTGGACAGACACACGATTGAAAAGGATGTCGAAACCTGGGTGACGACGGTCATCAATAACCGCGCCGACCGCATCGCCCGCTCGCGGGTTTTTTCCAGCATCGTCGTCAAGGACATCAGCTTCGACCGCTGCGTACTGATAGGCAACAATCTGACCGGGTTCGTCAGCTATGTTCGCGAATCCTGGGCCGAGTGGATTGCAGGCGTTTCGCTAGTTTCGGACGAACAGACTCCGGCAGAAATTTTGCTGGCGATGGCGCAACGGTTCAAAAGCCCCTATTCAGAAGACATCGTCACGGCGAGGCTTGAAAAGATGTTGCAGGCTCAAACTGGCAACGTGGCTATCGAAGCCTGTCTCAGCCTCTATCAAAAGCCAGATGAACTCGCCGCGTTGCTGGAAAAAGAGGAAGTCAGCCATTCAGGTGAAATCATCGCCTTTTTGAAACTCGATCTTGAAACCTTGAAAAGCTATCAGGATTTTGCCGACAAGCTGTCGCAGGCTACGGCGAATGTTTCAGGCTTGCAAACGGAATTTGAACAACTTTTGTGGCGATGGTTCGAGGCGAAAATCGTGGTGGTCGAAGACTATTATGCAACCGGCAATCAGGTCATCAAGCAGGTCGCCGATGCAACGCCGCCAGGGTTTTATAACCGCATCATCGGGATGCAGAACATCAAGGGTACGGGGTTGGATTTTGTCTATCGCTGGCAGGCATGGGACATTTGTCACAGGGCCAGTCTGCAACTGCAAAGCGACAATGAAACCGAGTCAGGCAAAGGCTTGCAGCTTCTGGCGGGGTTTCAGGAGTACGGTTTTCTGGCAGAAGAAATGGTCAGGGAGACAGTCGCGAAAGTCACGGATTCCGCAATGGCGCAGAATGAACGCTATCAGGCGGAATTGAAACTGATTCTGTCGAATCTGGATGCGGCACTGGGAAAACTGAACATGCAGAAAGCGGCGCATGGAGAAAAAACATCGCCTTTCAGCAGGCTGAACGATGCACTGGAAGCTTTCCTTGATGCCTTCGATGCGGTCAGGCGACGGAAAAGAGCCGACAGAATCTATCAGGACATGGTCGATGAACGCATCAGCCATGAGCGGGCGGCAGTGGAATTGCAGCGTTTGAACAAGCGGCAGAAAGGCGGCTGGCTTAAGTGGATCAAATGAAGCCAGAGTATGGGGCTTAGCCGCTCCCGCTAGACAGGAAGTGCAAGCGCGGGCGGCCAGCCATTCATGCCACAGTCAAACACACAGAGTTTAAAAGTTCATCGAAGCAAGTCCTGAACCCGATGCAGAATGAGCTTGCAAGCTTGACAAACAGAACGACTAACTTAGAATATGCGTTAGCTCGTAGCGTTTGCAGCTACAACATAAGCAAATGCTAAAAAACATCATGGTTCAGTTGCGCCAAGGGACTGTTTTCAATAGGAAAACGCTATCCCGTTGCATTCAGGTTAGAGTTTTCATACAGACGCACTTTCTTCCAGCCTGCAAATTTGGCATCGTTGAACGGAATATCGTGGTCAATCGAATGCTCGTAACAATGTCTGAACAGACGGGCGGTGCGGAATGCATGTAGCTCGTCGTCGGCAGTGATGGTTTCCACATTGCCTACCTGAAAGGTCTTGTTCTTGGACTTTCTTTCCTTGACCCAGAAGACGGTATAGCACAAATAGCTCTTGTCTTTGCGGTGGTCATATTTGATGGTTCTTGAAACTCCGGTGATGCCGGTTGTTGTTTTATTTTTGGGCGGCTTCAAAAAGCGGGTGCGGCTTCCTTTCAAGACCACCAGCATCTGGTCACGCCAGGCGATAGCGGCTTGCAGGGATTTTGCTTTGTTGCCCCAGAGTTTATGCGAAAAATAACGACTGGTTTCTTTACCGCGTCTTACGATACGAACTTGAAAACCAAATGCGTCCGGTTCTGTTATATGTTTATGTTTAGCCATGATCATTACCCTCAAAAAACCTCTTTAACAGCGGTTCTAGGCGGCCAAAGAGTATTGAAAAACACGTCTTTTACGACACCTCGGACTACAAAAAAACACTCTGTAATCCATTGATTACAAATTATGCCGACATAGCCTTTCAAAAGCAAGCAAAAATTTAATAATTAATGAACAATTCCCTACTATTTTAGTGTAGAATAAAAAAATCCACATTGCGTGGTTTTCAAAAATGACTCTATAACCCTTTGTTTTACAACATATTTGGAGATAATCAAATGAGCGTATTAGTAGGTAAACAAGCCCCTGATTTCACAGTGCCTGCCGTGTTAGGTGATGGGCAAATTGTTGACTCCTTCAGCTTTTCAGAAGCCACTCAAGGCAAGTATGCGGTTGTCGTCTTCTATCCCCTGGATTTCACTTTCGTTTGCCCAAGCGAGCTGATCGCCCTTGACCACCGCATGGATGAATTCAAAAGCCGCGGAGTTGAAGTGGTTGCGGTTTCGATTGATTCTCATTTCACTCACAATGCATGGCGTAACACCCCTGTAAACGAGGGCGGCATCGGCCCTGTCCGTTACACCATGGCGGCGGACATCTCTCACAGCATCTGCAAGGATTATGATGTTGAAGCGGAAGCGCCTGCGGTTGCCTATCGCGGCAGCTTCCTGATCGACACGAATGGTGTCGTGCGTCATCAGGTCGTCAATGACTTGCCTTTAGGCCGCAACATGGACGAAATGCTGCGCATGGTCGATGCACTGCAATTCTTTGAAGAAAACGGCGAAGTCTGTCCTGCCGGCTGGAACAAAGGTGATTCGGGCATGGATGCAAGCCCTGACGGTGTTGCCAAATACCTGGGTGAAAACGCAGACAACCTGTAATCTCCACCTCTCGTTAGGTAGTGTACGGAGCGCATCGTGCCTGGCACGACGCGCTCTTTTTTTATGCGCTCGCGTGTTCTGCCTCTCTCGCTTTCTTGGCATCATGCACCAGTTTCTGTCTGATAAAGAAAGCCGCAGTGAAGGCTGCCGCCGTATCGAGAAAAGGAATGGACACGGTTGCATAGACCAGAAACCAGGTCAGCCAGTAACCGAGAAGCCCGACCAGCGCCCACCTGAGCCAGTATTCCCCCTGTTGCTTGCCCGTGATTGAAAACCACACCAGTACACCGATTCCGATAATTTTTGCCAAAATAAACATAGTTTCTCCCGTCAAGATGGATGATTGAATGTACGCTTCCCATTGATTTACCGTCAGATCCCGTTAAAATCTAGCAGATGGAATCATTCATGAAGCTCCTTGTCATCTTAATCATATTCGATATTGAAAACGATGACACCTATCAAGCCGAGATTGAGCATGAGAAAGTCGCTGAAAATCATTTTGTATATGCTGCTCGCATCCGTATTCGTGGTGCTTGCGACCGCCTTGTGCCTGCCGTTTTTGATAGACCCGAATGACTTCAAACCGCAGATAGAGGCTGCGGTGAAAGAGCATACCGGACGAGAACTTGCGATAGACGGGAGGATGGAATTGTCGATATTCCCGTGGCTCGGCGTTTCCACCGGAAAAATGAGTCTCAGCAACGCAGAAGGTTTTGAT
>SPJK01043152.1_pt1 | contig 14200 bp, 19 predicted proteins | sample 3741771 | NCBI WGS metagenome assembly SPJK01 (sample SAMN10925997, study PRJNA522277) | cold seep metagenome | isolation source: Elba SIP-enriched marine methane seep metagenome, extraction at timepoint T2 | place: Italy: coast of Elba, Mediterranean Sea | reverse complement strand
GCCGCGACCTGTCATAACGTCGAATTCTCAATTTACGGAATAATTTAATCGCATAAAGGGATTAAACATGTTGAAACGGAACTTCAACAAAAGGGCAAAGCATGACTTTGAGATTAGAGAACCTAACGGCTGTTATAGATTAGCCACGGAAGATGAAATCTTAGAAACCGCGCTATCGATTATCAATACTCGTTTTATAAAAGGGACGGCTATTACTGACCCCAAACTAACCCATGAATTTTTAAAATTGGAACTCGCCCATGAAGAGCATGAACTGTTTGCTGTGATGTGGTTAGATAACCGCCACCGTGTTATTGCCTTTGAGGCATTATTCAGAGGCACTATTGACGCTACAAGTGTTTATCCTCGTGAAGTAGTTAAATCAGCGCTTGAGCATAATGCAGCGGCTTGTATTTTGTGTCATAACCATCCTTCAGGACTGGCAGAACCTAGCCAAGCCGATAAACAGATTACAGCAAAAGTTAAAAACGCCTTAGCTCTGGTGGATGTAAGAACCCTTGATCATGTGCTGGTTGCAGAAGAGACTTATTCTTTTGCTGAACATGGAATGATTTAAACCACTTGATCAGTCATTATCTATGCTAAAACTTTGATCATAGCCTTTGTCCTGTGACTGTCTTTCTTGGTTCTGCTCTGCATTTTTAGAATTATTTAATTTGTAATTTTCCAGTGTTTTTCTGTGCTCAGCACTTAAACCCTCTTCAAAAGGTTTACGGGAAACATTATTATTATCCGCTTGCATGGTTTCAGTGACCTTTTTCAGCTCTTCAGGGCTGCGAAGCTCGCCTATATCATTAAATTTCTGTTCTATAGGTCTAGCCGATGCTTGATGCATTTTAGCGGCTTGTTCTTCTACTGATTTTTCAAATGCCACCAGTTCCCATTCCCTTCGGCTATCAAATATTTTCTTTTTCTTGGCGTTAAACCAACTAGCGGATGGTGCATCATCTTCATCAATTTTTTTATTCATATTGTCATTTGAGGGGCGAAGTTTTTCTGATTGTTTTTGGCTTTCTATAGCGTCTGTTTGGACAGTAGGTAGATCAACATTAAAACCATGCTTTTTAAGTTCTCTAAGCTGTATTTCTGGCGAGCGGTTGGCATTAAATGCATTGATGTCATCTTCAAAGCGTCCTAGCCTTTCTTGTAAGGTTTTTTCTTGCGCTTCCAGCTTATCAGCAAAGATTTGTTTTTTACCTGTCAGACGAGCTATAAAACCGCTATTATTCTGTAAATCTTGCGCGGCCTGATTTCGTTTTTGGGTTAACTCCTCTATATCCCATCTTTGACGGCTTTCTGCGGTTTTTTTATCTATCTGTCTTTGATATTGACTTTGTCTTTCTCTTTCATCAAACGCTTGCTTTTCTTTATCATAGGCTGCTTGTTTAGCCTGCAATTCAACTTGTTTTTGTTTTCTTAAAACCTGCGCTGCTAGACGTTCTTCTTTTTCCTGTTGTTTGGCTTTAGTTTCTGCGTACTTTTCGGCTGCATCGGCTAATGCTTTTTGTTGCTCTAATTCCTGTGCATCACGGTCATAAAGTTTGAGTTTTTCAGTAATATCATCCTTAATTTCTTTGGCGAGTGCATCAGCATCTTTTAACTTTTCACGATCTATATCTTTTAATAGATTTTGTATGACTTCAGTTTTTTTCTTTCCCTTTTCTTCAATATTGAGTTGTCTGGATAGTTTTTGAATATCGCCCTGATCATCGACCACAACAAAGTTATAACCTCGTCTAGCTTTGGCCAGTTCTAAACCTTCTTCATTAAGCGCATGAATAAAAGCTTTTCCACTATCAGCGGCGTAGTAAGCGCGGGTTATCTTTTCGCTGTAATCCTGTTTTTGTTCTTGGTACTTTACCTGCTGACCTTGCTCACGTTTTTGGGCATTTTCTTCGCGCTTGTGGCAATGCATAATATGCTCGCGCTCATATTCTAATGCCCATGCTTGTAATTCTCTTTTATCAAAGCTGGGTGTGTGTATTTTTCCATTCTCTGGATTAACTAAATTAGCCACAATATGAACATGTTTATGCTCGGTATCATCATGCGCAACCATGTAATATTGATGGGTAGATAAGCCTAAACGTTCTAATGTTTTTAATGCTTGTTCTTGTTGGTGCTGCTGGTCTGGGTTTTCCCCATGCGCCCATGAAAGTGAATAATGGTAAACGTTTCCAACCTCTGATTTTCTACCTACTGCACTGCCGCCAAAATCTCGCTTTAAACTTTCCGCATTTTTATCAATATAAGCCATCACCAACGCGGCTTTTTCTATATCTTGTGTATGCATATTCCCCGTATCAGACCACGCCACGCGCTCGGCGGTATTGGCTTTCTTATCATGCATGAGATAAGCCGTTACGCCCTTAAAGCTATGACCTCGGTTATTGATCTTAGGGATCACACACTAACCCCATAATAATTCGATCAATGGTCGCCAAAAGATCGCGCATTTTCTGGCTATCGGTTTCATCATGAATATGAGTTTTTCGGACAAGCTGATTAAGATTATTGCCAATGGCTGAAAGCTCACGGACAACTTTTGATTCTAAGATTGATTTTTGCTCGATAACAACGCAATCCAGTATTGCGCGGCGTTGATATTCTGATAATGACAAGCCAGATTGTGCCGCTTTTTTTTCCACTGCAAGGCGTTCTGTTTCTGTGCAGCGAGTACGCGGCAAGAAGCTGGTACGCTTTGGTTTTGTCTCTGGTTTTTCTTGTGTTTCGCATTTTGGCGGCATATTAAAAACTCTTTGGTCTTGATCTGCTTCTTAGGCGATAGAGGTCAACGGAGAAAAGCGCAGCGGCTCTCCTTGCAAGATTGGGAATTGGAGTAAAATGCGAAGCCATTTGTAGCTACATTTCCCCATCTTGCTACTCTACCTATACTGACTTTTAGTTATCAATATAGTTCAGTCATTACTTACAAGTTTTCACCCGATTATTTCTTACGCTGGACGCATTTAAAAGCATTTGCCATAATGTTTATGACTTTAAAGAAGATATATACAGGCTTAGCCATGACCTCAGAAAAAAAATTGCTAGATAAACTCATCGAGCGACAAGAGAAGTTAGCTAAAGAGATTAAACAGGCCAAAGCTGCACAGGCTAAAAAAGAAGCGGCTATCTATGCCGATAAATGCCGTATTGTAGGCGCTGCTATATTAGCTGAACTGGAAAATAATGAAAACTTAAGGCTAAGTCTTAATCCCATCATTGATAAACGCACAACGACCGCTAAAGATAGAAAATTATTAGGGCTTAATCCTCTACCAAAAAAAGAGAAAAAAACAGATAATGAAAATAAAGCATCCGCTAACGCGGATAAATAATTTTTAAAATCCCGCTATCGCGGGATTAACGATTTTCGCTATTCGCTCAAAGCTTTTTTTTATTTTTAAATGAGGTCGCTTTCGCTCCCACTTAATTTAAAAAAGGGGCTCATTGCCGCCCCTCTTTTTGCTACTCGCAAAAATTCACCCGCTAGAATATTTATAGAACGATGATAACGATAAAAAAATATTATCTGGTATTTTAAAAATAATGTTACAGTTTAATTGCGTACAGGCTGGAAAGCCGATGGCGTGAACGGTGAAAACCGCCCTCTGGCCTTTGATTAGGTTGGAGGGTTTTATACGGAAAATAAAAACTTGCACTTTTCATCGGATAAATGCTATTGATTTTTAAAATAATTAATATGCAAAGGAACTGTTTAATGGCTAAAAATGGATTTAACAATAGGTCTAAATTACCTCAAGACTCATCATCACCCGAGCTTAATTTAGCTAAACGATTAGCAATAAAGCACCCCGCCTCATCTCTATCTCTAGCAAAAGATATTTATCTGGGAGGAACTACCCAAAAAGTAGATAATATTGATTCATATGAAACCCATTTTGCTGAGCAAATTTTGAGAGTCCTATCAATAACGCACCCTTTACTTATCCTACCTATTTTAATTGATATCATAGAGTTCACTACATCTTCAAATGATGTTGATTACGCCAGCGGTGTGATCTATCGACTAGGAAAAGAATATCCACTAGAAACGGCTGAAATGATTCAAAATGCTCTTGAATCTAGTCCAGATGTATCTGGTCAATTAAAAGGCTATCTTTTTTCAATATTAGAAGGAATAGAAGCAAAAATAGAGAAATACAGTAAAAATGAAATTTAATCATCTGAATGATAATTCCATTGGTCTTTTAAATCCTGAAAATCACTTGATAACGAATTTGTTACTGATGGTACTAATTTAGATTCTAAATTAGCTAAATTATTGATAAATGTTATTATTTCTCCGTCTTGTTCCAAACAATCTTTAAGTGCTTTCAATATTTTCACTGAATCTTGTGTACCTAACATTTGAGGCTTATGATTGAGATATTCACGTATATCTTTTGTCACCTCTTGTGACTCGATAATACATAATTCATACTTGTTTGTAGGAGAAGGAATTAAAACAGTATTGATTTCTACAAAAACCGATGATGTAGGTGAATCATGATAATAATTAATAGTTTCAGGATTAAAAATTTTTAGATGCTTGTTTTCATTACCATTAGCGTTTTTATCTCTAAAAAAAATATTGATCATTTTATTTAGAATACTTATTTTTTCGTTCTTAGTGAATCTATTACAAAAATTAAAACCAAAACTTAGTACTTCATTAATAGGATAGTATTCTCTATTTGATAAAGTTTTTTCATGATTAAAATTTGAAATAAGCTCATATCTTTTTCTACTATTAGGTACTTTATCCCGATAATAAATACTAGATGGAAAAGTATTAAAAACAGTAAAACGACCATATTGCTCTTCTAAATTGTAAAGATATGAATTGAAAGCATCTTCATTTTTTAAATCTTTCAACTGAATATGAAAAAACTTGTCTTTAAATTTATAATCATCTTTGATTAATTCAATTAAACTAATATCTAGTTTATTTGCCAATTTAACAAAATTACCTATGTGTTTATCTAAAGCAGAAGTATTATTTCCATTCACTATTTTTCGATAAGTCGATTCTGATACCCCCATTGCCTCTGCAATTTTAATTTGTGCATAATTCTTGGCTTCATTTTTCGAAGCCTTTTCTAGTTTTTCTTTTCGTTTTTTTTCAACCTTCTCCCCGTCAATAATTACAGTTTCTTGCTGAATTTTTGAAGTTTGTTCTAACTCCTCTTTTTGATTTTTTTCATCACCAACCATTAGCAGACCATTAAGATTTTAAATGTGCCGGTATATTATAACCGGTCATTTTATACCGATATAAGTTCTTTCTGAAAACAGTAGGTTAAAAAGGATTACTTCACGTTAAAAATAACCACATAACATATTGATTTTTATATAATTATTAATTGAGTGGCTATTTTTTTATGCTAAAATCTCCCTCGGCCTATGTAGAAATCTTGCATAGTTTTTTCACCTAACGTCAATCGGCAAGGTGGTAAAAAATGCAGCACTTACAGCAGCAGCAACCACAACGAGAGTCTAATTCATCCGTTGATACTTTATTTAAGTTATCAAGGGTGGTGGCGGCTATCATCTCTGTACTTTACGCACCTGATCTACACGAACTCACCCGTGACTATATTGCTAACAAAATCACCGCTAACTATGGGGCTGATTTTGCCTATTGGGGCGTATTAGCTTGGTGGGCGGCCTTGTTTGGCCTGACCTATTACAGCTTAACGTTCATCTTTCAATCAGGCGTTACCTTTTTACATACCGCTTGGTATGCCCGTAACTTTTAACCATAAACAAGAATTAAGACCATGAATGACAATCAATTTGAAGCAGCTAACCCCATGCAATTGCTTAAAGAAAAAGCAGGTCAGTTGTTACCTATTAACGATGCTGATCTTAGAGCAGCTCATCAATATAACACTGAGCAAGTGCTAAATAAAAAAGCTGATTTAGAAAGTCAGTCTATCGAATTAAACCATAGGATTTTAGAGGCTGTAGCGGGGCTTATGGCTATGGATACAGGCGAAGTTAAACGCCTATCATTTGCTTCAATCATTAAGTCTCTGAAACTAAACAAAGGTATTCCCGATGGTTAATAAAAACAGGCTCACCGCTGAACAACTTACTATTTGTATCAATAAAGCTGCCAATATTGGAAAGCAAGCTAGACGCTTGCCATACATAAAAATAATAACAATACCCATAGGGTGCTTATTATTTATCGTTGTCGGTGTTGAGATATCATTTTTCTACAAAATGGGAGCATTTCTCAATGATGGCGAAACAGAAGGTGTATTTTCCAATCTGGATTTTTCTCTTATTGGGTCGATTTTTCTTGTCTGCTTTCATATCTCAACAATCAAATATAAAAACAACTCCGCTGTTAGGTTTATACGGCTGATAGTACTCTTTTCTTTGCCTTCATTTGTCTTGGGTGGCGGTTCTGCCTACATCGCAGGGGTGTTTGACTCGTTAATGGGCATATTTGACAGTGATAACCCTGAATCAGAAATCCCCCCTATTCTTGCCTACATGGAGCAGGAGATATTACCAAATTCTATGATTTTTTTATGTATAGGTCTATTAGGGCTAACTTCTGTATGTATATTTTGCGCTGATTTTCTCTTTGAGCAGTTAGCGGCAAATATTGAAAAAATTGCGCATCTTTCAAGTGAAAAAAATGCTGCTAAAGCCTTTATGAAAGAGATCAAATATGGGAATAAGGAGCAGGTCTTATTGGATTACACCGATAATAAAATACAAAATAAAATTGATCGAATGCCTGAAACAGATGCTTTAAATTTCGCCTCGATAATATCGCACCCTATCAGCATTCTTGACAGTTTAATCATGCAGCGTGAAGTATTCCCTGAAAATTCGGAAGATAATCCAAATATCAACGATTTTGCAGCATTCTTCAATAGCGAAAGCCTCGAAAACCAAGCTATAAAAGAATGCCGCTGTCAGTGCTCAAATATCGTCGTGATGAATTAAAAAAACTCGATGAAAAAGCAATCTTAAAAATAATCAAAAACGATTAACTAACTTAAGGATTATACCATGAAAACCTCTCTAATTCTATTAGGGGGGCTTGTGCTGCCAATTGCTGCGCAGGCTAACCCTTTAAGCGTTACCACTGACTTATCCGCGTCAGCTCCTTTATTAATCAATGAAGATTTTGCAAAGTCGGCGGCATATGCTGCCATAGCAGAGTTTGACCAATTAAAAACAGGTGATAAATTCACCTTTAGAACACTTGGTGTCACTGGTTTTAAAAACTTTGGCGGCAAAGCTAAAATTGTAAAGCGCAATAAAAAAAGAAAAATGCGCAAAGCCATTTTCAAAGATATTGCTTATATTCCAAAAAATAAAACCATTGAGAGCCAAGGTTCAACCAATATTTTATATTTCTTAAACTACACCGATTTTGATTGCGCGGAAGGTGAACATGTCTTCATTATCTCTGACGGATTAGAAGCTTCTAATTATATTGCGCCTGATAAATTATTAACAGGTAGTCCCCTACCTAAGCCTAACACTGATTTTTTAAAAGGTTGCAAGCTGACTATTTATGGTTTCGGCTTAACGGTTAATCCTATCTCCCCCGATCATTTACAAAACATGCTCAAAGCTTGGCAAGATTGGGCTGTGATTGCGGGAGTAGAGTTTAAAGCAATTATTAATCCTTAAATTTAAAGGAAAGTGGTCATGGCTAAAAACAAGAATAAAAATAAAAAAATGTTCTTATTACTTTTAAATATCTATATTTTTTGTATCTCGATATATCTATTTATGCCTATACAAACCTTAGCGAAAAACTATTACAAAAAGGTTTATAAATCCTATGTTCTCTATCAGAAGCAAAACGAGCCAGTGTCACAACGATTGCCAAGAACTTACAGCTTCTAATCATTATGAGCTTCTATTCCAACCATAGGCACGGTTCTAGTTACTGGTCTACGCCTCGCCAAATTAAACGAGCAGGATTATATGGTAAAAAGGGCAGTAAAGGCGTTTTTTTAAGCCTGTGTCCTTATACAGGAAAATGGTTGGTGCTTGATAGTGATAGCCCATTAACCCTAGTGGGTGGGGCAGGTTCTGGCAAGGGAACTACGATATTACTATATTCTAATTTCTATCAAGGCTCGATACTGGTTAATGACCCCAAGGCAGAAATTGGGGCAATGATAAAGCATTATCAAAGTAAGATTTTAGGAAAAGAATTTTATTGTATCAATCCTACTGGATTACATTCCAAATCACCTTGGAATTTGCCCCAACATAAAGTTAATCCGTTTGATATTTTAAAGGTGGATAGCCCTCATATTGTCTCGGACTGTCAACGAATTGCTATGATGCTGATTCCTGATGCGGGCGGCAAAACTTTCTTTGTTAACCGCGCTCGCCAGTGGATGAGTAATTTATTATTAGCCTACGCTTTAACCAGCAAATCCCCTAATCTTTCAGATTTTATGGGGGTTTTGAATATGATTGAAAATAATCACAGCGATTTTAAAGCTTTGGCTTTGGGTTTATATGCCACACTTGGTAATGATGATATTACCTTAACTATGAATGAAATCATCAATAAACGCAGTGATACAGGGGCAAGTGGTGAATATAGCGGGGTGATGTCCACTATAGGCACGGCAATGACCTTTATGGCTGACCCTCAATTACAGATTTTATTTTCTGGGGCTGATTTTTCGCTGGATGTACTCTCTCAAACTAACCCCGCCGCCATAGTTGATCTTGCCTTTCCTGCTGAAAATATGGCGATTCATAAATCAGCTATGCGGCTGATTATTGGCGTGGCCATGCTTTACCAATATCGTAATACAAGTTCTCGCCCTTTATTTCTGATTGATGAGGTGGCCGCATTAGGAAAATTCGAGGAAATATTAACCGCTTATTCTTATGGTAGAAGCTTCTTTAGGACATTTTCAGCATGGCAAAGCTTGGGTCAGATGAGCGGCCTATATAGTGAGGATGGTATGCAATCAATATTAAGCTCTTCGCAAGCCCAAATATTCATCGGAGTGCGTGATTTAAAAACTGCTAAATACTGCTCTGAAATGCTCGGTAATCAAACCATAGAAGTACAAAATCCAATCTATGAAGCAAGAGCGAGGCACGAACGCCAAGCGGCGATTAATAAATTAATGTTTCAGGGCGGCGATCCTTCACAGCTAGGACTAGAGCTGGGACATTGGGAGAGAGAAGAAAGTCATAGGGATAAGATACAAAGACCGTTAATGACTCCTTCAGAAATTTTGAATATGCCTGAAGATAAAAGTCTGGTTTTTACTTCAGGTTTAAATTTGCCTCCTATACTGGCAAGCAGACAGCCCTATTTTAAGAACAGAAAAATAAGAAAATGCTTTACCCCTAATCCTTACCATGTTTGAACATCACTCCCACATACTAAGAGCTGCGTTGCGCTCTTCTTGCCCAATAGCATCCATGTAGATGATAGTATTATCTAAGCTGGTATGTCCTAACCATTTTTGTACTAGACGGGGGTTACGGGTCTTCTCTGCGGCTCTAACACCAAATCCATGACGCAAGCCTTTAGCGGTGGCTTGTACGCCTTCTATCCCTGCTTCTTTCATAATTCGTTTAACAAGTTTATAAGCTTGATTATATTGCCACGGGAATAAAGCCCCTGCCCTCTTCTTAACCCGCTGTGCCTTTCTAATGCCGTGTACTAGCTCTAAAGCATCAATAACATGATCAGGAATAGGAATGGCTCTAAATTTAGTCTTATGACGCTGCTTTAAGGTTTTAAAGATAATAGTCTTTTCGCTTAGATCAATATTTTCTGCTGTAAGTGCTAAAGCTTCCATTGGTCGGCAGCCTGTATAAGCCAAAACAAGGCAAAAAGTTCTAAGCTCTCCCCTCTCCTGCCCACCTGCAACTTTTAAGAAACGATCCAGTTCTTCCGTACTTAAATATTTGCGTTTTCCATCAATAGTAAAGAGTTCACTAGCCATCTCTTTACTTTATCAGCCTTTTTCAAATTTGGTCAATAACCGTTTTTTATTGTTTTATTTAAAAAATAGTTCTACCATAGTAAAACTAAGTAGTAAAAAGTATTACCAAAGGAGTTAAGACGATGAAACCTGTCGGTGTAAAATTAGACGATGAATTACAAGCACGTTTAAAAGCCCTTGGCGAACGTTGCGAACGTTCCCCTCACTGGCTCATGAAAAAAGCAATCGCCGAATATGTTGATCGAATGGAAGCAGAAGAAAATGAGCGACAATTGCTCATTGATAGATGGAATAACTATCAAGGAACGGATGAAACTGTACCACACGAAACTGTTGTTCAATGGCTTGAAACATGGGGAACAGACAAGGAAAGTGAATGTCCGATAAATATCAATTAATATGGGTAAAAGAAGCGATTAGTGATCTGGAAGAATGCAAAGAATTTCTTAAATCTAAAAACCCCAAAGCAGCAAAAAATGCAGTAAAGCGCATTATTGAAGTGACTAAATTATTATTGGAACAGCCTTATTTGGGAAATCCAATTGAGAATATGCCAGAGTTTCAAAAGATAAATATTCCTTTTGGAAAATATGGCTATGTTCTTAAATATCGTATTGATGGTCAAAAAATCGTGATTTTAAGGGTTTGGGCAGGTCGCCAAGAAAAGAATTTTTGATAACGTGTAAACCACTCCAATAGTAAAGACTTTATTACTAAAGTATTTAACGGCTTTTTAAATTTCTGGGGGCAAAGTCGTCTTTTTTGGGTCATGCCCTGCTATTAATTCTTCATTCTCTTTATCGCCGTCATGAAGCTCTTGATTTAATCCGTAGGCTAAAACTTCAAGATATTCAAAAGTGGCTTGATCTAAGTTGAGTATAATTTGTTTTTTCATTTTTTTGGCTTTCTGATTTTTTAAAATCTATCGGTTCTTACAAAATTAACCTGATTTACTAAATTATGCGTTCCTTCTTCTTGGTAAGTAAAAAAATAGTTATTAATTGCGTCAGGTTTCCTTCTTGTACGCTTTGTTTGAATATACACAGCAAAGTACCAGAAAAATAAAAAGGTTGCTTAAATGGCTTTAAAATACGTTGTTAGAAGCCTAATAAGAGTTATAAATGGTATAAGAATCAAATCTATACACTTATCCACAGGCTAGAGTTTTCTAGTGTTATTAATGTTATTAATAGTGTTATAGTGTTACAGATTTTTTAAATATCGAAATTATATTTGTTAAACAGTACCTTAAACTGTGGATAAGATATTATTTTACCCCTGAAACTACGAAGATCAGCCCCTGAAACTACGAAAATATTACCCCTGAAACTACGAAAATATTACCCCTGAAACTACGAAGATCAGCCCCTGAAACTACGAAGAGACTTCTAAGGTTAAAGGTTTACCCCTGAAACTACGAAGTTTATCTTGACAAAACCCCTTGAAACTACGAAGATCAGCCCCTGAAACTACGAATTAAAATTCAAATTAGCCTTAATTTTGAATTTTTGGGGGCTTATTTTAAGGAGTTAAATTATGGCTAATCCTCTATTGCCACACCGCCATCCTGAAAAGGACTTGTTTATTTGTGACTTTGGGGAAGTCATACCAAAAAGCGATATTGCTAGTATGGAACACCCGCTTTTTACCCTCTCGACTAAGCCTGATATAGCTATAAGAAATTATGAGCATAATGGTAACACTGTAAGAATAGCCCCTAGTGTTTTAGGATTGGCAACAATCCATGATAAAGATATTTTAATCTATTGTATTTCTCAGCTCATGGCTGGGATTAACCAAGGGGAAACTCCGAGTCGTACAGTACGATTCAAAGCTCACGATCTACTTATAACAACAAATCGTCCAACAGGGGGAGAAAGTTATAAGAGACTTGGACAAGCATTCGATAGATTAGCAGGAACGCTTATTGAAACTAATATAAAAACTAATGGGGAGGAAATTAACGAAAAATTTCATATTTTAGATAAAGTTAAAACAGTTTTTAGTGATCCCAAAACAAGGCGTATGGTTGAACTTGAAGTAACCCTTTCAGAATGGCTTTACAATTCGGTTATAGGTGAGGAAGTTTTAAGCATAGACCATGATTACTTTAGACTTAGAAAACCCATTGAACGTCGTATTTATGAAATAGCACGTAAACATTGCGGAAAACAAAAACAATCCCCTATAGGGATTGAAAAATTACACAAAAAAGTTGGTTCTACAGGTTCAATAAAAAAATTTCGTGAAGCCTTAAAACACATTGTTAAGCATAACCATTTACCTGAATACAGCATCAGAATTGAAAATAGTAATGTTATTTTCAATTATAAGAAATACAAAGATAATCAAGTTATTTCAACACAACAAGATAATCGCCCTTTCATCAAGCCTGATACTATCGAAAAAGCAAAACGTGTTTTAGGGCGTTCTTTTGATGTATATGTTGTTGAAGCTGAATGGCTGCAATGGTGGGAACAATCTGGGAAACCTGACTTACAAAGCCCAGACGGAGCGTTCTTTAACTTTTGTAAAGCCCGTATGGAAAAAGAGCAAAGAATATAATTATGAACCCTTTAACGGTTCGTATAAGGGTCAATGCACCAAGCTGACCCTTATAATTAAAAGAAAGCTAGCTAGCTTTCTTTTGTTAATTGTTTGAACTTATCTAAAAAGTCTTTTGCTTCTTCCTTTTCAATCAAAGCAAGTATTCCAAGTTCTAAAGTTTCCTGATCGCTTTTAGCTCCTATATGCTCAGTTAAATCAGATAAAAGCTCTTTCATGCCAATACGCATTTTAGAATTATGTTGGATAATATAGGGGGTTCTTTTTTTTGGCTTCTTCACCTTGGATGAACGGTCAACAAACCCTAGTTTTTCCCCTACTTTCTGCATTTTTTTATATTCTTCCTCGCTTGGTGGGGATTGCGGTGAAGTCACTAATTCATCTAGGTTAATTTCATCATCGTCAAAAGTAATGTGCTCTCTATCTTTAGCCATTTGTAACCTTCCTTTCTTCAATACTTGCTTTTAATTTTTGCTTAACTTCTTTTGCAAATATTCGTGCATTATCAGCCGCTTTATCTATGCTTGCTTGTTCTCGTTTAGTGCTTGCTTCTAGTTCGTTAACAGTACCACCAAAAGAAAAAACACTTTTAAAAGCTTCACGATCTATTAAAGAACAAGAAAATAAATCAACTCCAGAGTTGCCAAAATCTGCGGCTAGATGCTTTCCTGTCTTGGTTACAATTGCTGCACTTAATCGTGTAAATAAAACAGAGTAAGCAATATTTCTCCCTGAAACTTTAGAACTATACTTGATTGTTTTTATAGTTTTCATTGCCTCTCGTGCGTCATTCTGGGAAGCCTGACAAGGAACTATAACTAAATCGGCACGGCTCATTGCCCCAATAACTGCACTACTCGCCACACCTTCAAGATCAACCAAAACAAAAGCCGTTTTACTTTGTGCTTCTTCTATAGCTTCTAAAATGCTTTCACTCGTCACATTTTCAAATAAATTAATATTATCTGGTTTTCCTTCCTTCTGCGCCCATGCTGCGCTATGTTGATTTGGGTCAGCGTCTATCAACGCAATATTTAACCCCTTTTCTTTGGCTTGCCTTGCTAATTCACAAACCAAAACAATTGCTGCGGTGGTTTTCCCTGCTCCACCTTTACTCGATGCAAATACAATTACAGGCATTTTATAAACTCCCTTAGATAGCTAGCTATATAAAGCTAAAACAATATAGCTAGCTATCTTACATGAATAAAAAAAGAAAGCTAGCTATATTTATATTTTAATAGCTAGCTAGCTAGTTTTTTGATTTTTGTAGTAGTTTGTAGTAATATTGCTACTACTATCTACTATATTAACGGGTGATTTATGGAACGCAAAAGCAAGGTAACGCAAAGCGCGGTCAATGCTGCTTGTGAACAATTACAAGCGGACAAGCAAAACGTAACGGTAAACGCTGTTATTGGTATATGCGGCGGTTCTTTCTCAACCGTGGGCGCAATGGTCAAGGCGTGGAAGGAAGAACAAGCCGCCCATGTTTCGCCATTACTGCAAATGCCTGATAGCGTTATGAATGCCATGCATAAAGCCGCTATGGATGTTTGGGGGGCAGCTTCTGCTTTGGCTGGTGAAACAGTTGAACGCATACAAAGCGAAGCAGGGGAGGCGATCACTAAGGCTAAAGCAGAACT
>SPJK01018364.1_pt1 | contig 14202 bp, 5 predicted proteins | sample 3741771 | NCBI WGS metagenome assembly SPJK01 (sample SAMN10925997, study PRJNA522277) | cold seep metagenome | isolation source: Elba SIP-enriched marine methane seep metagenome, extraction at timepoint T2 | place: Italy: coast of Elba, Mediterranean Sea | reverse complement strand
TTTGATTGGAGGGCCGATGCGGTTTATTGAATATTGTGATTTTGAAACCTTTCGTCCTTCATCGTCCTACAAACTGGACAAACACGGTTGCTTTCGCCTGAGCAAAGTGCCCCGTAAATCGGGATTGTGTCATCCAGGCATCGACGAACATATGGCAAAAAAAGTTAGGGGCCCAACCGTATCGTTTAGAAAAGACCAGTGTATTTATGTTGAAGAAATCGAAAAGCCGCAGGCCCGTTATCGATATTTGCGCAAACGCAACAAGAGATGGATTGACAAGGAGGAAGGGATTGTGATTCACAGGAGTGCCTTACGTGTAGAAGAAATTAAAACAGATAAATTAATTGCTGAATTAATATCTTATTCATTGAGGAAAGTTATTCCTGAAAAACCGCCGATTCCAATCAGGAGTGTTCACTGTAAATCTAAGCAAGTGACAGGGGTTAAACCCGTTTTTAACCCGGAAGGATCAGCTGAGGTGATTTTCAGAAACACCGTATTTACTAATTCAAGAAGGAACACAGGCCATGACCAAGATTGAAACACTCTACCAAAACTCCCTTTTAGCCGCAGCCGCCTATGTTGACTGGGAAGACTTAAGTGAAATAGATAATAATTTACGCAGCCTTGGCTTTACTGAAGAACAGATCAGGCAATTCAAACGAGAATATACAAATCAAGTTGATGGTTTGCCGGCCTATTTTGATAAAGCATTTTTCAACGGCTTTGGTGCTGTGCTGTTTAGAAGCCAAAATACCAACAGAACTATTGTTTCATTTACGGGGACAGAAGCGGTACTGAATGAGTTGGCCAACGTGGGGGAATTGACGGCTGACCTAGTGGCGGATTTTCTGTTAGCAACAGGCTTAATAGGCATCGCAGATCTGTTTGGTGTTGGACAAAATAACAGTATAGATGACTTTTTAATGGCCTCCGGTTTGGTTGATGAAAGCGGTGAATTTGTTGTGGCCACTAATCAAATTGAATTTGTTGGACATTCCTTAGGGGGGCATTTGGCGACGGTGGCTGCCTATAAGTACCCGAACAATGTCGATCAGGTTTCAACGTTTAATGGCGCAGGTATTGCTGGGTTAGATCAGCTGTTGTTCCGTTTGATACTGCCTATTTTTCGTGGTTTTCTGGATGAAGAGCGTATATCAAATTTTGTTGCTGATAAAGGGATTGAAGTAACAGCAGCTAATGCCTTGTTTTATGACCATCCTAATGGCAATCAGGCAATTTTTATTGAAGAAGGGTTTGGAATAGAAAACCACAGCGTTTCAAAGCTGGTAGAAAGTCTTTCGGTTTATCGTATTCTCAATTTAATTGATCCCAAATTAAGCGAAGATAAAGATGGTTTGATCAAAATCTACGAATTTCTGGATGCGGCATCTAATATTGCAGACACCTCGTTAGAGACAGCTATTGATATGATTGGGGATTTTTTTGGTGGCGAGTTAGGCAAGCAAACGTTTAAAGATGATGTTGCTTTGTTTTTTGAAGAGTTAGGCAAAATTCTTGTTAACGTTACAAATGCATTAAATTTTGTTAAGTACAGTACCCTTAAAGGTTTTGCTGGAAATGATGATGCGAATGGATTTGCATACCGCTATGCATTGCTTAATTTGAATCCTTTTGTAATCAATGGTGATATGTCACTGTTTACTAATCATAATACCAATGGTTCTCTGAATGCGCGTCATTTTTCTGAGTCTTATCTGCTGGATCGGTCTCAATTTCTTGACAGTCTGATGGAACGAAATACCGAGGATGATGAAAGCCAATTGTTTTCAACAGACTTGGCTTGGTCTCATGAAGGTGTGTCATTTTACGACAAAGAAGCAGATATATTTTTAGGCACACATGCAGACGCATCAAAAGAATATGCTGTCATTTTTGGTTCAGCTGACGATGGAATGATTATAGGAACTATAAACGACGATCGTCTCTATGGTAGTCATGGGACCAAAGATGAACAACTACAAGGCAATGCTGGCAATGACTATTTAGAAGGCGGCCTAGGGCTTGATACCTATCTTTATAACACAGGCGATGACTTTGACACTGTTTTTGATGTCGATGGTTTGGGACAGATTAAATGGAATGGAGAAATACTGGATGGAGATGTCCCATTATTTGGCACGAACAGTTTCATCGATGAAAGTAAAAATATTGGCTTTCATTTCAGCAGTGATAATGCCAACTCTAACACAGGTAGCTTACTGGTTATAGATTTCAATTCTGATCAACCATCGGGTATTCGGCTAGAGAATTATGCGTTGGGTGACTTGAATTTGACATTCGACAAACAAAATACGGCGACATCGGCGATTACCCCGGTTGATAACACCATCGGTGATGCTGAAAACAACTTGCTTGTTCCTGCCGAACCAACACGGGATCAGAATAATCATATACAGGGACTTGAGGGGAATGATTATCTGGAAGGCTTCACCGGGGATGACCAACTTGTCGGCGGGTTGGGAAATGACTGGTTAGTGGGTGACGACGGGGCGGACTGGCTGGAAGGCGGCGAAAACGATGACAGTTTATTTTCTGGCAAAGGTCAGGACACGGTTTTTGGTGGTTCCGGTCGCGACTTTATTTTCGATAATCAGGTTATCGTCCCGCAAACACCTTTACTTGATGCTGTTGATAATGTAATTAAACTTAGCAATGAAGAACTATGGGCTGTCATTCAATCCACGTTTCGTTTAGAACGCCTTGGGCTAAGCATTACAACAGACAAAGAAATAGATTATCTGGTCAATCAAAATTATCCTGAAACCGCATTTAGTGGCACCTTGGCTGATAATTCAGATATCAGTTATCACTATGCGCCAGAAAGCGGATTATTTGGTGCCGGTAGTTTATCTTTGACTTCAGCGAGTACATCACAAACCGGTCTTTATCATCTTCGGATTACAAGTTTTCAAACCATTGATGACGAGTCGAATTATCTATTTGGTCAGGAGGGAGATGACTTTATCGTTGGCAACGCGGGTGTGGATTGGTTATCCGGTGGCACAGAGGACGATATATTAGTGGGTAATGATGGCAATGATATTGTGTTGGGTGGCGATCATGACGATATCTTAATCGGTGGCAAGGGTCATGATCTGTTAGAAGGAGAGCAACACAATGATTATCTCTATGGTGAAAGTGGTCATGACCGACTTTATGGTGGAGCAGGTGATGATTTTCTTTGGGGAGACAGTCCATTTTCAGATGAAGATACACATGGGGATGATTATCTTGATGGTGGAGATGGAAAGGACCAACTGGTAGGGGGTGGCGGTAATGATATTCTGATAGGCGGCGCAGGAAAAGACATTCTAGTCGGAGCTGAAGGGGATGATAAAATCATTGGCGGATCTGATGACGATGAGTTACAAGGTGGTCAGGGATCGGACACGTTGAATGGTGATTCAGGCAATGATCTACTATTTGGTGGAGATAGCATAGATTGGTTATTTGGTGGTATCGGTCATGATGAATTGCAAGGCGGCGATGGCAATGATCACCTGTTCGGAGGCGATGATAATGATATTTTATTTGCCCAGGCAGGGGCTGATACCCTGTACGGAGATAATGGCGCTGATATTATTTATGGAGAGGGGGGTGAGGATACTATTTTTGGTGGAAATGGTCAGGATACCCTTTACGGTGGTCGCGAAGATGACCAATTACAAGGTGGAGTGGACAGAGATATTTATGTTTTTAATATAGGTGATGGCAATGACACGCTGATAGATGCGCCTGATATCGATAATGCAGGTAATTTCACAGGTAATACATTACGTTTTGGGACAGGGATAAACTCTAATAGTTTATCGCTTGGCTTGGGTTCCTTAAAAATTATTGTAGGTAATAATGCTAATGATGCCATTCATATCGAAGGTTTCGATCCTGATAACCCTTATCTGAACCCGGTTATTGATCGTTTTGAATTTGTTGATGGAAGTAGCCTTACATTCGAAGAATTACTTGAAATTGGCTTTGATTTTATAGGAACTCCTGAAATTGACAATCTCTCTGGGACAGGTGCCAATGATCGGATTAATGCTCTGGCAAGTGATGACATTATCAATGCAAAAGCCGGGAATGATGAGGTCGATGGTGGTACGGGCAATGATGAAATATATGCCGGTGCTGGTGATGATCATGTGTTTGGTAATGAGGGCAATGATCATATTTACGGTGAAGAAGGGAATGATGTTCTGAATGGCGACGGTGGAGATGATAGAGTTGAAGCCGGGTTAGGGGACGATTTGTTAAATGGTGATCTTGGACAAGATGTACTTTATGCTGGCGCTGGTAATGATCAGGCTTATGGAGGCGATGACAATGATCAGATTTTTGGAGAAGAAGGTGATGATGATTTATATGGAAATTCAGGCGATGATACGATTAATGCTGGCTTAGGAGCAGATTATATAGACGGTGGTTTAGGGAACGATCTGATCTATGCCGGGGCTGACGACGACCAGATTAACGGTGGTGGTGATATTGATTTGATTTATGGTGAAGAAGGCAATGACTTCCTCTATGGCGATGAGGGAAATGATACTCTGCATGGAAATGACGGAAATGACACTCTATACGGTAATACTGGCAATGACGTTTTGGATGGAGGAAGTGGTAACGATAGTCTAAATGGAAATGAAGGGGATGACACCCTATTTGGCAGGGAAGGTGATGATACCTTAGATGGTGGTAGTGGAACAAACCTACTGCAAGGTGGGGTAGGTGATGATATTTATTTTGTGCAGGGTCAATTGGATGAAGTGATCGAAAATGTTGATGAGGGGATAGATCAGGTTATCAGCAGTGTTAACTATACATTAACTAGTCACGTGGAAAATTTGACGTTATCAAATTCAGTTGCTAGTCAGGCCAATGGCAATGAATTAGATAATGAAGTTGTTGGAAATGATCTTGATAATTTGATTAATGGTTTTGCTGGAAATGATAATTTAATAGGAAATGCCGGAAATGATTTGCTGAATGGTCAGGCAGGCGATGATATTTTAACAGGCGGTAGAGGTAACGATACCTTAGATGGTGGCGATGGCATCGATAGGCTTTTGGGCGGGCTCGGTGATGATCTATATCGCGTAAATGATATTGGTAATGAAATTGTTGAGCAAAATGGTGAAGGCACCGATACTGTAGAAAGTAGTATTAGCTATCGTCTGAGTGGTCATGTAGAAAATATAATTTTAATAGGTGAACAGGGCATCAATGCTACTGGCAATGAGTTGAATAATGAAATAAGTGGAAATCACGCCAATAATCAACTTTATGGCGAACAGGGAAATGATTTGCTGATTGCAGGTGCTGGCAATGATACTTTGGATGGAGGAAGTGGAGCGGATAGACTCCTTGGAGGGACTGGGGATGATATCTATCATATCGACAATATAAACGACAACATTGTTGAATATAACAACGAAGGCCTTGATCAGGTTATAAGTAGCGTTGATTTCGTGCTAAATGATCATCTTGAAAACCTGCTGCTAACTGACAATGCCTTTAATGCAATAGGAAATGAACAGGATAATACTTTAATTGGTAATGCACATGATAATGTGCTTGATGGTGGCAAAGGTGCCGATCAATTAATTGGTAATAAAGGCAATGATTTATATTTTATCGAGAACGAAGCCGATAATGTTATTGAACTCGTTAATGAAGGCATTGATTCTGTCACAAGCAGTATCGACTATGACCTTACCAATCACGTTGAAAACTTAAACCTGATAGGCGATGTTGCCAGTGTAGGCACTGGAAATGATTTAAATAACCAGATTACAGGCAACGCAGTCGATAATCAACTCAATGGTTTGGCTGGCGATGATACGCTAGATGGTGATGAGGGCAATGATACACTGATGGGTGGTATGGGTAATGACCGACTGGAAGGTGATGTTGGGCATGATGTACTCAATGGCGGCGAAGGTAATGATACCTTGCTAGGCCAAGCCGGTGATGACCAGCTGGATGGTGGAGCTGGCATAGACAGTTTACAAGGAGGAACAGGAAATGACCTTTATATCGTCAATGAAACCACAGACAACGTGATTGAACAATTCAATGCCGGGATTGATCGTGTTGAAGCGCATATCAGTTACACGCTGACATCCAATGTAGAACATCTGACTCTTACAGGTCAACAGGCGATTGATGGTACAGGCAACACCCTGGATAACCAGATAGTCGGCAATCAAGCTGAAAATATATTGATAGGAGGCGCAGGGAATGACACCCTGGAAGGCCTTGCAGGCGATGATACGCTGGATGGTGGTGCCGGCTTTGACACACTGATCGGGGGATTGGGCAATGATACTTATCAAGTCATACATAATATCGATACTATCATTGAACAGGCCAATTCAGGGATAGACACCGTCATTAGCCATTTAAATTATAGTCTGGATGACCATATTGAAAACTTGGAGCTCAGCTTGCAATCCAGTGCTGCGAATGGCATTGGCAATGATCTGAATAACATCATAACAGGCAATTATTATTCTAATTTCCTTGATGGTGGCTCAGGGGCAGACCAATTATTGGGTGGTAATAGTGATGACACCTATATCGTGGACGATAGTGGCGATCAGGTGATTGAATATGCTGGTCAGGGAGATAATGACCGAGTGAGAAGTAGTGTAACATTTACGTTATCTGATCATGTCGAACATCTGACCTTAGTTGGTGATGCAGTGATTGATGGTATCGGGAATAGTGAGCATAACCAGTTGATAGGGAATGACCAGGCAAATCTATTATCGGGTTTGGAGGGAGACGATGCTTTATTTGGTCATGATGGCAATGATCAGTTGAATGGCGGAGAAGGGCATGATTTTCTGGATGGGGGAGCAGGTGATGATGTATTAACAGGGGGATCAGGCGATGATGAATATATTCTGGATAGTTTGAATGATCAAATTCATGAAGTGGATAATGCAGGACATGATCGCGTTTTTGCCAGTGTTAGTTATACCTTGGGACAAGCGCTGGAAGATCTGGAATTATTGGGTCGTGATAATCTGAACGGAACAGGCAATCAGCTATATAATTATTTGATAGGTAATCGAGCGGATAATTCATTAATAGGGCTTGAAGGGGATGATATTCTGGATGGCGAATCTGGAAATGATACCTTGATAGGCGGTGCAGGGAATGACCAATATGTGGTTGACAGTGGTCAAGATCAGGTTATAGAACAACACGATCAAGGCCATGATAGTGTGCAAAGCAATACAGATTATACGCTGACAGATAATGTAGAGGACTTGACTCTGATCGGTGACTTTTCTCGACGTCTTAATGTAGCCAGATTAAATGGGGAGGGTAATCAGCTGGCTAATCATCTGATTGGAAACGATGCGGTTAATCGATTGCATGGCTTTGATGGGCAGGATCAAATCGATGGCCGAGCGGGGGATGATAGCATTTACGGTGGAAATGAAGATGATTCTTTATACGGTGGCGATGATGCCATTCATCAAGAAACAATTTTCGGTGGTGGTTATGGCGGCGGCTACGGTGGTGTGATCAGCATCCTGGCAGATAATGCCGACCAGTTGTACGGTGAGGCGGGTAATGATGCTATTGATGGCGGTTCGGGCAATGATTTACTGTTTGGTGGTGAAGGGAATGACACTTTATATGGTGGAGACGATGGGCTGACTGCGGATGTACTCTATGCTGAATATCAATTCAATGGCGGGTATGGCGGCCTCTATGGCGAAGCTGAATTTCTGCAAAATGATGACACACTTGAGGGGGGCGTAGGCGATGATCACCTTGACGGAGGGTCAGGGAATGACGAATTATTTGGAGGTGACGGTCGTGATTATCTGTATGGTGGAAGCGATGGGCATTTGAATTTGAATAATGATGATCTGTTGGATGGTGGAACCGGTATTGATACCATGATAGGAGGGACTGGGGATGATATTTATTATGTGGATGGTCAATATGTTAAAAAATCAGAGAATGGTAATCATAGCGGAAAAGGTAACGAAGGCTTAGGGAATGGTCTGGATGCACCCCCACCGGGTCATGAAACCAACTGGAATGATTATGAAGGCACTTCACCTGGCAATCCAGGTAGTCGGAATCCCAATGTGCCGCATAATAGTGGGCCGAATGTTGATGCAGGGACAGGAAATGGCAATGGAAACGGAAACGGAAACGAGAACTCGGGCAAAATAAACAATAGTTTTGTGTTGGTGACAGATACGGTGATTGAAAATGCGTCTGAAGGATACGATGTTGTTTATAGCTCAGTCGATTATGCTTTAACGGCTGAAGTAGAAGAATTGCATCTCACCGGCTCAGCTGAAATAGGAATAGGGAATCAGGCAGATAATACCCTTTATGGTAATACATTAAATAACCAGTTAGATGGCAGTGCCGGCGATGATCAGATTTTGGCATCAGAGGGCGATGATTGGCTGCGTGGTGGGGTGGGAAATGATGAATTAATGGGTGGACAGGGAAGTGACCGTTACTTTTTTGCGCGTGGTGACCAACACGATATCATCATTGAACAAGGCGGTTCGTCTGAAGATCAGGATACCCTGAGTTTTCTTGATAATATTCATCATGATCAACTTTGGTTTTCACAAGCGAGTGATGATTTGCTTATCCAGGTGATAGGCACTCTCGACCAGGTGACAATCTATGATTGGTATCAAACTGAAGACAAGCAGATTGAAGCAATTCAATCTGCTGACGGATTAAGTCTGGCGAATAATCAAATCGATATATTAGTTTCTGCAATGGCCGCTTTTAATCCGCCACCGGCAGGTGAATTGAACTTATCTGCAAGCCAACAAGAGCAATTAGCCCCCGTATTGGCATCAACCTGGACTTGATCAACCCTTATTCTCCGTGCAGTTACGACTTTGGAATTTCTAACGACTGACTTATTGCCGATAGTTGCTTGCTAAAATAGTGTTTGCTATGCACTTTTTTAACGCCTTCGCGTGCTCATGCATTACTCTCATTCTGCATCTAAGCAGTCGTTGCTCCCAAATCATTCGCACAGATACCTCTTTATGACCATTGTTAACAAGGATAGTGAATGAGCAGCCAAAAAGATTCCGGGCTTGAATGTTTGATTATTATCGCCCGTTTTTTCCATTTACCCGCTGATGCAGATCATTTAAAACATCATTACAGTAAAGCGGGGCTTGCTTTTTCAGCATTAGAAATTATTCATGCTGGCAGGTCTCTGGGCTTAAAAGTACAAAAAAGCCAGAGTACATGGCAGCGTTTACAAAAAACAGCATTACCCGCCATCGTTGAGCACCTCGATGGTCAATTTTTTATATTGGCAGCTATAAAAGAAGATAAAGTATTAATACAAAACCCAAGAGAGGCTGCACCTCAAACCTTGAGCCAGCAACAATTTATCGATCGTTGGAGTGGTCAGGTACTTTTGTTTACTCGGCGTGCAACATTAGCCGATTTAACAGGAAAATTTGATATCAGCTGGTTTATACCTGCACTATTAAAATACAAAAAATTATTTATAGAAGTGCTGCTAGCATCTTTTTTTATCCAGTTATTTGCCTTGTTGATGCCATTATTTTTCCAGGTGGTTATCGATAAAGTACTGGTGCATCATGGTTTGACCACCTTGGATGTCCTGGCGATCGGTTTATTAGCCATTTCGGCTTTCGAAGTCGTTTTATCGGGTTTAAGGACCTATCTGTTTTCACATACAGCCAACCGGGTGGATGTCGTACTGGGAGCCCGTTTATTTAAACATTTATTGGCGTTACCCATCGCCTATTTTGAATCTCGTCGAGTAGGCGACTCTGTTGCAAGAGTGAGAGAACTGGAAAATATTCGAAATTTTTTAACGGGTTCAGCATTAACACTGGTTGTCGATTTATTTTTTACAGTGGTTTTTTTTCTGGTCTTGTATTACTACAGTCCATTGTTAACAGCGATCGTTGCTGGGGCATTACCGTTTTATATTGCGCTTTCAGTTTTTATTACCCCTGTACTAAGAAGACGATTAGATGAAAAGTTTAATCGTGGCGCCGAAAATCAGGCATTTCTTGTTGAATCTATCACTGGAATCCAGACTTTAAAAGCATTAGCGTTAGAACCACAAATGCAACAGCGTTGGGAAGAACAATTGGCAGCCTATGTTAAAGCCGGGTTCAGATCATCTAATTTGGGCAATATTGCCAATCAATTCGCTGGTTTTATCAATAAAGTCACTACGGTCTTGATATTGTGGATAGGTGCAACCGCTGTTATGCAAGGTGAATTAAGCGTTGGGCAATTAATCGCATTTAACATGATTGCGGGACGTGTTAGTGGTCCTATTTTGCGTTTGGTGCAATTATGGCAGGATTTTCAGCAAGCCGGTATTTCCTTAAAACGTTTGGGAGATATATTAAACAGTCCGACAGAACCCGGTTATAACCCAGGGCGTGCGGCTTTACCACAATTAAAGGGGGCTGTTGAATTTGAACATGTGAGTTTTCGTTATACACCTGAGCGCCCTCAAGTACTTAAGAATATTAATCTAAAAATGCAGCCTGGTGAAGTCATTGGCATCGTTGGACGCTCCGGTTCGGGAAAAAGCACGCTGACTAAGTTGATACAACGTTTATATGTACCAGAAATAGGTCGTGTAATGGTTGATGGGGTTGATTTAGCATTGATTGAACCCGCATGGTTGAGGCGACAAGTCGGTGTGGTTTTGCAGGAAAATTATCTGTTTAATCGATCAGTACGGGATAACATTGCCTTGAGCAATCCGGGTGTTTCGATGGAATTGATTATTCAATCCGCTGTCATGGCAGGGGCTCATGAGTTTATTTTACAACTACCTGAAGGCTATGACACTCTGGTCGGTGAACAGGGAAATAATTTATCCGGCGGCCAACGGCAGCGAATTGCGATAGCTCGCGCATTGATTACGCAACCCAAAATATTGATTTTTGATGAGGCAACCAGTGCTTTGGATTACGAATCAGAAAATATTATTCAAAAAAATATGCGTAGCATCTGTGCAGGGCGAACGGTGTTTATTATCGCTCATCGGCTAACTGCAGTAAGACAATGCGATAAAATTTTAGTTGTTGAGCAAGGTCAAATTGTAGAACAAGGAAAACATACGGATTTGTTAACCCAACAAGGCTATTATGCGCATTTACACAAATTGCAGGCTGGGGTGATTGAATGACATTTCTTAATAAGCCCAGTTTAGAACAGCAGTTTCTTCCCGCCGTGCTGGAAATACAAGAAACGCCACCTTCACCGATTGGGCGTGCATTGATAGGCGTTATTGTTTTGTTTTTTGTAACAGCATTTTTATGGGCTTGTATAGGGCATATTGATATCGTGGCTGTTGCCTCAGGTAAAATAATTCCTAATGGGCATGTTAAAGTGGTTCAACCTCTGGAAACCGGTACTGTCACAGCGATTCATATTAAAGAAGGTCAGCAGGTGAAAAAAGGTGATCGCTTGCTTGAATTTGATCTGAATGTGATCAATGCCGAAATAGCACAATTAAAATCAGAACATCTATTTTTACAAAAAAAAATAAAGCGCATAAAAAAATTGCTTAGCTTAGCAAATGCGGGTTCCATGGATAAGAGTTTTCAAAATGATCCGGTACTATATGGTCAATTGAAAGAATATAGAGACCGGCTCAATGCCTTGCATTCAGAAAAAAATAAACATCAGGCGGAATATAACACGGCTCAACAACAAGTAAAAAAGTTAGAAGCTATTTTACCGATTATTAACCAAAAAAGTGCCAATGAAAAAAAGCTGGTAGGGCAAAACCTTTTTCCAAAACAACAATATCTGGAGACAGAGCAACAGCGTCTAACGACGCATTTTGATTTAAAAAGTCAACATAGTCGGGGCATAGAATTAGAACAAACATTAGCTGAAATTGATGCACAAATTAGTCATGCAGAGAGCGATTTTGTTAAAACTCACTTGGAATCAATAGAAGAATTCAATCATAGTGCCAACAAAATTGAACAAGAACTAATCAAGATTCAAACACGGCAAAAAGCGCAAATTTTGCTCTCTCCAATTGATGGTATTGTTCAGCAGTTAAGTCTGCATACTATTGGCGGTGTAGTGACGCCTGCCCAACAATTAATGATTATTGTTCCTAACAGTGTCGATCTGGAAATAGAAGCATTTGTAGAGAATAAAGATATTGGCTTTGTTCATGAACATCAAAAAGCATCAATAAAATTAGATGCATTTCCTTTTACCAAATACGGAATATTAGATGGTTCAATAATTAGTTTATCTGATGATGCGATTAATGATGAAAAGAAAGGTCTGATTTTTAAGGCCAGGGTTAGTTTGGAACAAACGACAATTAATGTTGCAGGCAAGCAAGTGGCATTAAGTCCAGGTATGGTCGCAAATGTGGAAATCAAAACAGGTCAACGGCGAATCATCGAATTCTTTTTATCACCGTTGTTGCGATATAGTAATGAAAGTATTCGTGAGCGATAGCTGTGTTTGCTCATTTTGCAAAAGGCTTAATCGAATTCAGTTTAATAATATTAACTTTTCTTGTATATAGGGCATGAGTCGGATTTTCTTTGCATGGGAATTAGGCCAAAATTATGGACATATTTCCAAACAATTAGAAATTGCCCAATATTTACTATCCAGGCAACATGAGGTGTTTTTTTTGGTACGTGATTGTGTTGTTGCAGCAGAGTTACTTCTTCGCAACAACATTCCCTTTATCCAGGCTCCGGCGTGGCGTTCTGGCAATCAATTAAAATCTCCACCCGTAAATTACGCTGAAATATTATTAGCTGATGGCTATGAACAACCTTTAGGTTTACAAAGCATGGTGAGCAGTTGGTTATCCGTTTATCATTTGGGTCAACCTGACGTATTGATTGTCGATCATGCTCCAACAGCACTATTAGCTGCACAGATTGTCGGTATACCGGTATTGCAGATTGGTACAGGGTTTGTCATTCCTCCTGATGTTTGTCCCTTTCCATCCATAAGGCTATGGGAAAAAATTTTAAATAAAAGGTTGTTGCAGGCAGATACACGAGCATTAGAGACCATCAATCACGTTTGTACAGCGTATAAAAAACCCCATTTTGATACGTTACAGGCATGCATGCGCTATGGTATTAAATTGATCACCAGTTTTGTAGAATTGGATCATTATGGATATAAAAGAAAAGAAATCTATACCGGGCCGATTCTAACAAACTCTATAGGCATAGAGAAACCCTGTTTTGAAACAGAACGGCCTGTGATTTTTGCTTATTTGCGAACGAGTATTCCAGGTTATACCGCGTTGTTGAACGCTTTAGTCTATTATTGCCAGTTTGCTGAAATTACCTTGGTCATCCCTGGTATTAAAACAAAATCGTTAAAACTTTTAACATCAAAAGGTATTCGAGTCTATCCCAGGGCAATTAAAATGGATTATTATCTAGCCAAAGCCAACTTAGCGATTACTTATGGCAATTATGGTACGGTTAGTCAATTTCTTTTATCTGGTATTCCTGTATTGCTAGTCCCTCAAAATATAGAGCAATATTTATTGAGCCAACGGGTAGAACATTTAGGGGCTGGTTTAATGGCAGGTCATCAACGAAGTGTTCAAGATTTTACTGATTTATTATCAAGGTTACTGGAAGAGTCTTCGACTTTTCAACAACAGGCAACGTTGTTCGCTAAGCAGTATCAGGCTTTTTCTTCACAGCAAGTAGTGACAAAAATCGTGGCCGAAACGGAAGCTTTACTATGATCAAATGCAATACTTTTCTGAATAAAAGGATATTGAAAATTTTTTGGATCATGCTTACAGATTGTTAAACCGTTGATTCTTCATCGACTCAAACACTTGTTCCATATATGAAACTCAGGGATAAAAACTGGATACACAGCAGTTCGATATACGCTGCTGTGTCCGTGCAGGTAGGTGAGTTAGACTATCTTGAATTGTCTCATCATGCCCAGGTCTTCATGTTCGAGATTATGGCAATGGTATAAAAATAAACCTTTGTAGTCCTGGAAAGGTTTGATCACTTCTATTTCTTCTCCTGGCATGACCAGAACAGTATCTTTCCAGCCTGAGTCAATGAAACCATCTTTTACTGTTTCATAAGCCGCTTTCCGCATGCCTTCCATTTTTCTGGATAGAATTTGAAATTGCTG
>SPJK01017604.1_pt1 | contig 14221 bp, 10 predicted proteins | sample 3741771 | NCBI WGS metagenome assembly SPJK01 (sample SAMN10925997, study PRJNA522277) | cold seep metagenome | isolation source: Elba SIP-enriched marine methane seep metagenome, extraction at timepoint T2 | place: Italy: coast of Elba, Mediterranean Sea | reverse complement strand
GAAGAGATGACGGACGCGGGTGATCTCCATGCCTTTGGGCTTGGCGCCCGGCTCGATCACGCGATCATCGCGGATCTCGACTGCGACGGGTTTGTGCGGCATCATCGCACGACGCAGGGGTTCGGGTTTCGAGATCACCGCGGTGGCTGATGCGGCATCCGCTGCGAGGGCGGGCTTCGCCTCGCTCGTCTGCATGGTTCGTGCACGCAGCGCGAGTTCCTGTGCACGACTCAGGGTGCCTGAGTCGTCTTGGGTATCGATACCGAGGTTTGCTGCGGCGATCTGCACGCGGAGGGTTGGTTCCGCGAGGGTTGGGGCGGGTTCGATCTTGGGCTTTATGCCCAGCTCTTCGCCGGGTTCTGGGCGATCGATGCTCGCGTGCTCAACGAGCCATTCGCACAAGGAGCGGTAGTCTTCCGCGCCCATCGATTCGGGGTCGTACTCATCGACGGGCTGCCCGAACGAAGCAGCTTCTTTGAGCGCATGGTCGTACCGGATCACGACGGGGATCATCCCGCTTCCAAACCGATCGCGGAGATCGTCGAGCAGGTCGCGTGCGAGGGGCTGCTGCGGATCGTGCATGGTCGCGAGCAGACGCGGGTGGATCCGCATCCCGATGCGTCGTGCGATCGAGCGAGTCGTCTGCACTTGCTTGGACGCGCCCTTGAGGGAGAAGAAGCTTGTTTCAACGGGGATCAGGACCTCTCGCCCAGCGGCGATCGCGTTGTAGGACAACAACCCGATCGAAGGCGGGCAATCGATCACGCACGCGTCGTACTTGCAGCGGGGTTCGATCGATCCGTCGTCTTCGTTTGTTGGTGATGGAGCTGTAGTATTGTCACGTGTCAGACGCGCGAGCACGCTGCGGAGTCGTTTCTCTTTGTCATCCTGATCCGCGAGCCCCCCGCCCGGCGCTTCGATCCCAGCGAGTTTCATCCGCGAGGGGAGCAGGTCGAGGTTTCGGCTGACGTGCCAGATGTACCGGTCCCGGTTGAGTTCGGCATCCGTTGGCGCACGCAACGCGTCGGAGACATCCAGGTCCAAGCGCTCCTCGGGGATCCCGAGACCCGCGGCACAATGCGATTGCGGGTCGAGGTCAACGAGCAGCGTTCGGCACCCCGCACGCGCGAGTGCGGCGGAGAGGTTGATCGCTGTTGTGGTTTTCCCACAACCGCCTTTCTGATTGATCACGGTAAAGGTGCGCACAGCAAGACTCCGTAGATCTCACGAAAGCGGCATTCGCCCCGCGAGTCTCCGTTTTTATCGGAGCCATCCCTTGGGTTACTGTAATAAACAGCGATTCCCCGCTATCAACGGAGGTATTTAGGGGTATTTGACCACCATTAATCTCAATGGATTAGGCGCGGATCGAATCGATCCCGTCACGCAAACACGCGTCGTCCGCATCGGACACAATCGAGCATTCTCCCGATCCGTTGGGCAGAATCACACGCAGCGATCCGCCGGCGGCTTTCTTGTCGTGCCCCATGCGTTCGATGATCTCCTCGGTTTTGGGAAGCCCCCCCACTTGAGTGGGCAGCCCGATCGTCATCAGCATTTCGCGCAGGGTCTGGGACACCGAATCGTCGCACATCGAGACGGATTGGGCACCAGCGCAAGCACAGCACATGCCCAACGCGACGGCTTCGCCGTGGTGCAGGGGGGCGTCTTCGGGTTTCCCGGAGGGTGAGAGCGACTCAAGGGTTTCGATCGCGTGCCCGAACGTGTGTCCGAAGTTGAGCAGCATCCGCCCGCCCTTCTTCGCGTCGGGGGATTCGCGTTCGTCACCCATCACCACGCTTGCTTTGAGCGCGACGTTGCGGGCGACGAGCTCGTCGATCGTTTCGTGATCGAATGACGCGATCGCGTCGAGGTTTGCGCGCATCCAATCGAGCAGATCCGCGTGGATCTCCTCCTCATCGGGGACGCTCTTGCAGATCATCGCGTGCTTGACGCATTCCGCGAGACCGCACCGGCGTTGGCGTTGCTCGAGTGAGTCGAGCAGTTCGGTATCTGCGACGACGAGGGTGGGTTGGTGGAAGGCGCCAACCATGTTCTTGTAGAGCTCGTTGTCGACGGCGAGGTTGACGCCCGTCTTGCCTCCCACTGACGCGTCCACCATGGAGAGCAGGGTGCTCGGGCATTGAATGACAGGAACACCGCGTTGGTAGCTCGCCGCGACGTACCCCGCGATATCGCCCACGACCCCGCCTCCGAGTGCGATGACAGCGTCGACGCGGGTGAGACCGAACCGGGCAGCTTCGATGAGCAGCGCTTGGATCGTCTCGATGTTCTTGATCGATTCGGACGGGGTGATCGGGCAGACGTGGGTCACGAACCCTTCCTGCCTCAGATCGTTGACGAGTCGGTCCTCGAACCGATCTGGGACACCCGTGTCGAGGACGATGAGGACGCGGGAGGACTTGGTGCCCAAGAGGGTGCGTGCGTTGGATGCGACGGCACCGAGTCCGCCTCGTCCGATTCGGACTTCGTAGGCGTGGGACGCGAGATCGACATCGACGATCCGCTCGCTCATCCGTCGATGCCCGGGCGTTTGCGTTCGCTTGGGGGGACCTGGACGCGGGTGGAGTTGGCCCAGAGGGACTCGAGGTCGTAGTGGGCGCGGGCGTTGGGTTCGAATAGGTGGACGACGACGTCCACGAAGTCCGCGAGCAGCCACATGGCGCGTTCGTCTGCGGAGATCGCGTAGGCCTGGGTCCCGAGGTCCTTTGCGAGATCGTTGATGTTGTCGAGGGCGCTGCGCATCTGACGCGCGGAGGTGCCCGACCCGATCACGATGAACCCCGTCACTGGGGAGACCCCTGTGACGTCGAGGACGACGACGTCGGTGCACTTGTCGTCGCCGAGCGATTGGGCTGCGTGGATCGCGAATGCCTTCGCGGCGTCGTGATCGAGGATCTTGGCGCCGCTGGATGCGGTTGCCCCGATGGTCTGAGGCGATGCCGATCCGTCCTGTCCGTTGTTCATATCTTCACTCATTGTCAGATGGTAGCGCGTGCTCAGGTGTCCGCATCGTCTGATGCGCTCGAAACACGCTCGTCTCGGGTGTTCTCGGGCTTTGAGCCCATGATCCCGACCCATCCGAGCACCGGGTCCGGGTCCAGGCGGGTGATCCCCTCCGCGCCGAGCCCTTCGAGTCGGCGCTGGTACGCGTCGAGATCGGACTCGTTGGGACTCGTAAGGAGGACGGTTCCGGCATCGTCGAGGACGCGCCAGATCTCGGTGATCGCGCGAGAACGCGTGGGGTCGTCGGGTGCGTCGCGGAAGAGATCGAAGACGACGACGCACTTGAACGCCTGATCGAGCTCTCCTGAGAGGGTGTCGATCCAACCGAGCTCGAACGCGAGGTGGTTGGCGCGGTACCGTTGACGCGCGTATCGGATGGACTCGCCGTCGCGGTTGATGGCGATGACGCCTCCGGATGGGCCGACCCATTGGGCGAGTTGAGCGCTCCCCGCGCCGGTGCCGCACCCGAGATCGAGGACGCGATCGCCCGGGCGGACCATCCCGTTGAGTGAGCGTACAAACCGGACGCGTGGGTCGTGCCCGAGATCGGCGTATCGTCGGCGTTGGGTGAATCGGATGTCCATGCCCTCTCGGTGCGCGTGCTGGGCGCCCGGGAGATCTCCGGCGGGGATGGGGAACTGGACGGAGTATTCCTTGACGCCCGGGCCGGTGGGACCGATTGCTCGGTTGAGTGACATCGCGTTGTGTTCGCGATAGATGACTCCGGCGACGACGATGCGTCTGCGTGAGAGCCCCAGTGCGCGAGAGAGCTTGCGTAGGCGTGAGCGCAGACGCCCGATGGCGCGTTCGGCGGGTGCGCTGCGATGGGCGCGTTGACGGGCGCGTCGGCGTGACTCGCGTTCGCCCCATGACAACGGGCGTTGTCCTGGTCCGGGGTCGCGTGGTTCCATCATGCGCCCCCGCGCCCGAAGAGTCCGGGTTGGGTGTGACGTGCGGCGGGGGTGATGTTGATGGACGAACCGTCGCCTCGCACTTCGACCCAGGGGGTGGGCTCGAACTGTCCCGAGACGATGCAAGCGCGATCGTCGTCCGATTCGATGTAGCGTCGGTGGTGCCCCATCGCGATCGCGGGCTCGTTGCATTCCTGCGAGAGGTGCAGGAGCACGAGGTTGCGTTTGGGTGCGATGCGGGACACAGCCAGTGCGCTCTGCTCGTTGCTCAGGTGTCCCGCGCCGCCCATGATGCGGCGTTGGAGGTAGATCGGGCGACCCGAGTTCTCTTGGAGGACCGGGCAGTAGTTCGATTCGATCGCGAGGGTATCGACGCCCCGCAGGTGCTCGATCAGGTCGGTATTGATGTGCCCCAGGTCCGTCGCGAACCCCATCGATGCGTTGGGGCGATCGGGCAGGTCGATCGTCACACGGAAGACCGCCACACCCAGATCATCGTGCGCGAGCATGAGGGTGCGCATCTCGACACCCGGCGCGGGCGAGAACTCGTCGTCGAATGGTTCGGTGCGTGCGTAGAGCAAGCCCATGCGTTGGGCGCGTCCCATGTGCATGCGGTGGATGCGGAGCTGGGCTTTCCAAGCGCCGGTGATTGAGCCGGGTCGGAGCGCGTTGATCCAACCCTGATGGCAATGGTCCGAGTCCAGATGCGTAAAGACGATCTCGTCCACCTCGTCGGGTCGGATCCCGCGTTGGTGCAGGAGGGCGCGGGTTCTGCTTGGGCTCAACCCTGCGTCGAGGAGGATGACGCGACGGGCGGTCTCGCGAGTCGCGGGGACGACGAGGACGGAGCAGTTGCCCTTGGAACCCGATGCGAGGACGCACAATGCGCCCGATGCGTTTGGGTCGATCCCGACATGGTGCGTGCGATCAGTCACGCCCTTGCGACTTCCTGCCCCCGACGGGCATGAGGGGGCGTTTGGCGTTGCGGACGAAGTCGGCCATGATCTGGACGGCTTGGCTGTCCTTTGCTCGCTCATCGAGCATCGCTTGCATCTCGCTCAGGGGCGGGTTCTTACGGAGGACGTCGCGGTAGGCCTGGCGGACGGCTTCCATTTCTTCCTTGGACATGCCCGAGCGGCGCATCCCGACCTTGTTGAGTCCGACGACCATGTTGCGACCCGCGGTCATGCAGAACGGGGGGACGTCGTTGCTCAGGATGGACCCGCCCGAGGCCATGACGCCTCGCCCGACGCGTCCGAACTGGTGGACCATGACGCCGCCGGAGAGGACGACGCGGTCGTGGACCTGGGTGTGCCCGGCGAGTAGGCTGTTGTTGACGATAACGACGTCGTTGCCGATCTCGCCGTCGTGTCCGAGATGGGACCCGGCCATCATCATGACCCGATCGCCGATTCTGGATGGGACATCGAGCTTGGTGGCAGCATGCACTGTGACGTGCTCACGGATGATGCAGTCTTCCCCGATCACAGCCCCTGCGGTGGGTGATCCGGGCGTGAACTTGTAGTCCTGGGGTTCATACCCGATGGAGGCGTTGGGGTAGAGGACGGTGCCCTTGCCGATGGTGACGGGGCCTTGGATGGAGACACTTGAGAGCAAGCGGACGTTGTCGGCGAGCGTGACGTCTCCTCGGACGACACAGAAGGGACCGATCTCGGTGTTGTCGCCGAGTGTGATGTTGCCTTCGACGATTGCGGTCGGGTGGATCTGACTCATATCCCATCATAGGTGCGATGCTGCACAATCCCAAGGGGTGCGACTAGAGTCACGTGTGCCCCCCCTGACCTACATCCCGCTCCAGCGAATTGGGTATGCCGACGGGTATGCGCTGCAGAATGAGCACCACGAGCAGGTGCTCGCGTCACGCGCGTCCGATACGCCCGAGCTTGGGCGGGTGTTGATGATCGAGCACGACCCGGTGATCACGGTGACGCGTCGCCCGGATGCGCCCGGGCATGTGCTGGCGTCGGAGGAACTGCTGGCATCGCAGGGGGTGGAGTTGCACCAGACGGATCGGGGCGGGGACGTGACGTACCACGGGCCGGGGCAGCTGGTGTGTTACCCGATCGTTGATCTCAACGCTGCGGGTCTTCGGATCCACGAGTACATCCGGCTGCTCGAGGCTGCGGTCATCGCGTCGTTGGGCGAATACGGGATCAGCGCGCATACCGATCCGGACGCGACGGGCGTGTGGGTCGAGCCCCAGCACCGGTTCGAGTCGGACCAAGCTGCGAAGATCTGCGCGATCGGTGTGCGTGTGCGTCGATGGATTACGCTGCATGGTTTGGCGATCAATCTGAATCCGAACATGGATCATTTCGGGTTGATTGTGCCTTGTGGTCTTGCGGGTCGGGGTGTGGTTTCGATCGCGGAGGTGCTTGGGGTGGAGCATGCGCCGGGGATGGAGGAGTTGGGGGATGTGTTGATGGGGCAGCTGCGGGTTGCGTTGGGGTGAGGAGCGCGGGAGTCTTTGTTTGGTTGGCTTCCGTTCCTGCTTTGCCCTTCGGGTCAAAGCAGGGCACCCGGCCATAATCGCAACCTCCCCCTGTTCTATCCGTTACCATACACGCGTCCACTCTGTTTTCGTCGTGAAGGATCTCGCTTATGTCCACGCCTCGTGCTTTGATGAATGCTGCGCTTGTCAGCCTTGTTGTTGTTTCGCCTGCGATCGCGTCGATTGCTCAACCAGACACCGCCGACGACATCCGGCGCAAGCGGGCGCAGCGGCAGCTCGATGAGAACCGTCGGGCGCTTGAGCGGGAAGCAGAGGACATCACCCCGGCGGATCTGCCTCCGATGGACCCGGCGCTCGTCAAGCAGTTCGACGAGATGCTCGCGGTGATCGCGGACCCTGAGATGGAGGGGCGTGTGCCCGGGTCGCAGGGGATTGAGAAGGCTGCGGATTACATTCAGGCGCACCTGGTTGAGCTCGGGCTTGAGCCGGCGTTCACGGACGAGTCGAGCGATGCGACGTTCCGTCAGCCGATGCAGATGGGCAAGCACACGAGCGCCAAGTCTGTCACCATCGCGATGGGTTCGGACTCGTTCACGGGCAACGACGACGTGTCCACGCTTGCGTACTCGGGCTCGGACGAGATCAGTGCGCCGGTGGTGTTCGCGGGGTACGGGATCGTGTCGGGGCCCAACAACTACCTTGGGTTCGAGACCAACGAGACGGTTGAGGACAAGATCGCGATCGTGCTCAACTATGAGCCGATGAACGAGGACGGGTCGTCGCAGTGGAAGGACGAGGGGTGGTCGCACAACTCGCGTCTGACGTACAAGGTGACGGCGCTGGATCGACGCGGGGCAGCGGGCGTGATCATTGTCAACCCGCCCAGCGCGATGGACGATCGGGTGGACGTGCTCGAATCGGTGGAGTCGACGTCGCCTCCGACGAACCGGATGGGCGAGAAGTCGGGCCCTGAGTATGACATCCCCGTGGTGCACGCGACGCCTGAGGTGGTTGGGTCGATCCTGACGCACCTCGGTTCGGACATGGACCTGGATGCGCTGATCGAGCGTGCGAACGAGGGCGGGGTCGTCAAGCCCTTGGGCGAGCAGACGATCACGCTCGGGGTCGAGATGGAGCGGTCGCCTCGCATGACGGACAACATCGGGGCGATCCTGCGGGGCAAGGGCGCACTCGCGGACGAGCTCGTCGTGATCGGGTCGCACTATGACCATGTCGGGTTCGGGAAGTTTGGTACGCGTCGATCGACGGATCGGGGCAAGCTCCATCCGGGCGCGGACGACAACGGGACGGGCACCACGGCCAACATGATCACGGCTCAGATGCTCACGCAGCGGTACGCGACCCTGTCGGATCAGGACAACGCGCGTTCGATCCTGTTCCTGTGGTTCACCGCGGAGGAGTCCGGGCTCAACGGGTCCAAGTTCTATGTCGACAACCCGATCAAGAGTCTCGATGAGCACTTTGTGATGCTCAACATGGACATGATCGGGACGTTGTCCGATGGGCTGCTCGAGATCGGCGGGTTCGAGTATGGCGAGGGGTTCAAGGAACTCGCGACGCCATCGCTCGACGCGTCGGGGATCCCTTATTCCACGGATGTCTCCGTGGGTTCGGGTCGTTCGGATCACGCGTCGTTCAACAACGCGGGTGTGCCGGCGCTGTTCTTCTTTACGGGTTTGCACGATCGGTACCACGCGCCCGAGGATACGCCCGAGCACCTCGACGATGAGGGCGCGGTGCGGGTCGCGTCGTTGGTGTCCAACATCGCGTTCGAAGCGGCGACATTCACCGGCGACATCATCCACCCCGACGACAAGCAGAGCGCGAGCAACGACGATGGTCCCAAGGTTCGGATCGGGGTCATCCCCTCCAACGCACGCGACGGCGGGATGCGGATCGAGCGTGTGTTTGAGGACACGTCCGCGTCGAGCGCGGGCCTGCGCCCGGGCGATCGCATCACGGGTTGGAACGGGACGAAGATCGATTCGGTGGAATCGTGGATGCCGATTCTTTCGGGGCATGAGCCGGGCGATGTGGTGAAGCTCGAGGTGCAACGCGGCGACGAGACGTTGGAACTCGAGATGACGCTGCGTGGGATTGAGTGAGAACGCGTTGAAGCGCGTGTGAAGGAAGCAACCGTCCAACCTCTGGGAGAGGGGTTGGACGGTTGCTTTTTTCCGTATGGATTCAGAGTTGTGATCAGGCGCTTCTTCCGCGTCCTATATCTTGTGCCTCCCCCGTCCTGACGGGGGAGGCACAAGAGGGTCTGGGATACGTGCGGAGTCCGATCGAACACGCAGATTCGTGCTGCGCGCATCGCGGGGTTTGTGCGCACAAAGTGGTCGTGGCGCGCGCAGTGTTGGGGATTTTTGAACATTTTTTTATCTTGCTGCGCGATCGGTGTTTACCGCGCGAGATGAGGGTGCGCTTCGACCGGGTTTGTGCGCACAAATCGTGTCGCGGGGGGGATAGGTAGAGGCGTGCGGTGGGCACGCGCTGGGTACAGACACGAAGGAGAAACGGAGGAACACAACCAATGTCAGATCAACACGAAGAGTTCAACACCACCCCACACCCCGCGATGCTTGGGGTGCAGCCTTTGGAGATGGGGGACATGGACGTGGGCGATGCTGGGATCGTCAACAACGTGATGAAACATTACCGATCCGAGCAGGTGCACTGGCTCGAACCCGGGCGGGTCGCGATGGGCAAGGTCAACATGATCGCGGGCGATCCCGGATTGGGCAAGTCGTTCATGACGATGGAGCTCGCAGCTCGCGCCTCGCGAGGCGAGATCGGATCATCACGCGCACGCGTCGTGGTGATGAGCGCCGAGGACGACCCGTGCGATACCATCGCGCCGCGATTACGCAACATGGGCGCGAACCTCAACAACGTGCACTTCATCGAAGGGATCAGACGCGAGCCCGGCGGGTGCATCGATCTGCTCACGCTCGATCGCGACATGGAACGGTTCGAGCAGCTCATCCTCGACAAGTTCCCCGTGTCCCTGATCGTCATCGACCCGATCAGCGCCTACATGGGCAGCGCGGACTCCAACAACAACGCGGAGGTGCGGGGCGTGCTCGCGCGCCTCTCGTCGATCGCTGCCCGCACGGGCGCCGCGGTCGTGTGCGTCACGCACCTCAACAAGGACACGTCGGGCAAACGCGCGGTGTACCGCACGATGGGCTCGCTCGCGTTCACCGCAGCGGCCCGCACGGTGCAGCTCGTCACCAAGTACGAATCGAGCGACAACACCAACGAAGAGCACACGAAGGACAAGCGGATCGTGTCGATCGTGAAGAACAACCTGGGGCGCATCCTCCCCGCGCGTGTGTTCGTGGTGCGCGACGGGATCTGCACCTGGCTCGACGAGGAGGTCGACGTGGACGCGGACCACTTCGCGAGCGGGCGCGTGACGTTCGATGCGCCGGAGACGAAGACGGACCAGGCGGTTGAGTTTCTGGAACGGATGCTCGACGCGGGGGCGCAGCCTGCGAAGGAGGTGCTTGAACGCGGGGCGGCGGCGGGGCTCGGGCGTCGGGCGCTTGAGGAGGCAAAGAAGGCCATGCACGCGATCTCATACAAGGAGGGGAAGGTGTGGTACTGGTCGCGTGACGCGAAGCGTGACCCGGAGTTCGAGTCGATGCTCCGCGATTCGATCGAGCCCGCGTTGATCGAGCCGCCCGATGATCTGGGGTACGACAACAACGGGTACCTGTGAAATGAAGGAACACCCCCGACCCCCACCCAGAGGACGGGGTGTTCCTTCCTTGGTAGATCATGCGTGATGGGTGCCCTGCTTTGACCCGAAGGGCAAAGCAGGGACAGGAGACATGTGAAGTGGTGATCCACTCGCCTCCCCCGCGTCTTCTTCTGCGATCCTTCCCCGCCCCAGCGGGGGAGGTGGCACGCGCAGCGTGACGGAGGGAGGCTTCATCTTCGTGCCTCCCCCGCTCCTGGCGGGGGAGGTGCCCCGCAGGGGCGGAGGGGGTCTTCTCCGGAAGAGGGGTTGCAGGGGAGAGTTTGCCTGCAGGAGGAATCTCCACTGTCATGAATCCAAATGTAATCCATACATCCAAATGAGTGGATAGAGTTTGTGAATTTTGAGATTCTGCCTGTTGACATCTTCTCTTTCAACCGATATTCTTACTAGCTGAACGATTTCTCGTTCGTCTGTCACTTTGGCAGACGATATGATGACCAAGGACATTCTGACAGTTCAATGCGGATGAATCCGGTTACCAGCAACTCTTCGGGGTTGCTGGTTTTTTTGTTTGTATATCCCTGGCACGCAAACAGTTAACGAACTTTGAGGCAGCAGGATGTCTCCCAGAGCTTGTTCTGGCACAATTTGTGCCGCATATGGCATGTCATCGTGCTATTGATGTAGATCATCTTCAAGCGATTCAGAAAGGAGCATGTTCCCAATCACACCCGGGTGATGTGGTCATGACGAGAAATCGTTCAGCCCATGGCTACACACTCTTTTTGATTCACTTCAACGACAACCACTGAGATGCGCATGTTTCTCAGGGCGGACTGCGACTAGTAGTTGCGGTATGCTGTACTGTGCGCAAGAAAGTTATAATATGAGTTACCCAAACTCAACACTCGCTTCAATCTGGGGTAAAGCCGAAATTGTAAGCGGCTATGACCCAAGGTTCGTTCGACGAGATCAATGCGGTGCGTTGATCGAATGGAATCAGTACGGGGCAATGACCCTCTATGGGTGGGAGGTTGATCACATCATTCCTCTCGCCCGAGGAGGAACTGATGCCCTATCCAATCTTCAACCATTGCAGTGGCAGAACAATCGCGCTAAGAGCGATGGTTATGGAAACTACTGTGTAGTACCAACTCGATAATGATCTCGCCCCTTCCTACGCCAGCCCAGCGGCTGGCGTAGGAGTTGATTTCCCAAGTTTCCTAAGCACCTCCTCTTCAGGAGAACACCCCCTCCGTCACGCTGCGCGTGCCACCTTCCCCGCAGGGGCGGGGAAGGTGCGCGGATCACAAGGAGCGCAGATCACCTTGTTGTTGTATGTCTCTCGTTCCTGCTTTGCCCTTCGGGTCAAAGCAGGGCACCCATCGCGCATGATCATTCAAGGAAGGAACACCCCGTCCTCTGGGTGGGGGTAGGGGGTGTTCCTTCATTGAATCACGCCACCAAGTTGAACTCACTCCCGCTCGCGGACCCGCTTCACGATCTCGTTGTAGTTCGCGCGATAGAACTTCGCGTACTCGATCTCCAGCTCCGCCTGACGCGTACGCCAGGTGTTGCGCACCGTGCGGTAGGTCTCCGCAGTGAACGGCACATACTGCTGGGCCTTGATCTTCTGGATGAGATCGATGATCATGCCGCTTGAGTAGTTGGCAATATCGTCAGCGTGCGACGCCAGAAACACATCCACTCGTTCGTATCCGCCGTCTTTCAGGTATGCCTTCTGTGACTCGGAGAAGCTGCTGTACGCGGGCAGCTGCTCGATCAAGGGGATCTCCGTCGCCGGGAACGCATAGAACAACGCGTCGAGTTCTGCGAGCTCTTCGTCGCTGAACTGACCCGACGCGATCGCGCGGTGCATCGCCCGGTACGCGTCGCGGCACTCGTTCGCGATGTCGATCCCGAAGCAACCCATCATCACCTGCACGCCCGTCCGCCAACCCGGGTTCTTCACGTCCGACACGATCTCGAACGGGTCCACCTGGTCGACGAACTCGTCGAAGTACTGGACATACATCGAACGCTTGACAGGCATCCGCCGCAGCGCGTGCCAGTGCGGGCCCATGGGCTCGCCGTCGGACCCGATGGGGTTGTCGTCGCGGCTCGTGTCGAACTGCCAGAGCGCTTGGGCTTCGTCCGTCATGAGGTAGCGCACGAACCGCGTCGCGAGCTCGAAGTCCGGGCCGCCGTTGATGATGCTCACGGGGTCCGCGTCGACGTAGACCGCGCCCGCGGGGTCGGAGTACCCGACGCGATCGCCGCCGCCCGAGTCCTTGACGACCTGCGCCTGCCCGCGCCCATAGAAGTCAATCGCGAGACCCGCAGCTGCTTCCCCCTGCGACACATCGATCGGAGGCTTCGTCGACGAGTTTGTGAAGTACCGCGTATTCCCACACATCCCACGCAGCGTCCGCCATCCCTGCTCCCATCCCTCGTTCCCGAGGATCGAGTCGAACGTCGTCGTGATCGAACCGGACTGACGCGGATCCGCCAATGCGATCCATCCCCAGAGCGCCGGCTGCGTCAGGTCCTGGAACGCCGTGGGCTCGGGGAGGTCGAGCTTGTTGAACACATCGCGGTTGTACACGATCCCGAAGCTGCTCAGCGCGTTGCCGATCCAGTACTGGTTGGGGTCATAGAGCTCCTGAGGCCCGATCGCGTTCTCGCCGAACATCGCGTCGAGCTCCGACTGCATGAAGTTCATCGGCCGCGAGATCGGCACCTGGAGCGTGAGCGTCGTCGTGTTCGACGCAGTCTCCTGGAGCTTCACATCAACACTGACACCCGAGATGAGCTGGGCATGGTCGTAAGACCCGCCGCCGAACATGAGATCGAAGGGGATGGTGCCCTCAGGGAGGAGCCCGCCCTCTTCGACGGACCAGTTGCCCGACGAGGTGAGTTTCTTAACGGACTCCTTGAACATCGCGCTGAGCTGCTTACGGATCTCGGAGGTGCCTCCGGGCGTGCGGAAGTCGATGCTGACCTCTTCGTTAAACTCGCGCGCGTGCCACTCCGCGAACCCTCTCGCGAACTCATCGCGGATCTGCGGGACATGCGGCGTCACGATAATCAACGTCCGCAGATCATCATCATGCGACGACCCCGTCTTCCCCGCACTGAGCACGAACGGCACCCCAAGGACCACAGCCAACAACAACCCGATGACAATCACCTGTACCTTCATGCGACAAGTGTATGAGGATGCGACGACGATGTCCGGGAGGGCCTGCTCATGTGCCTCCTCAGTCCTCTTGTGCCTCCCCCCGCTCCTGGCGGGGGAGGTGCCGAGTCTTCGAGGCGGAGGGGGTCTTCTGAGAAGCGCACGCATCTCAAGACCCCCTCCGACCTTGAGCTGCGCTCAAGCCCACCTCCCCCGTCAGGACGGGGGAGGCACAAGAGCAACTGAAGGAGGTACATGAATCGCATGCAGGACGATGGTTGTTGAGGTACAGTGAGCCCGTGCATGACGCGAAGACCTATCGATCGCTGATCCGCCCGACGCGGAACGCCAAAGAGCACGCGAAGGCACTTCGGTCTGAGCTCTCCGAACCCGAACGCATACTCCTCTGGGCGATCCGATCGGACAAGTCGACCAACATCCGTTTCAGATCACAGGAGCCGCTCGGCCCATACATCGCGGACTTCTATTGCCACCCCGCCCGTCTGGTCATCGAGATCGACGGGGTGCAGCACAACGATCAGCACATTCACGACGCACAACGCGATGCATGGATGCGCGACGTTGGGATCGAAGTCTTCCGGGTCTCCGCGAACGAGGTGATGAGCAATCTACAAGGCGTCTACAACACGATGGTTGCTCGAGCGTGGCGTCGAATTAATGAACTCCGCACGACCTAAACAACGACAAAGGTTGTACTCAGAGGTTGTACTTTTCGTTGTGCTCTTGTGCCCCCCCCCGCCCTCTTGTGCCTCCCCCGCCCCTGGCGGGGGAGGTGCCGAGTCTTCGAGGCGGAGGGGGTCTTCTGAGAAGCGCACGCATCTCAAGACCCCCTCCGACCTTGAGCTGCGCTCAAGCCCACCTCCCCCGTCAGGACGGGGGAG
>SPJK01010568.1_pt1 | contig 14222 bp, 21 predicted proteins | sample 3741771 | NCBI WGS metagenome assembly SPJK01 (sample SAMN10925997, study PRJNA522277) | cold seep metagenome | isolation source: Elba SIP-enriched marine methane seep metagenome, extraction at timepoint T2 | place: Italy: coast of Elba, Mediterranean Sea | reverse complement strand
TGAAGGAAGAGCTGCTGAAGCGGGACACCGCTGCGGTGAAGCTCGCGAAGAAGCTGCTCAAGGGCTCCCGCGTCGACGGTGTCGGAGCCGCGGTGTTTTACCACGATGGAACGGAGCGCCGCGGGCTATACCGTTCCTTCAAACGCGTCGACGGACAGATCTCCGAAGACGACCACACAAAGGTGATCGCCTGATGCTCACGCTAAAACGATTCAACGACTACATCATCCCCGGCCAGCCGCGCACGCGCGTGTGCCAGTTGGTCTGGACGCCTGACGACGCAACGCCGTTCGAAGTAACGTCACCGGACCCTCTCCACGCGCGGGGGCACTTCTTGAATCTGAAATTGCCAACGACGAAGACGTGGTCGGCCATCGAGAATGCCGACGACCCCGACAAGATCCCCACGTCCTGCACCGAACTCGTCATGGCGAAGATGGCCACGTCGCAGCGCCCGGCGCTGTGGGTCGAAGGGACCGAGCTGTTCGTGCACGCGTACGCCGATACGTCCAAGCAACCCTGGTTTGGTGACGCTCCAAGCAGCGGGCGTGCTGTTCATCTGAAGGGCTGCAACATGCCCTGCCTATTCGTGCGGGGGAACGGTCTCGCCGCGTCGCCGGACCAAGCTATGGCCGCGGTCCTCGACGCGCTCGGCGGCTTCGAAGAGGGCAAGCGCGTCCCGTTCAAGTGCGTCGAGCACGGGCCGATCGCCGAGGTTCAGTACGAGCTGGCCGACCTCTTCGGTGACGACGAGGCCGCCTTCGAGTCCACATCCGCTGACACATCGTTCATCCACAAAGGCGAGCGCTGGACGCGACTCGACGACGGCAGCATGATGGTCGAAGAGGTGAAGAAGTGAGGATCGTCCACTTCACCAAGAAACTGATGGACTCGCGCGCGCTGCGGGCTGCGTTTCACGCGCAGTCGCTCGGGCACGACGTCATCTTCGTACGGCACGCGGGCGCGGTCTACGGCCAGCAAACGCGGATGGAAGCGCAGGAAGCGATCTACGGTCGGCTCCCCGCGTTTTCGGCTGGCGGGCCCGACGGACCGAGGCTGTGCCGGATGCTCGCGACGCTGAAGCCGGACGTCGTGCACGTGCACGAGCTCGATCAGCTCTTCCAGCTGTGCGCGGTCAGCAACAAGAAGGTGGTCGAGCGGCTCATCCTCGACGAGGTCCCACTCGCGCAGTCGGGCATCGAGTTCGAAAAGCCCCCGTTTCCGATCGTCTTCGACATGCATGAGGACGAGCAAGGGTTGTTCGCTGCGCTGAAGATGGACGAGCAGGCGCGCCGTGACCGGCTGTGGTCCGAGTTCAATCTCGCGCCGCTCGCGGACGCGTTCGTGTGCGTGTCGCCGAGCATGAAGCGTCGCTTCGAAGCGCGGCACCTCGAGCACATCGGCAAGGCCTGGACCACGACGGTCGTCAACAACGCACCGCCGAAACTGCTCCGGCCGCTGAAGCCAGACGAAGCGCGGGCGCAGCTCGGGCTGCCGATTCGCCTTCCGAAGCGGCGGGTCTTCTTCACGGGCTACGCGTCCGGCGAGCGCAAGATCCCGCAGCTCATCCGTGCGTGCAAGCACAAGGGTTGGCAGCTCTTCATCATGGGCGACCTCGACAAGGTGGAGCCCGAAGCGATGGCCGAGCTGCGGAGCATCGGCACGATTCAGATCAACCCGCAGCAATACCCGTGGTCGTTCATGCAGGAAGAGTTGACGATGCTCGACGTGCTCGCGCTCGCCGAAGTCGGCTACTGCGGGGCCCGGCTCGACGTGCCGAACTGGCAGGTCGGGCTCCCGAACAAGGTCTTCGAGTACGGGTTCGCGGGCGTGCCGGTCGTGACGTCGAACATGCCCGACACCCGCGCGCTCGTCGAGACGTACGAGATCGGCTGCGCGTTCGACAACACCCCGCGGGACTTGATCGCGAAGCTGGACACGGCCCGCGGTATCGGCGGGCGCGCTTCCCGGAACGGCGCGTTCGAGACGTTCCACGCAGAGCAGAACTACACGGTCAACGGTGGACCCAAAATGATGGACGTCTACCTAGAGCAGGTCGCGAAGTAGCGCGATCTCGGCTTCCCGCTTCGCGATCTCCGACTCGATCTTCTCGCGCAAGCTGTCGCATTGCTGGCCAGACGCCGGCTCAGGAACGGGCTTTTGGCCGGCTTGAGGGAGACGGTAGAACGTGACCGCTCGACCGGCAGCGTTGAGCCCGTCCCTTTCAAGCCGCCCATCATCGACGAGGATGCCGAGGTTTCGGGACACCGCTCCGCGGCTGTGCTCGGGTGCAAGGCTGTTGGCGATCTGCTGACCCGCGAGGGTCTTCAGCGGGTCGTTTTCGAAGAGCGCGAGGATCGCTTCTTTCGTCTCCATTGTCCGTCGTACACCTTTCCGTTGGGGCCGATGAAGCGCCCGTCGACGATGCGGATCTGATTCACTTCGTACAGGCCCGGGTTCTTCGGATCGAAGAGCAACTCGCCGAATCCCTTTTGCCAGCGGGTCGGGCTTTTGATGTAGGGCTGTTCGTACGCGCAGAGGCTGCCAAACGTGATGCCCTCGGGAGAGTCGGGGCCGAAGCGCTCGATCTGCATGCGCTGCATGTCGTGCGTGTGGCCGGAGCCGATCGAGCCGTGGCCAAACCGAGCAACGGTCTGCTGCGAGTGGTACTTGTTGTGATACCAGCCGTGAATGAACCCGAAGCCGTGAAGCGTTTCGATACGCTCGCTCTTCGCGTAGCTGCGACCGGCGATCTTGCCGTCCTTCCACTCCAGGCGGAAGACGCTGCCCTCGGAGTCGGCCGGCACGTAGAGCGTGTTCGTCTCGTCGAGCCGTAGCCTGCGCTTCGGGTCGAGCAGCTCGGCGAAGCCGGGGTGCGTCTCGGAGAAGTGCCAGGCCCTGGACTCGTGATTGCCTTCGAGGAAGACGCGGTGCGAAGCGTTGGCCGCGTCGACGAACTCGGCCCACAGGTCGCCCGCAAGCTGCGAGCTCGCAAGCAGATTGTCCTCGGCGAAGGCGGTCTTCAGCTTCTTGCCGACGAAGCGGGACAGTTCACGGTTGTCCTCCCAATCGCCGATGTTGATCAGCCAATCGACCTTGGTATCGCGCAGATAGCCCATCATCGCGCGCATGGACGGGTAGCAGTGAAACGGGATCTGCGCGTCGGGGACGACGATGGCACGGACGACGCTCATTCTTCGTCGAATGCCTCGAGCATCTGTTCGCGGGACAGACGCTCACGGAAGTGGTCGATCGTTTCGAAGTCGCCGAACCACTCGAAGAAGATTTCGTCCCCGTTCGCGGCTGCAAGCACAATGGCCGTCGTTGGGCCGGTCTTGTCCTTGAGCCACTCCAGGAGCTCGACCAAAGCCATTGCGGCTTCCTTCGTCTCCGTGTGGGCGAACGTCATGGGGATGACGTCCGCGTCGGTGTCGTCGGACACGGTCACCATTTAGCCAAATCTGAAAAGCGTACGCAAGGCGCGTTGCGTTAGTGTCACGGTTACACTATACCTCGCAGCCCTGCGCGAGCCAGCCGTGGTAGACGAGCCCCACGAAGCTGTCGTTGAGCGTGAACCGCAGCGCGTCGTCCTGGTTCCCGTCGAGAATGATGCCGTCGTCCCGCATCTTCGCGAGCGTCCAGCGGGCAGCCAGGAACTGGTTTCCCGTCCCGTAGCTGTCCACCCGCACATCATAGCAATACCTCGAGATATCGGCGTTTGTGATGATGGGGTCGGGGGTAAGAGTCGCGAGCACCGTCGGGGACGCGCCGGTCCCGCGGACGTGCTCCAGCGTGATGCCGTTGGTGAGCGTGATGCTATTGCCGTAGTCGCCGGTGTCGAAGGTCCCGGCGTCTTCGGTTGTCCAGAGCAGGCGGCGAATGCGTTGGCGGTTTCCCGAACCGGGACGAATCTCCCAGTAGACCGCCGCGCCGCTGTAGTCGCCGTTCGCGTTGAACGTTACGCCGGCCCCGTCTTGCGAAAGGCGGGTCGAGATGAGGGCGTCTTCGGCGGGGCTCGCGGGGTACTGGGTGATGTTCACGCCTAGAACGTGGCCGCTGTGAGGCCTAGGGTCAACACGGGTGAGCCCGTGTCGTCTCCTTCATCCGTGAGCGCGATCCGATAGTTGTAGCCGAAGCCGACGGCGATCCAATCCATAAGCGAAAGAACAGCGGTTGTACCCACGCTCAGGAACGTCGTCCCCTCGGGCCCGCGCGTATCCTGCCCGACGACGAGCCCAGACTCGAAGCACACGCCGACGCTGACGAAAGGGGTCTCGGTGAACTCTCCCAACCACCAGGCGGGCGCGTAGTGCATCGCATAGCATCCGCCGACGTCGACGCCCGCGCGGAACTCCTCACGTCGGTCGAGCGGGACTTGAATCGCGTTCACGATGACCATCGGCGCGAGCCGGAGCTCGCTGACCTCGAAGCCGTCGGTGCTCGTTCGCGTCACGAGGTCGATGCGCCCGAGGTCCGCGCTCGCCGTGGACGGTGCGAGCGCAAAGATTGCGGGGATCAGAAGCAGCCCTCGAGCCTTCGCGATCTTCTGCGCGCCGGCCTGAATCGCACGCGCGATCGCAGCGACCGAGAGCACGATCAGCACCTTGGTTGTGTCGTCGAAGTTGTAGCCGAGCTCCGGGAAGACCAAGAGCACCAAGAGCACCCCGATGCCCACCGACGCAGTAACGCCGTTTTCGGTCAAAAACTTGTTCATGGTTTGCACCTTTCGCTCGCGCTGCACAGCTGCGCAAGGATCCTTTCGTTGTCCCGCTGATGGTCGAGGATCTCTTTCTGGTTCTGGGCGAGTCCGTCGATGTTGTCCTTGAGGTTGGCCTTTAGGTCATCAACCTCGCCCTCGAGATTCTTCACCCGCTCGATCATGACCTTGTGGCCGTCTTCCTGAATGTGCACCATTTGGTCGAGTTGCAGCTGCTCGATCTTGTCGTTCTGCGCTTCCAGCAAGTACCGCCCAACCCCGCCAGCGCTGCCCCCGCCTAGTGCGAGGGAGACCACAGCGTTGATGAGGAGCTGCCGGGTGCTTTGGGAAACGGCCACGAATACACCATATGCGCAATACGCTACGGCAGGCTAGTCTCCGATCGGGGTCCCGTCGACCGTCCCCATACCGAACCACTTGGACGTGCCGCTGTCGTCTGCCCAGATGAAGAAGGCCGGATCACCGCCCCGCGCGCGCAGATTGATGCACATATCCCCGTCCACGAGCTGCGAGCCGTCCTGCCGGGTCGTGGGGAGGTCTCCCTGCACGATCGTGCCCGAGGCCTTGCCCGTGTACCAGGCGACGGCCATCGGGTAGAGCGTTGTACCCATCATGAGCTGCTGTAGGAAGATGTGGTTCTTCGGCAGCTTGGTCCCGTCCGGGTAGAACAGGCTCCCGTGGTACTGCGTGCTGAACGGGCCGGTAACGCCGAACGCGGCCTTTGACTGCGACATCTGGCGGAACTGCCAGATCATGCGCTTGTCGTCGAAGTGCCACTCCATCCGCGTGTTGCGGGTGACGGGGGTCGGGGAGGTGTTGTCCGGAGCTTTCGCATCGAGCGTCTGCGCGACGTCCGTGCCGCTCGCGGCACCCAGCCACGTCGCGATCTCGTTGTCCGCGTTGCTGTTGTTGAAGAAGTGCTGACCCTCATACGTGCCGGGCCCCGCGATCCAGGGCATGGCGCTGTTCGGATCGCTCGCGACGTTGCCGCCGAAGACCGGACCGCGCGTGAGCACGTTGTCCTCGGTCTGGCCTTCCTCTTGGTAGCAGCTGATGAGGACCTTCGTCGCGTTGGCGCCGCCGTCGATGTAGTAAGCCTTTTTCGTCGCGTGCACGCTGCAACCGACGTAGGTGTTCATGATCGACGCAGTGTCCTTGATGCCATACTCGCTGCTCGAGATGTGCACACCCCAAAAGTTGCAGGCGTTGCCGTTGTTGCCGGAGATCTCGAGCGCGTAGATGCCGTCGGGCGCGTTGATGATCCAACACTGAAACATCCCCGAGCTGCAAGCGTTCTCGCTGTTGACCGTGTTCGCTTCGATGTTCACCGAGCCATTGGAGACGATGCAATTCTCCATCACGATGACGCCCTTGGCCTTCACGAGCGCGGTCATCGGGCTGACCGAGTCGCCCTCGATCAGCAAGTCGCGGAAGCGCGTACCCTGGCCGATGCCCGTGCCGTCGGCGCGGCCGTCGTAGCCGGGGACCACGAGCCGAGTGCCCGAGTCGAACTTCAGCCGACCCTTGGTGTACAGCGCGTTGCCCGAACCTTCACCGCGGATCAAGTTGGCGCGCCGGATGGTGAGGTCGTCGTCGAATGAGTACCCGCGGCGGACGATGATCTCGACGCCGAGCCGGTCGTAGTTACCACCATCGTCGTTCGGGTCCAGATCGGAGTCGATCTGATCCTGCATCGCTTCCCACTTCGCGTGGTCGTCGACGCCGGTGAAGTCGTCGGGGTCGTAGGCGGTGATGTTGCTGGGTGTTGCCATTCTTTCTCCTAGGGGATGTTGCTCGTCTCGTAGGTGGGCGAGCCGGTCGCGGTACAGTCGTTGTTGCCGGTCTCCTCGGTGACGTCACTTTCGAAGCGCCACCAGCGCGTCGGGTTCCCGGCCGTCGCCAAGCTGTTCAGGTCGACCGCTTGCCCGGTCATGACCTCCGTTTCGATCTGCGTCGCGCTGATCGCCGGCACCCAAACGGCGAACTCGTCGAGGTAGCTGGTCGCGCTACCCCACGACGGTGCCGCCGAAGTCGCCGCACCGAAATACATCGTGTACGTGCTCGGGGACGGCGTGTTGCCGCTGGGCATCGTCCCAACGTACGTCAGGCTGTTCTCACAAGAGCTGCACGCGGTGCCCTCGTCGGTGTTCCACACCCGGAAGCGGTCCGCGTCGGTCGCGCCAGCGCTGTCGCGCCGAACGCAGGTGTGGACCCAAGTCGCGTTCGTGAACGGCCCGCCGGTCGTCTCCGCATACTCGCCCGTGCCGGTGCCGGCGGGGTTGTAGTAGCGGTTGTTCGTGATCCGGCTGAACGCCGTGAAGAGCCGGTTCGAAGTCTGGTACGCGCCATAGATGTACTCGTTGACCCCGAGCGTGCCCTCGTACTGCCAATAGCAAATCGTGTAGCTCGCGACGCCGGCGAGAAAGCTGGGCGTGCCGCACGAGAGGTAGTCGTCGACGTCGTCCATGTTGATCGCCGCGGTCTGCGTAAAGTGGATACCCGAGTCCGGCGCTGGGCCAGCGTCGCGAATGTCAACGACGGTATCGTCGGTATGGGGTGCGAAGTGCCGCTCATCGCGGAAGAGTGTGTACGGGTTGTCGGCGTTGTCACGACAACCAAAGCCGAGCGTCGCCGGAACGCCGGTCTGCCCAAGCCCGAGCGTGTAGCTCGTGCCGGGGGACAGCTCGGCCGAAAGCGTGCAAGTCGTCTGCGTGCCGGTCGTCGAGCAATCCGAAACGGTCGGGTTCGCGCCGCCGATGATCGTCAGCCCGGCGTTTGCCTTGTACAGGCAGCCGCCCCACTCGGAGCCGCCGCCGTCCGTGCCGGGGTTGTCGTACGCGTGCGCGCGGGTGTTCGTACCACCGTCCTCTTGAGTGACGGTGCCGTTAGCGTTCCAGTCGATGATGAGCGTGGTCCCGACCGCGGAAACCGCGCTGGGCGTGATCATGTAGCCGGCGCCTTGCCAGAGCGAGTAGTAGATCATCTCGCCGACCTTTTCACCGAACGCGCGGTAGCCGGGGCCGCTCATGTGCAGCTGCGAGCCCGCCGCTTCGCCGTCGAACGCGTAGTTGCCCGGCGAACAGTAGACGTCCGATTCCTCGGCGCACTTCGCGTACTGCGCGGCAACCGCACCCGGTCGGTCCGCCTCGGTGCCGCCGACACTCCAGGTCGAGGGCGGCGTGATGAAGAAGTAAGGGCCCGTGGTCTGGCTCGTCTGCGCCTGCGACCAGGTTACGAGCTCGGTCCACATCCCGTCGAGGTCCGTCCGAAACCCGGCTTCGGTCGTACCGACGCCGTCGTTCGACTCATGGCCGACCTGCACGTACGCGAGCAGGTAGGTGTCTCCGGAGACCGAGCCGTAGGTGCTCGGGTCCGCGGCAACCGCGCTGACGACCTCGGAGATCTTGGCCTTGCAGTTCGTGAGGTTCGTCTGCTCGGTCGGGTCGTCCCACCATTGCTCGATCGTCGAGCCGGAGACCGCGCAGGGGACGAAGACCATCGACGTCGTCGGATTGGCGAGCGCGCGCAACGCGGCGCCCATGCCGCTGGTGGGCTTTTCGGCCGCGGACTGGCAGCCGGCGATCAGGTTCTCAGATAGGGCGTTGATGCCGCCCGCGTCGACCGTGTCGTTCTGGCACGCAATAAAATCCTGCGTAGACGCGTGCACCGATTGGACGGGCGTGCCGGAGACACCAACACCGAGGGACTGGCCGATGACCACGACGAGCGCGACGGAATCGCCGGGAACGGGTCCCGCAGCCACGCCGCCGTTTTGGGGTCTCGAGCGCCCGCCGATGCGGCGCCGGGGACGCTGCGCGGCGAACGCGTTGGGGAAGACGATGCTATCCGCGGGTCCGGTGTAGCTGAACGGCGTGTCGTACTGAACGGGGAGCTTGATCGGCTCGGTGGCCGGCACGAACAGGAGCGCCGTGAAGGCGAGGAGGAAAGCAGCCGCGGAGATTCGAGCGAGCGTTTTCACCAGAACAGATCCTTTAGCACGAAGAAAGCGGCGATGTGGCCGAGCACGACGAACGCGAGAAAGCCGGTAATGGCGATCGCGACGGTGTCGTCATCCTTCACCAGCTGCACCCGTCGTCGGGGTTCGGGTCGTCGAAGGCGGTCAGCGGGGGCGCAAACAATTGCTCGCGCGTCTCGCGGTTCTTCGCTTTACTGCGCTCGATGTCCCACATCATCGCGAGGTAGTGAAGGTGCTCGATCTCGCTGGGATTCAGATGCGCACGCTCCTGCGGAACCAGCGAACCGTACCCGCGGGCGACCTTCTTGATGTCGTTTCGAATAGTCATTCGATGTGTACCCCGTTGACCGCGCCGCTCGTCCAGCACAGGTACGCGCCGTCGATGTCGCTCGAGCGATCCGTTCCGCCGTCGAGCGTGCCACCCGCGCAGGCAAACGAGCCGCCGTCCGCGTGGCACTCGATGTCCGTCCGGCAAGGCGCACCGTTGTCCGCGTTCACGCCGCCGTCGAAGTCCGAAGCGCACAAGCCATCCGATCTAAGGACGGCAGTGCCCGCGCGAGGCGGGTTGAACGCCCACCGGTCGGTCACGAAGCTGTAATAGCCCGAGGCCTGCGTTTTCGTGCACGTGGCGAAGCCGTCGTTGCCGTGGCTGTCGGTGACGACGCCCGTGGTCGTGTCGATCGCGATGTGCCCGCCATCGATCGTCATGGACAGGCACAGCCAGCCCGCGCCGGCCATGCTCACTTCGACCGGGGTGTACCAGGGAACCAGGAAGCCGCCCTCGTCATCGTTCGCCAGACAGGTCCAATCGGCGTCGCCGCCGAGCTGAATCGTCCGAAATCCGCCCAAGATGGGACGGGGCAGCGAAGACTGGTTCGGGTGGTTCAGCTTGCGGCCGGTGGGCGGGGGATTCTCCGCGCGCGCCGACATGTCGTAGGCGATGAAGAAGGAGACGACGAGCGTAGCGCAAAGCGCCAGGAAAAACACGGACCGGACTGGCTTCATGGTTGCCGAGAGTGCGGCAACTGCGGGGGAGAAATCAAGGTGGGAGGTTCGCCGCTCAATCGGTCACCCGGCGCCAGCCTTCGGGGGTCTCCTCTCGCTGCCGGCGGAGCTCGAAGAAGCCCGGCGGGATCACGATCGGCGCGTGCGTGTCCCACGCGCGGCGGTGCTCGAGGGTCGCGCCCTCGGGGTTGTTGACGACCGCGATCATGCGCCCCGGCTCTCGCGGGTTGCCCATCACGGCGACGTCCTTGGCCGACAGGAGCACGTGGTGGTGCCCGGTCTCCGAATGCGCGACGATCACGCCGCCGTCGGTGTCGGCCTTGACCGGCTCGAAGCCTTCGGGGACTTCGGCGATTCGACGGAGCATCAGATCGCCCTGCGCGGCCATATTCTTGAAGGTCAGGGTCTTGGTGTTCTTTTTCATCTTGTTATCCTTTTCAATTTTCCTGGGTATTGTCCAGGGTGTTTTGAATTTCTCGGCGTGCGCCGTTCAGCGGCTCTTCCAACGCGAACCGCAAGTGGTGGATCAGAAACAGTCGTAGGCCGTGCCAGATCGGGTCGTCCAGATACACGTGGGGGCCCATCGCATCGTTCATCTGTTCCGTGAGGCTTTTCATTCTTTCATCTCCTCCGCCGCGCGGATCATCTCGAGTCGCATGGGCTCTTCCATAGAGTACGTGACCGGCTCGCCCAGGGGTCGAATCAGGCAGTTGAACACCTGATCGGCCGGCGGGTTCTCGCACGACTCCCGGATGTTGCGGGAACCCGCCGCCAGGCTCGAATAGAGCGTGCTGTGGAAGACTTTTTTGAGATGTTTCATTCTTCCATCTCCTCGAGCAGCGCTGCGTCGTACAGCGAGTCGTGCAGCGAGTCGTGCAGCGAGCCGCACAGCGAGTCGAACAGCGAGCCGCACAGCGAGTCGAACAGCGATTCGCGCAGCGAGACGTACAGCGAGCGGTTCAGCTCGTCGCGCTGCTCGTAGGGGGTGAAGCGGAGCTCTTTCACGTGCGAATCTCCGGCGCGAACTCCTCGGGCTTCATGTCGTAGGTCCACGCGTTGGCCTGAAGCGCCGTCGCCATCTCGTTGGGGACGCAAAGCGCGAACTCGCGGCCCGTCCCGCACCGCACGCGCAGGAACCGCTGCCGACCGCTGTCCGGAAGATCGACTTCGACGAGCGTGCCAATCTCCGGGTCGTCTTCGTCGATCACCTCCGGGTTGAGCTTGTCCAGCACCACGCTCCAGCCGAGGATCTCCGCGGCCGCGCGTCGCTGCTCGAGGTTTTCGTACGTGAGCGCTGCCGTCACCGGAGGCTCGTTCGCGATCCACTCCTTCGGGACGACCGTGCCTCGCCACGCGTACAGCTCGAAGCCGTCCGCGAACGCGACCGCCGGGCCCTCGGCGTTGTGAATCACCGGCGCCGCGGGGTCCCATCGGTCATCGGTCCAGAAGACCTTGGGCTTTTCGCTGACGATCGCCAGCCCCTCGTACACCCACAGCCAGCCGCACGAGTAGCTCAACTCGGACGACACCGCGAGCTTGCGCTTCGCGCCTTCGCTGTACGGCACGTCGAGCGGAAGCGTTCCGCAGAACGTGTAGTAGGCGTTCCATGCCGCCCACCACGCGCCGGGGTACACGGACGGGAGCAGGAAGCTCTTGCCCTTCTTGATTCCGCGCTCCCGCAGGACCTTCTGCGCCACGACAGGAGATTGCACGCACACGACCTCCGGCGGGGGCTGGTCGATCGCCGCGTAAGCCGCGATGATCGCCTTTTCGGCACGCTCGGGGTCGATACCGGGCGTTGTCACTTTGTGGAACACCTCCAGTCGAAAGCGCGCGAGCTCGGTCTCTTGTTCGGTCGTCAGTTTCGTGATCTTAGCCATTTCGTTCTTCCTCTTGGGTTGTTTGGTTGAGTGGCTGATGCAGCGAGCCGTCCAGCGAGCGGGACAGCGAGTCGTACAGCGAGTCGTACAGCGAGTCGTGCAGCGAGCGATCCAGCGAGCCGCCCAGCGAGTCGTACAGCGAGTCGTACAGCGAGTCGTGCAGCGAGCCGTACAGCGAGCCGTACAGCGAACCACCCAGCGGTTTGCGGAGGTCCTTCATTCTTCGGTCTCCTTGAGCACTGCTTCGTACAGCGAGTCGTCCAGCGAGCGGTGCAGCGAGCGGTGCAGCGAGTCGTGCAGCGAGCGGTGCAGCGAGTCGTGCAGCGAGTCGTACAGCGAGCCGCGCAGCGAGTCGTACAGCGAGCCGCGCAGCGAGCCGCGCAGCGAGCCGCCCAGCGAGCCGTACAGCGAGCCGCCCAGCGAGCCGTACAGCGGTTTGCGGAGGTCCTTCATTCTTCGGTCTCCTCGAGCACTGCTTCGTCCAGCGAGCGGTGCAGCGAGCGGTGCAGCGAGTCGTACAGCGAGTCGTCCAGCGAGTTGTACAGCGAGTCGTACAGCGAGTCGTACAGCGAGTCGTCCAGCGAGTCGTCCAGCGAGTCGTCCAGCGAGTCGTCCAGCGAGTCGTCCAGCGAGCCGTGCAGCGAGCCGTGCAGCGAGTCGTACAGCGAGTCGTACAGCGAGCCGCGCAGCGAGCCGCGCAGCGAGCCGCGCAGCGAGTCGTACAGCGGTTTGCGGAGATCCTTCACCGGCAAGGATTAAAGTAAATCCATATGGTGGGGTCGTAAAGTAGAATTTTAGAACAATTTTCGGGTGGGAGAGGGGAGTACATCAGTGGGGAGGTGGAACAGGACATTTGCTACGTGCGAGTACGCGAAGCCGGGGCCCCATTCCATCTGTCGGGGGGCAAGGCCCCGAAATCCCTACCCTTTTCCAATTGGGCCGGGGTGGCATGATACCGAAACGCGGGTATCTGCTACTTGACATTGCAGGGGTGCACGTTCTGGGGCCACTGGTGCAAGTCAACCCGGGCTAGCCCTACGTTTCACGTGAAACGTGGCACGTTGCACGGGCTAGAGGAGCGTTGAGCTCGTGTCTGCGGGCGCCCGTAGCACGTGTTCGTGGCACCTCGCCGCGTGTGATGTAGACCGTAACGCTGGTATGAGTCACGGACTAACCCTACCCAGCATGTGCACCTCTCGAGGTGCAGGGGTAAAGGATCTGTACAACTAATGTAGGTGTGCACCTCTCGAGGTGCATGCAACTCTTGCCTACCACGCAACTCTTGCTTAGGTGTTAGCGCTAGGTAGGACAGTGTACACCTAGTCCGTTTCTTTATAACGCAACGCGTCGATTTTGGGTGACCGCGCGGTCAGCACACACGTTAACGCAGTGCGTCGAGTATACGCCTTCTAATGGTTACTCCGTACGCCCGCCGGCGCAGTGGCCCAATCCAGTGGTCCAGGTTGGCCCAGAGTGGTCCAGCGTTTCGTCAGCGTTTCTTTAATGATTCCGCACCCCGGCGTCTTTTTGGGACCACTGGACCACTCCCCAGAACCATGTAGTGGCGTATTACAAGATCTGCACGTAATACCCTAATACAGGGTTTCTATTATCTTGTATACAGTCTTTCTACTACTACTATAGTTAGTGGTCCAGTGGTCCATAGTAGCAGTAAAGAGGCGGGATTCTTAGGGTTTCTTGCTGGACCACTCTGGTCCACAACTGGTCCCAACAGGTCCCACTCGTATTTCACACGTTTCCCCTAACACCCCGCGGCGTGCGGAAGGCCGCTCGGTCCGGATTCTCGATCTCCTCTATTACGTTCTGTGCGCCCCTCTAATCGACGATCGTCCCGACCCTACCCAGAGGGCGCCCCGAACCCTTCAGTCGATTACGGAGGCGCTGGCGAGCTCCAGCAGCGCTTCAGCGAACGCGACAGGCGTAGCACTCGCTTCCTTCTTCCCGAGCGTCGGCTTGATCCTGTCAAACCAACCGCATTGGTGCGTGCCGGGACTACGTTCCCATCGCATGTTCAGCGGATTGCGCTTGCCGTGGTAGAGCAACCACGTCCGCTTGCGAGCCTTGTGGCCGTAAGCGCTCTGCCAGACCTCGCAGACCCACCAACCATCCTTGAACAGCCACCCGCCCGAACGCGGCGGACGCGGCAAGTCGTAGGCCTTCCACGCGTTACTGAACGCAGGGTGCTCCAACACGCCCCCGTAGGCGCGCAGGCACGCTAGCGCGCGTTCGAAGCACCCACCGTCGTTACCGGGCCGGTGGTGCTCGCCGCCGTAGCGTTTGTAGTTCACGTGGGCGAGGTTCGTCCACAGGTGGCAAGGCGGGTGCGCGACGACCGGGTGCGGTCCAGCGTACTTGCGAGCGTCGCGGTCCTCACCCCAGCAATCGACGTCATCCAGCGTGGCGTAGACGCCCTTAGGATCGACGTAAAGCGCTGCTACGGTCATCGCGCACCTCCCCCGGCCACAAACGCCCGCACGACGTCCGACAGACTCGCGCCCTTCTCGAGGCCCAGCCCCCTCGCCAGGCGAGCCCGGTTGCGCTTCGCTCGCGCTAGCTCGGCCTCGGTGACGCGAACCTGAATCCATTTCGTCGCCGCTTTCTTGGCCCGCGGCGGGCGTCCGCT
>SPJK01014106.1_pt1 | contig 14225 bp, 15 predicted proteins | sample 3741771 | NCBI WGS metagenome assembly SPJK01 (sample SAMN10925997, study PRJNA522277) | cold seep metagenome | isolation source: Elba SIP-enriched marine methane seep metagenome, extraction at timepoint T2 | place: Italy: coast of Elba, Mediterranean Sea | reverse complement strand
GCCCTTGATACTTTGGGGCTACACATATATTTAACAAGTGTAACTCATCAACAATAACTTGAATGATGGTGTAGCCAATAATCTCATCTTTTTCATCGACAATTGCCCAAGCGTGATGCCCTGCCAGTAAACAATCTTCAAAGTTTTTTAATGACCAAGGAAATCGATTAGCCGCTTGTTCAATTTTAAGTACTTCGGCTAAGTCAGCAACGCGCAAATCACGCTTTTTCAAGATTTACTACTCGCACTTAATGTTGACCAAACAAGTGCTTTTAATCCAGGCTGTTTGAGTTGTGCAGTCAGTGTCGGTAGGTTTGGCGTTTCAAGCTCAGTCTCAGCAAAGCTAATCACTGTTTTATCTTGCAATTCAGTTTGCTGAAACATTGCTTGCTCAGGCATGAGGCAAGCAACAGATTCAATGGGAAACCCGATTGCCGTTAAGATAGCATTAAGTAATCGTTGTTCAGGGCTCCTCTGCTTTGGTATCTCACAAATAACGATATGGCTAGCGTTAGATAGATCTAAAGCGGTATCTACAATTACGGCTGCAGCGTTACTTGCTTGTTCAGATCGCAACTCCCAAACAGGAATACCTATTTGTTGAAGCGTTTGATATTGAGAAACTGCTAATGCCATTTTTATACTTGTGGATGAGCTCGCTCAACAGGATCTAAAATTTTATTTAACGCGTTGATGTAAGCTTTTGCTGATGCAATAACTATATCTGTATCCGCGCCTTGACCGCTAACAATACGTCCGCCTTTCTCTAAACGAACATTCACTTCACCCTGCGAATCAGTGCCACTGGTAATATTATTCACAGAATAAAGTTGTAACTCAGTGTTACTTTCAACAATATTTTCAATCGCTTTAAATGCCGCATCAACAGGGCCGCTGCCAGCCATTTCAGTTTGCACTTCTTGACCATCGACATTAAGCGTCATCGAAGCAACAGGAGTTTCACCAGTTTCACTACATACTTTTAATGAAACTAAACCAACTCGTTCATTAACGTCAGAAATTGTATCGCTGACTAAGGCTTGTAAATCTTCATCGAATACTTCGTGTTTTTTATCTGCTAGCGCTTTAAATTTAGTAAACGCAGCATTTAGCTCATTTTCAGAATCAAGTTCAATGCCCAACTCTTCTAAACGAGTGCGAAATGCATTTCGGCCTGAGTGTTTACCCAACACCATTCGGTTGGTGTTCCAACCCACATCTTCAGCGCGCATAATTTCATAGGTTTCACGGTTTTTTAACACACCATCCTGATGAATACCTGATTCATGAGCAAATGCATTCGCACCTACAATTGCTTTGTTCGGTTGCACTGCAAATCCTGTTACGCCTGAAACCAAACGCGAAGCCGTCAAAATCTCAGTGGTATCGATATTGGTATCACAGGTAAATAAATCTTGGCGTGTTCTAACAGCCATAACCACTTCTTCAAGTGAGGCATTACCTGCTCGTTCACCTAAACCATTAATCGTACATTCGACCTGACGAGCACCATTCATTACAGCTGATAACGAATTGGCAACGGCTAAACCTAAATCGTTATGGCAGTGAACTGAGAAAACCGCTTTATCAGAGTTTGGAATTCGCTCACGTAAGTTATAAATTAATTCACCAAACTGTTGGGGTAAGTTATAACCAACAGTGTCAGGTATATTTAAGGTTGTCGCTCCGGCATCAATAACTGCCTCAAGAATTCGACATAAAAAATTCAGCTCACTACGACCTGCATCTTCCGGTGAAAACTCAACATTATCCGTATATTTGCGAGCACGTTTAACAGCTTTAACCGCATTTTCAATAACTTGATCTGGTTCCATTCGCAGCTTCATTTGCATATGAATAGGAGACGTGGCGATAAACGTATGAATTCGTGATGCATTCGCCCCTTTCAACGCTTCACCAGCACGATCAATATCATTATCAAGTGCGCGTGCTAAACCACACACACGACTGTCTTTTACGGCATTCGCAACCGCTTGTACTGATTCAAAATCACCGACACTTGCAATGGGGAATCCTGCTTCAATAACATCGACCCGCATACGCTCTAGCGACTTTGCAATACGTACTTTTTCGTCTTTTGTCATTGATGCGCCGGGGCTTTGCTCACCATCACGCAATGTTGTATCGAAAATAATTAATTGATCACTCATTTCCTGCCTCACTCATGTAGTTAGCTGCATTGCAAACTACGAATTTATTTTATTTTTTATTCGACGTGATTGCTACGTTCACTTCGATGTTTACGTAATTTAATTAGGGTTACAACCGGGCCTGATAAGGCATAAATTAAAAAGCCAAAGAACAATACCCACGGTGGGTTATTGGCAATCAATGCGACAATTAATACCACGATGAGCATCACTACAAATGGCACTTTGCCTTTTAAGTCGAGTTCTTTAAAACTGTGATAACGCATGCTACTGACCATTAATAGACCACAAGCAAAGGTTAATGCCATGCCTACATTCGCTGTAACACCCTGGCTATAATGCTCTGTTGTTCCTAACCAAACCCAACCTGCAATACAGGCAGCTGCGGCAGGACTTGGCAAACCTTGAAAGTAGCGCTTATCAGCGACACCAACTTGAGTATTAAAGCGAGCTAGACGTAACGCAGCACAAGCTGTGTAAATAAAGGCAATCATCCAACCAAACTTACCCATTTCTAGTAAAGACCACTGAAACATCACCAGTGCCGGCGCTAAGCCAAATGCAATCATATCAGTCAAACTGTCATACTCAGCACCGAAGTCACTTTGAGTATTAGTCATTCTTGCAATCCTGCCATCTAAACCATCCATGACCATCGCCACAAAAATAGCGACTGCAGATGCCTCAAAATCACCTCTAATGGCAGAGACAATGGCATAAAAACCAGCAAATAATCCCGCTGTCGTGAATAAATTTGGTAACAAATAGATACCACGACGTTGCTGTTTTTGATTACCCATATATTCTCCAGACGTTCATTGATAACACATTATGACATTAGTATGACTTAAAAAAAATGGGCTTTGTAATGCTTTTTTTGTAACTTCTTCTGCTTGAATTGGTCTTAGTAACATAACTTAATTATCAAGAGGAGTTACAATGAAAAAAATACTTGCTACTACGCTACTTGTCTTAGCCACAAACGTTAGTGCCGCACCTTCAGAATTATCACAAATCAATTCACTTTCAAGTGCAGTTATAGAACTACAAATGATTAACTATGCAGGCCCTAAAGCAGATTTATCACCAAGCAACTTTTCTAATGCAAGCCAGAACATTAACTCGCTAGGCAAAGCTGCTTTAGCCAAGCATGCAGCAGATGTTCAGTTTTTAAGTAATGACGCTGAACTAGTTAAGCAGGACCCAACTCAATCCGAGGAGTACTTTACTTCTTTGTTTCCTGCAGTGTTAGCAAAACACTATAAAACGGCACCTAGTAAAGATTAAGTATTCACAATAAAAAAGGGGTGCATATAGCACCCCTTTTCGATTCAACTTAATGCGTTAATTAGTTTTTAGACTTATCAACGATTTTTTGAATCCAAGGCATCATTTCACGTAATTTAGCACCTGTTTTCTCAATTGGATGCTCAGCGTTAATGTGACGCATTGACGTCATTTCTGGGTAACCAGATTGACCTTCTAAGATAAATTGTTTTGCATATTTACCTTCTTGGATGTTTTTCAGTGCTTCACGCATCGCCCAACGACTTTCTTCGTTGATAACGCGAGGGCCAGTGACATACTCACCGTATTCAGCGTTGTTTGAAATTGAGTAGTTCATGTTAGCGATACCGCCTTCATACATAAGATCTACGATTAATTTCAATTCATGTAAACATTCGAAGTAAGCCATTTCTGGTGCATAGCCCGCTTCTGTTAATGTTTCGAAACCCGCTTTAACTAACTCAACAGCACCACCACATAAAACAGCTTGCTCACCGAATAAGTCAGTTTCTGTTTCATCACGGAATGTTGTTTCGATGATACCTGTACGGCCACCACCAACACCAGATGCATATGATAATGCTATATCTTTCGCTTTACCTGACGCATCTTGCTCGATAGCGATTAAGTCAGGAATACCGCCGCCTTTTACGAACTCACTACGTACTGTATGACCCGGAGCTTTTGGCGCAATCATGATAACGTCTAAATCTTTACGAGGAATGATTTGGTTATAGATGATTGAGAAACCGTGAGCAAATGCTAATACAGCACCTTCTTTAAGGTTTGGTTCGATTTCAGCAGAATAAAGTTGTGATTGGAACTCATCTGGAGTCAAAACCATTACTAAGTCAGCGCCTTTAACCGCTTCACCAACATTATCAGAAGTCGCTAAGCCTTCTGCTTGTGCTTTAGCAATAGATGATGAACCTGGACGTAAAGCAACTGTTACATCTACACCAGAGTCTTTTAAGTTACATGCGTGTGCATGGCCTTGTGAACCGTAACCAACGATTGTTACTTTCATACCTTGGATGATTGAAAGGTCACAATCTTTATCGTAGTAAATATTCAAGCTCATTTGAATTCCTTCGTTTTGTCTAATCTGTTAAATATATGTAAAAAATTATAGGTGTAGGCTTCTGTCGCCACGGGCAATGCCCGAAACACCGCTTCGTACTGTTTCAATAATGGTCTGCCCGGTTAAAGCTTCGATAAATGAATCGAGCTTGCTACCGGCACCCGTTAATTCAATTGTAAATGTGGTTGATGTCACATCAATGATACGACCACGGAAAATATCCGATAAGCGTTTTACTTCTTCACGTTCCGCTAATGTTGACGCTTTAACTTTAATCAACATCATTTCACGCTCAATGTGAGGGCCATCGGTTAATTCCATTAACTTAACCACATCGACTAATTTATTTAGTTGTTTAGTGATTTGCTCAATAATGCGATCCGTTCCTGTGGTAACCACGGTAATACGTGATAATGACGGATCTTCTGTTGGCGCAACGGTTAATGATTCAATGTTGTAACCACGAGCTGAAAACAAACCCGCTACGCGTGACAATGCACCCGCTTCGTTTTCAATCAATATAGAAATGATATGGCGCATTATGACAACTCCCTTTCTGGGTCTTGTGGCAAGTCAGCATAAGGTGACATATGCATATCATTATGAGCTTTACCTTGAGCAATCATTGGATAAACGTTTTCGGTTTGATCCGTAACGATATCAAAGAATACCAAGCGATTTTCCATCGCAAAACCACGCTCTAATTCGCTGCGAAGCTTAGCAGGATCATCGATACGAATACCAACATGACCATAACTTTCTGTCAGCTTCACAAAATCAGGTAATGATTCCATATAAGAATGCGAATAACGATTCTCATAGAAGAACTCTTGCCACTGACGAACCATACCTAAATAGCGGTTGTTTAATGCAACAATTTTCACTGGCAAACCGTATTGCAAACAGGTTGATAGTTCCTGAATACACATTTGGATACTACCCTCGCCTGTTACACAAATAACAGTGTCTTCAGGGTAAGCAAACTGTACGCCCATCGCTGCAGGTAAACCGAAGCCCATGGTGCCTAAACCACCCGAATTAATCCAACGGTTTGGTTTAGAGAAACCATAGTATTGAGCAGCCCACATTTGGTGTTGGCCTACATCCGATGTCACATAAGCATCACCTTTTGTGATCTCATGAACCATCTCAATGACCGCTTGTGGTTTGATCTTATCGCTATTTTTATCGTAAGCCATGCAGTCTTTACCGCGCCAGCCGTTGATAATATCCCACCATTCGCCAATTGCAGTTGCATCAGGTTTAACTTTGCTTTGTGCTAATAAATCATTCATTTCATCTAAAACAACCGGGACACTTCCAACAATAGGAATATCAACCGTAATTGTTTTAGAAATTGATGATGGATCAATATCAATATGGATAATTTTAGCGTGTGGGCAGAACTCAGCAATTTTACCGGTTACACGATCATCAAAACGCGCACCGATAGCAATTAGTACATCGCAATCATGCATCGCCATATTAGCTTCATACGTTCCGTGCATACCAAGCATGCCAAGGAATTGTTTATCGTCGTATGGAATTGAGCCAAGGCCCATCAATGTGCTGGTCACTGGGTAATTCAAGTGACTAACGAACTGACGTAACTGCTCAGAGCCATCACCCAATACCACACCACCACCGGTGTAAATCATTGGACGTTTAGCCGTCAATAATAAATCAACCGCCCGTTTAATTTGACCGCTATGACCTTTTACAACTGGCTGATAAGAGCGCATTTCAACCGACTCAGGATAAAGGTAAGGCACCTTGATACTTGGGTCAGTGATATCCTTCGGAATATCAACCACAACAGGCCCAGGACGGCCAGTTGTCGCAACGTAAAACGCTTTTTTCATTGTCTCAGCGATATCGTTAACATCTTTAACTAAAAAGTTATGTTTCACGCATGGACGAGTAATACCAACAGAATCGACTTCTTGGAATGCATCACTACCGATAACACCGGTTGCTACTTGACCAGTGATCACAACCATAGGAATTGAATCCATATAAGCAGTCGCAATACCAGTGATAGCATTAGTTGCACCAGGGCCAGATGTGACTAAGACGACGCCAGGCTCACCTGTAGCTCGAGCGTAACCATCAGCTGCATGTGTAGCAGCCTGCTCATGACGGACTAGAATATGTTTGATGTCCTCTTGGTTATACAGCGCATCATAAATATGAAGCACAGCACCACCCGGATACCCAAACAAATATTCAACACCCTCGTCTTTGAGACATTGAACTAATATCTCGCCACCGCTTAATTCCACGTCTTCCCCTTTGAATTGCTCGTTGCGAACGATTGCTAAAATGAGCACTCACGTAGAGCACCCCGAAAAATAATAAACAGGTAAAGGTACTGCTAATGCCTGCTAAGGTCAAGAAAAACCATAAGAAACTGCTTAATAAATAACCACACAAATTACATTAATATCGGTGAAATAGTTAGCTATGGCATAATTACCAGCTATGACTACTAAAACACACACAACACTCACTATTACCCGCCCTGACGACTGGCATCTGCATTTGCGCGATGATGAAGCCTTAACGACCACCGTACCTGACACTGCACGCTACTTCGGTCGTGCCATCGTGATGCCTAATTTAAGGCCTCCAGTTATCACAACGGCACAAGCACAGGCTTATTATCAACGGATCATTGATGCGCGTCCTGCAAACAGTCAGTTTGAACCATTAATGACATTGTATTTAACGGACAACACTAGCGCTGAAGAAATTCATGCCGCCCAAAAAAGCGCTATTGTAAAAGGCGTTAAGCTCTACCCTGCTGGTGCAACCACCAATTCTGATGCAGGTGTAACAAATTTAAAAAACTGTGCAGCGGCCTTAGCAGCGATGCAAGAAGTCGGCATGCCTTTACTTATACATGGCGAAGTGACCGATGCTGATATCGATATTTTCGATCGTGAAAAAATATTTATTGACCAAGTTCTGAAGCCATTACTCGAAGACTACCCAACATTAAAAGTAGTGTTTGAACATATCACCACCAAAGACGCTGTAGAGTTTGTCGAACAAGCTGATGCAAGAATTGCGGCAACCATTACTCCACAACACTTATTATTAAATAGAAACGATTTATTAGTTGGCGGCATTCGCCCCCATAATTTCTGCTTGCCTGTTTTAAAACGCAATATTCACCAACACGCATTAAACAAAGCGGCCATCAGCGGTAATCCTAAATTTTTCTTAGGTACAGACAGCGCACCACATCCACGCAAAGGTAAAGAAACCAGTTGTGGTTGTGCAGGTATCTACAGTGCACATGCCGCACTTGAGCTATATGCGGAAGCCTTTGAAAAAGAAAATGCCTTAGATAAGCTGGAAGGCTTCGCAAGCCACTTTGGGCCAGATTTCTATGGTTTACCGCGAAATGCGGACACCATTACTCTCGAAAAAGTAAGTTGGGACGTACCAGAAGCAGTTAACTTTGCAGGCGAGCCATTAGTGCCAATGCGAGCAGGTGAATCGATTAACTGGAAAGTTGTTAAATAAAATTAGTAAAAGGTAAAAAGACGATGTTGGTAATTGCAAGGATCGCAATTACTGCAAACGTCAGCTTCATCCCTTTTACTCGTGCAGGGATATTCTCGCTCAATATCGCTCGTGCATGAATAACTCTAGCGGCACAAAGTAAAATACCTAACACATGTACTAGCCAGGGCTGTTGAGAGTTATATTCAAGTAAAGCAAGTAATATCAAGCTGATCGGAATATATTCAAACGCATTTTGCTGTGCAGATCGAACTAGGATTAACGCATCTACTCCGCCATCTGCATAGAGCACTTTATGCTTTCTTCGCACCTTAATAACATTCTTCGACAACCAGCACATGAACAGTGCAAGTAAAGAAGCATAGAGTGCGGTAATCATTTACTGTTCAACTGAAGATTGTGACGCTAATTCAATATCTAAATTTTCAGTCAACACACCCATACTGGCTAATAATCGGTAACACGCGATTTGATGGTTATATTTCGCATCAATATAAGCGGTTTCAGCACTGAACTTTTCACTTTCAGAGTCTAATAAATCTAACAAAGTGCGTTGACCTAACTTAAATTGTTGCTGATAAGCTTCGTAGGATTTAGCCGTAGATTCGGCATGCTGTTTTAGAAAAGGTAACTGTGAAGCCGCACGTTGTAATGCACTCCATGACAAACGCACATCTTCTTCTATGTCTCGTTGTTTAGCCAAGGCGAGTTGTTTATGCTGTTCTGATAAATGTACTGTTTCTGAAACACGAGCAGAGTCTGCCCCCCCATTTAGCAAGTTTTGACGTAAACGAATCATTGCTAACAAATCTTTGTCATGCCCTTCTGTGCCATCAAGATTGTTATCTGCACTGCCTTCTATTTCAAAATTAACTTTAGGGTGAAAAGCTGAATTGGCAACACCGGTTTCTGCAAGTGCTGCTTCGTGAAGAGCGACATAGCGATCAAGTGCTGGATGCTTTTCCATCGCTGTTTGCAGTGATGCTTCGAGCGATGTCGGCATTTGTGTGCAACAATCTTCAGTTAAGGCCAATTCTTCTGAAGGTGCCTCGCCAACAACACGACGATAGCTCGTGTCAGCATCAACTTGACTACCTTCAGCAGCGAAAAGGTTTGATTGAGATAAAGAAACACGCGCCGTTGCTTGATCTACATCAGATGCTCGAGCAACACCACTTTTAGCGCGCAATTCAATTTGTTCATTGACGCGTTCATGTGACGTCACATTTTGTTGGGCAACATCTACTAGCTCATCAGTTCTCATTACGTTCAAATAGGCTTGTGCTGCTTCAAATGCAATACGCTCAGAGGTATCAGCAATCTGATGTGCAGCAGCATTAGCTAAAGATTGCGCACGGTCGACTTGATGTTTTGTTTCAAAACCATCATATAGTTTTTGTCTAGCAATAAAGCTTGCTTCGCCACGTTTTAAGTTGACGGTATCAAACTGCGTACTTGAGCTTCTAGACCATTCACGTCCGATTCCCAATTCAACATCAAGCGTTGGCTTATAACCTGCTGCAGCTTGGTCAATCACTGCATCAGCAGCTAAGCGTGAATTAATATCCGCTAGGACTTCTGGGTGTGAGCTGAGTGTTTTAGCGACAACGTCTTCAATAGATTCTGCATAGGTCACATTGCTTAACGCAATTGATGTCATCATCAGTGTTATTAACGAATAGTGTGATTTAGCCATATTTCTACTTTCCTGAAGAATTAACGCACATAAATTTCAACACGGCGATTTTGCTGCTCATCCACATTATCGCCCGTTTCTACACTCAAATAATCTTCGCCGTGGCCTGCAATAGAAATGATAGCTTCAGCGATGCCACGAGCAATTAAATCACGTTTCACTCTTTCTACACGGCGCATTGATAAGGCTTTATTTGACTCATATGAGCCTACCGTATCCGTATAGCCAATCAGAATAATTTTATCTGAATTCAGATTTAATACATTTTGATAGATTTCTTCTGCTTGCCTTGCTGATTCTGCATTAAAAATATCAGTATTGGTAATGAAATACAGATCTACAGAATAAGGGCGCACTAATTCAGGCTCTGGTTCCGCTACCAGTTTAGCTGGCTCAACAAGACATAGATCAACACTTTTTGCATCACCTTCCATTGAATTAGCAGTAAACACTAAGTCAGACTTTTTCTGTTCACTCATGCTACAACCGCTCAACATCAAAATGGTAAGCAATAAAACAAGTTTAAGGTGTCTATGCATTAGTAATCCTTTGATTAAATCGTAATTAACTACAACTCAACGCCGATACGATGTGCCACTTCTTCATATGCTTCGATCACACCACCTAAACCTTGACGGAAACGATCTTTATCTAATTTCTTACGTGTATCAGCATCCCATAAACGACAGCCATCTGGACTAAATTCATCACCGAGAATAACCTCGCCTTTAAACAAACCAAACTCGAGTTTATAGTCGACTAAAATCATGCCTGCATCCGCAAAAAGCTTACTCAAAGCCACATTAACTTTAAACGTTAACTCTTTCATTTTATTAACATCTTCCGCTTTTGCCCAGCCGAATGTCTCAATGTGATATTCATTAATCATTGGATCGTGTAATGCATCATTCTTTAAGAAAAACTCAAAGACTGGTGGCGTTAATTCCATGCCATCTTCAACGCCTAAACGACGACATAAACTACCTGATGCCACATTACGAACTACACATTCTACCGGCATCATTTGCATGCTTTTTACTAATGACTCATTCGCGCTTAATAGTTTTTCAAAGTGAGTAGGAATACCCTCTTTCGCTAAATATTCCATGATGAACGCATTAAACTTATTATTCACTTCACCTTTGCGGCTTAGTTGTTCTACTTTTTCACCATCAAATGCTGATGTGTCATCGCGAAAGCTTAAAACGACGTAATCATCATCGTCTGTTGTATAAACGCTTTTCGCTTTACCTGCATATAATTCTTGTCTTTTTTCCATCGGGTGTCTCTTTAACCGTATGTTAGTTCTCGCCAGTTGAAACCATGCTCTTGTGCTGCAATGGTAATCCATTCTTGTTCACAGTTCATTGCCTCAGCCAGCAATGGCGCCACAATACCAACCGAGTTATTTTTCTCGCTGATATGCATGGCAATTAAATGTTGCAAACGTGAAGTATCAATTTTTTTTAATAATGATGCTGATTGTACGTTATTTAAGTGTCCTAAACGACCACCAACACGTTGCTTTAAATGCTCTGGATACACGCCATTATAAAGCATGTCGATATCATGGTTAGCTTCTAGCATTAATGCATCACAACCAGATAGCGTTTCTTCGATAATAGGCGTAATACTACCCACGTCAGTTAGCAATCCTAAACGGCGCTGACCATCATCAAACACAAACTGAGTTGGCTCTCGAGCATCATGAGGAACAGGAAAAGGCGTTACTTTTATATCACCGATTTCAAAAGATTCGTGACAACTAATAAAGCGCACTTGTGACATCACATCAGCGGCTAAGTTACCAGCCGTTCCTGCCGTGGTATAGATAGGTAGATTATATTTACGTGCTAACACACGGACGCCACTAATATGATCCGCATGCTCATGAGTCACGACAACAGCAGTTAGCTCGTTTGCTTCGATGCTAAGCTGCTGCATTCGTTTTTCGACTTCTTTTGTTGAGAAACCACAATCAACTAACAAAGTTGTTTGTTTATGGTTTACAACAGTGGCATTTCCTTTACTGCCGCTTCCAATAGAAGCAAAGCGCATTACTGTGCAAGTTGCTCGTGGATTAAACCTAGTAAACGCTTAGCAGTGGGTGATGAGGTACGCACTTCTTCTGCATCAAGCACAAATACGCGTGTTTGATCGGCATCAGAAGCAAGCTTGATGTAATAAAACTCTTCTGGAGCAGCATCAACTTCATCTTCCCAGAACTTAATTTTATCAAACCAACCCTCTTCTTCTTTCTCAAGATCATTGAATGGGTCGATGTAACGTACGAAGTAATAACCACGTGAGCGGTCACGATCTTCAACGTTAAAGCCTTTGCTGTCTAAAACGCGGCCAACTCGCAACCACACATCAGCATATTCTTGATCAACTAATAATGCTTGCTGACCATCTGCTTCGTTAATCACGATTGTTTTAATCGCTGGTTGGCGTAATTGCGAAGGCACCTGCGCTTCTAATTTAGCTTGATCTTCTTGGTGTAACACGCCCAAGAAATCAGCAAGTTGACGCAACATTGCTTCATCTTTAGTTGGGTTAGGTGTTTCAGCACGACCCGCAACATAGACTTTTGCCTGCTTATTAACGTCACCACGGTCCATGCGAATACGGAATGCATAGTCATCAACGCCGCCGTTAGTATCCATCAAACCAATACGCGCATCTTCACGTGTCACTTCATAGCCTTTTTGTGACCAGAAGTTTTTAATACGCTGCCATGTCACACCACGGTCACCAGGAACAACAAGATGACGCTTCGTTCCGTCGCCTGATAATGCAGGTTTTACATCTGGTGTAATGTTGTATTTAGAGGCTAATGGGTTGGTTGACGCTTCTTCAAATTCTGAATACGTCGCAGACGAATTTTTATCGCTGATAATATCTTCATTAATACGTGCAGTGCTTAAATCTGGTGGCACATCTAATGGCGGCATGGTTTCCGCTTTACGATATTCTTTGGTGTTATCAGGAACAACTTCATCTAAAGTATCAAATGCACCACAACCAGTTAAACCGGCTGCGAATAAAATTGCTAAGGGAGTATAGGTAAAACGCATTGTTTTCATGTGTTTAATAATCACTCAAAATCTAGTTCAATAAACCAGCAGTATCTAATGCTTCACGTACTGTCTGATGATAATCTTCTGAAAGCACCGTCATTGGCAAACGAATCCCCGCAGGAATCATATCCATCTCAGTCAACGCCCATTTAACCGGAATCGGGTTAGACTCAATAAATAAGCGTTGATGTAATAACGCTAATTTTTCATTAATAGCACGCGCTTCATCAGCATTTCCTGCTGCCGCAGCGACACACATATCATGTAATTGTTGTGGAGCAACATTGGCTGTTACTGAAATCACGCCAACACCGCCTGCCAAGATGAACTCAACAGTATTGGCATCTTCGCCTGTATAAAGTTCAATATCATCGCCACATAAATTCTTAATTTGGCTAACGCGAGTTAAGTCACCCGTCGCTTCTTTAATACCAACAATGTTGCTGATTGGTGATAAACGCGCCACTGTTTCAGGTAATAAATCACAGCCTGTACGACCCGGCACGTTATATAAAATTTGTGGGATATCAACTGATTCAGCAATCAGTTTGTAATGTTGATACAAGCCTTCTTGAGTAGGCTTATTGTAATAAGGTGTAACAAGCAGCGCTGCATCGGCGCCAAGCTCTTTCGCTAAGCGCGTTAACTCAATCGCTTCAGCAGTTGAATTTGCGCCTGTTCCAGCAATGACAGGAACACGACTATCGACATATTTAACAACCTGACGAATCACATCACAGTGTTCATCAATGGTTAATGTCGCAGACTCACCAGTTGTTCCAACGGCAACAATGGCATCTGTACCATTATTAATATGAAACTCAACCAACTTTTGTAGGCAATCACTATCAATCGAACCATCTGCTCGCATTGGTGTCACTAGTGCTACCATACTACCGCTAAACATCTTGCTGGGGACTCCTGAAAATAAACAGGCATGGTACTTTGACTCCTGCAAGATGACAAGCTTAGACACGTATTAGTAAAGCGTATTACCTAAAAGATTTTACAAACTAGGACTATATAATGAATACAGTAGCACTGAATGAACCTGTTCCAGATTTTGAACTACCAAGCACTGGCGATAGTATTTTCAAGCTATCAGAGCACAAAGGCAAAAATATCCTTATCTATTTCTACCCAAAAGACAACACGCCCGGGTGTACGTTAGAGGGTCAAAATTTCCGCGATAATATTGATACATTTAATGATCACAACGTGATGATTTTAGGTGTATCTCGCGACAGCGTAAAAGTGCATGAAGGCTTCAAAACCAAACAGTGTTTTCCTTTCGAATTGCTGTCAGACAAAGAAGAAATCGCCTGTAATTTATTTGATGTTATCAAGCTCAAAAAAATGTATGGCAAAGAGCACATGGG